>Ga0105239_10000356_pt1 | contig 66901 bp, 54 predicted proteins | sample KBSC44metaG_FD_92761 | JGI IMG/M metagenome (GOLD analysis project Ga0105239, IMG submission 92761) | Corn rhizosphere microbial communities from Kellogg Biological Station, Michigan, USA - KBS C4-4 metaG | ecosystem: Host-associated > Plants > Roots > Rhizosphere > Soil | place: Michigan, USA...
AACAAAAACGGGGCGCTAGGCCCCGTGTTTGCTCGTTCTCTGGCGGAAAGGGTGGGATTCGAACCCACGGTACGGCATAACCGTACACCGGATTTCGAGTCCGGCGCATTCGACCACTCTGCCACCTTTCCTGGATTCGGCTGGTCGAAATCAAGCCTGCGATTCTAGCTCAGCATTGGCAGGCGGCTCATCAGGCCCTGAGTTCGGCGACGCCGCCCATGTAGGACCGCAACACTTCGGGCACCTCGATGCTGCCGTCGGCGCGCTGGTAGTTCTCGAGCACCGCGACGAGCGCACGGCCGACCGCGAGGCCCGAGCCGTTGAGCGTGTGCACCAGCTCGTTCTTGCCCTGTGCGGTCTTGAAGCGCGTCTGCATGCGCCGCGCCTGGAAGGCCTCGCAGTTCGAACACGAGCTGATCTCGCGGTAGGTCTGCTGCGCCGGCACCCAGACTTCGAGGTCGTAGGTCTTGGCGGCACCGAAACCCATGTCGCCGCTGCAGAGCGCCACCACGCGATACGGCAGGCCGAGCTTCTGCAGGATCGCCTCGGCGTGTCCGACCATCTGCTCCAGCGCTTCGTAGCTGTGGTCCGGGTGCGTGATCTGCACCATCTCGACCTTGTCGAACTGGTGCTGGCGGATCATGCCGCGCGTGTCGCGCCCGGCGCTGCCGGCCTCGCTGCGAAAGCACGGGCTATGCGCGGTGAGCCGGATCGGCAGCTGCTCGGCCGCCAGCACCTGCTCGCGCACGCTGTTCGTCAGCGAGATCTCGGAGGTCGAGATCAGGTATTGCTCGGGCTGCGCCTCGTCGCCGCCGCGCGTGACCCAGAACATGTCCTGCTTGAACTTCGGCAGCTGGTTCGTGCCCTCGAGCGACTCGCGGTTCACGATGTACGGCGTGTAGCACTCGGTATAGCCGTGCTGCTCGGTCTGCACGTCGAGCATGAATTGCGCGAGCGCGCGGTGCAGCCGCGCGATCGGGCCGCGCAGGAACGTGAAGCGCGCACCCGAGAGCCGCGCGCCGGTCTCGAAGTCGAGGCCGAGCGGCTCGCCGAGATCGACATGGTCCTTCACCGGGAAGTCGAACGCGCGCGCCGTGCCCCAACGGCGCACCTCGGCGTTGGCCGATTCGTCCGCGCCGATCGGCACGCTCTCGTGCGGCAGATTGGGCACGCTCATCAGCATCGAATGCAGCTCGGCCTGGAGGGTCTCGAGGCGCGCCGCGGAACTCTTCAGCTCGTCGCCGATGCCGCCCACCTCCGCCATCAGCGCCGCGGTGTCGCCGCCCTTGCCCTTCAGCTGGCCGATCTGCTTGGACAGGCTGTTGCGCCGCGACTGCAGCTCTTCGGTGCGCGTCTGGATCGCCTTGCGTTCGGATTCGAGCGCGCCGAAACGCTCGACGTCGAGAAAGGGCTGCGGCGATTTGCGCGCGTCCAGCCGGGCGATGACGCCGGGCAGGTCCTTGCGCAAGAGGGTGATGTCAAGCATGGCGGGAAGCGCGGCTGCGCTCGGTGCAACGGAAGGGGCGGATTGTAGAAGTCGGCCCCTGTGCCACGATCGCGCGATGCAAGAACCCTCCGCCGCATGGCGACGCCGATCGATGCCGCTGCTCGGCACCTATGTCGAGATCGCGGTGCCGGCGCACGACGAGAACGAGTTGCGCCGCTGGACCGACCCGGCCTTCGCGCGCGTGGCGGAGATGCATGCGGCGATGAGCTTCCATTCGCCGCAAAGCGATCTGGCGGCGATCTCGCGGGCGTGCGCCGGCGAGCAGCTGATGGTCCGTCGCGACACCTGGTCGACGCTGCGCAGCGCGCTGCAGTTCGAAGCCGCCAGCGACGGTCTCTTCAACGCCGCGGTGGCGCCGGAGCTGGTACGGCGCGGCCTGCTGCCCATGCCGCTCGGTGCGCAGCTGCCGCACGCCGTGTCGGCACGGGCCGCGCTGCATCTGGAAGGCGGTGACCGTGTCCGGGTGACCGAGCCGGTGTGGATCGACCTGGGCGGCATCGCCAAGGGCGCAGCAGTCGACGCCGCCATCGCTGCGCTGTGCCAGGCCGGAGCGCCCAGCGCGCTGGTCAACGCCGGCGGGGACTTGCGTGCCGCCGGCCCGGAGACGCACACCGTCTGGGTCCGGCATGCGGCGCACCCCGGCGGCCTGCTGGCGATCGCATCGCTCAGCGACGGCGCCTTCGCCACCAGCGGCAGCCTCGATGGCACGGGCTGGCGGCACGTCGTCGAGCGCGCCGGAACCACGCCCTGGCCGGGTTGCCACAGCGTTTCGGTCGCCGCCGAAAGTTGCCTCGTGGCCGACGCGCTGACCAAGATCGCGCTGCTCGCCGGCCCCGCCGCCGCGCCCCTGCTGCGCCGCTACGATGCGCGGGCCGTCTGGATCGACGCCGACGGCCGCGTGCACCATGCCTGAATCCCGCCCCGCCCCCACCGCCAGCCTGAGCCTGCCCCGCTGGCAGCGCCAAGCGATCTACGCCGCGTTCGGCTTGATCGCACTCAGCGGCATCGCCTGGTTGCTGGCGCACTACCTGCTGGCCGGGGCCGGCGAGTTCGGGGCGAGCGAACACCCGCTCGCGCACTGGTCCCTGGTGGCCCACGGCATCGGTGCCTACCTGCTGCTCTGGCTCGGCGGTTCCCTGTGGCCGCTGCACATGCGACTTGCATGGCGGCTGCGCCGCAACCGCGCGACCGGGCTGGCGATGGCCGCGCTGCTCTCGTCGCTCGCGCTCACCGGCCTGTGGCTCTACTACGGCTCGATCGATGCGCGGGAAGGCGTCAGCCTGGCGCACTGGCTGCTCGGGCTCGGGCTCGTACCGCTGCTGGTGCTGCACATCGTCATCGGCCGGTCGCGGCGCACCTCGCCGCAGCGCTGAAGCCGCTTCGCCGCCATCACGCGGCGTAGCAATCCCGTCTTTTCTCGTAACACATGGTGCGCTCGAATCCGAAATAGGAACGACTATCATCCGCGTTCAAGTCGAATAGCCTACGAGGGACCGAGGACATGAAGCGCAGATTCTTCCTGCAGGCGGGTGCCGCGATGGGCAGCAGCGCCTGGCTCGCCGGCTGCGGCGGCGGAGGCGGCGATGGCGAGGACGTCGCCCCGGGCAACAGCTACCGCCAGACGAACCTCGTCGCCAGCTCGGCGGCCTACAACCCGCAAATGGTGGAGCCCGAGCTGATCGACGGCTGGGGCATCGCGATCCGTCCGGCGGGCGCCGGCGGGCACTTCTGGGTCACCGGCATGGGCAACTCCTTTGAGTATGTCGGCGACGTCAACGGCACGCCGCTGCACCAGGATGCGCTGAAGATCGTCGCACTGCCCGCGTCGGGAGCGAACGGCGGCGCGGCCAACGGCGTGGTCTTCAACACCGGCAAGCAGTTCGTCATCACGCAGGAGCATGTCAACGGCACGATCACCGCGCCGGCGAAATTCATGTTCGTGGCGGACAACGGCGTGCTCTCGGCCTGGACCGAGCGCCTGCGCAGCAACGGCAGCTACGACCGCCCGGCGGTCGCGCTGAAGATGCTCGACCAGGGCGAGGACGGCAGCGCCTTCTTCGGCCTCGCGATCAGCCCGGCGATGGACATGCTCTATGTCGTCGATTTCGGTGCCAACCCGACGCCGACCCTGCGCCTGATCAACGGCAGCTTCCAGGAAGAGGCGCTGAACGGCCGCTTCACGAACCCCTTCCTCTCGGGCGCGGGTTTCCAGGTCGGCGATCTGGTGCCGTTCAACGTGCAGACCATCAGCTACAACGGCCGGAATTCGGTCTTCATCGCCTACGTCAACACCTCGGAAGACCCGGCCCTGCCCGGCCAGCTGTTGCCGGCGGTGGAGAGCTCCGGCCGCGGCCGGGGCCGCCTGGTCGAGTACACGCCCGCGGGCGAACTGGTGAAGATCTGGGACGACCGCGGCGTGCTCAACGGGCCGTGGGGCGTGGCCTTCGCGCCCTCGAACTTCGGCCCGTTCTCGAACCAGCTGCTGGTCAGCAACTTCAGCGACGGCACGATCGTCGGCTTCGACGTGAACAGCAAGCGCGCCACCGAGTACCTGCGCGACAGCAACGGCAACGTGGCGAAGATCCCGGGCCTCTGGAACATCCTGTTCGGCAACGGTGTGAGCCTCGGCGACTCGAACGCGCTCTATTTCGCCGCCGGCCCGGAAGATGAGACCGCCGGCCTGTTCGGCTCGCTGCGCCACAACGGCTGACCGCCTCCACCCCACGCCACCACCATGCGCCCTTCCCGCTTCCGCCCGATCGCGCCGACCGCCGTCGCCCTCGCCGCCGCCCTCGGCCTGCCGTCCGCCGCAGAGGCTTCCGAGCAGGTCTTCACCAACACCTACCTGACCGAGACCCTGCCCGCCGGCGGCAAGGAAGTCGAGCAGTGGGTCACCTATCGCGACAAGAAGTCGCAAGGCAAGTACAGCCTCTGGCAGTACCGCACCGAGTTCGAGTACGGCATCACCGACCGCTGGCAGGTCTCGATGTACGCCAATGCCTACTCGGTCACCGCCGAGAACAACAACTCGATCGCCTCGCGCAACGACTACACGGCGGTCGGCGACGGCGACGAAGTCAGCGGCGGCGGCCCGATCACCTTCGGCGCCTACGTGCCGAATGCCGAGAAGCTGCCGCTGCCCTCGTCGCGCTACAGCAAGAGCGATTTCGAGAGCATCTCGGTCGAAACGGTCTATCAGTTCCTGAGCCCGTACAAGGACGGCTTCGGCCTCGCCGGCTACGTCGAGGGCACCTACGGCAGCAGGTCGCGCGAGCTGGAGCTGAAGCTGCTCGGCCAGAAGAACCTGATGGAGGACGACCTGATCCTGGCCGCCAACCTGATCGTCGAGTTCGAGCGCGAGAACTGGTCGGACCTGGGTTTCGAGAAGGAGACCAAGCTGGAGCTGAGCGGCGGCGCCTCGTATCGCTTCGCGCCCGGCTGGCGCGCCGGGCTCGAGATGCGCAATCTGCGCGCCTATGAAGGCGGCTGGGGCTTCGGCAGCGACAAGCGCGACTACTCGGCCTGGTTCGCCGGCCCGACGATCCACTACGCCGGCCACGGCTTCTTCGTCACCGCCGGCTACATGCAGCAGCTGCCGTGGGCCAGCGCCTATTCGCAGGCGGCGAAGAACGAGCTCGTCGACGGTCGTGTCTACAAGGACACCGAGAAGCACAACTTCCGCGTCATCGTCGGCTTCGAATTCTGAGATGGAGCCCCGGCCGCCTGGCGGCCGCCCCCGAGGGGCGGCCAAATCCGACCGGGAGACCCGGATCGGGTTTGGGGCGTCTCTGCGGCGCCGCACTCCCCTGGTCGCCTCTGGCGACCGGTCCCCTGCCGGGGACGAAGGCGTTCGTTTCGTCTGGAAGACATGAGACTCAGCTGGCTGTCGGCCGCGGGCGCGGGCGTGCTGGTCGCGGCTAGCGGCAGCGCGCATGCCGTCCAGTACTACAGCGCCGAGCAGGTGCAAAAGGCGCTGTTCCCGGCCGCGGCCGAGTTCCGCGCCAAGCCGTTCCTGCTGACCGAAGCGCAGCGCGACGCGATCGCGAAGAAGGCCGGTGCCCGCGTGCGCGAAGCGCAGGTGCGGCTCTGGGAAGCGCGTGACGCGCAGGGCGCGCTGCTCGGCTACCTGATGATCGACGAGGTCACCGGCAAGCATGAATACATCACCTACGCGCTGGCGCTGAGCGCCCAGGGCCAGGTCGCCGGGCTCGAGATCATGGACTACCGCGAGAGCTACGGCGGGCAGATCCGCGATCCCCGCTGGCGCGGGCAATTCGTCGGCAAGGGCAGCGGCGATGCGCTGCAGGTGGACAAGGACATCAAGAACATCAGCGGCGCGACGCTGTCTTCGGTGCATGTGACCGATGGCATCCGCCGCCTGCTTGCGACCTTCGAGCTGGCCGTCAAGACCGGCGGCTGAACCTGCTCAGCCGAGTGCCTGCATCGACTTGTCCCCCAGCCCCAGCGGCAGCGGGAAGTGCACCGTCTCCTGCACGCCCTGCAGCTTGCGCACCGAGACCGCGCCCATCGCCCGCAGCCGCTCGATCACGCGATCGACCAGGATGTCGGGCGCCGAGGCGCCGGCCGTCAGGCCGACACGCGGCTTGCCGATGAACCATTCGGGCTGCAGATCCTCGGGCTGGTCCACCATGTGGGCCGGGGTGCCGAGGCGCTGCGCGAGCTCGCGCAGCCGGTTGCTGTTGGAGCTGGTCGGGCTGCCGACGACGATGACCACGTCGACCGACGGCGCCAGCACCTTGACCGCATCCTGGCGGTTCTGCGTTGCATAGCAGATGTCCTGCATCTTCGGCTCGCGCACCTGCGGGAAGCGCCGCTTCACCGCGGCCAGGATCTCGGCCGCATCGTCGACGCTGAGCGTGGTCTGCGTCACCACCGCCACGCGCTCGGGCCTGGTCACCGGCGCATGCGCCACGTCCTCCACGTCTTCGACGAGGAAGATGCCCTCGGTCAGCTGGCCCATCGTGCCTTCGACCTCGGGGTGTCCCTTGTGGCCGATCATGATGAATTCGTAGCCTTCCTTGTGCAGCTTCGCGACCTCGACGTGCACCTTGGTGACCAGCGGGCAGGTCGCATCGAAGATGCTGAAGCCGCGCTGCGTGGCTTCGCGGCGCACCTCCTGGCTCACGCCGTGGGCGCTGAAGACCAGCGTCGCGCCGGCCGGCACGTCGGACAGCTCCTCGATGAAGATCGCGCCCTTGGCCTTCAGGTCGTTGACCACGTAGGTGTTGTGCACGATCTCGTGGCGCACGTAGATCGGCGCGCCGAACTTCTTCAGCGCCCGCTCGACGATCTCGATCGCACGATCCACGCCGGCGCAGAAGCCGCGCGGCTCGGCGAGCACGACTTCCCGCACTTCATCGACCTCTGACATCACAGCACTCCGATCAGATGCACTTCGAAGGTCACCGGCTGGCCGGCCAGCGGATGGTTGAAGTCGAACAGCAGCCAGTCGTCGCCGACCTCGCGCACCACGCCGGCATAGGCGCCCTGGCCGTCGGGCGTCGGGAACTGCACCACGTCGCCGAGCGCATAGCTCTCGTCCGGATCGCCGTGCTCGCTCAGCACCGAGAGCGAAACCCGCTGCAGCATGTTGGCATTGCGCTCGCCGAAGGCCTCGCCTGGCGCCAGCTCGAAGGTGCTGCGCGTCCCCTCTTCCAGCCCGAGCAGGCGCGCCTCCATCGCCGGCGCCAGCTCGCCGGTGCCGAGCGAAAGAGTCGCCGGCTTCTCGTCGAAGGTATTGACGAGATCGTCCCCGTCGGGGCCGGCGAGCCGATAGTGCAGGGTCAGGAATGATGTGGCTTGGACTTGACTCAAGAGGCGCTCGCTTCGATAGACTGGGCCAATTTTAGGCGCCGGCCAGTACCCCCTCGGCGCGACCGCCATGACCGTCAAGGACTTGCCCGCCGCGTTGCGCCCGCGCGAAAAGCTGTTGGCGCTGGGGCCGGAGGCGCTCGCCGATGCCGAACTGCTGGCCTTGCTGCTGCGCACCGGCCTGCCGGGCCTGGGCGTGCTGCAACTGGCGGAACAATTGCTGGCGAGCTTCGGCGGCGTGCACGGCCTGCTGCGCGCGAACGCGGCGGACCTGCGGCGCATCAAGGGCATGGGCCCGGCCAAGCGCGCTGAAGTCGTAGCCGTGCTCGAATTGGCGCGCCGCGCGCTGAAGCGCCAGCTGCAGGTCGTGCCGGTGCTCGACTCCCCCGAGCGCGTGAAGGACTACTTGCTGTTGCAGCTCGCCCATTTGCCGCATGAAGTATTCGCCGTGATGTTCCTGGACGCGCAAAACCGCTTGATCGAGTTCCGCGAGCTGTTCCGCGGCACCTTGACGCAGACCTCGGTCTACCCGCGCGAGATCGTCAAGCTCGCAATCACGCTGAATGCCGCTTCGGTGCTGCTCTCGCACAACCATCCGTCGGGCGTGGCCGAGCCGTCGCGCGCCGACGAATTCCTCACGCAGACCTTGCGCAGCGCGCTGCAGCTGGTCGACGTGCGCGTGCTCGACCACATCGTGGTCGGCCACGACCGCGTGATCTCGTTCGCCGAGCGGGGGTTGTTGTGAAGGTCAAGTCGCTCGCCGAACTCGGCGGCCTGCGCCAGGCCTTGCAGCAGGCGCAGCGCGAGGCCGAACAGCGCGCCGCGGCCGAGGCCGCCGAGCGCGAACGGCTGGAGCGCGAACGCAACCTCTTCGTGCGCAGCGTCGGCCCGGTCAACCCGCTGGCCGACAAGGGCCGCGCGCACCTGCCGCGGCCGCGATTGCGGCCCGAGCCGCGGCAGCGCCAGCTCGACGAACGGGCGGTGCTGCGCGAATCGCTGTCGGACGAGATCGACGTCGAATCGCTGCTCGACACCGACGAGGCGCTGTCCTTCCGCCGCCCGGACCTGGGGGTCGAGGTGGTGCGCAAGCTGCGGCGCGGCCACTGGGCGATCCAGGCGCAGATCGACCTGCACGGGCTGCGCCGCGACGCGGCGCGCGACCAGCTCGGCGCCTTCCTGCGCGAGGCGGCGCGCGCCGGGCTGCGCTGCGTGCGCGTGGTGCACGGCAAGGGCAACGGCTCGCCCGGACGCGAGCCGGTGCTGAAGGGCAAGGTGCGCGGCTGGCTGGTGCAGAAGAGCGAGGTCATCGCCTTCGTGCAGGCGCGCGCCAGCGATGGCGGGCGCGGCGCCCTGCTGGTGCTGCTGCGGCCGGGGCCGGCCGGGCACTGATCAGGGCCTGTTCGCAGCTTCCGGATAAAGCCCGTGCGCGCGGCCGAAGAGCCGCGTCAGGCCGAGCAGCGCATCGATGTTCGGCGTGGCCACGCCGGTGCGGCGGCCGATCTCGTGCACCGCGGTGACGATGCTGTCGAGCTCGATCGGCCGATGCGCTTCCGCATCCTGCTGCATCGAGCTCTTGAAGGCGCCGAGCTTCGCGGTGATGACGTGCCGGTCTTCCGGGCTCTGCGCGACCGGGCAGCCGATGCGTTCGCCGACGTCCGAGGTCTCCAGCATCGCGGCCGAGCAGAAGGCGCGCACCAGCGGATCGGCCAAAGCGCGGTCGATCGTGGCGCCGGTGATCGCCGAGATCGGGTTCATCGTCAGGTTGCCCCAGAGCTTGTACCAGATGTCCTGGCGCACGTCGGCCGCCGCGGTGACGTCGAAGCCGGCCTGCTGCAGCGCTGCCGCAAGCGCCTCGACCCGCGCCGACAGGCCGCCCGCCGGCTCGCCGACGATCAGCCCCTGGCCTCTGCCGTGCTGCACCACGCCGGGTTCGGGCTGCGAGGTGCTCGCGTGCACGACGCAGCCGATCACTTGGCGAAGCGGGATTGCGGCCGCGATCTTGCCGCCCGGATCGACGCTCTGCAGCGGCTCGTCACCAAGCGCCGCGATGCCCTGGCAGAACCACCAGGGCACGCCGTTCATCGCCGGCAGCACGATGGTCCGCGGCGCGAGCAAGGGGGCGATGCCGGCTGCGACGGCGGCGAGCGCCGGGCCCTTCACGGCGATCACGACGAGATCCTGCGGGCCGAGTTCGAGCGCATCGGCCGAAGCCCCGGCGCACGGCGCCTGCAGCAGTTCGCCGCCGCTGCGCAGCCGCCAGCCGTGTTGCCGCAACGTGGCCAAGGTGGCGCCGCGCGCCAGCGCGCTGACCTGGTGTTCGCCACGCAAGGCCAGGCGCGTGCCGATGAAACCGCCGATCGCGCCGGCGCCGATGATGCAAACCTTCATGCCCGTCCCCGCTTGCGTGGAACACCGATGCTAGCCAAACCGTGGGCGCGCCGGCGCCGAGCCTCCCGGGAGGCGGATTACCTGCACGCCCGGTTCAGGCGCTGCGCGGCTCGATCAACACGCTGATCAACGCGTAAGGCGTGTAGGCGAGCTGCACCAGTTCGCCACCTTCGCCGACCGGCTGGGCGCGCAGATCGACCTCGGTGGCCCGCCAACCCTCGGCCAGCCGCAGGCGTGCGTGGCCGCGGCGGCCGAGGGTTTCGTTCAGGCGCAGCACCCAACGACGGCCGCCGAGCGGCTGGGCCCACACCGGCTGCAGCGTATCGCCGCCGTCCAGGCCGAGGAAACCGGCCTCGGCGCGACCATCGCCCTCGCAGGCCAGCGGCGCGGTGTAGAGCAGATCGGCGAGCGCGGCCGGCTGCTCGTCGCGCGGCGCATCGGCGCTGTAGCGCCCGAAGGCGAGCGCGATGCGGTGGCGGCCGATATCGGAGTACGGTGCGCCGACGTCGCGCCGCATCGCCTCCGGGTGCGAGGCCGGCGTGCCGCCCACGACCGCGCTGCCGCAGGTAACGGCCGCGCTGCGCACCAGGCTCAGGCCCATCTCACCGTCCCGGCATGAAAAGCCGTACTTCGCTTCGGTGACGATGAACAGGCCCTCGTGCTCCGTCTCGTCGGCCACCGCCGCCCAGCGGCTCGCCGGCACTTCCCACTTCGCCTCGTCGGCCGATTCGCCGGGCACCTGGTTGCGCAGCACGCTGCCGAAAGGCGCCGCGTAACGCGCCTGGCGCCCCGCGTAGGCGGTCGGGAACGAGAGCTTCAGCAGATGCTCGGCTTGGCGCCAGTCCAGCTCGATCTCCAGCCGCAGCCACGCGGCGCCCGCCTCCAGCGTGTAGTGCAGCACCGCATCGCCGGCGGCGCCGAGCGCGCGCGTGAAGCTGAGCGTCGCCGCGCCCGCGTCGCGCTGCTGCAGCACGACCGTCGCGGCACTCTCGACCGCCGCACCGAGCGACAAGGTCTGGCGGTCGATGTCCCAGGCCTCGAACAGATGCGGCTGGTCGGGGTGGATCACCAGCTCGCACAGCGGTGCGCGCAACGCGATGGCGACGCCATCGATGCGCAGCGATTCGACCCGGCCGCGAGCATCGAAGCGCGCCTGCACGCGCTCGTTCGACAGCTGCGCGAGTGGCGCGACCCTCGCCTGCACCGGCGCCGCGACCGGTGCGCGCGGCAAGCCGGTGACCGCGCCGCCGCCGAGCGGCGGCAGCAGCACCGATTCGACACGGCCCTGCGCATCCACGCCGAGCCGGTGCACCCGCGGTCGCGGCAGCGGGTTGAACAGGCCTGGGCTGTCGCCGCCGGCGCCGAGTTCGCGCTGCGCCGCCTGCAAGGCCTTCGCGGCAATCGCCGCCAGCTCGGCTCGTGCCTCGACATACACCTCATGGATCGAGCTGCCCGGGATGTAGTCGTGGAACTGAGCGAACACCACGCGCCGCCACGCGGTCTCGTCGATCGGCGGGCCGCCCTGGGCGCAGCGCACCGCCTCGTGGATCTGCAGCGCGCGCTCGGCGCTGCGCAAGCCGAGCTTGATGTCGCCGTGGGTGGTGTAGGTGCCGCGGTGGTATTCCAGGTACAGCTCGCCCTGGTAGACCGGCAGTTGCGGGCGGCGCGCCTGCAGGCGCTCGAAGAAGGGTTCGATGTTGCCCCAGCCGGCGCGCGGCAGGCCGGCCAGGTCGGCAAAGCGGCGCGCGCGTTCGCACATCTCCTCGGTGGGGCCGCCGCCGCCGTCGCCGTAGCCGGTCGGCGCCAGGAATTCCGGGTGCACGTCGCTCTGGCGGTGCTCGCGTGCGTTGATGTCGAGCTGCGTGGCTTCGGCGGCCTGGTTGTAGCCGAGGCGGCAGCCCAGGTGGGTGACGACTTCGGAGCCGTCGTGGCCGCGCCAGACGAAGCTGGTGTGCGGGAAGCTCGACACCGCGCTCCACGAGAGCTTGGTGGTGTAGAAGAAATCCACGCCGCTCTGCCGCATCAGCTGCGGCAGGCACGGCGAGTAGCCGAACACGTCGGGCAGCCACAGCACCCGCGCCGGGCTGCCGCGCAGCGCCTCGAAGCGGCGCTGGCCGATCTGGAAGCTGCGCGCCAACGCTTCGCCGCAGGCGAGCAAGGTGTCGGACTCGACCTCGGTCGCGCCGGTCGCGTCCCACTGGCCGCTCGCCAGGCGCGCGCGCACCGCCTGCATCATCTCGGGCGAGCGCCGCGCCACCGCCTCGTAACTCGCGGGCTGGCTGTAGCCGAAGCGGAATTCCGGGTAGCCGGCCATCAGCCGGTTCGCGGTGGCGAAGGTGTGCACCGCCTTGAATTCACCCACCACCTCGGGCCAGAGCCAGACCAGGTCGATGTGCGCGTGGCCGGTCAGCACCGCCCGCAACGCAGTGGGTGCGGCCGGCAGTTCGCGGTAGCAGCGTGCGAGCCGGGCGCGCGCCGCCGCCACGCCTTCGGCCTGGTAGGCGTCGACGGCTTCGTCCAGCTCGCGCAGCAGGCGGCGCAGCAGCGGGTCGACCGCGCCGATCGCCGGGCGCGTGCCGAAGCCCTGGAAACGCGCTTCGTCGGCGCCAAACTCGCGGCGCAGCGCGAGGCGCATCAGCTCGTCGAGGGCCAGCAGGTCGTGGTACAGGCCCCAGGCCTCGTCGTCGCGACGCAGCAGCCGCGCGCCGGTCAGGTGCGAGCCGGCCGCGTCCAGGCCCGCAGCGCCGGCGAGCCAGATGCCAGTCTGGCAAGCCACGGCCTCGATCCACAGCTCGTTGACATCGCGTGGCAACGGGGCGTGGCGGTGCGCCGGATCGAAGCCGTAGTGCGGCAAGCCATCGACGTAGAGCGTGGCCTCGGCCTGGTCGTCCCAGGCGAGGTAAAGATCGTCGCGCTGCGCGGGCTCGCGATCCAGGCTCAGACGGAACCAGCGTTGATCCCACAACCGACCCCAATGCTCGGGCAGCTGCTCCAGCGGCTCGACCGGCTCGTGGCGCGCGGCCGACCACGGGCGGTGTTCGGCACGCGCGGGGCCGGCCTCGATACGCACCGTGCCCACGGGGTGCCAGATGCGGTCGCGCAGGCGCACCAGCACCGCGTGCACGCGCGCCGGAACGAGTTGGAGCAGCGGGTTGGGCGGCAACATGAGGGACTCCGGAAACGAGGCGCAATGTAATGCGATTGGCGGCAGGGGGCCCGCTGAGCCATCATCCGCATCGACCCTTGCAACGGCCCGAGGAGCGCAGCCCATGGAAGCCTCGCCAGCGATCGACACGGTGACCTATCCCGGCGGCTACGACGTGGCCGAGCTCATCGCGGCCGTCAAGCTCGCCGCGCTGAGGCATGTCCCCGATCTGCGCTTCGGCGAGCTCGAGCGCGCGATCGTCGAGCACTTTCTGCAGGGGCTGATCGCCAGGCATCCCGAGGGCCTGCCTTCGCCCGACCCCTACGCGGTGCGCGTTGCCGAGCTGACCGACGAGCGGCGCAGCCTGCTGCAAAGCCATCTGAAGCTTCCGTGGTTTCGCCTCGCCTACTGGAGCTACGGGCTGATCGCGGTGCGCAGCGGCCTCTCGCAGGCCGAGTTCGACGGCATCGAGATCTTCATCGCACCGATGCTGGCGTCGCTGCGCGAGCTCGGCATCGAGGTCTCGCGCGAAGCCTGCCTGGCCGAGGTCGAACGCTTCGTGCCGGTCGATGTCGACGCACGCAGCGTCGAGGGCGGCACGCATGCGCTGCTGTCGTTCCTGCGCTTCCTGCATCGGGCCGCGCTGCGGCGCCGCCGCTTCGTGACGCCTGATCTGACGCTGCCAAGCGTCGGCCTCGCCTTCGCCGAAACCGATGCGGACGAGGCACAGCGGATGACGCGCTTCCTGACGTCCCACGGCGTCTCGCTGATCGAGCAGCCCGAAGATGCCGCGCCCGGTGCGCGCCTGCTCGTGCTGTTGTCGCGCGAAGGGCTCGCCTCGCCGGCGTTCTGGCAGCGCGTCGAAGCCTGGAAGGCCCGGCCGGTGATCCCGATGGTCGTCTGCACGATGCCGAAGGCCGAGCTCTATCGCGGCGCGCTGGCCGGCGTGCCGACCGAGCCGTGGGAATGGCTGGGCGACAACGTGGCCGTCGAGCTCGGTAGCGAGACCGATCGCTACATCGTGCTGCTCAGGGCGCTCGACTCGCCCGACCCACGGCAGTGGTGGTGGCAGCACGGGGATGCGGTCGAGCTGGGACTGGCCGTCGACGTGCTCGGCGAGGGATTGCCGCGGCCGCGCGCAGGCCGCGAGGCTGCCACGCCGCCGGCCTCGCCCCGGCCCGCGGCCTATCCCTATGCGCTCGATGGCACGCTGTTCGCCGCCGCCCTGCTCGCCGGCGAGCAGTTCGACCGCGCCGGCGCGTCCGATCGCCATGCGCGCTACTTCAAGATCTGCCATGACCTGCTCGCGCTGCGGCAACAGTCGCCGGGTGAGCCTTACGGCGTGGCCTGGTTCATCCTGATCTACCGCTCGTGGCTCGCCTTCGCCGGGATTGCCGATGCCGAAGAAGACGCGCTGCATGCCGAGCGCGAAATGCAGTCGGCGCTGTTCGCGCTCGGCATCGGTACCAGCCCGTCCGAGGTGCCGGCCTTCCTGCAGGCCTTCGCGGCGCTACCCTGGCCGAGGCCGGCCGCATCGATCGACGCCATCGACGCGCGCATGGCCGCGTTCCTGGCCCTCGTCCATCACCTCGCCAACGCCGCGCTGGCGCGCGGCCAGCGCATGCGGCTGCAGCATCCCGCGGCGACGTGCTTCATCAGCTATGCACGGCCCGACGAGGCGCTGGCGCGCGAACTGGTCGCGCATCTCGAAGCCAAGGGCGCCGACGTCTGGTGGGATCTCGACGCGATCACCCTCGGCGCACCGCTCGACGAGGCGCTGCGCACCGCGGTGCAGAGCGCAAGCTGCCTCTTCCTGATCGCCACGCCGGCGGCCGAGCGCAGTGCCTACGTGCGCCTGGAAATCGAAACTGCGGCGCGGATGGGTTTGCGCATCGTGCCGATCGCTCCCGAGAGCCGCCTGCCCGCCGGCTTCGAATCGCTGCGCGCTGCGGGCACGGCCGCTTTCGAGCCGCTCATCCCGGCAGCGGAGACCGAACGCGCGGCAGCGCTCGCCTCGGCCCTGGCTCTCTTGCAGCGAACGCCGAAAGAGCAGCTCGAATGGCTGCAGCAGCAGGTCTCGTTCCAGAGCCTGCGAGGGCATCTGTCCCGGGCGCGTGGCTGATCCAAAACGGGCTCCCCGAGCCGGGGTGACTTCTACGGCAACTCGAGGCCGGAAAGCGTGCGGGCAGCTATGTATTCGCCACCAGCAGTTCCTCTGCATTGTTCGGCGGGCGCAGGTCATCCGTCCTGCCCACGAAGTAGCGCCGGGCCAAATCGGCCGCCGAGACATGCCGTGCTTCTCTGAAGCCGGCTTCCCGGGCCAGCGCCAAGATCTCCGGCGGGGCGAAGAAACTGAGGAAAGGTGTGCCGCTTGCTCGCGCCCCTTTTTCCGCCATCTCGAGCCCGGGACGTATCTCGGGGTCCGCCATCTCCATCGGCAGCAGGAACGTCATGGCGAACGTCGATCCCGGCACCAGGGCCGCGATTTGGCGCAGCGTAGCCGCGTTCGCATCCTTGGTGAGGTACATGCTGACGCCGGTGGAGACCACGATGGCCGGCTTGCTGTCATCGAAGCCCGCTGCCACGAGGCCGTCCCGCCAGGCCTGCCCCGCCTCGAAATCGACCGGCACGAAGCGCAGCCACTCCGGGATGCCGAATCCGAGCTCGATCAGGCGCTGACGCTTCCATGCCTGCGGACCCGGCTGGTCGATCTCGAATACCCTGAGGCGTGACGCGATCTCCGGCCGCCGCTGTGCGAAGCTGTCGAGGCCGGCGCCGAGGATGACATACTGGTCCAACCCGCGGCCGGCCTGTTCCACGACCAGGTCCTCGATGAAGCGGGCGCGCGCCACGATCGAGGCGCGGAAGGGACGCGTGAACCGCGGGTCCATGTCCCCGCGGCGGCGCCAATCCTTGTCCGGGGCCAGCAGTTGGAAGCCGATCGTGTCTTCCAGCACATGCGGTGGAGGGTCGGCCTCCACATGCAGGGCGCGCCACAGGGCGACTCGCGCTGCCGTGCTGTCTGGCGCCACATCTCGCTTGTCGTTCATGACTTTCGATCCTGCTGGTCAGTCTTCACCAGGGTTGGCCGAGCGGTACCCAAGCCTCACACACCCTTGTTGCGCATCCAGTCGGCCGTGCCGAAGAAGGATTCGGCCAGGCGCCGCGCCAGGGTCGGGTCGATCTGCAGTTCGCTCATCGCTTGCGTCATGCAGGCCATCCACTGGTCGCGCTCGGCGATGCCGATCGCGAACGGCAGGTGCCGCGCGCGCAGCATCGGATGGCCGAAACGATCGGTATAGTGCTGCGGGCCGCCCATCCAGCCGCTGAGGAACCAGTAGAGCTTGTCGCGCGAGCCGTCCAGGCTGCCGGGATGCAGCGCGCGCAGGCCGCGGTAGCCGGGCTCCAGGTCCATCAGATCGTAGAAGCGGTCGACGAGCTGGCGCACCGCGGCGTCGCCGCCGATCCAGGCGTAGGCGGTGGCCGGCTGGTCGGCCTGTTTGTCGGGTTCAGTCATGGCGCTGCATTATCCGCAGCGCGGCACCCCGATGAGTTCAATCGCCGGCGAGCTTGGCTGCGACCGCCATCACCGCCTTCGCCGCCGCCGAGCCGGGGTAGGCCTCGAGCAGCAGATGGCGCCGCTGCACCGCCTCGCGCACCGCGCTGTCAATGGGCACGCCGCCGAGCAGTTCGAGCTTCACTGCCGCCTCGCCGCCCTTGTTGATGAAGCGGTCGACCACCGCCTGCAACTGGTTGCGGATGATGCGGGCCTCGCCGGGGTTGCTCGTCTGGTTGACGACGAAATGCAGCAGCACCCGGCCCTGCTGGGTCGCCAGCACCTTGATCGTCGCGTAGGCGTCGGTCATCGAGGTCGGCTCGGGCGTGCCGACGACCAGGATTTGATCGGCCAGCGAGACGGTGTAGAGCACGACGTCGGAAATGCCGGCGCCGGTATCGAGCAGCACCCGGTCGTAGTGCGGCCGCACGGTCTCGATCACTTTCAGCAACTGGGAGCGCAGGTCGGGCGTCAGGCGCGAGTATTCGACCAGGCCCGAGCCGGCCAGCAGCACCGAGAAGCCCCCGGGCGCCGCCAGCGTGGCTTCCTGCAACGTCGCCTTGCCGGTGAAGACGTCGTGCAGCGTGATCTTGGGCTGCAGGTTCAGCACCACGTCCAGGTTCGCGAGGCCGAGGTCGGCGTCGAGCACGAGCACCCGTTCGCCGCGCCGCGTCAGCGCCGCCGCCAGGTTGGCCGACAGAAAAGTCTTGCCCACGCCGCCCTTGCCGCTCGTCACGGCGAGGATGCTGGCTCCAGTCATTGGGACACCCCGCTCGCCGAGTACGGCGAGCGGCCTTGCAGGCCGCGCTGGGCGAGTGGCCCAGCCCCTCGCCAGGCGATAAACAGTCCACTGGACTGTTTATGTCCGGCCTCGGCCTCCGAGAGGACCGGGCCTTGCTTGGGGCGGCCCGGCGCGGCGGCCCGAGCGGCGGTCGAAGTCGACTCTTTCATTCGAGATCCTGGAATTGAGACGTGCCGAACAGCATGCCCTTTTCCTCGGCGCTGACTTGCGAGGCCGTCGGCAGTTCGAGGCAGGCGCGATTGCGGCCGCCGGTCTTGGCCAGGTAGAGCTGCCGGTCGGCACGCTCGATCCACAGCGGCGCCGAAGAGCGTACCCACTGCGGCGCGAACGCCCCGCCGAGGCTCAGGGTCACGTGGATCGCTTCGCCGGTGGAACTGATCACCGGCGAACGCTCGATGGTGCGGCGCACGCGCTCGGCGACGGCCTGGCCGAAGGCGGGCGGGCAATTGGGCAGGATGATCGCGAACTCCTCGCCGCCGAAGCGGGCCACGGTGTCCATCGGACGGACGCTGTCCAGCAGCGTCTGCGCAACCGCCTGGATCACCAGATCGCCCGCGGCGTGGCCGTGAACGTCGTTGACTTTCTTGAAATGGTCGATGTCGAGCATCAGAACAAGGGCCGGCTCGCCGGCTCGCGCGACGCGGTCGATCTCGCGTTCGATCGCCATCTCGAAGCTGCGCCGGTTCGCGAGGCCGGTCAGGGCATCGCGGCTCGACAGGTCGCAAAGCGCGTCGATCAGCCCCTGCAGCCACTCGAGGCTGCCCTGCTCGCCTTGCGGCCAGGCATGGCCGGCCTGCTCCAGCAACTGCAGCGCGGTATCGAGCCTGAGGCCCGCAGCGCCAGCAGCATTGGCAAGGGAGTCGACGGAGACGGCTTGGGTGTCGATGGGGTGGGATGCGCAGCGATTGCCGAAAAAGTCTAGCAGCGGCCGCGTCGCCGAAAGCGCGGAACTGGGCGCAATTCACCCATCAGATGGCGCCCTGCGGCTGCGCTCAACCCGCCGGGACTTCGGCCGATAACAGGGCCTTCAGCGCCTCGCGAGCCTCGGCCCGGGGTACGGCCGCACAACCGAAGCACCATGACCGAAGCACTTGCGCTAGCCCCCGCGAAAGCAGGCAGAGAGATGGCCGAGTTCCGGCTCGAAGCCAATGACTTCGAGCGCATCCGCTCGCTGATCTATCAGCGTGCCGGCATCAGCCTGCATGCGGGCAAGCAGGCGATGGTCTACAGCCGCCTGTCGCGGCGGCTGCGCGAGACCCGCCATGCCACGTTCACCGAGTACCTGCAGGATCTCGAAAAAAGCAGCAACGACAACGAGTGGCAGGAGTTCGTCAATTGCCTGACGACCAACCTGACCTCCTTCTTCCGCGAAGACCACCATTTCCAGATCCTCGGCGATGAATTGAAGCAGCGCGGCAGCACGCCGGTGCGCATCTGGTGCAACGCCGCCTCGACCGGCGAAGAGCCGTATTCGCTCGCGATGACGGTAATCGAAGCGCAGGGCGCGCAAACGCAGAGCCGGCTGCTCTGCACCGACATCGACACGCGCGTGCTGGCGACCGCGAAACGCGGCGTGTACGACGCCGAATCGCGCGGCCTCTCCACCGAGCGCCTGCGCCGCCACTTCCTGCGCGGCACCGGCGCCAACAGCGGCAGCATCCGCGTCAAGCCCGAACTGGCGCGGATGATCGACTTCCAGCCCCTGAACCTGATGGCCACGAGCTGGGAGACCGGTGCGGCATTCGACATCGTCTTCTGCCGCAACGTGATGATCTATTTCGACGCGCAGACCCAGATGCGGCTGATGCAGCGCATGCACGGCAAGATGAACCCGGGCGGCCTGCTGTTCGTGGGGCATTCCGAACATTTCAGCGACACGCGCGGGCTGTTCCGCCTGCGCGGCAAAACCGTCTACGAACGGCTTTGAGCGTTCAAGACCGCGCATCATTCGACCGATATCCGACCATGAGACATCCAGCGGCCATGCCATCGAGCCACAAAAGCGTCGCGCCCTCGGGCTCGAGCCGCCTCGTCGGAACAACGTCATCGGTCAAGACGGCGGCAGCGCCGGGCACGGGTCCGGACGCGGCACGGCTCGGCCGGCTGAAGGCCCGGCCGCGCAAGCCCGGCGAAGCTTCGTTCTTCTTCTACGATGCGCATTTCCGCAGCGATGCGGTCAAGGTGCTGCCGGGCGAGTACTTCGTCTACGACGAAGACATCGTGATCCTCACCACGCTCGGCTCCTGCATCGCGGCCTGCCTGTGGGACCGCAACGCCAAGGTCGGCGGCATGAACCATTTCATGCTGCCCGAAGGCAGCGACGACAGCGGCCGCTACGGCTCCTACGCGATGGAACTGCTGATCAACGAGATGATGAAGCGCGGCGCGACGCGGACCACGATGGAAGCCAAGGTCTTCGGCGGCGGCCAGGTGATCGCCGGCATGACGACGATGAACGTCGGCCAGCGCAACACCGCCTTCGTGCTCGACTACCTGCATACCGAACACATCCCGGTGGTCTCGAAGGACGTGCTCGAAATCTATCCGCGCAAGGTCTGCTTCCTGCCGGCCAGCGGCAAGGCGATGGTCAAGCGCCTGGCGCCGACCAACCCCGAGGCCCTGGTGGCGCAGGAGCGCGCGGCTGCACAAAAGACGGCCAGCGCCACGGCCGGATCGGTCGATCTCTTCTAAGGCTCCCATGCAAGCAAGCACATCCAGCGGCTCGCGCAAGGCCAGAGTCGTCGTCGTCGACGATTCGGCACTGGTGCGCACGCTTCTCGCCGAAATCATCAATCGCCAGGCCGACATGGAATGCATCGGCGCGGCCAGCGATCCGATCGTCGCGCGCGAGATGATCCGCAACCTGAACCCCGACGTGATCACGCTCGATGTCGAGATGCCGCGCATGGACGGCATCGACTTTTTGGCCAAGCTGATGCGGCTGCGGCCGATGCCGGTGGTGATGGTCTCGACCCTGACCGAACGCGGCGCCGACGTGACGATGCGCGCGCTCGAGCTCGGCGCGGTCGACTTCGTCGCCAAGCCGAAGATCGGCATCAGCGACGGCCTGCGCATGCTGGCGCAGGACATCACCGACAAGATCCGCATCGCAGCGCGTGCGCAGGTGCGCCGCTCGGTGGTGCCCGCAACGGGCGACGCCACGCCGCAGCCGGTGAGCAAGCCGGTGAGCAGCCTGGGCCGGCTCTCGACCGAGAAGCTGATCTTCATCGGCGCCTCCACCGGCGGCACCGAAGCGACCAAGGAAGTGCTGCTCGGCCTGCCGCCGGATGCGCCGGCGGTGCTGATCACGCAGCACATGCCGCCCGGCTTCACGAAGAGCTATGCGGCGCGGCTCAACAGCCTGTGCCGCATCCGCGTCAAGGAAGCGAGCGACGGCGAGCGCGTGCTGCCGGGCCATGCCTACATCGCGCCGGGCGGCCTGCATCTGTCGGTCGAGCGTTCCGGCGCGAACTACCTCGCCCGCGTACGCGACGGCGAGCCGGTGAACCGGCACAAGCCCTCGGTCGAAGTGCTGTTCAGGTCGGCAGCCCAGGTCGTCGGCCAGAACGCGCTCGGCGTGATGCTGACCGGCATGGGGGCTGACGGCGCCGCCGCGATGCGCCTGATGCGCGACGCCGGCAGCTGGAACGTGGCGCAGGACGAAGCGAGCTGCGTCGTCTTCGGCATGCCGCGCGAAGCCATCGCCGCCGGCGCCGCGCACGAGGTGCTGCCGCTCGCATCGATCGCGCCGAAGCTCGTCGAGCGGCTGCGCAGCACGGTGGGCCTGTCGACGAACCGGGTCTGATCCCGCAGGGTGCCGCTTCGACGCAGGGCCACCCGCCGGCGAACTCACCAGTTGACGCGCCGGCTCGCCGAATCGATGCCGCGCAGGCTCGCCGGCGCAAACGGATGTTCACGCCGCTCGCGCTGCGCGGCAGCGCGGGCGAGCAGTTCATCGTCGGCGCCGATATCACGCAGCACATGATCCTCGAGCTCGGTCAAGGACTCGATCGCGGCGGCCTCCCGACGCAGCCTCAGATACTCGCGCCAGGCGCGCAGCAGGCGCTGCCACAGGCCGCTCTGCCGTGTCTCGTCGACGCGCCGGCGCGCTGCCGAATGGATCGCTTCGGTGGCAAAAAGATAGCTGGCGTTGCTCATGATGGGCTCCATGTCTTTCGGTACTGGTTAGCTTAGAAACCCAGCTGAAGCCAGTCCATCGCGCAGTTCCGACCTCATTGGTAGGCTATGCTTACCAGCATGCCCAGATTGCCGCTGCAGACCCTGCCCGCTTTCCGCGTCGTCGCGCGGCTCGGCAATCTGCGCGCATCCGCCGCCGAGCTGCACCTGACCCACAGCGCGGTGAGCCAGCAGATCCGCTTGCTGGAAGAACAGGTGGGCTTCGAGGTGTTCGACCGGCGCGGCCGGCGCATCGTGTTGAACGCGGCCGGCGCGGCCTTGCTGAACTCGGTCGAACAGGCGCTGGCTCAGCTCGATGACGGGCTGCGCGCGGCGGCCGCCGCGGCCGGCGGCGAAGAGCATCGGCTGCGCATCACCTTGCTGCCGTCGTTCGCGCAGCGCTGGCTGCTGCCGCGCATGGGCCGCTGGCGCGCGCTGCATCCGGACATCGGCGTCGAGCTGCACAGCTCGTATGTCGCGGAAGACCTGCAGCGCGAAGGTTTCCATGCCGCGGTGCGCCAGGGCGAAGGCCGCTGGCGCGGCCTGCAGACCCGGCTGCTGTTCGATTCGCCGTGGGTCGCGGTCGGCTCGCCTGCCGCGGCCAAGCGCCTGCTGGGCCGGCCGGCCGAGGCGTTCCTGGAAGAGTCGCTGCTCGGGCATGCCGAGCGCTGGGACGCCTGGTTCAAGCTGATCGGCCTGCGTGCCCGCGCCAACCCGGTGGCCGCGTTCAACGACGCCGGCCTGATGCTGCAGGCGGTCGAACAAGGCATCGGCATCGCGCTGACACGCGAGCTGCTCGCGGCCGATGCCTTGCGCGACGGGCGGCTGATGCGCCTTTCGCCGTTGAGCCTGGACGACAACGACCGCGGCGACGCCTACTGGCTCGCCTATCCGCCGACGCTGGAGGACTGGCCGCCGCTGGTCGCGCTGCGCGACTGGCTGCTCGACGAGCTGGACCAGTCTCAGCGATCGATGTCGCTCGCCGCCGCGGCCGCGGCGCCCTCACTGCGGCAGCGCGCGCGCCGCTAAGCCACGGCGGGCCGAGCGGCATCATGACCATGAAGTCCACGATCACGGTGAACTGGGTCAGCGCGAGCAGCCAGCGCTAGTCCAGCCCGCGGATCTCGTCCGCCGCGCGCTGCAGGATCTGCTGGATGCGTTCGAGCCGCGCGTCGCCGGGCTGGCTCTGCTGCGCGCGCTCGATGACCACGCCCTTCAGCGCATGCATCGAGGCTCGCAGCCCGCTGCTGCCGCGGCCATGGCCGGCGCCCGGGAGGCGCGCCTGCACCGCGTCGACGAGCGCGCGGTTCTGCTCCAGGAAGGCCGTGCCCTCGGCAGTGACGGTATGCAGCTTCTTGTTGCCGTCGGCCGTCACGGCGACGTGGCCCAGGTCTTCGAGCATCGACAGCAGCGGGTAGATCACGCCCGGGCTCGGGCTGTAGCCGCCGCCGGCGCGCTCCTCGATCTCCTTGATGATGTCGTAGCCGTGGCGCGGCTGCTCGGCGATCAGCTGAAGCACGACGAGGCGCAAGGCGCCGGCGTCGAACATCTTCGGGCCGCGGCTGCCGCGCCCGCCCCCGCCGCCGTGATGGCCGTGCACGCGCTGCTCGAAACGGGGGTGGTGGTGATGTTGGTGGTGACGTGAAAACGAGAACATGAAGACTCCGTAAGATCTATCTAAAGAAAGATATATCTTAACGTGTCGGCGGCGCTTTGCAAGCGCTGTGCCTCACTTCTTCCCGGGCGGCAGGAACAGGGCCTGCAGGTCGTTGAGGAAATCGAAGCCGCGCGCCGTCGGCACCACCCGCTGCAGGCCGGGCTCGATCAGCCCGCGCCGCTCGGCCTCCGCCAGCGGCCGCGAGATCGCGCCCGGCGGCAGGCCGGTGCGCTCGCTGAACCGGGCCAGTTCGAAACCTTCTTTCAGGCGCAGCGCGTTGAGCATGAACTCGAACGGCAGCTGCGCGCGCTCGACCTCCTCGTCCTGCGCCAGCGCGCTGCCGGCGAGCGCCTGGTTCATGTAGCGCGCCGGGTCGCGAAAGCGGATCTGCCGCATCACGCGGTGCGGGAACGAGAGCTTGCTGTGGGCGCCGGCGCCGATGCCGAGGTAGTCGCCGAACTCCCAGTAGTTGAGGTTGTGCAGGCAGCGGTGGCCGGCACGCGCATAGGCCGAGACCTCGTAGCGCGCGAGGCCGGCGGCGGCGCTGCGCTCGCTCAGCAGGTCGAGCATGTCGCTCGCCAGGTCGTCATCGGGCAGGCGCGGCGGCGGCGATTTGGCGAACAAGGTGTTCGGCTCGATCGTCAGGTGATAGACCGAGAGGTGCGGCGGCTCATACGCCAGCGCCCGGGCCAGGTCGGCATCGAGCTCGGCCATCGTCTGGCCGGGCAGCGCATACATCAGGTCGAGGTTGAAGGTCTCGAACGCGGCCTTCGCTTCTTCGACCGCGGCATGCGCCTGCGCCGCGTCGTGCACGCGGCCCAGCGCCTTCAGCTTGGCGTCATCGAAGCTCTGCACGCCGATCGAGAGCCGCGTCACGCCGGCCTCGCGGAAACCGCGGAAGCGGTCGCGCTCGAAGGTGCCGGGGTTGGCCTCGAGCGTGATCTCGCAGCCCGGCTCCAGCGGCAGCCGCGCACGGATATCGGCGATCAAACGGTCGATGTGCTCCGGCGGGAACAGGCTGGGCGTACCGCCGCCGATGAAGACGCTGATCACCGGTCGGCCCCAGATCAGCGGCAAGGCGGATTCGAGGTCGGCACGGAGGGCGTCCAGATAACGATCGAACGGCAGCTCTCTGGGGGCCGACATTTCATGGGAATTGAAGTCGCAATACGGGCACTTCTTCAGGCACCAGGGCAGATGCACGTAGAGCGCCAGCGGCGGCAAGGCGCCGAGGGAGAGCGTGCCCGGACGCATGTAGCGCTCGACCACCTGGGCCAGGCCCCGCGCCTCGGCCTGGCCGGGCAGAGAGATCGGCTCAGTCAAACCGCCACGCTGCCCGCATCAGGCCAACCATCGCCGATGCTGCCAGCGCCCGATGGCTGTGCGCGTTTTTCGTCGCCGCGTCGAGCTCGGCCACGCTGCGGCCGAGGGCCGGGATGTAGAGCAGCGGGTCGTAGCCGAAACCGGCTTCGCCGCGCGGCTCTTCGAGCAACTGGCCCTCCCAGCGGCCGAAGGCGATCAGCGGCTCCGGATCGTCCGCATGCCGCAGCGCCACCAGCACGCTGACGAAGCGCGCGCGCCGGTCGCTGCGGCCGCGCATCGCGGCGAGCAGCTTGACGTTGTTCGCAGCGTCCTGCAGCCGGCGCTGCAGCTCGCGATCGACCGGCTCCTGCTGCACGTCGGCGAAATGCGCCGAGATCACGCCGGGCGCGCCGCCGAGGGCTTCGACGCAGAGGCCGGAATCATCGGCGATCGCCGCGCCGCCGGCCGCTTCGGCGGCATGCCGCGCCTTGGCCAGCGCGTTCTCGACGAAGCTGAAAAACGGCTCGGCCGCCTCGCCGATGCCGAGCGTGCCCTGCGCCACCAGCTCGACCGGCACCGAGCCGAGCAGCTGTTTCAGCTCGGCGAGCTTCTTCGCGTTGTTGGAGGCCAGGACCAGCCTCATGCCGCCTCCAGCGCCTTCTTCTGCGCGGCGATCAGCTCGCGGATGCCCTTGTCGGCGAGCGCCAGCAAGGCGTTCATCTCGTCGCGCGAGAAGCTCGCGCCCTCGGCCGTGCCCTGCACCTCGACGAAGCCGCCGGAGCCCGTCATCACCACGTTCATGTCGGTATCGCAGGCCGAATCCTCGGTGTACTCGAGGTCGAGCAAGGGCGTGCCCTCGACGATGCCGACCGAGATCGCGGCCAGGTGGTCGCGCACCGGTGATTCTGCGAGCAGGCCCTTGGCCATCAGCCAGGCGACCGCGTCCTGCAGCGCGACGAAGGCGCCGGTGATCGCCGCGGTGCGCGTGCCGCCGTCGGCCTGCAGCACGTCGCAATCGAGGTGGATCGTGCGTTCGCCGAGCGCTTTCAGGTCGACCACGCAGCGCAGCGAGCGGCCGATCAGGCGCTGGATCTCCTGCGTGCGCCCGCTCTGCTTGCCGCGCGCGGCTTCACGGTCGCCGCGGGTGTGGGTGGCGCGCGGCAGCATGCCGTATTCGGCGGTGACCCAGCCCTCGCCGCTGCCGCGTTTGTGCGGCGGCACCTTCTCCTCGACCGAGGCGGTGCACAGCACCTGGGTGTCGCCGAAGACGACCAGCACCGATCCTTCGGCGTGTTTGGTGTAGGACCGGGTCAGGCTGACCGGGCGGAGCGCATCGGGCGCGCGTTGGAGGCTTCGTTGGAATGGCATGGCGGCTATTCTCGCCGCTGCCCCGGCCTCACGCTACGCCGGCCAGCGCCCGACCGCTCCGAAGCGGCCGGCGATGCGCTCGGCGGGTGGCGTCGATATCCCGGCGCCGGCTGCCCCTTCAGGTCTTCTTCTGCTGCGACGAACGCCGGATCGCCTCGTTGATCTCGCGGATCGAGCGTTCGATCTCGGCCTCGTCGAGCTCATCGACCGCGGCCTGGCCCTGGCCGATCACGCTCGCCTGGATCGTCGACGCGAAGACCTCGTCGCCGAGCGACTGAGTGGAGATGCCGCTCGCCTCGCTGTCTTCCGCCGATTCCCACTCGACCGCAAGGATGGTCACGTTGTCGCTCTTCGGGCCGCCGTTGCGCAGCGCCTGCTCGACCAGCTCGGGCACCGCGTCGCTGATCGGCCGCTTCGCCAGCTGCTCGGTGATCACCGCGTCGCTGACCGTGCCCCAGAGACCATCGGAGCACAGCAGCGCGCGGTCGCCGCTCTGCATCAGCAGCGGGCCGACGGTATCGATCACCGGCTTGCCCGGGCTGCCGAGGCAGGTGAAGAGCACGTTGCGGTTGAAGCGCTCGCCCATCGGCACGACGTGGCTCAGCGTGTCCTGCAGTTCGGAATAGGAGTGGTCGCGGGTGCGGGCGATCAGCTTGTCGCCGCGCACCAGGTAGAGCCGCGAATCGCCGCAATGCGCCCAGTAGGCCGCATTGCCCTGCATCACGCAGGCGACCAGCGTGGTGCGCGGCGTGTCGATCAGCGCCTTCTCGGTGGCATAGCGCAGCAGCTGGTGGTGGCCGGCCATGATGGCCTCGTGCAGGAAGCGCAGCGGCTCCTTCAAGGTCGGCTTGGCATCGCGCTGGAAGCTCGCCGCCAGGGTCTGCAGCGCGAGCTGCGAAGCGACCTCGCCCTCCGGATGGCCGCCCATGCCGTCGGCCAGCGCGAACAGCCCCGAATCCCGCGTGTAGCAATAGCCCATGCGGTCTTCGTTCTTCTCGCGGCCGCCCTTGCGGCTGATCTGGTAGACGGAAAAACGCATGGAATACGGCCCTTAGCCCAATGCCTGGTTGCGCGCGGAGGCTCAGGCCTTGGCGCCGGTCTTCAGATTTTCGAGTTGCAGCTTCAGCCTCTCGCTGAAGCTCAGCTTCGTGTAGCGCCGCTCCGTCTCACGCGCCAGCTCCTTCTGCAGCGCGAACACGCTCTGCGGCCGGGACAGCGGATCGAGCGACATGCACCACTCGGTGACTTCGATCAGGTTGTCGGAGTACACGTTGCGCAGCCGTGAAAGGCTGAGCGCGAGGCGATCCTTCTCGATGCGCTGCGGCGCGTCGTTCGGCGGATAGCCCTGCATGCAGGCGTAGATGCAGGCGCCGATCGCGTAGATGTCGGTCCAGGGGCCCAGGGTGCCGTCGCGGCGGTACATCTCGGGCGCCGCGAAGCCGGGCGTGTACATCGGCCGGATGAAGTTGCCTTCCTTGCTCAGCACCTCGCGCGCCGCGCCGAAGTCGAGCAGCACCGCCTTGTTGTCGTTGGTGATGAAGATGTTCGCCGGCTTGATGTCCAGGTGCAGCATCTTGTGCTGGTGCACGATGCGCAAGCCGCGCAGGATCTCGTCGAAGAGCGAGCGGATCGTCGATTCGCGGAACACCTTGTCGCGCTTCAGGTCGCGCGCGGTGACGATGAAGTCCTGCAGCGTGTCGCCCTGCAGGTAGTTCATCACCATGTAGACGGTTTCGTTCTCGCGGAAGAAGTTCAGCACCGAGACCACGCTCGGATGGCTGATCTGCGCGAGCGAGCGGCCCTCTTCGAAGAAGCTCTTCAGGCCGAGGCGGTACAGCGGCTGCTTCTCGGGCTTGACGCGCGGCGTCAGCTCGCCGGCGCTGCGCTCGGCCAGCGACGACGGCAGGTATTCCTTCAAGGCCACGAGGTGCCGTTCGCCGTCTTCGGCGAGGTACACGACACCGAAGCCACCGGCTGCCAGTTTCTTGATGATCTGGTAGCCGCCAACCACGGTGCCGGCGGGCAACGGGGCTGGTTTTGTCTTGGACATAATGGGTGGTTTCAGAGGGGGCAAGCTCGATGGCAGTCTACAGCATGACCGGTTATGCAAGCGCCCAGGCGGGGGGGTCCGCTCAGGCTGGCGCGCCGGGCGTGACGGATGCCTCAACCTCGGCCGGAACCGCGCCGCCGGCGGCCGCGAGTGCCGGCAGCGTGACGGTGGAATTGCGCTCGGTGAATGGCCGTTTCCTCGACGTCGGCTTCAGGCTGCCGGATGATTTCCGCGCCCTCGAACCGGCCTTGCGCGACCTGCTCGCCGCCAAGTTCCGTCGCGGCAAGATCGAGTTGCGGCTCAACGCGCACCGCGAATCCGATGCCGGCTGGCCGCAGCCGCAGTCGGATCAGCTGAATCGTCTCTCGCGCCTGGAAGACACCGTGCGCAGCTGGCTGCCGAAGGCGCAGCCGTTGTCGGTCAACGAGGCCTTGCTGTGGTGCAAGGGCGGCGCCGGCAACGAGAAGCTCGACGAAGCCGCGCTCGAAGCCGCCAGGCGCTGCGTGCAGGGCCTGGCCGACGCGCGGGCGCGCGAGGGCGAGCGGCTGGTCGCGGTGCTGATGGAGCGCGTGAGCCGACTGCGCGAGCTGGCGGCGCAGGCCGAGCCGCTGGTGCCCGCCGTCGTGCAGCGCCAGCAGCAGCGCTTCCTCGAGCGCTGGCAGGAGGCGCTGGAAGCCACCGGCGCGGCGCAAAGCATTCCGCGCGAAGCCTTGCAGGAGCGTGCGCTGAACGAGGCCGCGGCCTATGCGATCCGCATCGACGTGGCCGAGGAACTGGCGCGGCTGCGCTCGCACCTGGACGAAGTGGAGCGCCTGCTGAAGACGGGCGGCGAGATCGGCAAGCGGCTCGACTTCCTGATGCAGGAGCTGCAGCGCGAAGCGAATACGCTGGGGTCGAAATCGGCGGCGCTGGAACTGACCAATGTCTCGGTCGAGATGAAGGTGGCGATCGAGCAGATGCGCGAGCAGGTGCAGAACATCGAATAGCGGCTTGCTGAGAGGCTGCGCGCAACGCCAGGCGTTTGCGCTTTCCTCTCCCGGATGAACCTGATCCTCGTTCCGATCGAGCCATGACAAGCCCCCTGCCCCGACTCGACCAGGCCGGCCTGGTCGGCACTACGGTCGAACTCCTTCGTGATCGTCAGGCGCGATATCGGCCAGGTCGTCGGCAGCACGCGCTTCTGGAAGATCGATCCCGCGAACCGCAAGCTCGAGATCGGCCATACCTGGCTGAGCCTGTCGGTGCAACGCTCGGGCATCAACACCGAAGCGAAGTACCTGCTGTTGCGTCACGCCTTCGAGGTCATGGACTGCGTGCGTGTCCAGTTCACGACCGACGAGCTGAACCAGAACTCTCGCGCCGCGATCCTGCGCATCGGCGCCACGCAGGAAGGCATCGTGCGCAAAACGCATCATGCCCGACGGGCGCATGCGCAATTCGGTTCGCTTCAGCATCATCGATTCCGAATGGCCGGCGGTGAAGTCGATGTTGTTGCAAAAGATGGCCCGATAGGCTGACAACGGCAATCAGGCCAGCGCCGCATCTTCCGGCAAGGCTTCGGCCGCGCCGCTGGTTGCGCGCGAGGTAGTTGAAGATCGTCCCGAGCATGATCAGTCCGTCCACATCGTTATCAGATGACACATGACAAGAGACATCGCTGAAAGACGGGCTCCCTTTTGGTAACGCACCCAACCAGGCACTTACAAGCGCGCCGTTGAGGCGCCAGCCAGCCCGCCGATAAGCCGGCATCGGGCCTCCTCCCGATACTCTTTCGAAAGGCAGTATTCGATGACGGATAGCGTGAACGGACGGACCCTGGCGGCGGCGCTGGCCCTGTGCAGCCTGCTGGCGGCGTGTGGCGGCGGCGGCTCCGCGCCAAACGATGATTCGATGAGCGCGCAGGACGCGGGCGTCGCCGCCTTCCCCGAGGCGGTGACGGCCGAGGCCGCCACGTCAGACGCCGAGGCGAGAGCCGAAGCGCTGCGCGTGAGAAGCACGCCGGTGACGACCGCCGCGGCTGCGACGCTCTCCACCACCTGCGGCCTCGCCAACTTCCAGGCCAGCGTGCTGGCGCGGGTCAATCAATACCGCGCCGCGGGCGCAAGCTGCCGCACTCGTGGCCAGTTCGCGCCGACGCAAGCCCTCGTCTGGAACACCAAGCTGCTGCAAGCCGCGGCCGGCCACTCGACCGACATGGCCACCAACAACTACTTCTCGCACACCAGCAAGGACGGCCGCACGATGGTCGACCGCATCAACGCGACCGGCTATGTCTGGAGCACGATCGGCGAGAACATCGCCGCCGGCTACCCGAGCGTCAACGCGGTGGTCGACGGCTGGATGGCCAGCGACGGCCATTGCGCGAACCTGATGAACCCGGCGTTCAAGGACGTCGGCATGGCTTGCGTGGCCTCTTCCACCAGCACCTATCGCACCTACTGGACGATGGATCTCGGCAAGCCCCGCTAGATGGAGCCCCCGGCCGCTTCGCGCGGCCGGGAAAGACTCTCAGGCCGCGACGCGCGCAGCCGCCGGGATCGCTTCCGGATGCGCCTGCAGGATGTGCGTCAATGCCGCGTCGAGATTGGCGACGCTGCGCTCCGGGTCATGCAGCTTGTCGAGCCCGAAGAGGCCGATGCGGAAGGTCTTGAAGTCCGCCGGCTCGTCGCACTGCAGGGGCACGCCGGCGGCGGTCTGCAGGCCTTCGCCGAGGAAGGCGCTGCCGTTGTGCAGGCCGGCATCGTCGGTGTAGCTGACGACCACGCCCGGCGCCTGGAAACCTTCGGCGGCGACGCTGCGCAAGCCCTTGCCGGCGAGCAAGGCGCGCACCCGGCTGCCGAGTTGCAGCTGCTCGGCACGCAGCCGCTCGAAGCCGTAGGCGCGCGTCTCGAGCATCACGTCGCGCGTGCGTGTCAGCGCATCGGTCGGCAGGGTCGCGTGATAGGCGTGGCCGCCGGCCTCGTAGGCTTCCATGATCTGCAGCCACTTCTTCAGGTCGGCCGCGAACGTGGTGCTGACGGTGCCGTCGATCGCCTGGCGCGCGCGCTCGCTGAGCATCACGAAGGCGCAGCACGGCGAGCCGCTCCAGCCCTTCTGCGGCGCGCTGACCAGCAGGTCGACGCCGGTGGCCTGCATGTCGACCCAGAGCGCACCGGAGGCGATGCAGTCGAGCACGAAGAGGCCGCCCACCTCATGCACCGCGTCGGCCACCGCGCGCAGGTAGGTGTCGGGCAGCAGGATGCCCGCGGCGGTCTCCACGTGCGGGGCGAACACCACGTCCGGCCGCTGCGCGCGGATCGCGTCAATGACTTCGTCGATCGGCGCCGGCGCGAACGGCTGCTGGCGGCCGGCGGCCACCGGACGCGCCTTCAGCACCGTCTGCTCGGCCGGGATGCGGCCCATCTCGAGGATCTGCGTCCAGCGGTAGCTGAACCAGCCGTTGCGGATCACCAGGGTCTTGCGCCCGGTGGCGAACTGGCGCGCCACCGCTTCCATGCCGAAGGTGCCGCTGCCCGGCACGACGATCGCCGAGCGGGCGTGATAGACCTCCTTCAGCACGCCGGAGATGTCGCGCATCACGCGCTGGAACTTGCGCGACATGTGGTTCAGCGCGCGGTCGGTGAAGACGACCGAGTATTCGAGCAAGCCATCGGGGTCGATGTCGGGGAGCAGGCCGGGCATGGGGTTCCCTTTGCGAAGGAGCTGAGATCGGGTCGATCAGCTTAGCCTGCTTGCCGCCTCGCTGTCATGCAGGACAACCGTTGGGGGATGTACCCGGTTGCGCCCGCCGTGCTTCGCCTTGTAGAGCGCCGCATCGGCTCGTTGCAGCACCGGCGCCCAGGCGGTGTCGGTCGCGACGATCACGGTCCAGCCGATGCTGACGCTGACCCTGCGCGTCGTGCCGAGCACCGGCGTGCCCTCGATGGCCGCACGCAGCCGCTCGGCGACATGCGCCGCATCCGTGCCGCTGGTCTCGGGCAGCACCACGCAGAACTCCTCGCCGCCGGTGCGGCCGAGCAGGTCGTGTTCGCGCAAGGCGGCTTGCCAGCGTGCCGCGCAGGCCTGCAGCACGAGGTCGCCGCCGGCATGGCCGTATTCGTCGTTGACGGTCTTGAAGTGGTCGATGTCCAGCGCCAGCACCGCGGTCAGCCGCCGATAGCGCTGCGTGCGCTCGAACTCGCGCTGCGCCGCTTCGATGAATGCACGCCGGTTCATCACGCCGGTCAGCTCGTCGGTCGTGGCGAGGCGCCGCAGCTGATCCTGCGTCACCTGCAGCGCGAGGCGCGCCTGCTGCGAGCGATGCAGGAAGAAGGTGAAACCCAGCACCGCCGCGCTGAGCAGCATGCTGAGGCCGAGCACGGTGCGCAGACGCCGCTGGTAGCTGGCATAGATCTCGTCCAGCCCGCGGCTCACCAGCACCGTCACCGGATAGTCGGGCAGGCGCTCGTAGCTGACGAGGCGCTCGATCCCGTCGGTCAGGCTGCCCTTGGAGACGAACGAACCCTTCCACTGGCGGCCGTATTCATGGCCGAAATTCGGTGCGGTGCTGACGTTTCGGCCGATCAGCTTCCCGTTCAGCGGCGTGCGCGACAGCACCACGCCATCGGCGCGCACCAGCGAGATCGTGCCATCGGGCCGAAAGCGCATGCGCTCGTGTTCGGCGGCCAGCCGCTCGAGCTCGACCGCGGCGAATATCACCTTCATGCGCGGCGGCGTGCCGGGGATTGCCTGCGCTTCGTCGCCGGTCTGCGAGCTCATCAGCAGCGAGACCGGGATCAGCCAGCGCTGCGTCACGCGGCTTTGCACCGGCGCGCCGATGTGCACGCGGCGCACGCCGCCGCTCTCCGGCTGTTGCGGCAGCTTGAAATATTCGCGGTCGCTGACGTCGGCCAGCGCTCTGCCCTCGGGCGACGGCAGGTAGTACAGCTGCCCTTCGGCCGACACCATGCGCGGATCGATCAAGCCGCCCGACGAGCGCCGCATCTCGTCGACCAGCACCAGGAAGCGCGGATCGCGCAGCGGGTCCGCGCCGGGATGGGTGGCGAGCCAGAGATCGAGGGTGCGCAGATCGCTTTCGACGGCGCGAAACATGCCTGCCGCATGCTGCGCCACCGCGTTGGACATCAGCGACAGCTCGGCGCCGCGGTCGACCAGCAACTGGCGCTTCTGCTGGGCGTTGAACCAGAAGAACAGGCCCCAAAGCCAGCACAGCAGGGCCACCACGCTGAGCACCATGCCCCAGCGGTGCAGCCACTCGAGCACGTGCGAACGACGGTCGCGCAACGGGCGGCGCGAGGCCGCGCGGGCCGCGGTAGCGCCGCTCATCGGCTGCCGCTCGGAAGGGCTGAAGAACTTGATGCCAAACTGCATGGTGCGACAGCTTGATGCAGGGGCGCAGCAGGTTTCGCCAGATTACAGCGGGGTTCCCGGCGCTGTAGCACTTGCGCAGCTTCGGGCTCCGCCGCGATATCACTATCGCGATAGCCATCAGTTCCGGCGTGTCACAAACATGTCGAACCGCGCGCATTGCGCAACGCCTTGAAGCATCGCGGCAGAGTGCCACTGACCGGCCTCGCTGCGCGGATGTCGGGTAAATCCTACGCAGCAATCAGTGCGCGCACCGGGCGCGGGGCACGATTCCGGCGCATCATGCTGCAGTGCAACATTTTATGGGCAGCAATGAGCAACAGTTCGATTTCAGACACCATCCAGCGGGCGCTGAGCTCGGCCGGCCTCGATACCCGATCCGGCTTGATGAAGGGGGTCGGCGAGACGATCCAGCGTGCGCTCGCGGCTGCCGGCATCGGCGGCTCGACGGCGCGGCATGACACCGCCCGGCCCGTTCCGCAGACCCTGCGGCGCGCCTCGATCGATGACGTCATCGACGTCCCCGTCCGCGTCGTCCCTCCCTTCCACGAGTTCCGCGCGCCGAGCCCGGCCGCCGCCGAGGCGCCGCAACGCGGCGGCCGGTTCATCACCCGCTCGTACTCGAATGCCGCCGGCACGCGCAGCTACAAGCTGTATGTGCCGACGCACCACGGCGACAAGCCGATGCCGCTGGTCGTGATGCTGCATGGCTGCACGCAGAACCCGGACGACTTCGCCGCCGGCACGCAGATGAATGCGCTCGCCGAACGGCACGGCTTTCTCGTCGCCTACCCGGCGCAATCCGCCAACGCCAACGGCCAGCATTGCTGGAACTGGTTCAAGACGCAGGACCAGGCGCGCGATGCCGGCGAGCCTTCGCTGATCGCCGGCATCACGCGCGAGATCGCCGCGGCCTACAGCGTCGACCCGCAGCGCATCTTCGTCGCCGGCCTGTCGGCGGGCGCGGCGATGGCGGTGATCCTCGGCGTGACCTATCCCGAGCTGTATGCCGCGGTCGGAGCGCACTCCGGCTTGCCGTACGGCGCGGCGCACGACATGCCCTCGGCCTTCGCGGCGATGCAGGGCAGCGGCCAGCCGAAGCGTGCGGCGATGAAGGGCGTGCCGACGATCGTCTTCCATGGCGACCGCGACACCACCGTCAACACCGGCAACGCGATGGCGGTGGTCAACCAGGCGACCGAAAGCGTCGGGCTGAAGGCGCCGCTGACACGCACGGTGCATGCGCGCGAGAACGCCAACGGGCGCGACTTCACGCGCACCGTCTACACCGATCCGGCCGGCCATTCGCGCGTCGAACAATGGCTGTTGCATGGCGCGGCGCATGCCTGGTCCGGCGGCAGCCCGGCCGGCTCCTACGCCGATCCCACCGGCCCGGACGCCTCGGCGGAGATGTTCCGCTTCTTCCTCGCACAAAAAGTGAGCTGAGCCCTTCTTCCGGCCGAGCCTCGACTGACACGGTGCTGTCACATCGGCACCCGACCATCCGAGGCTGGACAAAAATCAGGAAGAAGGTCATGAACTCCACCACCACCGCGAGCGCCTTGCGGCACGGCGCGTCACACGGCGGTCACGACGGCCGGCCTCAGCTCGACGGCAGGCCCAGCCCGGTGAAGATGATCGTCTTCATCGGCCTGCTCGCGATCGGCCTGCTGTTCACCGGCTACAGCCTGGTCACCGACGTCAGCGCCACCGGCGCGAAGACCACCACCTGGGTGCCCTTCCTGCTGCTCGGCGTGGCGCTGCTGATCGCTCTCGGCTTCGAGTTCGTCAACGGCTTCCACGACACCGCCAACGCGGTCGCGACCGTGATCTACACGCACTCGCTGCCGCCGAACTTCGCGGTGGTCTGGTCCGGGCTCTTCAACTTCCTCGGCGTGCTCGTCTCCAGCGGCGCGGTCGCCTTCGGCGTGATCTCGCTGCTGCCGGTCGAGCTGATCCTGCAGGTCGGCTCGGGCGCCGGCTTCGCGATGGTGTTCGCGCTGCTGATCGCCGCGATCATCTGGAACCTCGGCACCTGGGCGCTCGGCCTGCCGGCTTCGTCGTCGCACACCTTGATCGGCTCGATCATCGGCGTCGGCGTTGCGAACGCGCTGATGCATGGCCGCGACGGCACCAGCGGCGTCGATTGGGCCCAGGCCACCAAGGTCGGCTATTCGCTGCTGCTGTCGCCGCTGGTCGGCTTCGGCTGCGCCGCGCTGCTGCTGCTGGTGCTGCGCGCGCTGGTGAAGAACAAAAAGCTCTACGAAGCGCCGGAAGGCAACAAGCCGCCGCCGTGGTGGATCCGCGGCCTGCTGATCCTGACCTGCACCGGCGTCTCGTTCGCGCACGGCTCGAACGACGGGCAAAAAGGCATGGGCCTGATCATGCTGATCCTGGTCGGCACGGTGCCGATGGCCTATGCGCTGAACCGCGCGATGCCGGAAGCGAAGGTCGTCCAGTTCGTCGCGATGGCGCAGGCCACGCAGCAATCGCTGGTGCACAACGCGCCCGCCGCGGCGCCGGCCGATCCGCGCAAGACCTTGTCGGAGTACGTGCGCACCAAGCAGGCCGTGCCTGAGCTGGTGCCGGCGCTGGCCGCGGTCACCGCCGACATCGGCGCGCAGGTGAAGGCCCACGGCAGCCTGGCCGCGGTACCGGCCGAAGCCGTCGCCAACGTGCGCAACGACATGTACCTGGCGAGCGAGGCGATCCGCTTCATCGACAAGAGCGACACGATCAAGCTCGACGGCGACACCAAGGCCAACCTGAAGGCCTTCAAGACGCAGATCGACGACGCCACCAAGTTCATCCCGCTGTGGGTCAAGGTGGCGGTCGCGATCGCGCTCGGCCTGGGCACGATGGTCGGCTGGAAGCGCATCGTCGTGACCGTCGGCGAGAAGATCGGCAAGACGCACCTGACCTATGCGCAGGGCGCCTCGGCCGAGCTGGTCGCGATGCTGACGATCGGCGCGGCCGACGTCTACGGCCTGCCGGTCTCGACCACGCACGTGCTCTCGTCCGGCGTGGCCGGCACGATGGCGGCGAACCGTTCGGGCCTGCAGATGTCGACCATCCGCAACCTGCTGATGGCCTGGGTGCTGACCCTGCCGGCCGCGATCCTGCTGTCGGGCTCGCTGTACTGGCTCTTCACGCACCTGTTCTGAACGCGGCGAACTACGGCGCAGACGAGGCCGGCCTCGTCTGCGGCTACCGCTTCGAACCGGAAGGCACCGGCCGGCCGATCGGCTCGGCCGAAGCCGCCGCCTGGCTCGCCGAGCCCGGCGCGGGGGATGACGGCAGCTTCGTCTGGCTGCATTTCAATCTCACGCACACCGCGGCCGAACCCTGGCTGCAGCAGCATGCCGACCTCTCGGAGACCTTCTTCGAGACGCTGAAGGAAGGCCTGCACTCGACACGCATCGAGCGCGCCGAACAAGCACTGATCGCCGTCATCAACGACGTGCGCTTCGACTTCTCGTTCGAGCCCTCCGACATCTCCACCTTGTGGATCAACGTCGACAAGCACCTGGTGGTGACCGCCCGCCGCCAGACGCTGCGCTCGATCGACCGGCTGCGCACCGCGGTGAAGAACGGCGCGAGCCTGCGCTCGACGGTCGAACTGCTCGAGCACCTGCTGCGCGACCAGGCCGAGGTGCTGGTCGGCATCGTGCGCGGCGTGACCGGGCGCATCGACGATGTCGAGGATCAGCTGCTCACCGGCCGCCTCGACACCAAACGTGCCAAGCTCGGCCGCATGCGGCGCCTGCTGGTGCGCCTGCAGCGGCTGCTCGCCCCCGAGCCGGCCGCCCTCTTCCGCCTGCTGCAGCATCCGCCGCAGTGGACGCAGGAGCAGGACGTGCAGCAGCTGCGCGAGGCGACCGAGGAGTTCTCGGTGGCGCTGCGCGACATGGCCGCGCTGCAGGAGCGCATCAAGCTGCTGCAGGAAGAGATCGCGGCCGAGGTCAACGAAGAGAACAACAAGAGCCTCTTCGTGCTGACGGTGGTGACGGTGCTCGCCTTGCCGATCAACATCATCGCCGGCCTGCTCGGCATGAACGTCGGCGGCGTGCCGCTGGCGGAGCACAAGCACGGCTTCTGGATCGTCGTCGGCATCGTCGTGACGTTCACGGCAGCCGCGGGCTACTTCGCGTTGAGGCGGCAGCGGGACGATTGACTCGGCGGACCGGGCCCGGCTTGATCATTTGATCACCTGTCAAGTCAATGATCACAAGCCAATATCGCCGTTCGCCCTCGGCGTAGAGGACTTCCGTATCAGGTCATTTCTGCCTAGGGCATACCCTTGGGCATAAGATCACCCGGTTGACATCTGCTCACTCGACGCCAATACTCCGCTGCCTGGACGATCATTCGATCAGATCGCGATCTTCTGATCATGCTGACGCAGACCCAAGGAGACAGCGCCGATGGATCATCCCCTGGTGCACGCCCGTGGCGTGGCCAAAAGCTTCAACGGCGTTCCGGCATTGAAGAACGGCTGCCTGAGCCTGCAGCGCGGCAGCGTGCATGCGCTGTGCGGCGGCAACGGCGCCGGCAAGTCGACCTTCCTGAACATCCTGATGGGCATCCTGCGGCGCGATGCCGGCGAGGTGCAGGTGAAGGGCCAGGCGGTGGACTTCGCCTCGCCGCACGAGGCCATCGAGCACCGCATCTCGATCATCACGCAGGAGCTCTCGCCGATCCCCGGCATGACGGTGGCCGAGAACATCTACCTCGGCCGCGAGCCCAAGCACGGCGGGCTGGTGATCAACTACCCGGCGCTCTTCGAGCAGGCGAACGCGCTGCTGAGGCGGCTGCGCTTCGACATCGACGCGCGCCTGCTGATGGGCCGGCTGAGCCTGGCGCAGACGCAGCTGGTCGAGATCGCCAAGGCCTTCAGCCGCCAGAGCGACATCATCATCATGGACGAGCCCACCTCGGCCATCGGCGAGAGCGAGACCGGCATCCTGTTCGACGCGATCCGCAGCGTCACCGCGCAGGGCGCCGGCATCCTGTACGTCTCGCACCGCCTGTCCGAGATCTTCACGATCGCCGACAGCTACACCGTGTTCCGCGACGGCGGCTTCGTCGAGAGCGGCAAGCTGGCCGACATCGACCGGCGCCAGCTCGTCAAGCTGATCGTCGGCCAGGAAGTGCGCATCGCCGACAAGAAGCACAAGCCGGCCGCTTCCGGCGCCAGCCTGGTGTCCGTCAAGGGCCTCTCGCGCGAAGGCGAGTTCGACGACATCAGCCTCGAGGTCGCGCCCGGCGAAGTGCTGGGCATCTACGGGCTGATGGGCTCGGGGCGCAGCGAGTTCCTCAACTGCCTCTACGGCCTGACGCGCCCCGATGCCGGCGAGGCCAGCCTGCGCGGCCAGCCGCTGCCGAAGGGCAACCCGGCCGCATCGATCAAGGCCGGGCTGTCGCTGGTGACCGAAGACCGCAAGGCCACCGGCCTGGTGCTCAGCTCCTCGGTCAGCTTCAACACCAGCCTGGCCGCCTTGCCCGAGCTGCAGCATGCGTCGATCGTCGACCGCAAGGCCGAACGCTCGCTGGTCGACACGATGGTGCAGCGCATGCGCATCAAGCTGGCGAGCCCCGCGATGGCCGTCTCGGGCCTGAGCGGCGGCAACCAGCAGAAGGTGGTGCTGGCGCGCTGCATGGCGACCCAGCCGGTCTGCCTGCTGTGCGACGAGCCCACGCGCGGCATCGACGAAGGCGCCAAGCGCGAGGTCTACGCCTTCCTCGCCTCCTTTGCCGAGCAGGGCAACGCGGTGATCGTGGTCTCGTCCGAAGCGCCCGAGGTGCTGGACCTGAGCGACCGCATCGCGATCTTCCGCAAGGGCCGCCTCGCCGACGTGATCGACGGCCATTCCGCGACGCAGGAAGAGCTCCTGCACCTCGCATCCTGAGACCGCGCTGCCGCGCTCCTCCATGAACCCCCACCCCACCATGACCGCTGCTTCCACCGGCGCCGCCGCGCCCGCCGCCAGGCTCCGCTGGCGCCACCTGCTGGCCGACTACGGCATCGTGCTCGCCTTCATCGTGCTGTGCATCGCGCTCAGCGTGGCCGACGAGAACTTCCTGAGCTGGGGCAACTGGGTCAACATCCTGCGCCAGACCTCGATCAACGGCATCCTCGCGATCGGCATGACCTACGTCATCCTGACCAAGGGGATCGACCTCTCCGTGGGCTCGCTGCTCGCCGTCTCGGGCATCGTCGCGGCCAGCCTGGTCACCGGCGAAACGGCGCACACCCCGATGCTCGGCATCGCCGCAGGCCTGGCGGTCGGCGCGGCGCTGGGGGCCGTCAACGGCGGGCTGATCGCAGGGCTCTCGGTCGCGCCCTTCGTCGTCACGCTCGGCATGCTCAGCGTGGCACGCGGACTGACCTTCATCTACAACGACGGCATGCCGATCGCGGCGCTCTCGCCGGGCTTTCGCTCTATCGGCCAGGGCATGGCGGCCGGCATCCCGGTGCCGGTGATCATCCTCGCGGCGACCTTCTTCGTGTTCTGGTTCGTGCTCAAGTACACCACCTTCGGCCGCGCCGTGTATGCGGTCGGCGGCAACGAGAAGAGCGCCAAGACCAGCGGCATCAACACCGCCCGCGTGACCTTCTTCGTCTACGTGATCTCGGGCGCGCTTTCGGCGCTGGCGGGGCTGATCCTGGCCGCGCGCACGACATCGGCCCTGCCCCAGGCGGGCGTCGCCTACGAGCTCGATGCGATCGCCGCGGTGGTGATCGGCGGCACGTCGCTCAGCGGCGGCGTGGGCACGCTCACCGGCACGCTGGTCGGCGCGCTGATCATCGGCGTGATCAACAACGGTCTCGATCTGCTGGGCGTGTCGTCCTACTACCAGCAGGTCATCAAGGGTGCAATCATCGTCGCGGCCGTGCTGCTCGATGTCTCGCGCAAGAAGCAGGCTTGACCTGCGATCCGTCCAACACTCACTCCCGGAGACATCGCGATGCGAATCCTGAAACTGGCCGTCCTGTCGGTGGCCCTGGCCGCCCTCGCCACCCCGCAGTTCGCTGCTGCCCAGCAAAAGACCTACAAGATCGGCGCCGCCGTCTATGGCCTCAAGGGCGAGTTCATGCAGCTCTGGGTCAATGCGCTGAAGGATCACCCGGCCGTCAGGGACGGCACCGTCAAGCTGACGGTCTTCGACGGCAAGTACGACGCGCTGACCCAGAACAACCAGTTCGACACCATGGTCACGCAGAAATTCGACGGCATCCTGTTCGTGCCGATCGACATCCAAGCCGGCGCCGAGGCCGTCGAGAAAGCCGCCGCGGCGAAGATCCCGGTGGTCGGCTCCAACACCCGCGTCAACAGCGCCAAGCTCGCCTCCTATGTCGGCTCCGACGACGCGGTGGCCGGCGAGATGGAAGCCGAGAGCGTGATCAAGGCCATCGGCGGCAAGGGCAACGTGGTGATCATCGAAGGCCCGATCGGGCAGTCCGCGCAGATCGAGCGCCGCAAGGGCAACCAGGCCGCGCTCGCCAAGTACAAGGACGTGAAGGTGCTGGAGATGAAGACCGCCAACTGGTCGCGCGCCGAGTCGCTCTCTCTGATGGAGAACTGGCTCACCGCCCACTCCGGCAAGATCAACGGCATCATCGGCCAGAACGACGAGATGGCGCTCGGCGCGATCGAAGCGGTGAAGGCCAAGGGCCTGGTGCCGAAGGCCATCCCGACCGCGGGCATCGACGGCGTCAGCGATGCGATCAAGGCGGTGAAGGCCGGCGACATGGTCAGCATCCTGCAGGATGCGCAGGGCCAGGCGCAGGGCGGGCTCGACGTGCTGCTGCGCCAGATCGAAGGCCCGAGCTACAAGCCGCGCGCCGCACTGTGGACGGACTACGCCTCCGCCGGCCTGAACTGGGGCGACGGCACGGCCAAGCAGTACAACGTGCCGTGGACGCCGATCACGACGCAGAACGCCGACGCGCTGCTGGCCAAGCGCGCCAAGTAGAGGAGAGCCAAGCCATGTCTTCTTCCTTCGATGCGGCATTCGACCTCAGCGGCCAGGACGCGCTGATCACCGGCGGCGCCTCGGGCATCGGCCTGGCGGTGGCCGAACTCTTCGCCGCCCAGGGCGCCCGCCTGGTGCTGCTCGACCTGAGCGAGCAGGTCGCCGCAGTGGCCGGGCGGCTGCCGGGCGAGCACCTCGGCATCGCCTGCAACGTGGCCGATCTGGGCCAGCTCGAGGCCGCGGTGGCGCAGGCGGTGCAACGCTTCGCGCGCATCGACATGCTCGTCAACAACGCCGGCGTGGCCCTGCTCGACCGTGCCGACGCGGTCAAGGAGTCGGACTGGGACAAGACCATGGCGATCAACCTGAAGGCGCCGTTCTTCCTCGCCCAGGCGGTGGCCGCGGTGATGAGGCCCCAAGGCGGCGGCCGCATCGTCAACCTCGCGTCGCAGGCCAGCGTGATCGCGCTCGAGCGGCACGTGGCCTATTGCGCGAGCAAGGCGGCCCTGGTCTCGATGACCCAGGTGCTGGCGGTCGAGTGGGCGCCGCTCGGCATCACCGTGAACGCGGTGTCGCCCACCGTGGTCGAGACCGAGCTCGGCAAGAAGGCCTGGGCCGGCGAGGTCGGCGAGGCGATGAAGCGGAAGATCCCGGCGGGCCGCTTTGCGCAGCCGGCCGAGATCGCGGCGGCCATCCTGTACCTCGTCAGCGCGCACGCCGGGATGATCACCGGCGAGAACCTGATCATCGATGGCGGCTACACGATCCAGTGATGCCGTCGCCGTCGGCTCGGCGGCTCATTCCTTCGGTGCACAGCACGACGAGGCCGCCGCCGCGGACGCGTCGCCCGTGCCTTCGAACGCCGCCACGCCGACCTTCACCACTTCGCTCCAGCGGGGGTCTGGTGCGGCCTCGGCCTGATAGCTGTCGTGCCAGTTCCACCACACGTATGGCGGCGTCTGCGGGTATCCGGCGGGCGAGTCTTCCCAGGTTTCCTGGCGGCCCAGCGGCGTCAGGTCGAGGTAGCTCCAGGTGCTGCCCAAGGCCTCGTCGCCGCGGTTGTTGACGAAGTAGGTGCGGAACAGGCGATCGCCGTCGCGCAAGAACACGTTCGTGCCGTGCCACTCGTCGACGCCGAAGTCGGCGTCGAAGGTGTCCGTGATCGTGTACCACGGCATCGTCCAGCCCATGCTCGCTTTGAGGCGCCCGATATCGGACTGCGGCGCGCGCGAGGCGAACACCAGCGTGGTGTCGCGGGCGTTCAGATGGGCGAGATGGGCCACCTGATCGGCGCCCAGCGAGCAGCCGCGGCAGGCATGCTCGGGCCAGCCGAACACCCCCGGCTCGAAGAAGGCGCGATACAGGATCAGCTGGCGCCGGCCGTCGAACAGATCGAGCAGGCTGGCCCGGCCTTGGGGGCCTTCGAAGACATAGGCTTTTTCCACGGGTGTCCACGGCATCCGTCGACGCTCCGCGGCGAGTGCATCACGTGCCCGGGTCAAGGCTTTTTCCTTGGCGAGCAGCTGCACGCGCGCCGCCTCCCAAGCCTCCGGCGAGACGATCGGCGGCATGTTCATCGTGAGGGTCGCGCCCTCCGGCTTGTTCTCGGTCGATGTAGTCGGCGTCATTTGCAACTCCATAAGTTAGACGAGATCCAGCCTCGGCTCGAGCATCACGCCGTCTGCGCATCGCCACTCGCCGTGGGCCGTGCGGTCATTCTGTCGGCGACGCATCGACGCTCGTGAGTGACAAATCTGGCGCGATACGGAAGGCCTGCCCCAGTCGATCGCCAAACGACGCCAGCATTCCCTCCCTCGCCGCCTCATCCAGCGACGACGGCGCGAACGCGCGAAACCTCGTTCAATGCAGCGGCTGGCCGCAGAAGTGGCCGTGCCGCGCCGCCAGCATCAGCTCGTGGAACTGATGGTCCGCCAGCCGCAGCAGGCATTCGTGGTCGCCGGTCTCGACGTAGACGACCTCGCTGGCGTCGAGCTCGTCGTCGACGATGGTCTCGACGTCCCAGGCCATGCCCAGCGCGGGCACGGCGCCGCGATCGCAGTCCGCGAACATCGCGACGATGCAGGCCTCGTCGACCAGCCGCAGATGTTTGCGGTCGAGCAGGCGCGAGAGCTGGCCGAGCCGGACCTTCCGGTCAGCCGGCACGACGGCCATCAAACGGCCGCGATCGTCTTCGACGATCACCGACTTGGCGAGCTGATGCGGCGGGACATGCGCCGTGCGCGCGGTCTCGGCGCTGCTGCGGCTGTGCTGGTGCAGGCAGAGCTCGTAGTGCGCACCGCGCTGGTCGAGGTAGCTGGATAGACGCGGGGGAATGGACATGACGGCCTCCTGGTGGAAAGCGATCGATGCGGTGCGGGCTAGTTTGCTCCCGGCCGGGCCGCAATGCACGTGCCGATGACAAAATCGCCGCATCGTGCGTGCTTCGACCGACCCGTGAATCAGCCCCGTGCCCTGGTGCTGCGGCCGGCCCGCGTGCAGGAGGCGCGGGTGATGGCCGAGATGTCGCGCGACCTGATCGAGGCCGGGCTCGGCTGGCGCTACACGCCGCCGCGCATGGCGGCGCTGATCAGGGATGCCGAGAGCGTGGCCCTGGTCGCCTGCGAGGGGCCGCAGGTGCAGGGCTTTGCCGTGATGCACTTCGGCGATGCGGACGCGCATCTGGCCCTGCTGTGCGTGCGGCAAACGCAGCAGCGGCGCGGCATCGGGCGATGCCTGACCGAGTGGCTGATCGCGTCGGCGCGAGTCGCCGGCATCGTGTCGATCCAGCTCGAGGTTCGCGCCGACAATGCCGCGGCCCGCTCGTTCTATCGCGAGCTCGGCTTCATCGCGACGCAGCAGCTGCCCGGCTACTACGACGGGCGGGTGGCGGCCTGCCGCATGACCTTGCCGCTGCGCGCCGCTGCGTCATGAGCCGCTTCAGTATAGGCTAGTCGACGATCTGCTTCCCGTTCGGGCCCCACTTCGGCTTCAGCAGCAGGCAGGCGAAGGTCGTGCCGGGGAGATCGTCACCTTGGTTGCGCTGCCGCTGCTCGTGCCGCCGGTGCCACGGCGCTACCTAATTCGCGGCGCGCCGGGCGGCGAGCGCCGCGGCCTCGGCGCGGCTCGCGACGCCGAGCTTGCCGAGCAGCGCCGCGACATGGTGCTCGACGGTGCGTTCCGAGCGATGCAGCCGCTCGGCGATGGAGCGGTTCGACAATCGATCAGCCAGCAGATCGAACACCTGGCGCTCGCGCCCGGTCAGCCCGAGCGGATCATTGCCGGTGCGCGCGTTCCGGCCGCGGCGCACGCCGCGCGCGCCGCGTGCGCGCAGCCGCCGGCGCGCGATGCGGGCCGCCGCCGCGGCGCCGATCTCGTCGAACAACGCCAAGGCGGCGTGCTGATCGGCCTCGTCGCCGCCAAGCAGTGCCAGCCCTTGTTCGTAGCGGCAGCCGAGCGCCGCCCAGGCCTCGGCCGCAGCGCGGTGATCGCCGGCGAGTTCGAGCCGGCACGGCGGCGGCAGCGCTCGCGCGATGGCGGGCGCCTTGCCGCCGGCACGTCGCATCCAGCAGGCGAGCTGGCCGATGCGCCAGGCTTCCTGGCCGAGCTCGGCCGTCTCGAACGATTCGGCCGCGATGCGCAGCACACGCTCGTCTTCTCCGCGCAGCCAGGCGGCCTCGCAGCGCGTCACTGCCTGCGGCACGAACCACGGGTCGACGCGCAGCGACCGGTGCCCGTCGAGCATCGCCTCCCAATAGGCATCGGCGTGCTGCAGGCCGCGCCGGAGGTCGAGCAGCGCCTGCAGATGGGCCGATTGCTCCGCGTCGAGCCCGGCCTCGATCGGCAGCTGCCGGACGGCGGCGAGCTCGGCCTCGGCCTCGGCCCAGCAGCCGCGCTCGAGCAGCGCATGCGCATGGCGCACACGCAGCCGGCAGGCGTACAGGTCCATGTCGTGCGTTTCGCAGTAGGCGATGCCCTGCGTGAAGCACGCTTCGAGCTCGTCATGCCGCCGGTGCACTTGGCACAGCGACACCAGGTTGACGAAGGCCCGTGCCGCATGTTCGTCGAGGTCGGCATCGAGCGCGATGCGCAGGCTGCGCCGCAGCCGCGCCCAGCCCTCGGGACCCTCCGAAGCACGCAGCTGGGCGGTGCCGACGGTGTTCAGCGCATACGTCAGGCCTTCGGCATCGGCCAGTCCTTCGAACAGGTCGAGCGCCCGCAGGCCCCAGTCGAAGGCCGGTGCCGAGGTTTCGCCGAGCAGGTGCAGCTGCGCCAGCGTGGCGTAGGCCATGCCGAGCTCGCGCGGGGCATCGAGCGGCTCGAGCACCTCGATCGCGGCTCGCGCATAGGGCTGGCCGGCGCGCGGCGCGCCGCGGTACCACTCGATGCGTGCGAGCGCGCGCAGGTCCAGCGCTTCGGCGCGGCGATCGTCCAGCAGGCGATGTATCGCAAGCGCGCGGCGCCGCGACGCGATCGCATCGTCGACCCGGTTCACGAACATGCACTCGTCTGCATGCGCGACGAAGAGCGCGGCATGATCGCGCGGCGGCGTCGCGCTCGCGTGCTCGAGCGCGAGGTCGTACAGCGCGGCAGCCTGCCGGTGCGCCGAGGCGGCGGCGGCCTCGCGCGCCGCCTGCGACGCCAGCGCCAGCACCGCGCCGGAAAGCCCTGCCCGCGCCGCGTGATGCACCAGCCGCACCGCGGGCGCGCCACGCACGCTCAGCGCATCGAAGGCCGCGGCATGCAAGGCCGCCGCCCGGCCCGGCGGCAGCGCGGCCTCGATCGCGCGCCGCGCCAGTTCGTGGCGAAAGTGCAGCGCAGCGCCATCGAGCTGAAGCAGGCCGGCCCCGATGCAGGCATCGAGGGCACTGCCGCACTCGCCGATCAGCGCATCGAGCACGTCGAGCGCCATCTGGGCCGGCGCCACGCTGACGAGGTCCAGCAGGTCGCGCGCCTCTGCGGCCAGCGGCGCCGCGCGTGCGAGCACCGCATCGCTCACCGAAGCCGGCAGCGCATGGCTTCCTGCGGCCAGCGATTCGGTGACGAAGAAGGGGTTGCCGCCGGTGGCGCGATGCAGGCCCTCGGCACTGCGTCCGGCGCGGCGCGCCAGCTCGCCGACGGCTGAACTCGACAGCGGGGCGAGCCGCATGCGGATGCAGCTGCGCGGCGGAAGGCCGCCGAGCACGGCGCGCAGCGGATGGTCGCCGGCCAATGCGTCGTCGCGGTAGGCGAGCACGAGCAAGACACAGGTGCCGTCGATGCGCCGGCCGAGGTAGCGCAGCAGGTCGAGCGTCGCGCCGTCGGCCCATTGCACGTCGTCGATCACCAGCACGAGCGGGTTGCGGCGCTGGCGCAGCATCTCGAGCAGGCCTGCGAAGACCTCGGGCGTGCGATGGCCGTCACGCACCGCCGCGGCGAGGGACGGCGGCAGCGCGTCGAGCAGATCGATCAGCGCGCCGAGCGGCGGCGGCGACAGCATCGGCTCGCAGCTGCCGATGAGCCACGGCACGTCGGCCGACGCGCGGCGCGCCGCGGCGATCAGCGCCGTCTTGCCGCCGCCGGCTTCGGCGCCGAGCAACAGGCAGGTGCCGGCCGGGGGGTCGGTGCGCAGCGCGGCGATGCGCTGCGCGAACAGCGCGAGTTCGGCGTCGCGTTCGAGCAAGGGATCGCCGACATGATCGGGTCGATGGCTGGTCAACAGGGCTCCTGTGCGATGCCGTGGCGCCATGCCCTGGTTCGGACCGAGGTCGGGCAGGACGGTCCGCGTCGCAACGCAGGCATCGCCCTTTCGGTATAGGTGCCGGCAGCGCCGGCGGCCACCCCTAATGCGCGCGCCGCTTCAGGCTCTCGATCTCGCGCTCCAGCATGCGCTCCCGCAGGCCACCCCCCGCCAGCATGACGAACGTCACCAGCCCATGGATCGCGAGGCCGAGGCCCCAGCCGAGCAGAGGGTAGAAGTGCCAGTTCGGTCCGCCCCCGACGGTGTTGATGACGAAGAGCCCGGCGTTGACCAGCACGAACACCAGCGCATGGATGTAGAAGCCCATCTTCATGCCGACGCGGCGGCGGGCCAGGGCTTCGACCGAAGCGTATGGATGGTTCGACATGGCGGCACTCCAGGCTGGGGATGACGCGATCCTGCGCCGGTCGCTGAAAGTCCGTCAGCCGGCGTGCGACAGAACGCCGCCGGCTGCGATGGAACGCCCCGTCCGCGGCGTCAGACGCGGCCCGTGGATTGCAACCGCCGCCGCTATCCGGCCGCAACCCTGGGTTGTTAGGGGTACCGGAACCCGCTTCGCTTCCTATGCTGGAGTCAAACGCCGTAACGATGCGTCGCAACCACCGAGGAGGCCCGCTTGGATCTGCCATTGCTGCTCGCAGGCCCGATCCTGCGGCGCGTCGAACCGACCCTGGTCTCCGTGTGGGTCGCACTGAGCCGCTTCGCGACCGTGCGGCTGCTGGTCTGGGAAGGCCGCGCCGCGGCCACGCAGGGCAACCCGATGGTCTCGAGCCCCGGCATCGGCGCCACGCCGGTGCGCGTCGGTGCCGAGCTCTACATCGCCCAGGTCACCTTGCGCATCCCGCCCGAGTCGGTGCAGAGCTTCCAGGCCGACCGGCTCTATTCCTACGACGTCGAGTTCGACCTCGGCGACAGCGTCGAGACCCTCAACACCTTGAACATGCTCGGCGCCGCGACGGTCGACGGCGTGGCCCACGTGCCGCTCGGCTACGAGCCCGGCCTGCTGCCGAGCTTCGCGCCGCCGCCGTCCGATCTGGAGAACCTGCGCCTGCTCTACGGCTCATGCCGCCGCCCCAGCCATCCCGACCCGGACGCGATGGTCTGGATCGACGATCTGATCTTCGACGACGCCGCCTACCAGGACCCGCGCCGCCGCCCGCACCAGCTCTTCCTCGGCGGCGACCAGATCTACGCCGACGACGTGCAGCCGCTGCACATGCTGCTGGTGATGCGGCTCGCGAACCAGCTGATCGGGACCAGCGGCGCGGATCCGAACGCGCAGTCGCCGGTCGAGCATCTGCGCCTCGACGAGATCCTCTCGCTGAAACCCGGCAGCACGCCGAGCACCGCCGCACCGCTCGACAGCTACCAGCTCGAACCGGCCGCGACCACCGCCGCCGACCCGGAGCTGCCGGCCGACCGCATCCACTTCCCCGAAGCCCGCCGCCTCTCGCTAACCCGCCGCGCCGCACAGCTGACCAGCGAAGACGGCTCCAGCCACGTGATGTCGCTGGGCGAGTTCGCCGCGCTCTACCTCAGCGTCTGGAGCAGCGCCTGCTGGGGCCCGGTGATCCCCGAGGCGCGCCTGGTGCTCGACCCGAACGATCCGAACGCACGCCGCGCGATCCTGTGGGACGAAGACCTGCCGGCCGGCCTCGCGATCGAGATGCCGGCGGTCCGGTTCCCCGCACGCATCGCCCGCCATTTCTATCCCGAGCCCGGCACGCACGACGAGCCCGACACGCGCACGCCCGAGGAGATCCAGCGCAGCCTGCGCGGCGACCTCGCGATCCTGAAAGCCTTCCGCAAAGGCCTGCCGAAGGTGCAGCGCGCGCTCGCCAACGTGCCGACCTACATGGTGCTCGACGACCATGACGTGACCGACGACTTCTTCCTGAACCCGATGTGGCGCGACCGCGTTCTGACCACCGCGCTCGGCCAGGACATCCTGCGCAACGGCCTGCTCGCCTACGCGCTGTTCCAGGACTGGGGCAACGACCCGGTGAGCTACGACAGCGGGCCGCAGCGCGAGTTGCTCGACGAAGTGCCGAAGCTCTTCGCCGAAGACGTCCTCCGCGGCCCGAATCGCGCCGCCGCCGAGCGCATCAACCAGCTCTTCGGCCTCGACCTGCGCAACACGCCGACCGCGGACGGCCGCTTCGACTCTGTCACGCCGCCCATCCTCTGGCACTTCTCGGTCGACGGCCCGAAGCACCGCGTGATCGCGATCGACAACCGCACCCGCCGCAGCTACGGCTCGCGCAACGGGCCGCCCGGCAACGTCTCGATCGAGGCGCAGGTCGACCAGGTGCCGGCCCAGCCGCTGCCGGCCGGCCGCGAGGTGCTGATCGTGATCGCGCCGCTGCAGGTGATCGGCCCGCCGGTGCTCGACGAGATCGTCGCGCCGCTGACCTACCGCGTCTTCGATGCGGTGCAGGCGGCGAAGAAGGAATCCGAGCTGCACCCGGACAGCACCACAGGCCTGCGCGAGATGCTCGGCACCAACCCGGACGCGATCGAGGCCTGGGCCTTCGACACGATCACCTTCGAGGCGCTGCTGAAGCGCCTGCAGCCCTTCCAGCGCGTGGTGCTGCTGTCGGGCGACGTGCACTACTCGTCGGGCGCGCTGATGAGCTACTGGCTGGGCAACGCGACGCAGCCGGCGCGCATCGCGCAGTTCACGTCGAGCGGCTTCAAGAACGTGATGCCGGGCAAGATCTCGAGAGTCGACCGCAGCGCCGGCTGGGCGCAGCAGATGGTGCGCGCGAAGGTCGGCACCGAGCGCATCGGCTGGGACCGGCCGCAGGAGCAGCTGGTGCTGCTGCCGGCCGGCACGAGCGAGCTCGACCTGGTGCCGGTGATGCGCTCGCGGCTGCAGTCGGTGCCGGTGATGGTGCCGAGCTTCGGCTGGCCGGACCAGAACGACTACGAGGCGCCCGACTTCGTCTTCGACCCGCTGAAGGCCAGCCGCCTGAACCCGGCCTTCCCGCCCGACTGGCGCTGGCGCGTCACGCCGCTGGTCGACACCCGCGCCGACAGCGAACGTCCAGCACCGATCCAGCCGCTGCCGCTGGACAACACGAAGATCGAGCAGCAGCTCGCCAGCCCCGCCACCGTGCTGCAGGCCTACCAGGCGATCGCGGCGCGCCATCAGCACGTGCTCGGCCACTTGCGCAATGCGCGGATGATGCTGTTCCGCGCCAACTTCGGCCTGGTGCGCTTCGAGCGCAAGGACGGCGGCAAGCTCGATGCGATCCACGAGGTCTACACCGCCTTCGCCGACCCGGACCAGCCGGCGGCCGAGCAGCCGAAGGCCCAGGCCTACATGGTGCAGGTGGCGCCGCTCGGCCCGGAGGACGAAGCCCCGCCGAGCACCCTGCGCGCACCGGTCATCCCGGTGCCGCTGCCGAAGCCGCCGGCGCCCGCCCTGGCGCCGGTCCAGCAGCCCTGAGGCGGACACATCGTGGCCGACAAGGACTTCTTCCAGCTGATCGCCGACGAGTCGGTGGGCTTCTTCGAGTTCGTCGGCCAGGCGGTCACCGATCCGCTGGCGAAGCAGGCGCTGATCCGCGACCTCGGCGGCACCGCAGCCTCGGCCCCCGATGGCGCCGCGCTGCCCGCCGACAAGCTGGACGCGATCAAGGCCTACCGCGACGCCTCGAACCCGGGCACCGAAGCCACCGCCAGCGCGCTCGCCGACATCGCGCTGCTGATGAACGCGATCGCGAGCAACGTCGAGACCTGGCAGCTCGGCGCGGCGCAGGGCGCGCAGGAGCTGGGCCACAGCCTGCTCGACATCTTCGCGAGCAACTACCTGCGGCTGCGCCTGCCGCGCACCTTCATGCTGCTGCAGGCGGTCGACACGATCGAGGAGATGGGCTCGACCTTCGGCGCCGGCGGCAACTCGCTGGTGCGCATCGGCCGCGCCTTCGCGTCGATCGCGCTCTTCCTATGGGCGCCCGGCAAGGGGCTGGAGAAGCTCGACACCGCGACGCAGATCACCGATCTCGGACTGCGCCTCGGCGCCGCGGTGCTCGCAATCTGGGACGGCATCTCGAAGATCAACGGCCTGTCGGACCTGCAATACGGCTGGGACACGCTGGCCTTCGACGACGACAGCGATGTGGTCCCGCCGCTGGCCGACGTGATCTCCAGCCGCATGCTGTCGCTCTCGCTCGGCCGCGACAAGCCGGGCGCGACGCCGGCCGATCCGGCCGTCGCCGAGCGCCTGCAGGCGAGCCTCGCGGTGGTGCCGAAGAACGAAGGCGGCCGCTCGGCCTTCATCGCGCTCGGCGGCAGCGTCGACCTGGAAGCGCCCTTGAACAAGCGCTGGATGTTCTCGCTGAAGACACGCGGCGATGGCGCCGCGGCGGCGCTGATCGGACTCGACCACCTCAGCTTCCAGTTCGCCGGGCCGGAGGGAGGTGCGAGCAACTTCGGCGCGAGCATCGGCTTCGCGTCGCAGCCCGATGCCGGCAGCGGCCTGTCGTTCGCCTTGCCGTCGGCGAGCGGCAGCCGGCTCGAGATCGGGCAGCTCGCGTTCGCGCTCGCGATCGGCAGCGGAGGCGCGGAGATGACGACCAGCCTCGGCCGCTGCGCGGTGGTGATCGACGCGAAGGACAACGACAGCCTGGTCGGCGAGCTGCTCGGCGGCACGCCGCTGCGCCTGCCGTTCGAGATCACCTTCGGCTACTCGAGCGCGCGCGGGCTGATCCTCGAAGGCAGGGCCCCGCCGGTGGCCAGCCCCGACAGCAGCAACACGCCGAACGCGCCGCTCGCCGGCGACGGCACGATCGGCGCGCCGACGATCGCGGCCACCGTGCCGATCGGCCGCAGCTTCGGCCCGGTGACAATCCACGAGGTGGCGCTGCGCCTCGCGCGCGCCCCGGCCGACAAGCCGGTCAGCGAGGCCGACCAGTTCGCGCTCGAAGCCGACACCTCGTTCAGCGCCCAGCTCGGGCCCTTCTACGCGCGGGTCGAGCGCCTCGGCCTGCGCGTGCTGATCGACAACCGCAAGCCGCGCTCCTCGCGCAACCTGCACTTCGTCGACCTCGGCATCGCGATCAAGCCGCCGCAAGGCATCGCGCTGCAGATCGACACCGCGCTGGTCAGCGGCGGCGGCACCTTCTTCCACGACCCGGACCTGCAGCTCTACTTCGGCGCGGCGCAGCTGGCCTTGCGCGGCGGCCTCTCGGTCAAGGCGATCGGCTTGATCGCGACACGCAATGCCGACGGCAGCAAGGGCTTCTCGCTGATCGTCTTCATCACGGTCGAGGACTTCCAGCCCTTCCCGCTCGGCATGGGTTTCACGCTGCAGGGCATCGGCGGCATGCTGGCCTTGCACCGCACTTTCGACGAGGTCGCGATGCGCGCCGCGATCCCGACCGGGCAGCTGCGCAACGTGCTGTTCCCGGTCGATCCGGTGCACCACACCGCCGAGGTGCTGAAAAGCCTGACGACACTCTTTCCGGCCAGGCGCGGCAGCCACATGGCCGGCATCCTGCTGAAGATCGGCTGGGCCTCGCCGACCCTGGTGCTGATGGATCTCGGCGTGATCTACGAATGGGGCAACCGCCACCGGCTGATTGTGCTCGGGCGCATCCGCGCGGTGCTGCCGCGCACCGACCAGGACGTGGTGCGCATCAACATGGATGCGCTCGGCATCGTCGACTTCGACGAAGGCACGGTCGCGCTCGATGCCTCGCTGGTCGATTCCAAGCTGTGCCGGCGCTTCGTGCTGACCGGCGCGATGGCCTTGCGCGCCGGCTGGAAGGGCAGCGGCGGCTTCGCGTTGGCGGTCGGCGGGCTGCACCCGAAGTTCGCCTTGCCGCAGGGCTTTCCGCTGCTGAAGCGGGTCGGCGTCGCGCTGACCACCGGCGACAACCCGAAGCTCAGCTGCCAGGCCTATTTCGCGATCACCTCGAACACCGTGCAGTTCGGCGCCAGCGCGTCGCTGTATGCCGCGGCCTTCGGCTTCAGCGTCGAGGGCGAGATCGGCTTCGACGTGCTGATCCAGCTGCTGCCGTTCCACTTCCTCGCCGAGTACCGCGCCGGCGTGCAGCTCAAGCGCGGCTCGCACAACCTGTTCAAGGTCAAGCTCGAAGGCGCGCTCGAAGGGCCGCTGCCGCTGCGCGTGCGCGGCAAGGCGACTTTCGAGATCCTGTGGTGCGATTTTTCGGTGCGCTTCGATGCCACCCTGGTCGGCGGCGGCACGCCGAACGACGTGCCCTCGATCGACGTGCTGGATGCGCTCGGCAAGGCGCTGGCCGACGCCAAGGCCTGGCAGGCCGAGCTGCCGGCGGCCGCGGCGCAGCTGGTCTCGCTGCGCAAGGACGCGGCGGCCGGCGTGCTGCTGCATCCGCTCGGCAGCTTGAGCGTGCGCCAATCGGTGGTGCCGCTGAACCTGACGCGCGACATCGAACGCGTCGGCACCGCGATGCCCGCCGGCGCGCGCCGCTTCACGATCACGCAGGCCACGCTCGGCAGCACGCCGCAGCAGGTGCGCGGCGTGGCCGAGCTGTTCGCGCCGGCGCAGTTCTTCGAGATGAGCGACGAGGACAAGCTCGCCGCGCCGTCGTTCGAAAGCATGGACGCCGGCGTCGCCTTCGGCGGCAGCGACTACAGCTTCGATGCCGCGGCGAAGGCCGCCTCGACCTTCGACTACAAGGACATCCGCATCGGCGCGGACGGCAGCGCGAGCGTCGAGCCCGAGCCGCACCAACCCGATGGCGGCCTGGTGCTGATCATGGCGATGGCCGGCGCGGCCGCGCGCGCGCCGGTGCGGCGCAGCCTGACCGAACGTTTCCGCCGCACCGGCCCGGCGGCGCCGCCTCCGAGCCTGCGTGCGCCGGGCTGGGCCGCGGTCGAGACCGGCTCGACGCCGACGCCGGGCGCCCCGCTGACCTGGATCGAAGCCCAGGGCGAACTGCGCGGCAAGCCCGGCGGCCCGGCGGCGCCAGTGCTGATCCCCGGCTTCGAACTGGCCGAGGAGGCCTGACAATGGCCGACCTGACCGCCAACCTGATCTTCCTGCCGTGGATGCGCCAGGGCGCCGCGGCGGCCCTGCTCGCGCCCGACACCTTCGGCGCGCAGCAGCCCGGCGTGGCCGCGGCGCAGGCCGGGCTCATGATCAACGGCAGCACGCCGGTCTCGGTGCCGGTGCGGCTGATGGGGCCGGGCCACGTCACCGGGCTCGACCCGCGGCAGATCATCCGCAGCGAGCCGGCGCCGGGGTCGCGCGCGGTCGAGCCGAACTACTTCGCACTGGTCGAGTTCGACGAGCCCAGCCTGCCGTGGCTGTTCACGCCCGCCGGGGCCGGCGCGCAGGCGCGGCTGCGGCCCTGGCTGGTGCTGGTGGTGGTGCAGAAGCGCGACGGCGTGCGTCTCGACCCGCCCGGCGGCGGTCCGCTGCCGGTGCTGCGCATCGGCGCGCCGGCGAAGCCCGCCGCGGAACTGCCGGACCTTGCCGACAGCTGGGCCTGGGCGCATGCGCAGCTCACCGCCGACAGCGCGCTGCCTCCCGATCAATGGCCTGCCCTGCTGGCGACCCGGCCGGAGCTGTCGCTCGCACGCCTCGTCTGCCCGCGCCTGCTGCAGCCGGAGACCGGGTACCTCGCCTGTGTCGTGCCGGCCTTCGAGCTCGGCCGCAAGGCGGGGCTCGGGCAAACGATCCTCCCCGCCGACGAGAACCAGCTGGCGCCGGCCTGGGTACTGGCCGAGACGCTCGCGAGCGTCGAGCTGCCGGTCTATCACCACTGGGAGTTCACGACCGGCGCCGGCGGCGATTTCGAATCGCTCGCGCTGCTGCTGAAGGCGCGCGCGGTGCCGCCCAGCGTCGGCCAGCGCGCGGTGGACATCAGCGCCAGCGGCCTCGGCCTCTCGATCGGTGCCGGCACGACACTGGACTTCGGCGGCGCGCTGCAGCCGGTCGGCACGAGCGTGCCGGCCTGGCCGCCGGCAGCGCGCCAGGCCGACTTCCAGGCCGCGCTCGCCAACGTGCTGAACGTGGCGGGCCTGGCCACGCCGGGCGACGATCCGGTGCTCGCACCGCCGCTCTACGGCGGCCTGCAGGCCAAGCTGCGGCTGCTCGACCCGGCCCAGCCGGCGCGCTGGTTCGAACAGCTGAATCTCGACCCCGGCCTGCGCAGCGCCGCGCAGTTCGGCACCCGCGTGATCCAGGACCAGCAGGAAGCGCTGATGGCCTCGGCCTGGGAGCAGGCCGGTGAGATCGCACGCCTCAACCAGCGGCTGCGCCACTGGCAGCTCGGCTGCTTCGTCTCGTGGAGCCTGCACAGCCGCCACCTCGCGCGCATGAGCCCGGACGAGGGGCTGCAGTTCCTCGCGCCGGCGCAGGCGCGCATGGTGCGCTCGCCGCTGGCGCGCACCCCGTCGACCGGGCTGGAGCCGCAGCTGCAGGCGATCGGCCTGCCGCCGGCCGCGTTCAGCACCGCGCTGCGCCGCCTCGCCCGGCCGCGCGGTGCGATCAATCGCCGGCTGCAGAAGACCACGCTGAGCGCGGTGGCGCCGCCGCGCACCGGCTCGATGCTGCGCGTGCTGCAGCCCGCGGTGCTGATGAGCCGGCTGGTGATCCCCGTCACGCAGCGCATGAGCCTCGAAAGCGTGGCCGCGAACCTCAACCCGCCGCGCAGCGACATCGGCTGGAACGAGGCGAGCGCCGCCGCGGTGGCCGCCGCGGCCAGGCAGCCGAACTTCCAGTTCGTGCCGCTCGGCACGCCGGTGCCGACGATCGCGCCGCTGCCGTTGAAGACGCCACGCGGCCGGGCGCAGCCCCAGGCCGGCGCGGCACGCTCCGGCGCACCCAAGCCGCTGCGCCCGGTCGATCCGGACGATCCTGGCCGGCCCTTTCCGCCGGAGCCGCCCGAGCCCCCGGAGCCGCCGGAACCGCCGCCGCCCCGCCCGCCGCGGATCGACAGCGCCGACGCCGCGGTCTTCCGCGCAGTCGCGCAGGCGCACCTCGCGCGCTTCAACCCGGCGCGCCCGCTGCCCCCGCCGCCGCAGCTGTTCCACGGTCAGCTGGCGACGCTGTTCAGCGAAGCGCTGAACCGCGCCGCCCCCGGCGAGACCTTCATCGCCCGCGCCCGCGCGCTGCTGCAGCTGCCCGGCCCGGCGCGCGCCGACGACGCGATGCTGGAGCTGCTCGCCTACGCGCCGCAGTTCCCGCAGCCGATGGCCGAGCCGCTGGCCGAGATCGGCCAGGACCTGATCCTGCCCGGCCTCGACGTGGTGCCGCCGAACACCGTGCTGCCGCTGCAGACCAACACCCGCTTCGTCGAGTCGTATCTCGTCGGGCTGAACGCCGAGATGGCGCGCGAGATGCTGTGGCGCGGCTACCCGGCGCCGTTGAGCGCGACCTTCTTCGACCGCTTCTGGGATGCGGGCGCGGCGCTCTCGAGCAGCCCCGACATCGAGCCGATCGCCGACTGGGGCGCCCGCGCGATCGGCGCCGGCCCGGGCGACGCCGGCGGCGAACGCTTCGTGATGCTGGTGCGCAGCGAGCTGCTGAAGCGCTACCCGAACGCGCTGGTCTACGCGATGCAGCCCGGCACGACGCCGGAGGTGCAGCGCCACCCGATCTTCAGCGGCGCGCTGCAGCCCGACGTGCGCTACTTCGGCTTCGACCTGAGCGTCGCGGCGATGCGCGACTGGTCGATCGTGATCCAGGAGCAGCCGACCGCGCCGCGTTTCGGCATCGACGTCGGCACCGACACTGGCAGCGCAACACACCTGCCCGCCAGCGCCGCCAACGCCGCGGCAATGGCGCAGCAGACGCGGCAGATGCCGGTGCGCGTGGTGCTGCCGACCTCGATCCTGCTGGCTCAAGGATGAGCGCGATGGCGACCCGCAAGCCCAAAGTCAGCACCAAGAAAACGCCCCGGAAGGAGCCGCCCGAGGCCGGCTCGATCATCGCGCCGCCGGCCGCCTCGCTGGCCGAACTGGCGACCGTGCTGATGCCCTCGCTGCAGCCGCTATTGCTGTTGCCGGTGCGCCTCGAAACCCGTTTCTTCGGCATGCCCGACAGCAGCGTCGAGCTGCGCGTGCGCATCTATCCGGACAAGGTCCACATCGATGCGCACGACCCGGCGCTGAGCGCCGAGGAAAGCGCCTGGGGCCGGCGCTACTGGCAGCTGCAATGGCATGCCGGCGGCGATGAAGCCCGGCTGCGCAGCGCCTGGCGCATGCTGGCCGACCGCTTCGAGCCGCAGCGCGGTGCCTGGATCGCCCGCGCGACGCAGCCGCTGAATCCGCAGGACCGGCCGAAGGAAGCGCTGCCCGACGAGGCCGCGCTGCCGGCCGACCCGAAGTTCCCCGACGCCGGGCCGCCGCCCACCCGGTCCCGCACCCCGGTCGCAAGGCTGCTGCCCGACCGCTGGTTCGCCACCGTCTACCAGAACGGCGTCGCGACGGCGGTCGGCAAGGGCCGCGACATCGTCCCCGAGCTCGCCGTCGGCCCGGACATGCAGGCCGCGCTCGCGTCCGGCGGCCTGGCCGACGACAGCCCGGCGATCGACGAGGGCATGCGCTGGATGGTCGAGTTCGAGCGCGCCGAAGAAGTCGGCATGGCGCTGCGCATCCCGCTGCCGAGCACGCTGCCGAGCGTCTCGGTGGAGCGGCTGCTGGTCACCGGCGTGAAGGCCTCGCTCGACCCGCAGGCCGCCGCGGCGCAGTGCGCTGCGCTGTTCGACGCGCACCACCACACCGACGGGCTGGCCTTCATCGCGCCGGGCACCCCGTCGAACAACATCGTCGACGAACGCTCGGGCGACGGCACGCCCGACCCGGCGCAGCAATCGAGCTACGACAGCGAATGGCAAGCCAGGGCGCCGGGCGCCGGCAGCAACGCCGACCTGACCGCGCGCGCCCTCGGCCTCGACGCGGCGCAGGCCGAGGCCAGCTTCGGCCGCATCGCCGGCGCGCAGGACCAGGAGCAGGCCGCTGCCGCCGCGATGCAGACCGCGCTGTGGCCCGCCACCTGGGGCTACTTCCTGAGCCAGATGGTCGGCTTCGACGGCAGCCTGACGCTCGACGCCTGCGACTGGGCGCGCGCGCATGCGATCGCCCACCTGCGGCCGGGCGGCCCGCTGCCGGCCTTGCGCTGCGGCCGCCAGCCGTACGGGCTGCTGCCGGTCAGCGCGCTCGACCTGTGGACGCCGACCTTGGAGCAGGCGCAACTGGCGGACGATTTCGACGGCGCGCGCGGCGCGGTACTGCGCGGCCTGCTGCGGAGCCTGCGCGACGGCATCTGGCGCCCGGCCACGAGCAAGCTGCCGCGCATCGGCCTCGGCGCCGATCCGAACGCCGACCTCGCCGACGTGCTGCGCCGCGACGCGCTCTCGTCCAGCGTGCTGGTGCGCAAGGCGATGGGGCGGCACTACCTGCAGCACCTGCGCCTCTTCCTCGGCGAGAACCTCGACGCGCTCGGCTTCTGGACCCGGCTCGACCAGCTGACCGCCGGCCTGCCGGCGCAGCTCGGCCTGGCGTTCAAGCCCTTCCTGTCGCAGGTGCTGCACGACGAAACGGCGCACGCGCTGACCCTGCCGCTGGTGCAGGCCGAGCCGCCCGCCGAAGGAGATCCGCGCGCCGCGAACTACATCGCCGAGCTGCTCGCGCTCGAAGCGATCGACAAGCTCGCCGTCCCGGTGCCACAGACCGCGATGCCGCTGCTGCAGGCGCTGCTGCGCCACGCGCTGCTGCGCGAACATGCGATGGCCGCGGCGAAGCTGCTGGCCACCCCCGCGCTGCCGGCGACGCAGTTGCTGCGCGATGCCGAGCTGGTCGATCTGCTGCACCTGCCGGCGCCGACGCCGAGCTGGAACTGGCAGCGCAGCCAGCCGGTGCCGGGTGTCACGCCGCCGATCAACGTCGGCCCCTTCCTCAATGCGGCACGCGACTTCGGCACACCGGCGCTGGCCTCGCTCGGCGAATTCCGCGCCGGCCTGGGCCGGCTCGCCGCGAGCGATGCCGCCACGCTGCACCGCCACGTCGCCGGCACGCTCGACGCCTGTTCGCACCGTCTCGACGCCTGGATCACCTCGCTCGCGACCCGCCGCCTCGCGCAGATGCGCTCGCTGCGCGCCACTGGCCTCGCGATCGGCGGCTACGGCTGGGTCGAGCAGCTGCGGCCGGCGGCACCGAGCGCGACGATCGACCCGCCGCCCGGCGAAAGCGCGCCGCTCGCGCTCTATGCCGACGATCCCGGCTACCTGCTCGCGCCATCGATCAACCAGGCGATGACCGCCGCGCTGCTGCGCAACGCGCACCTCAGTCACGGCGCCGCGGCCGACGGCCCGCTGGCGATCGACCTGAGTTCATCGCGGGTGCGCATCGCGCGGCATCTGTTCGACGGCGTGCGCCAGGGCCAATCGCTCGGCGCGCTGCTCGGCTACGGCTTCGAGCGCCGCCTGCACGAGGCCGGGCTCGACGAATACCTCGACGACTTCCGCCGCATCGCGCCGCGCCCCGACAGCGATGCCGAGAGCGCCGGCGTGCAGCGCCAGGTGCTCGACGGCCTGGTGCTGCGCAAGCTGTGGCTGGCCGACCGTGAGGGCCTGCTGGCGCGGCTGGTGCCGCCGATCCCCGAGGGCGATGCGCGCCGCGTGCGCATGGTCGCAGCGCTCGACGTGCTGGACGCGACGATCGACGCCGCGGCGGATGCGGTCAGCGCCGAGAGCGTGCACCAGCTGGTGCGCGGCAACCTGGCGCGCAGCGCCGCATCGCTGGACGCGATCGCCAGCGGCCAGGCGCCGCCGCCGCAGCTCGACTTCGTGCGCACGCCGCGCAGCGGCATCGGGCTGACGCACCGTGTCGCGCTGGTCTTCCCGGCCGCGCCGTCGAGCGCCGACGGCAGCGGCTGGGCCGGCGCCGACCAGTCGCCGCGCGCCCGCGCCGAGCCGGCGCTGGAGGCCTGGGCGCGGCGGCTGCTCGGGCCGGCGACCGGCGTGGCGGCCCAGGTCGAGCAGCTCGATCCGGCCAGCGGCGCGCTGACGCGCAGCCTGGCGCTGCCGCTCGCCGCGCTGGGCCTCGGCGCGCTCGACTTCCTCTGCGCCCGCATCGGCAACGACGGCCAGCCCTCGGAGATCGAGCTGCGCCTGCTCGATGCCGCCTGGCACCCGGCGACTCCGGCCGATGCGCCGCCGCGCGGCGCGCTGCTGCGCCTGAATACCGCGCGCCGCGACGGCGCGCCGCCAGCCGAGCGCAGCCTCGCCGACCTGCTGGAGATCGCCGCCGCCGCGCAGCGCGTGCTCGGCAGCGCCCGCCCGCTCGACGCGGCCGATCTGCAGGCGCCGCATGCCGAGCCGGAAGGCGGCTGGGACCTCGACGAATTCGAAATCCGCGCCGCGCGGGCCGAGGACGACCTGGCCGCCGCGCGCAGCGGCCTCGCCCTGCCCGCCACGGCCGGCGCCGCGGCCTGGCGCAGCGCGCTGCTCGCCGCCGCGGCCCTCGGCGTGACCGCCGCGATACCGAGCGTGGCCGCAGCGGCCGACGAAGCCGCCGCGCTGCAGGCCCAGGCCGGCGCCGCGGCCGCCGAGCTGGCGCAACGCCGCGCGCAGCTCGATGCCTTGAACGCCGCCCCGCCGCCGGCCACGCCGCAGGCGCGCCGGGAGCGCCAGCTCGACCGATCGCGTGCCGTCTTCGGCCCGGCCTTCGTCGCGCTGCCGCGCTTCAGCTGCGGCAACGGCGCCGACATCGCCCAGGCCCTCGCCGATCGTTCCGGCCTGCTCGGCGACGACCCCTTCGCCGCCTACACCTGGTTCCAGCGCATGGAACGCGTGCGCGCGCCGCTGACGCAGCTCGGCTTCGCGGTGCGTGGCGCCGAGCTGCTGCGCCATCCGGAGCGGCTGCAGCTCGATGTCGCGCAGCTGCCGCACCGGCCGGGCCAGCGCTGGATCGGCCTGGAGATCCCGCCCGGCAGCACGGTGACCGAGGGCTGCCTGTCGCTGGTGCTGCAGGGCGCCGCCGGCATCGATTTCACGCAGGCTATCGCCGGCCTGCTGGTCGACGAATGGGTGGAGATGCTGCCGAGCCGCAACGAGACCACCGCGATCGCCTTCCAGTTCGACCCGCCGGACAGCTGCGCGCCGCAGGCCCTGCTGCTCGCGGTACCGCCCGCGCCCGGCCAGGACTGGACCCTCGGCAGCCTGAACCAGGTGCTGCTCGAGACGCTGGACCTGGCGCGGCTGCGTGCGGTCGACCCCGCCTCGCTCGGCGCGATCGCGCAGTACCTGCCAGCGACCTATCTCGCCTTCAACGCCGACGGCGATGCGGTCGCGACCGACCTGCATCCGCTGACGCTCTGACCTCCGAACCGCCATGCCGTCGATCACCAGCTGGGCCCGCCTCGAACCGCAGTGCGCGGGCACCGACATCGAGCCCGGCCTGGCCGCGCGCATCCACGATCCGCTGTGGCTGATGGCGCGGCAATGGCAGCTCGGCGAATACCTGGGCGAGGACACCGGCACGCCAATCGTCGCGCGCTGGCGCGGCCAGGTCGCGATGCTGAACCGCTGCCATCTCGGCGCGGCCCAGCCGGACACCCAGATACAGACCGAGCGCTATGACGGCAACCGCATGCCGCTCGAAACCCTGGTCGAGCGCCAGCGCATCCAGCCCGCCGCCTCGGCCGCGCCGAGCGCGGAAGGCCTGCGGCTGGCCGTCGAAGGCGGGCAGCATTTCCTGCGCCTGCTGCGTGCGCAGCCGACCGCAGGCGGCGACTACGGCGAAGCCTTCATCGCCGCCTACGCGGTACCGGCGTTGACCGCGGCGCAGCGCGAGGGTCTCGACGCGCCGACCTTGCGCTATGCCGACCTGGTGGCCGGCCGTGCGCTCGACGGCCGCCGCCTGCGCGCCGCGCTGCAGGCCGGCGGCGGCACGCCGCGCATCGATCCGGCGCTCGGCGTGCAGCCGGGCGACCTGGCCGAGGTCACGCTCGCCTGCACGACCTGGCTCGCCTGGTCGAGCAGCCTGTTCAGCGAACCCGCGCCGGAGGCGCAGGCCTGGCAGCCCGAGCGCATGGAATACGCGTTCTCGCTCGCGACGCGGCTCGCCGACGACCGCTTCGGCGAACGCACCCTGACCGCCGAGCAGTACGCCGACGGCACGCTCGACTGGTACAGCTTCGACCTGAACCTCGAGGTCGCGAGCGGCACCTCGGGCGACCCGCCCGGCGCGCTCGTCACCCGCACCGTGATCCCCGCGCCGGTCAGCTTCCACGGCATGCCGGCGGCGCGCTTCTGGGAGTTCGAGGACGCGCGCATCGATCTGGGACGCATGCAGGTCGGCGCCACCGACCTGCCACACATGCTGATGATCGACATGCTGAGCGGCTACGCGAATGACTGGTTCGTGATCCCGATCGAGCTGCCGGTCGGCAGCCTCGCGGAGGGTCGTTCGCTGGTGGTCACCGACACCTTCGGCGTGAACACCTTGCTGCGGCCGAACGACGATCCGCAGTTGTTCACGCCGGCGCGCTGGAGCGTGTTCCAGCTCGCGATGCGCGCGGGCCTCGACGATCCGCTCGGCACGCCCAAGTCCAACCTGTTCTTCCTGCCGCCGAGCCTGGTGCAGCCGCTGGAGAGTGCGCCGCTCGAGGAGGTCATGCTGCTGCGCGACGAGATGGCGAACATGGCCTGGGCGATCGAGCGCCGCATCGAGAACGCGCTGGAGAGCGGGCTCGACGGCGCCGGCGACGCGATCGCGGCGGAGCCGGCCGTGCCGGACTCGCCGCGCGCCGTGCCGCTCTACCGCCTCGCCAGCGCGGTGCCGCCGCACTGGATCCCGCTGCTGCCGGTGCGCATCGGCGAGACCTCGGCCGAGGTGCGCCTGGCCCGCGCCTCGCTGCTCGACATCGGCGGCACGCCGCGCCTGGTGCGTGCGCAGGGGCGGCTGCTGACCGACGACGGCGTGCCGGGCGCGCGCCTGCTGATCCGCGAAGAAGAGGTGCCGCGCGAGGGCGTGATCGTGCGCCGCAGCTACCAGGCGGCGCGCTGGTTCGACGGCCGGCTTCATGTATGGGCCGGCAACCGCAAGACGGTCGGGCGCGGCGAAGGGTCGAGCGGCTTGCGCTTCGACGCATTGGACGTTTGAGCTTCGGCGCCAGTCCCTCAAAATAGCCTCCTCGGCGGCGCCGCTGCCGGTCTGCAAGATGCCCCGTCAAGGTGTTCCGGGAGACAAGAATGAGCGAAGTTCATCGGCGACTCCGGCACCGGCTGGCCGTGCTCGCCACCGCGGTCCTGCTGGCGGCTTGCAACCACAAGAGTGCGCCCGAACTGCTGGTCTCGGCGAAACAATACCTCGCGAGCAACAACCCCAAGAGCGCGATCGTCCAGCTGAAGAACGCGTTGCAGATCGACCCCAATCTGGCCGAAGCGCGCTTCCTGCTCGGCAAGGCCAGCCTCGACATCGGCGACGCCGCGACGGCGGTAGCCGAACTGCAGCGGGCGAACGCGCTGCACTACCCGGAGGTGCAGGTGATCCCGCCGCTGGCGCGCGCGATGGTGCTCGACCGGCAGGCGCAGAAGCTGATCGAGCAGTACGCCCAGACCGATCTGCCCGAGCCCGCTGCACTGGCCGACCTGAAGACTTCGCTCGCCACCGCGCAGGTGCTGCAGTCGGACGTCCCGAAGGCGCGCATCGCGCTCGACGCCGCGCTGCAAGCGGTGCCCGGCTACCCGGCTGCATCGAACCTGCAGGCGCGTTTGCTGGCCGGCGAGGGCCAATTCGATGCCGCACTGGCGCTGGTCGAGCGGACGCTGGCCGCCACGCCCGGCGACGCCGAAGCCTGGCGCCTGAAGGGCGAGTTCCTGCAGTTCGGCAAGGATGACGCGGCCGGCGCGCAGGCGGCATACCGGCAGGCGCTGACGCTCCAGCCGAACAATGCGGAGATCCATGCGGACCTGATCGCGCTGCTGCTGATGCAACGCGATCTGCCGGCCGCAGGCACCGAGATCGAGGCGCTGCGCAAGCTGGCGCCCGGCCAACCGCAGCTGCTCTATTTCGACGCCCAGATGGCGTTCCTCAAGAAGGACGACAAACGGGCGCACGAACTCGCCGAGCAATTGCTTCGCCTGCGGCCCGACGACGTCAAGGCGCTGCAGCTGGCAGGCGCGAGCGCGCTGAACCTGCGGCTGCTGCCGGAGGCGGAACGCTCGCTCGACCGCGCGGTGAAACTGCGGCCGGACCTGCCGGCCGGGCGCCATTTGCTGGCCCAGACCTATCTGCGCATGGGCCAGCCGGCGAAGGCGCTGCTCGCCCTCGAACCCTTGCTGACGCGTGCCGGCGGCGACGCCGCCGCCGCCGGCCTGGCCGCCGAGGCGCAGCTGCTGAGCGGCAATCCGGCAGAGGCGCAGGCCTACTTCGCCAAGGCTGCGGCGCTCGATCCGCGCGACGTGCGCAGCCGTGTCGCGGTGGCGATGGGACGCCTCGGCAAAGGCGAGACGGCGGCCGCGCTGGCGGATCTGGACTCGATCGCCGCCACCGACAAGGGCACTGCCGCGGAGATGGCCTTGCTCGCGGCACGCCTGCGCACGAAGGACTACGCGCAGGCGCTGAAGGTCATCGACAAGATCGAGGCGAAGCAGCCGGACAAGCCACTGCCCGCGCTCCTGCGCGGCCGCGTGCAGCTGTTGCGCAAGGACATGCCGGCCGCCCGGGCCAGCTTCGAACGCGCGCTCGCGATCGACCCGCTCTACGTTCCCGCGGCATCCGGCCTGGCATTGCTCGACCTCGCGGACAAACATCCCGATGCGGCGAAGAAGCGTTTCGAGACCGTGCTGAAGGCCGATCCGAAGAACCCGGATGCGCTGCTCGCGATCGCCGGCATCCGCGCCAGCGCCGGTGCGCCCGCCGCGGAAGTCGCCGGGCTGCTGGCCGACGCGATCCGGCTGAATCCGGAAGACGCCCGCCCGCGGGTGATGCTGGTCGATCACCATCTCGCGCAGCGCGACGCGAAGGCCGCGCTGGCCACCGCACAGGAAGCCGCCGCCGCGCTCCCGGGCAACCCGCAGGCGCTCGATGCACTGGGCCGCGCCCAGGTGGCGAACGGCGACAACCAGCAGGCGATCGCGAGCTTCGAAAAGATCGCGGCGATCGATCCGCAGTCGCCCGACCCGCTGCTGCAGCTGACGAGCCTGTACCTCGCCGCGAAAGACGGCGACGCCGCGATGCGCAGCGTCCGGCGTGCGCTGGCGCTGAACCCGAGGCTGCTGCCGGCGCAGCGGCTGCTGATGGATCTCGAGGTGCACGAGAAGCGTCCCGATGAAGCCATTGCCGTCGCCCGCACGATCCAGAAGCAGCGGCCCGATGAAGCGGTCGGCTTCATGGCGGAGGGCGCCGTCAAGCTGGCAAGCGGCGATCTGCCCGGCGCAGCCGATGCGTACCGCGCGGTGCTGAAGAAGTTCCCGTCGGTCGATCCGGCCGTCAAGCTGCACTCGGTGCTGGTGGCGCAGAAGAAGGACGGCGAGGCCGACAAGCTCGCGTCCTCGTGGATGGCGAGCCATCCGAAAGACGCGGCCTTCCTGTTCTACCTGGGCGAGGCGTCGCTCGCCAAGCGCGACTTCGCGGCAGCGGAGACGCAGTTCCAGCGTGTCATCCAGGTCGCCCCCGACAACGCGCTCGCGTTGAACAACCTGGCCTGGGTGATGACCGAGCTGCACAAACCCGGCGCCGTCGCGTATGCGCAAAAAGCCTCGACGCTGCTGCCCGGCGCGGCGGCGCTGGTCGACACGCTGGCCGCGGCCTATGCCTCGGAAAACCAGGTCGACAAGGCGGTCGATACGCAGAAGCGGGCGGTGGCGATGGCCCCCGGCAACGCGGTGCTCCGGCTCAATCTGGCGAAGCTCTACATCCGCTCCGGCGACAAGCCGAAGGCCCGTTCGGAGCTGGAGACGCTCGCCAATTCGGCAGACCAGAGCGACGCCCGGGGCGAGGCACGGACGCTGTTGACGCAGCTCTGAGGCGGCCGCCGGCCAACGGCATCAAGGTTTGCGGCGCTGCTGCGTTGCCAGGCCCGCCCCCATCAGCGCGACGAGCACCAGCGCATGAGAGGCCGGCTCCGGCACCGCGGCGGCATGCGCCAGCGTGTAGCCGATGTCCTGCAGGATGCCGACCTCGACCCCGTTGTAGTCACGCGCTTCCTGCGCGCCGAAATCCCGGTCGTGTTTCATCATCGCGTCGGGGAAGATGGCCTTGTCGAGATGACTCGTGCTGCTGCCGGGTCGGTAGGGGTTCGGGCTGTACAGCGCGACCAGGTTGCCGCCGTTGGCAGCCACCCCGTTGGCCCCGCCCCAGTAGACGCCGTTGCCGGTGCCGCCGGCCACGGCCGGATCCCAGGCCGCATGGTCGACCGAGAAGTCGTTCTTGATGATCTTGTTGCCGTTCTTGTCCGCCAGGTTCAGGTCGTACTCGTTCCACTCGTCGGGAACCACCAGGCCGTTGGTGCCTGCCTGATCGATCCTTCCGGCAAAGCCGAGGGTATGGGTGAACTCATGGAACGCCGCGGCGAAAAAATCGAAGAACGAACTCGTGGCGGGGGTGTCGGGGTTCAGCTCCCACGGCGCGCCGAAATTGACGTCCACCTGGCCGTCCGAATCGGCGCCATTCACGTCGACGCCGGTCGTCAGCTTGGTCCGCACGACCTCTTGCAGAACGCCCGGAGCAGGCAAATTCGCGGCGAACAGCGCGTGCGACGCGGCCGAGGCCAGCGTGTTCGACGCCGGATTGTTCGAGCCCGATGCATCGAGCACGATGTTGCCCGAGTTGCTGAAATGCGTGGCGAACATGTCCGAGAACAGCTGGCCCGCGGTGACCATCGCCGCCCGCTGCGCGGCGGCGTTGGGGTCAGTGACGAAGGAGCCGCTGAAGTTGAACGTGAAGCTGAGCTCCGCATGAGCGGCCGACGCCACGAGCAAGGCCGCCGCAGGCGCGCCAAGCCGCACGCCCCATCGCTTCAATCGCGGTACCGCATCGATCGCCGGAGCTTTGCAATTCTTCATCAGCCTGGCTGTCTCTCACGCGAATTGCTCG
>Ga0105239_10000357_pt1 | contig 66877 bp, 54 predicted proteins | sample KBSC44metaG_FD_92761 | JGI IMG/M metagenome (GOLD analysis project Ga0105239, IMG submission 92761) | Corn rhizosphere microbial communities from Kellogg Biological Station, Michigan, USA - KBS C4-4 metaG | ecosystem: Host-associated > Plants > Roots > Rhizosphere > Soil | place: Michigan, USA...
CTGGCATCTTGTTGCTCGGTACAGTTAACCACACCCATTCAATCATTTCTCAGCGTCTCTTGACCAACCAGCTGGTCTCAATATTTAAAATATCCGCCTCTTGATTCATACCATCATTCCAATATTCTAAATGAGGGAACAATGGCCAATGGCGATCATGCCTTCTTCTTCTGCTGCTGCTGCTGCTTCTTCTTCTTTGCCTCATCTAGAGCCTTTCGTCGTGCTATTTCGGTCTGGGTGATTTTCTGGATCCCGTTTGCAGCCACCTGACTCGCTGCAAGGAAGTTGGCCTGGATCTGGCGTTGTGTGTCTGGAAACAGGTATTAGAAGGTGAACTTCTCGGTTCTCTTCAGGTACAGTCACTAACCGGAATCTAAGATTCTGCGATCATTGGTCATTGGCAGCATCCCTGTTCGAGGTACCCCGGTATGATTTGGCTTGAGCGACTTGTTCAGTACAATTTCTAATGCGTCGCTCTTGATCACACAGAAGAATATCGGCGTCCAATTAGTGGCGAGCTCATAGCGAGCCCTGATTTGTCTCCTGGCAAGATATCCATCGTGGTGATGATCCATCTCCAAATGTTTCCCCATGTTATCGACGTTATCTGTGCCTTCATCTGTCAGCGCAGCTAGGTTGTGCTGTTTAAGCAGTCCTGTTGTGATAGTCGAGCAAGTCCTACTGGTATCAATCTCCGCATTGTGCATTGAAAGACTTCCAGCATGGGTGATGAATATATTTTCGTGATCAGGCATCTTGATATCCTCGTTGATTTCAACCATAGCCATTGGCTTCTCCTAAATTTCCGTCACTGTCACTACTCTTAAGCTAGTAGGTCTGCTAACTGCAACTAATGCTTGAGAACTGGATTTCTTCAGGACCTTAGGGCTCCAGATATACCCTTCACTTTGCCTCGACAGCCCGGTCAAAAGACCTCAGGGCGCATCTACACAGCCTACTTACATGGTGGTCAGGTGCATGGCCCCGCAGTGTCTGATCCATATGTTGGCGCCTGGTGTAGAGGCCGTGGTAACAATATCGAGTATCAGACGTCCCGGACTGTCATTGGCCGAGCGTGCCGACCTGGGCATGGCTTCGGAATATATCATTGGGTGAACCCCGGTTGAAGGAGGTTGGGTATGAGACAGTCTTCATTGTAAAAAATTCTTTGTTGATACTTTTTAATGGCAAGTTGTGAGCCAGATCAACCGGGCGACGAAATTGCGGTGAACATTGTTCAATAAAATCTCATTCTTCCATCCCTGGTAGATCCAACCTGCCTAAGCAAGGCGTCAAGCTCCTCCAAAGAGCCTCAATGACACGTCATAAACGCCGGAGCTCAAGAGAAGAGGGTGTATGAGAAATAATTTACATTGAAGAGTAGGCTAACCGGTCAACCGAGAACTGAGACGAAGCTGCATTTTGCTCTGCAATCCACCTTCTGGAGATGATCAAGCTGCTCCACGAGAGTGACATCTAGGATGACCTCGTGGCCTAGAAGATAATTCTGTGGGTAAATGTTGAATTTTTGTTTCCCTGGAGTACGGCCACACAATGTTGAAAATGGTAGCTCAATCGTTGCTGATGGGCAAACATGGTTTCCGCCCAGTGCGAGTGGCGCTTGTGGGCTATCGGCTTCAGTGAACACTGTTCTATCATCCCAATACCCCAATTGTTGCACTACATTTTCGGAAATCGCATTTTCATCCGCACCAGTATCTTGGAGAGCGAGAACATTCCATGGAATGCCATCGGCGGTATGGAACCGAATGTTGATAATTCTGAATCTGAAGGCCTTTCGGTGATCATGCAGGCTTCGACCAACCAAAATAGCCGTGGGAGTAGAGAGTGCCTTTGAGCGGAAACAGATGGCCTCCAGACATGTTTGCAAAGTATGTGTGAGTGCCAACGCTGTGTGGGTAGGGATCGTCTTCGACTGGGACCCAATGGTTTCTAGGAAGACCTGCAGGTTTTGGGCAAGGAGAAGGCATGGATCAACGGCAATAGCCTCTTGGTGGACACCACGTGGTACATGGGCTGCCACAGTGCGAGGAGGCGACTTAGAGCTCCCATGGTCTGAGGCAAATTCGCACGGGATGTTGGGCAAATTATGGGAGTCGCTAGTGCAGCCTGAGGCCGCACCATGCCTCGTCTTGGGCGCGAATTCTCGAATATTACGAGCTAAATAACCTGCATCCAAATATCCTGCGGGACCCACACCTCCCCAGCGTGTGTATCCAATGGTACCGCATCCACTGATGCAGCCTTGTCTGTCTTTTGTACTCTCATTCCGAGTTTGTATCGACCTTGCAGAGCACGAATGTTTCAATGACCAGGGATAATATGACTTGAAACTCATGGGCTTCATCTTCAGCTTTCCTGCGGGATGCATGAGGTCTTTGCGTTGTACATGGTCTTGCAGACTTCCATCCGATTTCCTCATCGTGGTGGCCAAGCTCTTGAGGACTCCATACGGCCAGCTTGACAGTGATCTGGGGTGGAGGTCGCGGTTTTTAGGAGATGACTCGAAGGACAACAAATTGAAGGGTTGCGTGGCTTCAACGGCGTAATGCGGCTGCATTGCTCCCATTTAGCGGCGGAGAAAGGGGAGTAGAATAGAGATACCGTGGCAGGCTTCCAAACAAGCAACAGATTGCAGAAACTCAATTGATCGGATTGTATGCATCAAAGGATACGAGGAGGAAGAGACGCACTGTAGAAACAGGGGATAGACTGTAGACCGGCTGTCTGGACACATTGCTATGAGGGAGAACACATGGACAGGGGATGCGGACTCAAACCATAGCAGGGCTAAAGCAGTCAGGAGCACACCTGCTTCAAACTGAATGGAAGGCCATTCCTGTTCAAGGCATCATGACATAGCCAAATATGGCGCTGATCAATGAGGCCCGCCCATGGAAACGACTTGCAAGCATATCGCAAGCCACAGAACTCAATAAGAGGTTCTGTGACCACGCAAAGTACGGGGAATTTCATCCCATTCCGAAAGGCACAGGGGTTCAGCGGTTTTGATAGGGAAAGTCGCGAGTCTGCGCCGTGGGATGCTCAACACGTCGAGGATGGAGCAATGCCTCAAACACTGTCCTAACGTGGTTCTCTCCTGGACTTGAAGGTGCTCTAGAACAAGAACGTCATTTTGAAGTCCATGTCCCCAAAAGGCTGCATTTGAAGCTGGCATGGATCGGATTCACGATCTTGTTTGCTGCGAGAAATTGCTGGCTAACCAGCCAGTCGCCTTGCGAGGATACTTAGACGTTCCTGGCTTAGAGAAAAACCCTCCAAAGGACGGAGTCCGGAGCACGGAGTACCTTGGCGAGGTTTCTGAAACTCGCTTGCCAGGGGAAGCTCCAGCATCTTTGGTGTTCCTGGAAAATAGTTCTTCCATACTGGGACCTTGTTGAGTTGAATGGCGCCACTCACAGAAAGTCCGTCTTCGGTTTTTCTGACGCAATTGAGGGAGGCAGAATTCGAACAATTCAAAGAGCCGCCATCGAATCGTGTCCTGAAGTGACATTATTGATGAGGCTCCTTGCATATCAAGATCTTGGGGTCAGTTTGAGAAATCTTTGACAGGTGAGTGACGTTATTGAAGGCAGTTGGGGCGTCCGGAGGTCAACTGACTGCAAGTTGAATGCAAGCCGCTGCGGCAGTTCGGTTTCCATCGAGAGCAATAACTCAAAGTCATCATTATGCGACTGGAGGACCCTTCATACTCATGAATACAACCCGGAAAGTCGCCAAATAAATAGCTGGAACCAAGCAACGAGCAAGCATGGCCAATGCCCAAGCGATTAGCACATTAGGCTAAAGGGAGGCTTCGGCCGTAAGGAAAGCCCATTTAGATCTCTGCACAAAAGCAGGTAATGCACCGATCATCAATGAAACCAGCGCATCCCCAAGTGATATGGGGAAGGCAGAAGAGAAAGTCGAAAGAAAGCAACAATTTTGATCCATTATTACATGGGACGATTGCTCATTTAAAACAAAGTGGTGTCAGTCCTGCAGGGCTTTTTCAGGGCCGTTTCTGGTTGGACTGTGGCGCCCAGTCGCACATCCCGCGAGCCACTGTTGAGTGGGTAGGGCCACAAGCTCGACACTTGACCAAAGCAGTCGCACTGGAGTCTGCATGAGCATCTGCGACAAGGTTTTGAGGAGAGCTCGTCGGTGCCCAAGTCTCTCTCCGTGTGGGAATGTTGTACACGACAGTCATTGGCCGACATCATACACGATTCCTGATTTAACAGGAGGTCCATCCGAGAATGCCAGCTCAGAGTCGACGGTGCTGGTAACTCAGCCTTATTCCCGTAAGCATACTCGCATCTACATCCTCCCTCATTATGGCCAAGCAGAGTGGCTGATGACCTACTACATAACTAGAGCCAAGTTCCCATGATGGCAAACTATAACACACTCTCACGCAATATTGCTAAGTTCCCGGATTCTCTGGCGATATTTAGAAGATTTCTGCCCTTGAATGTCCGCAATGTCCTCTGCATGCAGGCTGAACTGGTTCACCTTGCAGGACTCCTAGAGATCAATATCGCCATTGACAGTAGCTCTGAACACGAGAAACGAAGGCTGTATGATGTCAACATCCAGGCTTTGAAAGGACCTCATGAGGACCCTGCTGATGCTGAACAATGGCGGCTCACGCTAGAACTTCGAAAGTTGCTGAAAGAATACGGTAATGCTGCGCCGCTCAATTTTGAAAGCTCCGACTGACCTTTGGCGCCACAAAACTTAGACGAGGCATTGCTGATGCTTGCAAACCTGTTTCGGCTTGCACCTGTAGGCTCGGCGGACCTCTCGTGTTTTCAAGATCTCCTGCAGTCGCCTCTTGAACGCGGCAAACCGTTCCTCAGAGACTTTGAGTTTCACACCTACAATCAGGAGAGTCAAGCTGATTTGACGTCTTTGATGGGACGAGATGGGGACAAAGATATTCTCACAAAGTGGGTTGACAAGTTCGTGAGGACTGTCTACCACAAGTACATTGGACATAAACTTCATGATCCAATCTCAGTCTGTGAAGAAGGCGGTGTACACGGAGGTGAGGCATTCTTGACGTACTATTCAGATGGCTCCATCACGAGTGTGATCGACGCATTATCAACCATCTTATCGTCAGTGCTTCCCACCATCTCTGCTCTTATTCTATTCTTCATCAATAGCCCATTGATGAGAATGGTAGCGTTGATCATCTGCACTCTTCTCTTTTCAACTATCTTGACCGTTATTGCGCGAGCAAAACGAGCAGAATGTTTCGGAGCTACCGCTGCCTTTACAGCCGTATTGGTCGTCTTCCTTGGGACTTCCAATGGCTCGGTGACTTCATGAAGGTTGTCACTCCTTTTGAGGACCGAAAGTGGGGGAGGAGAGCAAGAAGGGAGTCCAAGAATTGGTCAGAGGGTTTCTGGAACGCAGCCGCCATTCGACCCAAAGTCAATGGCTAGATCTCGGATGTCACTCGTCTTCTAAACCTTTCTCCTGTCCTTTCCATTTTCCTAGTTCAAGCATGACTAGTGTGGGTGATCGGTTCTGATGCTGGCCTAAAACCGAGCGGGTTGTTGCATTCTGCCGTTCTCACCGTGGATCGATTTGTAGATGAGCGAAATGAAAAGAGCATGCCACAACTAACATTATTTCTAGAAGAAGGAGAACCAGAAAAACAAGCCGGGGCTGACTCAAGGCCCGGTGGACGACCGTCCTGGACAATGATGGGGAAGATGCCAGTTTCAAGGCGCGCGACCATTGGGGTCAATAGGCTTTCCACGGACGCCCCTGAATTGCTTCTGCCACGTTGAGGGAGCTGAGCCACCAATTCCTACATAAAGTGGAACATTAATACCAGGTACGGAGTACTCCAATGGAGCAGTCCTTACTTAGGTGGTGAATCGTGAGCAGTAGGGGGGCTTCGCCTTCCTGCTGGCCTGCTCCCAAGCAAGGTAGCTCCGGCCAATCCACCACTAACCGAAAATTTGGACAGCAGTCCCCGGAAAGCCTGTCAGAGGACCGCCTTAGTCCCTTCTCCAAGTACGGAGTAGTCAAGTAGTATTGGATGATCGGGGGCTGTTGAGGGGTGTTGCCGAAACACCACCCAAGGCGAGAGGACCCTTTAGGGGAAGATTTTGCGCTATATGCATTTTCATGGTTTACAAATCATCCCTCCTGCTTGATCTTCATCTTGTAGCTTTACCACACTCGCGGTCTGACCTATATCGCTACAATGTCATAGCAGCAACAGTAGGTCATCTCCGCACTGTAATCTGCCACTCCATACCCTGAACGATCCTGTAAGGACCCTCAATGGACAAACGGTTTGAACAAGATCACCATAAGTATTCTACTATGCACTGCGAACAGCTGATTTGAACAATTGATTTCCTCCTTTCGAATGGCCCAACAATGCCCTTTCCTGGGCAAGATTTGCTTAGTGCTAATTTCATTAACTTGCAGTGACTCGACCACCGCCCTTGTACCCGAGCAATCCAAGCAGCCCAAGTGTCAACCTTGCTGCGTGGGTGCGCAGCAAGGTTGGTATTGATTAGGCTCAGAAAGAGAGGGGTTGTCGCAAAAAGAATAGTTGTGAATGGAACGGCTGCGGCGGGGTTAGGAAAAGCTTGCGACCCAGCAGCTCTCTTCCCTGATGGGAAAAGAAAATGAATATATGTCAGCTACCTAGCTTCCTGCATTCGACCTGGTGCACAAGGTTCGTCAGGCTATCCCACCAAGCCCAGATAAAGGATGACGGTATCACATGTATCACACAGCATATCCCGTGCCTCGGAGTAAACCCCGACTAGGAGACTTTGCCTTATGTGCGCATGGCACCATCAGGCTGTGGAACTTTTAAAGGACGTTGAATTTAAGGAGTCCGGGACGATGAACGACGGCATCCGCTAGACGCGGTGCATACATGGGCTCCACTGACCCAAATTAGGCTGCGTGAGAGTCGAGTCGGGAGTCGCCTCTTTCGAGCATTGCCAATTCAGCCTTGCGTGCAGCAAACAGTGTGCTTGTGTGAGATTAAGGGTTGCGGGAATTTCAAGTTACAACGAGAGGCTGAAGATATATGTAAGCCCTGAGAGGTTTCGTACGTTGTTTGTACAACCATTTTGGAGGCAAAGGCCACGGAAAGCGAAGGTGGCTGATACAATGGCCGGGGAGGGGGTATTGCATGGGCATGGAGCTAGAGACCAGGGACGGTGAGTCACGGGATGGGCGCCAAAAATGTGATATACCACATGGAAGCGGACTCTGGAAAGCACTCAGGGGTCTCTCGACCCTTGTACGCGTGCTTGTCTCAAACTGTTGACGATCTCTGGACGACGGTCTGCTAACCCCAACTGGTATCCCTAGGAAATGTGAAATGGCGGTGACCGGGGGAGCGACCCGACAATCTGGTTCCGGAACGCTCGCTTCGAGCAAAAGGAACAACATGTGCATGAGCAAGCTACCAATATGCGAGCGGATGACGCCTGGCCATTGACAAGCTTGGGGTTTTGCGCGAGCAGTCATGGTGACAGCCTTGCATCTGCGCAGGAGAATAGGATGGGTAGCATGACGCAGCATCAGCGATCAATTCACTTTCTACACCCAATTCCACAATTCAGTGATCTTACCGGATCCTAATGCGAAGCTTCTTTTACGTTTGGGCAAATGTGTTTCTCTTTTCATTTTGAGTGTTTAGTGTTTGGACCTACGGGTTCGAGATGTAATTGTTTCCTTTCCGGATTGCCTTCATGGGTGCGAGATTATTCATGGGGAGCCAGGGGTTGTTGGTACCCTGTCTGCGGCTATCCTTCCTTGAGAGACGCTATCGAGCGCCCCTGAACCAACAAAAGCTATTGAATCTCAAGACCTGACGTTCTGGTGTTGATGAGATTAGATTGTTGAGGCTTGTTTGCGGCGGACCTATCCTTGAACCCCAGTGATATAGCCGGAGATCAAAGCCGACAAGGCTGCTGCAACCTCGAAAAGCCGCGCTCCACTTTGTCCATCGCTTTGACTCGAGATGAATTGGGTGTTACCTACGGGTTCGAGGTCTAATTGTTGCTTTTCGGATTCCCTTCTTGGTTCGGATATTGGTGTTGATGCGAGGTAGATAGATGGCTGATGTTCGTGCTTGCTCGACCATTTCTTTCCACTGCAGCGTCAGCTTCTCCGAACCAGTGGGCGGACAACCAAGCTTCGAGGGGGGCTCCTGGTCTTCGGACAGAGAACTAACCTTCGAAAGGAGTTACCTGATGTTTGGGAAGATGCATACCCATCCGCGAATGGCAGTTGGTGAAGAATACCCGCGCGGTCCAGCTTGATCACAACTGTTCAATCTCGAAAACCGATGCACGGTCATTCCCATTCCTTTCCCCCGCTTATTGCGTAGCGTTTGCCCAAGATGAGCGACATGCTGGCCGCGGGTCGAGATTCGAAAATCCTCGTTTCATCAAATCCTCCGATTGTGCCCTTCTTCAACTGAATTTCCTCCGCATGGGGACTCCCCTTCTTATCCCCTACGTTCTACCCTGGGCCTTTGATGGACTTCTCCCTCGTCGCCCCTTGAGCTGAAACGGATATGTTGACGGGGTTCTGTGTTACCTGCGTGGAACGAATGCAGTGATTTGCTCCCCGTTCGCGATGGTTCTTTCCTTCCGCGCAACACATAACATCTTCCACGGGAGATAGTATGTCGCAACTCATGTAAGTCCAGCAGAATTCTTATGGCTTCTTGCGTAGGGTATGTAGAAAGATCTGTTGGATTACATCTTGATTTACGGATCTTTCATTTGAAACCGATAATGTTGGCTAGACCCTGGACACAGGGAATGCTGAAAATGATAGGGGGGATGAATACTTTCAAAGGCTTTCAGACCCTCCTTGTTCGGACGCAAAAATCTTGAAAAAGGATCATGTAGCCATTAAGTCCGGGTAATTCTCATTCAAGTAATACGTGAATATATATTGAACGTCCCATCGCATCCCAAAAAAACTCAACTTCGTCATATGACTGATAGCTCTAGAAAGATGAAAGATATGATGGCCAAAGCCATGAGCAATGTAGAGCTTGTTGCCACAGCAGCCGCAGCAGCTCCAGTGTAACTCTCGATCCAAGTGCTCGAGCTGGGTGCAGCGGGGCGCTGATTGTCATGTCCGTTCGAAGTTGAGTCGATGCCGTTTGAAGAGCCGGCATTATTTGAGCCTGGACTGGATGAGCCTCCACTACCAATTCCACCATGGCCGTTGTTTGAATCGCCGTTGTTTCCTGAACTGGCAGAGTCTCCACCGCTGGTTCCTCCATGCCCGTTGCCTGAAGTTGAATCACCGTTGTTGACTGTGCTCCCGCCGTTAGGTTGATAATCGTATTGGGACCCTCCATCGCTGTTTGAGCCAGAATCAGAGGCTCCCGGTGCGGAGGGGAAGCCATGGGGCGCCGAACCATCTGGTCCATTGCTGTGACCTTGACTCAGGCTGGAAGGCGATGGGATATTCGGAGACAGAGTGCCCGAAGGCGGTAGTGGTATGACAGTCACTGGCACGACCACCGTTTTGGTGGGGTCGATGGGTCCCGTAATTGTGATAGTCTTGCCACTACTATCTGTTGTAACGATTACTTCGTGGCCGCGATCAATCGTGACGATATCTCCATGCCCATGCCCAGTTGGCTCAAGCTGAACAGGCATTGTGACCACGAAAGGAGTCGTGATAGGCCAGCCTGCTGGACAAGTTATAGTAGTGGTGGTGAAAGAGATTGTGGGAATAGGCTGTTCTGTACAGCCACAATGTGTTGTGAGAAACGAAGTCGTCATAGTAGTCAAGCCAGTGAGACAGGGCTCAACCCAAGTCGCTTTCAAACGTTAGTACCATTTATCAGGGTTGATATGGCTTTAGCCTTTTATGTTATTCTTACCTGTCAGGGTCATTGTGATTGTAGTAGACAAAATTCTGTGACCTCCCCATGCTTCTACATCTGTTTGAGCGGATGAGAGTGGGCTCTTGGTGGATGAACTCTTATGTTGCGATTTTACACTGCTTGGTTCCTTGGGAGCTGTTGCGTAACTTGATGTTGAAGACGAGGTTAAAGCGATAGAGCTCAATGTGGAGTACTGTGCAGCGCTAGTAACGCTTGATCCTGGAAGTGGTCCAACCGTCGGACTTGTTGCTGAGCTTCCAGTCGATCCGTTAGACCAAGAGGAGGATGGCGGTATGTAGAATTGTGTTGTGCTTGATGAGGTGGTAGCCACGAGTGGCCCGGCAGTGGAAGACAGTGTACTTAGCCCGCTGGTTGAAGTTGATGTTGTGGTCGAGCTAGTGCTGGGTTGGATGTTAGTTGAAGGAGGTTCCGGAAGACCTGTATATACCGAGAAAGAAGTTGAACTCGTGCTAGCGCTACTTGTTGGTAGGATACTGGTTGACGGGGGCTCAGGAAGGCCCGTGTAGATAGAGAATGTTGAGGTCGTACTAGAGGTACTGCCGTAGGCTTGGCTGGCTGTAAAAGAGGCCGTTGAAGCCCCAGATGTGGTGGATGAGGACGATGGGTTTGGCAGACCTGGCGTGAAGACGAAAATGCCACTTGAACTCGTGCTAGAACTAATTGGTGTGTAGTTGATGATGACATCTGAATTGGAGGTTGTGGAGGCCTCCGATGCACTTGAGAATGACGAAGTGGGAGTTGAAGTTGTCGAAGCTGGTTGTGGGCTTGGAAATGACGTGGAACTAACAGATACGGTGCCCGTTGAGCTGCTTGAGGTACTCGCGGTTGAGAGCTGATAGACCTTAAGCTGATTTATTTGCCAGTATGTGCCTGTAAACGCTCCGGGATTGTCTCTCACAAACGCAGTGCAGCTTCCTCCTGCCTGGGAAGTGCAGGTAGGGTTCTGGTTATAAAAGAAAGGCGAATTCGCGTATTGGCCGCAAAAGTCAATATTAAGGACAATGTTTTGCGCCTGAAAGGCATCGTCGAGCCTACAGCTAGGCTGAAATTTGGCCAGAGGCAACCCCCAAAGCGATGGCTGAGGCGTGCCCGCCGAAATATCTCCAGGGATGGAGGTCCTCGGGAAAAAATAAATGGTTATAGCATCACTGGTCCATTCCACGGCATAGACTCCCCCTCCTTGTCGATCGAAAGTAGTTCCATACGTTGATGGCGAGGCCGAGTCTATTGAGCATCCAACTAGGCCTCCAGTGACGAGGTTGCAATCTGTTGTTTTGAGTGTCCCTGACATGGGTTGCTGACCAATTGAACATGCTAAGCTGGTCTTCAAAGACATGAGGTTGGTTGTATCAAGATTGACGCCCTCAATGATGTCCAACTCACTGTACGACTGGGCCACCGGTCCTTTAAGCCAATAGGCCGGCCAGACGCCACACTGTGCCTCTGGCATGTGGGCAAGGTCGATTATAAAGAGACCATGGTTATAGACCTTCTTGCTCTCGATTCGTATGCTGTTGCGGCCCCGTCCAGTGGACACATTTGTGTGATCGACTCCCATATAGATGCTCCCATCAAGAAGCGTTGATAGAAGCCCGGAGTTGATGGCGTCTGCTTGGCTAAGATAGTTCACATAACCGCTGGTGGGATCGTCGCCCTGCCTTTGATTAAGTACACGTTGGTCACGAAATACCCCAGGAATACTCACAGTAAAGAAGTCGAAGTTGTTTGCGAATGAAGCCGCATTTGCCCCAGCAGTATAGTCATCCGATAAGACGTAGACACCTTGGCTGAGAGTGAACGGGGCGAACGCCACAACGGACAAAAGGAGTGGACGCATCTTTGAAGATGCCGCGTGGACGCATTAAACAGACACAACACAAATTTGTAGAAAGAAAGAAAGAAGGAAGGAAGGGCAAGGGCATTACGTTAGACATATTAGCATTGGGAGAGAACTGACGAGAATTTGAATAGATTGGCTCTGTTGTCGGTGGAAGAAGCAACTTGCGCACGTTCATCCTTCAAGATTACCAGAGAAGCTTGTTAAGTACCAAGGTGCATCAAAGCTGAGAGCACAAGAAGCTGGAAATCGAAGATATGAGGCACCGGGCCCCTTATTGGCGTGGAGAAAACATTGGTGTAAGGACTTGTCAAAGCTCGGGAACATTGCTGTCAGACCAGTCAGAACTCAAGGTATGCTTAGATCCGCCAATTGCTCGTTGGGGAAGACACTCGTTGACCGCCGCCGACCTGTCAGGAAAATTATGCCTAGACCAGTGGTTTTGAGGAGTCTGTAGTGAGTGGCGGTGGAGGATATGTGCGATGAGCCACAGGGTAGCCATTTCAGCTTGTCTCTCACAAACGCAGGGAAGTGCAGGTAGGGTTCTGAGTATACCAGACGAGGAAAGAATGAACACCACATCAGGCTCGCGATATAATAGGAGAGCACACGAGGGAGAAGGACTACTCTCAATGAGCAACCATTGTGTGATTCAAGTCATTGTTCTTGTCTATCTAGAAGTGAGAAAGAGGGAGGAGTAGTCGTAGCTAATAATAGGTTTGGTGGTGTACCCAAAGTAGGCAAGTGCCCTCGGCCTGTCATGTGACACGCGAACGCAAGATTTGTGAATACTAGGACTCTACGGAGTACTCCGTACTGACTCGGCTAATCGCCCCCCAAAAAGCTGAGGATAACTAATATTAATACTAACTAGTAGTGAATAATAACTTACAGTCATATCTAGCTGTAATTACCGCCACGTGACCGTGTCACGTGCCGTCTATAATCAAAGATCGTTACATGGCGGATCAATCTAGAAGGATGAAAGAATTATAGTAACTGCCAAAATCCTGCATCATATTATTGCGTATGATACTGTGCCATACTTATTATTATTGCCAAATGGTTCTAGCGCATAATCCCTTCTGTCTATGGTCCAACACGAGGAGAATGCAGTGCTTGACTCTGGAAACATTCTCAAAATCCAGAGGTGAGGATCCAGAAACGACATTTTTGCTGTTACACAAGGTTTGGTAGACGCTCGAACATTCGGAGAAGACAAGTTCGGAGTTCCACATCCCGAAGTCGATGGCTTTACCGACGTCGATTGGTATGCATGGCTGCTCTTTCAAATGAGAACTCGCAATACCGAAAGCAACATGAGCCTGGGGTTTGTTCTGCATGGAGACCAATATGAGAGACCATGATATGCATCTAAAGATCGGGCCTGTAATCCGGTTCTCTGCCTGGTCTCACGCCCCCTAGAGGATCAACAACTGAACCCGAAACGAAATCTGGTGACTCGAATGCGACTATCAATACAATTCTACAGATGCGACACGCGCTGATGGACTGCCTGCTTCTGACGACATCACGATTACAGGCAATGTGCCTACTGTGGACGAACTACCTACCGCAGGCGACCTGCCCGACCCAGTCAATGCCTCTGGCCTAGTCGATCCACCTGCTGCAGGTGTCCTCAATATACCATAAGGTAATCTCATGGAAGTCACCAATGTGGCTTCTGAGACCATCGAGGCTATCCGGGCCCGCGCGCCAGCGACTCTGGACCTGCGTTTCCCATACTAGCAGTACCCGCTAATCTGTAGAATCAAGGAGATCTTCTTGGATATGCAAACTGTCATCGAACAGAGCAATATACTCGGTCGGCCACAGGACTCTCTTGGTGTAGAAAGAAGCGCTTGGCGGGAAAGTATTGAACACCAGCTGGTGAAAGTAACGGAGAACATTGAAGCCACTGGCCTCTTCCAGACCACACTGAACGCTCATAAGGATGTGTTCATTGAACAGGACCGCATGCAGGATAACCCTCGGTTCAGCCACAGGGCTTCCTCGATGCTTGCAGAGCTCTTGGGTTTGAGAATCCACGTCGTGCTCGATTCCCATATCCAGAGGCCTGCCTTCAAATCAAATCATGGCAGATTCAAGTCATCAAGTGGGTCCACGATAAGATGAATTTGAACGTACGTGGCGCTTTGATCGGTGACCTAATGCGCCTAGGAAAGACCGTTGAATGCCTCGGGGTAATATCTATGACACTCGCGTAGCATCATGGTCCTCATGCACAGAATTCATGTCAAATCAACAGAGGATACACTAAACAGATGGCGTCAAAGCATTCTTTTAATCTTGACCCGGAATGGCCTCAATGCTTACTCAATCAATTTCGGTTTCTCGTCATCGACGAAGCTCGGTGCATCAAGAATCCTTCGACAAACACCCATATTGCTGCCAAGTAGCTGGAGCAGGATTTTACAATCCTCGCGACTGGAACCCCTGATATTAACGACTTGCTGAGAGATATCAGAGGTTACGTATCGTTCATTCAGATCTCGCCTGAACGTCTCCAACACTGCTCGAGCAAGAAAATCTGTCGGAGGGGGGAATCACACGAAACACAAAGCTGCACGAAGATTCAGAAGATAGTAGTCGACAAGCTCAAGTTCTCCGTCCCACGTAGATTCTGTTCAACAAGTTCACTGACGACCCCGATATCCCACCACACACTTGAGAGGTCCGAGTCGCGGCCTTCCTCCAGTCTATGATGATTCAGCCAACGCATTTCTCTAAGGATGACGGAGAAGAGATCCGAACTGACGTCGATGATGATCCCGACTACCGAAGCATAGGCAAATCAATGTGACTTTTGATTCTTGAGAGAAGGCTGATTACGATCTCTTTGCCCCTTGGGCCAACACGAAGGCTCGTTCGTGTTGACAAGGATGGACAGGTTATGTGGAACCTGAAAAGCACCGAGAGCTTCTCCTTGCAACATGGACTGGTTTGCATAAGATCGAACACCTCCTCACCGCAGACAAGATTTCCGCTCTCTTAAAGAAAGAAAACCTTCTGGCTTGGATTGTTCGACAATACTTTAATGCAACCCCTGAGGTGCCATGCCGTGAGAGTGTGGATGGGCAGTTTGCTATTGTCTACAAAGGTGCGCCCAAGGTTCGTGATATCGTGCTGGCCCAGGCCAATCTACAACTTCGATACAAGAAAAAGGTGATGATGATAGTCACAGTCCCAGCACAGTTAGTGCTTTTCTTTGCCGTCATCAGGCATTGAAGTTGAAATATGTTCCCTGGTTTTCTGCTCTTAAGAGTGATGCCAGATCAGATATACAGCTCAAGTTCAATACTTCCAACCGGCCTGCAATCCTTATAACAAGCTACGATCTACACCTACCCTGGGATGGATGGCTACGGCAGCGCTGAGAACCAGGAATATATCCTCATTATAAATTCGACGGCCATCTGCATTGGCTGAGCGACTGAATCGTTGGAACAAGGACAGGTAACTTACCTAATTAGTCATGTCGCTCTTGCACTCCTGTCACCTTATCTCGCCCTTGCCTTCCATCTCTTTCTGTTGCTGTATCTCACTCTTCCTTCCATCTATCTGAACACTCCGTTCTCTGCTGCTGTCGCACTCCTCGCCTCTCCCAGATGATTTGACCCATTCTCATCAAACTCGTTCTCAGCTGCCGCCTGTGGAGGCCAAAATGCACGCATTCCAATATATTACTCTCCTTCTCGCATCGCTTTTCCTCCTAGCCTCCTACGCCCATGAGCTCGACCCACACTCTGAGGTTGACGGCCCATGCACAGGAGCCAACGGAAATCCAGGTGTCTGCATTAAGACGGATAAGTGCACACATGCGGGCGGCAGCTTCATCTCTAGCGCCTGCCCCGGAACCCCAGACAACATCAAATGCTGCACGAAACCTCACTGCGGTACCGACAACAAAGGCAACTGCCGTTTCACATCGTCATGTACCTCAGGCATCACCGAGACTAACAAATGCCCGGGACCTACAAATTTCAAATGCTGTATGCCAGCTAGTGGTGGTGGATGTGGAACCCCAGGCTTTCCAAGCACAAGCTCGGGTTGTAAGCAGGTTGCCATCGACGGAGCTAAAGCTATTGTTGCGGCGTTTCCATGCAAAGTGAAGTCGATCGGGTGTATCAGGAAGTGCAGTGATCCCAAATCAAGCGATCACTGTACTGGTATGGCAACGGACATGATGGTTGCTGAAGGTGGAGTTAGTGGTTCCCCACATAATCTGCTGTGTGCATGATTTCTTGATGTGCTAACATGCTGCTCTAACAATAGAAAAAAGTCTCAACCGGAGAGCCCATCGCCGAGTGGGTAATGCGCAACGCCGGCAAACTGCATGTCGCGTATGCAATGTGGGGTCGAAAAATCTGGAGCGCAGACCGAGATTCGGTGAAATCTTGGAGCAATTGGAGGCAAGTTCGCGAATTTACTCCTTTGTGGCCTTCTGGTCGCTATGTCCACCTCCTCCACCTGCTCCATATTTGTCCTCCGTGGCGATCATTCATTTGCATCCGGTTTCTTCCTCGAATACGTTTCTATGCTGGCTCTGACTGGAACAGGTACCAGTCATGCAATAAGAACCAGAACTGTATCAATGGTGACGGAGGTTCAAATACGGCGAACCATTGGTAAGCACACCTGTCTTCTGTGAAAAGAATAAAGACTCATTGATATTAGGGATCATGTCCATGCTAGCTATAAATCTTAGTGACCAGGTCTCGAAGGACGGGGGGGAGTCAATAGGGTTTATTTAGGTAAACAGCATCATTGCAAAAGCCATGCGGTTACATATACGCACACGTCCATGGCATATTAACATAAGACAACATTTCAACTTGTGCAGTGGTTAGGAAGACGACCAGGTCGGGAGAGAGTGATGTCGTTCAATCCACGTGACCGTGGATGCCAAGCAGGCGGAGTTTAGCCGATAGAAAACAATTTTGTCTTCGACCTCATTTCTTCAATCAAATCAAACATTCATCCTCACTTTTCCTACTACCGTGTTCAAAGAAGGTCGATTGCGAGGGTCCGACTTCATGAGGGTGCCTTTATAATCATGCCATTGTCATAGCCATCAATACTTGGCTATGTATATGCTTCGCTCTACTAACCTGGTAAGTTGTCAACCATCCGAAGAAGAGCTCCCCAGAGCCACAGAGAGCTTCCATCTGATGAACTTATCATACCTTTTCGTTCCGGTGACTTTAAGAATGAGCCATTGAACTTAACATGCACTACCATCTGACATACTGCCTCTCTCTGCCTATGAACCCCCTTGTCGAAGACGGCTTTTGGCGGCTTGGGAAAAGCTAACGCGATGAACAGGATCTAGCCCAGCAGGCATTTTGAGAAACAGAGCACCACAACATTGAACCCCCCCTTGGATGCTTCTATAGCTAGTTTCAGGTGAGCTTTAATCCCTTCGTTCCGGTCTATCGCGAGAAACTGCATGTCATCATCAGCTACAACGATGACATTGCTCTCACCGCTCCCAAAAATCTCTATGATGACCAAGGTTTAAAATTATACAGTTCTGCTTCTGAATCACAAGTTGAAGAAACCATTTACCAAGCTTACCAATTGTCTGATCACTCTTATCCTTATTTTCATGCATGATGCTTTTTATTTCACAGCAACTGCACGGTTCAGAAAAACGCTAACAAAGAGACATCATGATAGATTTTCCTTCGTTCGTTCGGTTGCTTGAATCTTTCACAACCCAGTTATTTTTGACATTAACATTGTGAGGATCACTTGTTCTTCACAAAGGTGAGTTCCAGCCTAATCCCGATTTCCTGCAACCATCATCACATCACCACGCGACACTCACCCCGAGGCAAACCGCCCCCCAACCTTAAAATGATGACACCTAGTCTATCCATTCTCCGAACACACCCGTCCTTCCAACCAAAGTCCTTTCCCCAGCACTCAATCGTCCTCCTTGAATCCTGTGACAACTCATCCTTATTACCCCGGTGAGAACCATGACAATCACCATCACGTCCCCGCACCCAGGGATCCTCACGTACCAACCTCACCCTAACTATCAAGTCTCACCGCATCGCATTGGACACGGGTGCCGTATCCAGCGGTGAAAGCTCTGGAAACAGGAAGGGAGAAAAGAGAATGGCCTACCTTTCCCTGATACCGGACCTAGGCACCCCGGGCAACCCAATTTTCCTCGCGAGAATTCGTGGTTGTTGCAGGGAGCTCGGGGATGATTGGTTGTGGACTGCTCTTGGCCTTTTTCTGCTTTTTCCTTCTTCTGCGGCACTCCTGCGGTACGTGTGGCGTGGTGCGACGAGAGAACAGGGTATGGGGAGGATGTGCGCTATGAGCGTATTCCTGGGGACGGTAACTTGATGGATTTATCGGTTGTCGAGGCTTCATCTAAATCACCGGGGAAACAGGTTTGAGGAGTCTTGGGGTATTTTTGGGAAGGGAGTTTGATGGTTGGGGTTGGGATGCCTTTTGCTTGGACGTTTTTTTTGACTTCTGGTTGAAGATTGCCGCCTGATCGGGTGATCCTCCATGGCCTCGTTATGGGTGTCGTGGTGGGAGCGCTGGTGATGGCGGGGGACGGGATGAGGTCAACGGCTTGTCTGATTTCACTGGCATTTTGAAGTCCTCCTTGCCTCCAAATTTTTTTGGAGGACGAGACCTTCGAGATGTTCTCCGTGGTTGCCCTTCTACTCGCTTCTGGTTTTGGCCCTGGCTAACCTTTCTGGCTGCTACAGGTTTGGACTTGCGTCTTTTCTCCCAAGTAGTACGGGTGTAGTAAGATGATGAATCATACAAGCGAAGGGATTTCCATTGATAGAACGCATATTCTCTTGCGTTGAGTGAACGGCTCGTGATCATTATAATATTTTCATTATTCATTCATTATCGTATGCACTTGCAAGTCCCATGCTATACCTTTCATCCTCTTGCCTGCCAGTCAGACCATCCAATTTCATGATCAAGCGGTCTACCGTCCTGATATGCCAGGGAACAAATTTCTTCCCGTTGAGCTCGGCACCTGATAAGGTCTCTGTGACGCTGGTCACACCTGGACCGATCTTGTTGCCTCTCTCGACGTCATGGACCTTGTCGATGATCTCCCCTAAGGTACCTTCTATGGCTCCACTTGTTCGATCCATTTCAGCAAGCACCTCCTGCTCATCTTGCGCAAAATTGGAAAAGGCATCCATCACCCCTTCATCTTCCTGAAGATCCAACCCTTCCCACACAATCTGGAGACGGGAAAACAGGGCCACAAAATGATCGATTAGTGTTAAGAGCTCCTTGAGTATTTCCACAAATTCTATGTTAGTGAGAAATAAGGCAGCCTTTAGTGCCTCCAGATATGCGTGGTGGGCATCCGCCAAAGCTCGAGGGTCGCTCGGTGTTCCAAAATTATTGGAACCTGTGCCAGTACTATTTCGCAAATCGGGGGTCCTTAGTTCTGCGGCTGATGATGCGGTGCCGGGTCTAGATGACTTGGCAGACGCTGAAGTTCCAGTCTCAGTGCTAGTAATCCAGTTACGAAAGTGTTGCCAACTGCTTTGTATCACTTCGCCTTGAAGGTAGGCTTTCAATTCATTCATCATGAACATCGTCTTGCTTGCGGTGGTCCAATGGCGCCTTGTTCTTCGATTTCTCCAATCCTCTCTTGCCCTTCGTGATGCTAGTGCTGTCTTGCCAAATTCAGAGGCACTAGCTGGTGGTCCTAAGGGGGTGGGATGACACCGACGCTGAGCTGAGATCTTCCACAATGATGATAGGTGAATTCCGGCTCTGTGGATTGAGAGTAGATACGCGTTCAGTATCGAATAGTCATTAATGTCTTGTGGAGACAGAAATATATGGAGAGGTGAAGACGAAGGTATTGCGAGGCGGAGGAGAGTTGGTGTGGGTAGCAAAGTGGATAATATATGTGCCCTTGAGTCGCACATTTTGAGAGACAGGGATGTTTTTGCAAGGTCGAAGACGTCCTCGTCAGCCTCTTCGTCTCCTCGCAACGCTGCCAATTCAGCGAATGACTTGCTGACGATTCCGCTGAGCTCAACTTCTTTGATGGCCAAGTCATCTAAACGCCCAACTTTTCTGATCGGACGAGAGTTCATCTGTGTCTGCTCCCGATTCATGACACGCTCATCGGCATGTGTGATCATTGAGATAGCAAACTCGCCACGGTCTAGTAATACATAACGTTGTATGACTTGGAGTAAACGCATCACCAGGGTCACGGGAAGAATCTGAGACAAGATATTTTCAGATATGGACTGGTTGATGGCAGTCAGTACATTCTCAAGAAGGGACGCATTGAGAGGGTAAGAGAGAGATTCCAGTAGTCTCAAATGATCGGGAAGAAGAGAGGCAGTCAGGTCCATATTTCCTCCGGAAAGCGAGGATGTCGATAATGCAGAGGCCTGTAATTGATTTAGAGCGCTGCCAATTGACAACAGCGCATTTGCTGCCTCAGTATTGACAACTTCCGGCAGCAACGGGTTGTCAACCATAAAGGTGTCCGTGAGAGATGTAAAGTTTGGATTCGGCTTGATACAAAAGTCATCGGCTCCTGATGCAGGAAGCTTTCCGTATAAAATCCAGACAGCAGCAGCTCGCATCCACGCCCTCTCCCCAAAAGAAAGGAGATCAGTGGCCATTTCAGCAATATCCGCATAGCCTGTATAAATCTCATGGCGCAGTAGATTGAGAGCTGTGGCCCCCGAAGGCTTCTGGTTGGGGCCATTACCTTGCTCAAGATGCTTTGCGATGGATGCAAGCCACTCCAAACGCCTGGACCATGGTAAGAACTCGCCGACGAGGGTGCTTAGAGGGACGATGCCATAACCACCGACATAAGCAGAATCCTTTTTCAAAATCGAGGCCTCCACCTCGATGATCTTATTCATAAACTTGCCGAGGTGAACATTGGAGATTGATGCAGCCAATGCACGGCAGACCATGGACTGGTGTGAAGTAGCTACTCTTGCAGTTGTTTCCTTTATCTCAATGTGAAGCTCCTGCAGATGCGCCAGCGCCTGCAGCATGGCGCGTTCTGGTGGAGAGACATAGCTGTTTATATTCTGACCTTCCGCACTCTCGGAGTTCCGTGCTTGATCCCAGACCGGCGATTGGATACCAGATAAGGACAGGAGGATTTCATGTAGCATTTCGAGGTCCGGGTCGAGGAGTTGTGGACATGCGGACGCGGGCTGGGTTCATAGGACGGGGGATATTCGTGAGTGGACTGGCACCAGAGGATAAATCTTCCAATGAGCTCAAAGCGACACATTGAAAGTGGGAACGATGGAAGAAGTTATGCCATCTTTTGAGAATTTTAAGCTGGAGTGGCAATCAACGCGTGTAAAGGCGAATATTGACGCGTTGAAGTGCCAGTGCGACATTCAATGTCGTTGGTGGGTGGGATCGACATGCACTAGTACTCGTACCATGAACAAAATGGTGAGTAGGAGGAGGTGGTGCTTTACGGAGGGGGAGGTGGTATCAATATCTCGTTCGACCGCATCACCTCACATACAGCAAATTCGGCGGTGTTGACATATAAATACTCGAGTACTCTGTTTCTTATACCTAATTAGTATGTAGGCGGTCTCTCTGAATTTACCGAGTTCCTCCCAATTGCACATCTTGCCCATGTTGTAATGATGGGGGTGGGGTAGTCATCGGTATTAGAGGAAGTTGTGCCGAGAAATAGGATGCCAAGGCTAGGCTGCTGCAGGTTGTCTCTATGCTCCACAGTAGATGTCTGCCTAGTCATTTTTGGCTACTTGTAGGCCGCATTGCATCACCTAGTGGGCCCTGGGCGTGGCGCTGGCACTGCTTGGTTCGTCTCAGCCAATTCACATCCCGTCATCTGCCTTGCCCTCCAAACAAAGTCCCGCACTGCCACTGGTACCTGATTCTGATTCCTGATCTACCACCTTTAGGTACAGAGTCCAGTCACTTGCGATTCGGGAAACTTCGTTGACAAATAAACTAAGACCACCTTACAAACCATTGCCTGCGCCATCTGTCCTCAAGGCTCACCTAACTAAGTCTTGTCCTCTGTGAATCGTTTCTCTCATTTCCTCTTCTCTGACACCTCGTTTTCACTCTCCCACACCTACCCTGTCTGCTTCTCATTCCTATCAGAAGCAGCGTTTGTTAGACCTTCCTTCTTCGGACTTCCCCTCCTGCAATTTGGCCTTGCGTGAGGCAAGGCTACTTTCAACATTTCACCTCACGCCGAAATCCCCCTCACTATAAAAGCCGGCAGCAAGAGAAAGGCTTCCTCTGAGGGTACCCCCCGACCTGAGAAGAAAATCATGACCGACTCCGTTATGGAGGTAGACAACCCTGGGGCTGCTATCCAGCAGCTCCAGAGCGGCGAAATTGATGAATCCCTCTACAGCAGGCAACTGTACGTCCTTGGACACGAGGCTATGAAACGTATGGGTTCTTCAAATGTTCTGATCGTTGGTCTGAAAGGGTTGGGTGTCGAAATAGCAAAGAATATTGCGCTTGCTGGGGTCAAGTCTCTTACCTTATTCGATACTCAACCCGTGGCCATCGGCGACCTATCCTCCCAGTTCTTCCTACATCCTGAGGATGTTGGCAAACCTCGAGCAGAGGTTACTGCCCCTCGCGTTGCCGAACTGAACTCATATACCCCGGTCTCTGTCCACAAATCATCCTCATTGACCGCCGACCTCACTCAACTCAAACAATTCCAAGTTGTTGTCCTGACAAATACTCCTCTCAAAGATCAACTCAAAATTGCTGAATACGCGCACACAAATGGCATCTATCTCGTCATTGCAGACACATTTGGCCTGTTTGGATACATATTTACAGACTTCGGCAAAGATTTTACAGTTGGTGACGTGACTGGAGAAAATCCCATTAGCGGGATCGTGGCTGATATCGATGAAACTGGTTTGGTCTCTGCACTTGATGAGACACGCCATGGCCTGGAGGATGGTGATTATGTAGAATTCGCCGAGCTCAAGGGCATGGACGCACTGAATGGAGCAGCTCCTCGAAAGATCACCGTGAAGGGACCATACTCCTTCTCCATTGGGGATGTCTCTGGCTTGGGCAAATACCAGGGTGGTGGTCTTTTCGCTCAAGTCAAGATGCCGAAGGTAATCCAGTTTCAATCATTGGCAGAGCAGATCAAGAAGCCGGAATTCTTGATTTCTGATTATGCTAAATTCGATCGCCCTGCACAACTCCATGTCGGTATTCAGGCTCTACACGCTTTTGCTGAGAACCACAGCGGTACTTTCCCCCGACCACACAATGACCAGGATGCCAAGGAAGTCCTTGAAATTGCGCAGAAACTTGCCAAGGAGAGTTCTGAGGAAATCGAATTGGATAGCAAGGTGATCACTGAATTGAGTTATCAAGCCCAGGGCGATCTCAATCCTACAGCCGCATTCTTTGGTGGTCTCACAGCGCAGGAAGTCCTCAAGGCAGTATCTGGAAAGTTTACTCCAATCGTCCAGTGGCTCTACTTTGATGCACTTGAATCTTTGCCCACATCTGTTGCTCGAAGTGAGGAACTTTGCAAGCCAGTCGGGTCAAGATATGATGGCCAGATCGCTGTCTTCGGTGCAGAATATCAAGAGAAAATTTCAAATGTCAAGAATTTCTTGGTTGGTGCGGGAGCCATTGGATGCGAGATGTTGAAGAATTATGCCATGATAGGCCTTGGAACTGGACCCAAGGGACACATCACAGTCACAGATAATGACTCGATCGAGAGGAGCAACCTCAACCGTCAATTTCTGTTCCGAGCTAAAGACGTTGGAAAGCAGAAGAGCGATGCTGCAGCGGCAGCAGTCCAGGCCATGAACCCTGATCTGAAGGGCAAAATCACCACCCTAACCGACCGCGTTGGCCCTGATTCAGAAGATGTTTTCAACGAGAAGTTCTGGGCAGACCTAGATCTGATTACAAATGCTTTGGACAATGTGGAAGCTCGCACATATGTTGATCGGAGATGTGTTTTCTTCCAAAAGCCGCTACTGGAAAGTGGGACACTCGGAACGAAAGCCAACACCCAAGTTGTTCTTCCTCGAATTACAGAGTCCTACTCCAGCTCACAAGATCCTCCAGAGCAGTCTTTCCCAATGTGTACCCTTCGAAGCTTCCCCAACAAAATTGAACACACAATCGCCTGGGCTCGAGACCTGTTCCAATCATACTTCGTTGGCCCTCCAGAAACTGTCAATTTGTATCTCTCTCAGCCTGACTACATCAATACTACTTTGAGGCAGCAGGGTAACGAGAAGCAGATTCTGGATAGTCTCAAAGATTTCTTGGTCTCTGACAAGCCTACCGATTTCAATGACTGTATCGCCTGGGCTCGGTTGCAGTTCGAGAAACAATACCATAACGCAATTGCGCAACTCCTGTACAACTTTCCTAAGGATTCGAAGACCTCAAGTGGTGCGGATTTCTGGTCTGGACCTAAACGTGCACCAACCCCTCTCATCTTTGATACCAACGATGAAACTCATCTTGGCTTTGTTATCGCTGGCGCGCACCTTCATGCTTACAATTATGGCATTCAGGCACCCAAACTGAGCAAAGGTGACTACGCACAAGTACTTGACAGCATCATCATCCCAGACTTCCGACCAGATGCGAATGTGAAGATCCAAGCGGACGAGAAAGAACCAGATCCAAACGGTCCCCCACCAACATTCGCTGATGACGAGGAGGAGCTGAATAAGATCGTTGCCCAATTGCCATTACCCAAGAGTTTACCTGGCTTCCGCTTGAACGTTGTGGAATTTGAAAAAGATGATGATACCAACCATCACATTGACTTCATCACAGCGGCAAGCAATCTTCGAGCGTTGAACTACAGCATCCCTGTCGCCGATAGACACAAGACCAAATTCATCGCCGGCAAGATTATTCCAGCCATCGCAACCACCACTGCCTTGGCCACTGGACTAGTCATTTTCGAATTGTGCAAGATCGTCGATGGAAAGACAGATCTTGAACAATACAAAAACGGCTTCGTCAATCTGGCGCTGCCATTTTTCGGTTTCAGCGAGCCCATCTCAAGTCCCAAGGGCACCTATCAAGGCAAGAATGGGGAGGTCACGATTGACAAACTCTGGGATCGATTTGAAGTCGAGGACATAACTCTTACAGACTTCATCAAGCACTTTGATGATCTCGGTTTGAGTGTTACCATGGTCAGCTCCGGCGTCAGTCTCCTATACGCTAGCTTCTATCCACCCAGCAAGGTCAAGGATCGCTTGCCTCTCCAGATGAGTAAGTTGCTCGAGACAATCAGCCGCAAGCCTATTCCCGATCACCAAAAGAACATTATCTTCGAGATTACTGCCGAGGATACAACCGAGGAGGACGTTGAGATCCCATATGTTATGGTGAAGTACAAGAAATAGAACCGGCATGAAGACACAATCAGGTCGCTTGGCTGATCTGGGCGGCGTTTGGAACTCTTCCACACCTTAGAATGCAACCTGCCTAGCATGATTGTATGATAGATTCCTCTCTTATTCCAGCTGTGTACCAAAGACCACGAAGGACATTCTGAGGCATAAGCCTGTTAGACAGATCAGCAAGGGCAACATGAATCAATTACAGGTTTTAAATCCATAGTTCCTTATGTGTCCCAGGTATTTGACGTCCTAGGTCCCACGACCCGCGTCCGCCACCGTAACGGGAAAACCCCCTTCAAAGAATAATAAATTACTTGACTAATTGATGCAGGTTTAGTCATCACAGCAATCTTCAAGGCTAAATCCTCTACTTATATGGTTAGCCACTTTGATGACGTTCGTAATGATTAGCTCACATGCATGGCTTCGAGAATCTCCTCCTCATCAACCACGCATGCCTAGTCGGCCACGTTCCGTCCTGATTGCTTGCATATATATCCATTCAACCCCAGCTCCAATTTTGAACCCAGTTCATTACCGATTTGATTGACTGATTGTAAATGTCAAATTCCCTAGCCCGACTGCGTAGCTCTTTGTCTCACATAACGAGTCCAACTGATCCTTCATCGATAATCCCACAAGCAGTTACCGCGACAGCTTCACTATTTACAATGTCGGTACGCAAGCCTGTGTCTATTGTTGTCTTCAGCCTCGCCCTGTTTGCTTCGCTTCTCTTCAAAGTCCCCTGGCTGACCCAGTCCACACAGGATAAGAAAGGCACGATTACAGACTGGGTCCAGCCCGGTGATAAGAGCGGAGAATTCAAGCGGCAGCAGTCCGTATTCAGGAATTTCATTTCGAAAGACCCCAATGCAGAGTTTCCGGCGGAAAAGGATCGATATCACCTATACGTCAGCTATGCTTGCCCATGGGGTATGTGATACCGCCGATTTCACCTGTTGCCAATCCTTTCTGACTGGATATTGTCACAGCTCATAGAACGCTCATTGTAAGGAAACTGAAGGGATTGGAGGATATCATTCCATTTACCAGTGTGCATTGGCACATGGCCGAAAAAGGTACTGGACTTCTGAATCTCCAAAGTTTCAAAGACCTGTCAGACTGACATTGCCCGTCGCTCAAAGGCTGGCGTTTCGCAACATCAGATGAGAAGCTCCCTGGTGAGAACGCTAAGCCAGATCCACTACACCCGGATTTCACACATCTTCGCGACCTCTACTTCACCGCCAACCCGAACTATGATGGACGCTTCACGGTCCCGACTCTCTGGGACAAGAAGAACAACACGATCGTGAGCAACGAATCCTCGGAGATCATCCGCATGTTTTACACAGAATTCGACGACCTGATCGAGGACAAATACAAAAACATCGTCCTCTACCCGAAAGACCTCCAGTCCCAAATCGAAGAGACCAATTCCTGGACCTACGACGATATCAACAACGGTGTCTACAAGTCCGGTTTCGCCACGTCACAGGAGGCGTACGAGCGGAACGTGAAACAGCTGTTCAAATCGCTCGACCGTGCAGAAGCAGATCTCGGGAAATCAACGGGCCCGTACTACTTCGGCGACAAGATCACCGAAGCAGATGTCCGCCTCTACACGACCATTGTCCGCTTCGATCCCGTCTATGTCCAGCACTTCAAGTGCAACATCAAGGATATTCGCAGCGGATATCCCAATCTGCACAAGTGGTTGCGGAACCTCTACTGGAACGAGCCGGCATTCGGTGAGACCACTCAATTCGAGCATATCAAGAACCATTACACCAAGAGCCATAAGCAGATTAACCCTTTCGGCATTACGCCTGTGGGCCCCCTGCCAGATATCTTGGAGGTTGATGAGGAGGTTAATGCCGCCAAGAGGTAGGAGGCTGGTGACTAGGTAGCTGGTGGTGCGTTTGTTCAATTTAACTGAAGAGTTCAATCACAGTGAGAGTGGGGCATGAATGATGAAATAAAAGGGACTCGTTCCATACGTGGTCTGCAGTACAACGAGAAAATAACGAGAATGCTTTCTCACACTGTCATATTCGTTCCCCCAACGCGATCCGTGTATCTACTCCCTTGTCCCGTGCCTACAACTTGGCGGGGAAACCCCGAACCTAATGCAATGTGGAATCATGAAACGAGTGTTTGAGGTGGTGTAACATCGATTTGAGTTGGTAGATGCTATATATTGCCAGAGAAAGCAAACCTATGCCTGAATCTGCGTGTCTGATAGAACTACCTCAACCAAGTGAATCCAGATTCCTGAGCCCTGTTGCTCGTCCCCACCAGGTCCACATTCCAGCGGGCCTTCACCCGCCAGATTTTGTCTTCTCACACAACTTGCACACACACAATGAGAAATAAAAAAGACCCAGATACTTCCTCCCATGGGATCCCTGAGGGCCTGTAATAAGCCATTCCATCTCCATCCAAATTCCTACCTCCTTCCCTCCATTCCCTGTACATAATACTAAAGTCCCCCTAATGTCCATTTCGTAATTCGTTGTCATTCGTGAATCGTTCGCAGGTGTCGTAATCGTTGTAATTCGTTCCAGGGAGCTCGTCGTTATCGTTGCTGACTTGTCGCGTTTATCGTCGACGAGTGCCCCGGGCGCGTCGTCCCTGGTTGGCCTTCGACTCATCACCGATGGCGAGCCATCGAACGCTGAAGTCGGGTACTGGTCCAGGCGTGGTTGCTGGGAGAGTTCGAGCTGGGGTGGGTGTTGCTGAGTCCGATTTTGCTGAAGATGACGAAGACGCCGCAGAAAAGGCAGATACGGTGGATACAGTGGATGGTCGTCTTGGTCTGTTGTCCCAGAGTTCTTCCCTCAGCCCAACCATCTGGATTTGGCTGACTTCAGGGAGAATACCGTGAGTAGCCTGAAACCGCAGCATCTGCTGGGCTGTCTTCATTGTGTCGACAAAGGTTTTGCCAACGACCTTGTTGTAGACCGGGTTTATTCCGCTCCGGAGGATGGTCCACAGCTTCTGGCATATGGGGTCGAAAAATGGCGCGATATCCGAGGCGTCCATCGCCTTGACTTTGAGAACGGTCTGTGCCTGGCATCCACTCCAGCAGGGGACCTGCTGGAGGTCGAGAATGCCGATCGCTTTGCCCCCCGTGTATGGCTTGTACCCATCGTCGTATCGTAGGTCTGGGGTGCCGCCGAATGCCCATCGTTCCCAAGCAAATCCGAGTTCTGCTGATGGGTCGGTTTTCTCGTAAAGTGGCTCCTCCTGTGGGGCGGCCTTTTCGGTTCCAAGCTCTTTGTGCCATTTGAATCTGTAGCACAGGTGGGCGATCTCGTGGGTGATTGTCGTTGCTAGGATGAAGAGCGTCCGTTGGATTGTCTCGGTTGACCACTTGTTGTAGGATGGGTGGGTGAAGAACTTGTAGAACTGGCTGTTGAGCTGTAGAGCGCACGTTCTAACCTTGTCGTAGGCGTCCGGGGAGGTGTTGGTGCCGCTCTCTGGGTGTTGTCCGTAATGTAGTGTTGCGTGGCCGTCCACCTCATCCTTGTGCTCCCCTGTAAATACCTGGAAGTTGCTGATATTTCCTAGAATTTCCTCGACCCAGTCTTGCTCTTGCTCAGGGGAAGTATCAAGGTCGTGGTTGTAGTATGATTCGTTGCCTTCTAAGTGGATTTCATGATTCCAGATCTCGTCAAAGAACGTCGAACTGTTCCGAATGAACATTGATGCTAGGATCAGGGCGGGGCGGATCCTGTCGTAGAAGAGATCGTCGATCATGAATTGTAAGTCGGTGAGCCATGTTTCCAGGGGTCTTTCAAGCCCCTCCACCAAGCTGAGTTTGCTGAAGTTTGCCTGTCTTAGGATCTGCACAATGGATTTCCTTTCTAGGCAATTTTGGGTGCTTTCGAATTCCTCGTGGTGCTGCTCAGAGAATCTGATCATCCAAGGGGTAGGCAGGGCTCGAGGCTTGTTGGTTGTAGTAGTCGACATGGTTGAAAGCTGGCACGGTCACGTCAGATATAAGACCAACTGGAATGGTCAAACTCGTTAAAACACAGCGGCCACGAGAAGCAATGGTTGGGCTATCAAATAAATACTGATGATTTGGAAGTCGTTCTGTAACAAGGTGCTCTCTCGAATGAGGGTAAATGCTGATGATGCAGGAAATAGCTTGTCGAAGAGCTGGGTCGGATATCGAAAATTGATTAGCTAAAGTGCAGCAAAAGAATGTGTGTGTGTGTGTGTGTGTGTGTGTGTGTGTCTGCAGGCAGCTTGAGGGTGGGATAGCAGATACTTTATATATGGCCACGATTCAAGCAAAATCGCACATTCTTTGTGTTTCCACGCTCCGTTTCATTTTGGACAGAGTGACTTTGACGGGCTCCCCAAAGAACCAGAGGCGTGGACTGGACTTTTGGCGGTTCTTCAATCGGAGTTTTGCATATATTTTATATAGATGGTCAACAACAGGTTCAGTGGCGCAGGGGCCCCACACAGATCGTCGTACATTCCATTGCAAATTCACCCACCATTTCAACTCTGGTGCTCAGCCGCAAAGTATCTTCCTCTTCCTAACATCTTCCCTTGAGAAGCATTTGCAAGATGGTGCAGTGCCTAGCGGTCCCAGATTGCCAAAGGCAACGATGCATAGGTCTGGTTGCAGCCATCCACGGAAGGTATGGCTCTTCTCACCTTGATCTTCATAGTGTCTTGATCCCTCCTGTCTCATAAATCTCGGTCGATGACGATGATAGTTCCGACAAGATCCATTCTCATTCATGTCCCACTTTATATATTCGGCGGGCCGATCATGAAGATCGCATCTGGAAAGCTCAAGCAAGGCATGATCTGCAGGGTAAGAATATTTTGCTTATGACTCACTCTGCTCTTAGCCTTGTGGATACGTAAAGCCATCAGTCGAGTACCCAGGTGTCCACAATCACCGGACAACCAATTACCAAGAGGCAGCGGGCCAAGAAGTTATTCCACATCACGTCCGTCCAAGAAGCGATCCCGACGTAAACCTCACCTCCAACAAGTTTGCCGTGACCTCTTCAACATGCAAACCGACACTCATTGCTCTCTAGCTGCTTCGTGATTTTGAGAGTAGCATGAGAAGGTGAAGTTTGACCAGCTCAGGAGGTGAAACTACAAACAAGCGAAGAGAGAAACTCAAAGAACCAAGACGGCGTAATTCGACAAAGTCAACCAAGGATTATTTCCAGATGAATCGCAAGTTGGAGATGGCTAGCCACTTGATTGGCGAGCAGTTGGGAAGAGCAATGGGCAAGGGTCTCGTCTAAGACTCGGAAGAATTTCATAGGAGATGCTTGCATTCAGTCCTATCGGGGTGCTGCGAATGGAGATTGGACCCAAGGTGCTGATGTTGGTCCTGCATATGCACGCCGATTTGGCCTTCGCAAGATTTTCTGATACAAGTGATCATCGAGTATCTGGATAACGGATAACACGAAGAATGGTATCTTCATCCCCATTTCCGCTGAAAGACAAGATTGATAGCCTCCTAGTTGTCCATTCGTGGGAGTCCTGTGAGAGAGGGCCAAAGAAGCTTTCTAGCTCCCCGAGTAAGTGTCTCCATCATAAAATGAAGGATGGGGGAACGCCCAAAGGCCTGACTATTCTGAGGCGATGGGGTTTGAGTTCCGCAATGGCTCGAACCCACTATGGGTCGCTTGGATACAGAATTCATGACTCCACAAAGCGTCCATTTGCCATCAAAAAGGCTCATCTGGAGAGCAGTTCCCGCGAGCTTTTGCTGCAATGTGATTCGTCTGAGGAGATCCGAATAGCTATCCAGTCGTCGCGAAGGGTTGAACGCCCGATATGAGGGTGAGCTCTGTCTGTTAAGCAACCATCAGGGTCGATATATGCCCATTTGTCCCAGCATTGGGCACATCACAGCCAAGCTATCGAGATTCGAAGTTGGGAGAACGCATATGAATAAGCAGCAACATCGTCTGGGCCTAGAACCAGGAGCGACAGAATGAAACATCTCAACAGCAGACGAGACGGTTAGCCTGCTGCCTCTCCAACACTTTCAAGTTGCATATTTGCTCCATCTGTACTTTCGAACAAGATAGAGTGAAGGCTGACCTGCAATCGAGGGCTATCACTTTTAGTGGATTGATTCTCCTCAGTCAGCACTTTGGCTGCGTTTGGGAGGGCCACTCGAGCAGCCCCCAGTACAAAAGGTCTCAAATTGTTCGATGTTAAGGAATTCCTTATACCCATGGCCGTCAGGGAATGTGTGGGACAATCCTTCTCTGAAAGTGTGAGGTGGGGGTAGGCACGGCTAAGATAGCCTCATTTCGTTTTTGGAGCAACAACGATGCCGCCCTATGCCAGCGCTTGTGCGTCACTAAAGCAGCGTCGATTTGTGTGGCCCAACTTGAAACCCAAATCTTCATGTTCAAAGAGTCCGACGTTTTGGTGCGGCGAAGCTGATTTTGCGATTGTATATGTCGCAGAGCGCTTCTGAATAGAGCTGGAGATGGCCCTTTGGCTGTTCACAAGCCCTAGGTGTTACCGCCTCCGCAGCGGTTGCTATTGAGGTGACCAACACCGCTCCAACATCATGCATTAATGAGGCGGATGGCGAAACGGTGGGAGATTGTGGGATGTTTGAAAAAGAGCGACAGATATGAGTCCCCAGGAATTCTAGGGAAGCCTTTCGCGCCAGGATTGATAACCTGAGGGAGGTAGATAAGAATGGTGCGCCCTAAGTAGGAACTCCCATCCTTTTATAAAGCTCAGAGCCGGGTCAGAATGCAGTTTGTCAAGCTTTTTGCTACCCACAAGGGGATTGTGTGCGATTGCTTTGTGCAGTTGATATGTGGTTTTTGCTTCAGTTGTGGCCCGGTAGGTTTGTGGGTACTTTGATTTTCAATTTGCGCCAGAACCGATCTTTTGGCACTTCTTCGCTCGACCTGTGACATCACCAAAGCACACGTGAAAATAAAGGAATCCGGACCTTTGTGTTGTCCATGGGATTCTTCAAGCACCCAACTGAATTCTTTGGAGAGCTGTTTTCCCTTGTGAGTCACCTTGCTGATCTCGCCGGCCATTGTCAAAAGCTGCCACAACAATCGATCTTCGCTGCTTCTTCGGACCGTAGCCAGACCTGGCATTCATTGCAATACAAATCCTGAACTCTTGGCCTGATCAGCGCGGTCCGGAGTCGGATAACTCACATCCCACTTGGAGAGAGGCGCAAAACCGTCTCTACAGATCGGCTGCCTATCTAGTATTCACTCTGAGTCCAAATCATCCAGCATCCAGCATCAGGGCTTCATTGGGAGACTACAGGCGAGGCTGTCGCGTAGTCCGTCAAACAATAGGATCCTAGGTGCTACTGAAGATTCCGCTGTTAAACACCTTCTGTCAGACATCGGCTCCCTAAAATTCGAGCGATCGCTCACTCACTATATGGGTGCACCCACACATAATCTCCCCTTGATGTGAGGGGGAGGGAAAGCGAAAGATTTATAAACACATTTGATCTATCACATCCCTTCTTGATCTAACTTCGGCCATCTCCAGAGCACTATCATCGTGACGCTATCGATTTTGGGGCTAGGTTCGGACACAACTGTATTTCTCTCTCCCTTTACCGTTCCTCCACAGGAATACCGAGCCGCATCACCTCTGTCCTTGCAGCCTCAACTTGTCTTCGCGGCGAAGCCATAGGTGCAAAACTACGGATTATGGTCGGGTCTTCCAGCTGATCAGGTCGTTCCAACCCCTGGGCCTCCCAGCCCTCCATGGCTTTCAAAAAAAGGCGTTCCTGCTCTTGAGGTCCGTGCATGGGATGTGCAAGGCCACGAGCCTGCCGGGAGGACATGGTCTCGAACACTTTAGCATCGGCGTCGTTGTTAAGCTTGCCGATCGCGGATGAACCGGAGGCAGAATTCCTTGGAGCAAATTGGTAACTCCTGACCTCGCAATTGGTAAATCCTGTTCCTGGTCTCGTTGCAGCGCCCTCCCAATCTTCGCTGAAATAGTGGAGAAAACCGCCATGACTTACAAGCACAATCTGTATGTCGTCTCTGCCTTCCTTAGACATTAACTCAAATGCTTTGTCTCTCAGGAAACGACGGGTAGCGCTTGCACGGGCTTTGATAGCGTCATGTTGTGGAGAGAAGCGGCTGTTGAATGATTTATGGTTCCAGCCAGGATTATCGACGAGGAGGGAGAGGTCAACTGGCCAGGCCGGATTCTGCGATTTAATGAAAGATGAGAGAGTGGACAGCTCAGAACCAACGTCACAAGGATCTGAAGACGTCTCTTGTGCATCAGGGATTGCCAGGATTTTCATCTGATTTCCGCCAACTTTGCTATCCATCTTAGGAGATGTCGAATGAGTTAGGATTGGTTGGAAAACGAGCCATGCTGTGTGCAACGCCCTCTTGAGTGGACTCGCTGCTACAAGACTGATGTCTTTTTGTTTATCAAGAGGGAAGGACGTTAACTGGAGGCTTGCGCACTGCTCCTCGCCAAGCGGGGTAAGGCATGGATCTGGGAGTGTGTAATCTGAATAGAGATTGTGAAACCCTTGGCCATGACGGATACAATGGATTGTTGGGGCCATGATAGCCCAAGGGGGTGGTCAAGGAGACTGATGGACCGGGAGGGCGGGGGCTCGGGGGACTATAAGCTGCTTCCGATACAACGCGGAGCTACCGCACTGCAAGAAAGCTCTAGTCGGCGCACGGCGACGGTGTGGATTGATAGAAACAAAATCCGGAGAGCACCCGTTTCGAACGTAGAGCAAGGCGGGAGGGGTTGGGTGAACTCAAAGGAAAGGTCGCTTCTTAGAGATATACTTAAATACCTGGCCTTTTGGCAGATCATCAGCTCGTTGTGTTGGATCGAAGAATGAAGCTCTGTAGATTCTGATTAGAGATCAAAATCAATTTGCCTCAACATTGGATATGTTTGTTTTGTCCAGATATTGCTAATTGAATTCAAGCCAAAGCAAAGCACAATTTTCGTTATCCCTGTCCGCTTTTAGGCACAAGTTGCAAGGGCCTATGATAATGATTAACCAGATACAAGGTTTTCCATGGACGAGAGGCTGTCGTCGGCCACAGGAAATCGTTATCAAAGCCTGATCCGTTGCAGAGGTATACCACCCAGCTTGTCGGCTCCGAACTCATTCTACTTGACAGCCTCGTTTCTCCGATATATCCGATGCCAAGACACGGAGAAAGGTTTGTTCGCCCGGACGAGGCTGACAAATTACACCTTGACATGAGCAATATCCAAAAAAAATCCAGCAGCACATGTTACTTCTATTGGCAGCACAGTTGTATGAAAGTAATGGATAAGGATGCCTCATTTATTTGAAGTGGAAGATTTATCCACAACGATACTGGTTCATTGTTGGAGATACTAACTTAGGCACTTTGGCCCGATATCGAATAAGCGACAGGCAGGTCAAGTAAGGTGCAGAAGCATTGCTGTAAGCTCGAAGGAAGCACACGTTGCTACTGATTCAAGCCTTGGGCTGGTTGGTTCCCATCACCACCTAGATACCTGGGTATTTGAAAGTTGGCTGGAATCATGGGAAGTTTCTTCGAAGACCTTTGCTAGTGCATCACCGTCCCAGATGAACTTGATTTCCCCAAGGGCAGTGCCCCGGCGTTGAGGCAATGGCTGTGGCTGCAAACATCCCGATTTGGGTATCCCAAGGCCACATGTAGGCTGAGGCTTTCAATGTTTGACCTTGCTAACCTTAGGCTTGGATTGACGAGGATCTCAGCCCAGCCGTTCCTACTCTTTCACATGGGTATAAGTGTTTAAGTCGGAGCTAACCATTGCCAGAGAATCTAGCCCATGAGACCTTATTGCAAAGAGATTTGCCTGCGGGATTGAATTCTGTCTTGAACCTTGTTGAACACGAGGAAGGTTGGCTAGGTTCCCCAGGAGGTCAATCAATTTGACACATGGCCCTGTTGACAAGGACTGTGCTAAATCTCGTTAGTTCTGGGTTTGAGCAAACAAGACTGGGGTGAGTGGCACTTGCAAGCAACTCAACCACGGGAACATGGTAGAGGTATGTTCCACGAGGAGGAGGACGTCCTCCGTGGCAACGAATGCAGCTCAGCCGCTCTTCCATCTCTTGCCTATTGTGGAATGCCCCGCTCTATTGGTGATTTAAGCTTTGAGGTAAAAGCTTGGCTCTAAGCGACCGACGACTTCAGCCAAACCTTCCCGAGCCCTTTTTCATCCTTCCTTCTCATTACTCGTTCGTGGGACTCAGTCGTCTACCACACCACTCCCATTCCTCGTATCTGCACTGACTTCAAGGCGGGCGAGCTAGGCGGGAATAGAGACACCACTCTCAAGGAACTCATTTTATCTAGCCTTCTGGAGATGTCACTGATTGATCTCAGCCCACATTCTCACGACTCGCAGTGGTGGCCACACGTCTCAGTCATGTCTGCTGCAGATCTGACTTTATGTCAACCAACCGACTAGTGGTGGCTTCAGCCAGCCTCGTGCAGCAAATTGGTCCTCCTACTTACGCCATTTAAGTCTCGCCCGTCGAGAAGCATCTCAGGTCATCCTGATTGGTGGGTTGTTGTTCCTCTTTCCCAGACCATGCTAGCGTTTGCCTTTTGTGGTTTTGATCGACAGCGCCTGCCAGCCTCCTTTAGGTGCAAAGCCTACAGGAAACAAGCTGGAGGAGTGTGTGCAGCCACTCTCACTGGCATCGAGCTTTCGGTACGGGTAGTTCTCCCTTCGGGCCAGGGATATTCACTCGGTCTGGCTTGAAGGTGGGTCAGTCGTGCAATACCTGCAGTGGTGCACTTGGCTACTACTGTTGCTTAGGGGAGTAGTAGACTACTGTCTTCAGGCTCACTGTTGTGCTTGAAAAGATTTTCTGATTCCACAAATTTTTGATCGGAGAAGACAGGTAGTTGATCACCAGCTAGTGCTCTTATATATCAACATCCTACTTCAAGGAAAATATTGCATGCCTCCTCTTTCAGGCTCATATTATCCCTCTGGACATTAACGAGCCGTTCTCTCCTACACAGGCAATGGATTCGGTCAAATCCACACCAACTGTAGTGCCGCCAACGCCGTCACTGACAAAGGGTGAACATATTGCGTCTGAACATGAAGTCCTTATTCCGCAATCGCCGTCCTCGCCCAGTGAAGATGGTAAACATGAGATCATGCAAGGGGCTACACTTTCGCTGCTTATAGGAGCGTTCTTTCCTTGCATTCCGGTCTCTGTCGTATGTGCAGTGTTACTCACACTCATCTTCAAAAACCAGATCAAGGAACCCTACATGGTGGTACAAGAGATTCAGCAAACCCAGACAACAGATTTCGTCAACCAAACTTTGACTGAAATTAGCAAGCTCAAGGCTGGGGGCGACAATATTTACTGGTTGTGGGCTACTGAAGTCACCACTCCGGGCACGTTGCACATGATTGCTTCTATAACGGGCAAGGTCATGCCATTCATTACTAGCACATCGATGGCACTTGTTGCCTTTTTTGCTGGACGTCGCATCATCCGCGTAACGAAGGCGAAGAAACAGCAATCAATGCCAACCCCTCATCAGATGTCCATCCTCATCAGCTTGCTCAACGGTAGCGGCATCAAACCCCTCTGGGAAACCTTGAAGTACCGGTTCCACAACCATGAGTCGCTAGTGCAACCTGTGCCACTTGCTTTCTGGTCGTTAGCTTGGATCGTGATCCTGACGTGAGTGTGCAGATACCCTTTCATTTCTTAATAACTCTTCTGACAATGGCACTGACATTTAAAAACTCTAGCCTTGCCATACAAGGAGCGGACAGTTGGTTCGGCGTAGCCACACAACCAGCAACTGTCGAAATTTTGATGGTGTCCAACAGAACCTCTGCCTTCGGGCGCCAGCTGAACTCTAGCATTTGCAGTTCTCTGTGGCATCAAATGCCCTGTATCGGTGATAGTTCAGCAACATGTGAATATCCTTGTAGCATCACAGACTGGAATGCGTCCACTGGTGCCGAAAGATTCGGGTTGCAACATGCGCAAGAAGCCGCTGAAGTTTTGATGAACAATTCTTACGTCAACTTCATCATCAATGTCACAGCCGGCTCCGGCTCATACGATTCGCGGCATTACTTCCTTGGAGACAAACATAGCAGTTCCTCGCAGGACTTCACTACCGATACCTTTTCAGTTACCACGCAATGTCAGGTCATAACGCAGAATTGCACATTAGGCACTGGTTTTACATGCGGGAAATATACTGCACCATCTTTTGCTTGGTCTGGAGCAGTCGGTGTGGATCAAGAATCTGCAACAGGACCTGCCAACCAATCGACCACAGGTATCCAATTTTTCAACGATAGTGCCCTTACTGTTCCTGTTGGCAGGGACGTATCCAAAGGACTCTTCACCGCCATCAACCCCGTGCCTTTCTTATTATGGTCCAAAGGATTCCCTCCCGTGGATACCTCAGCAGACCAATTTACTGACATGCGTGACAATCATTACCTAGGCTACGATGAGTCGGGGGATCCAGTCTACATCCTCAATTGCTCCATGTCAATATACGAAGCGAGGTATAACTGGACCAATGGTGGCGTCAATGCGGGCGATCTCTACGCACTGCAATTGGCGGATCCTGCCTATGGCGGCATCTTCTCCGCTGCCTTTGCAATGAACTCTGCTCTTGGTCACCTCAGTCTTCAAGATGCGTCTGCTCTGGCTGCGTATCAGACCCGACCAGGGTTGCTTGCCAACTCCTTCGCCAATCAGTTCTCTCGGGCGGCTACTGCTCTCGCCGCGGGAATCATGACGCCTTCTCAGAACATCTTCGAGCAAGAAAGATTGAATAACATCCTTGTGACCAAAGTGCCGATCTTGCCTCTATATGTCCTCCTCGCACTCAAGGCCATTTATGCCCTCTTCGCACTGGGCCTTGCAGGACTAGCAGTGCTGTTGGCGGATCCTATTACCACTCAGGACGTGAAAGAGCGTTTGACCATAGATGGCCTCGCCGTGGGATTGTTCGAGTCCGACGCCCATCGCCACAAGGGCGTCAGCGAAATCCAGCAGCTCTACCACGAACACCACTCCAAAACTCACGGCCCAGCCGAAGCAAGTCCTGAGGAAGCTTCCAAGGTCGGCATGGTTAAGAATGCCCAAGGTGGTTGGTCGTGGGCGACTACTGTGAAGCTCGCCGACAGCTTTGGACTGGCTTCCGTGACTGGAGTGGTGAAGCAGAAAGCCACTTCAGGTTTGTCGGATATTATTGAATCTCGAGGAAGAGGACTAGGTATTCTCGGAGGAGGAGCTCATTGAGCCCTTCCCAGTCAAAACGGGGCCGACTTAATTGGGAGTCATTAATTCTTACGCCGGGACGAAGCACACGATTGGCATTCCTTCCACTTGTGAGCCAGCTGGCGCATTTACGACTATCTTAAACTGTTGACGTTTTCATAACAAAAATTTGCGGATATTGAAGACACGACCGCAAAGTGCGAGCCACTTTAAGCATTCGATATGATATCTAGTCTGAAAATAATAAATTGATGACATGATTTGAATACGCCCCAGAATTTCTCATATTGTAATGATATAAAACAGTATTATCTGACTGGTAAACATCTAATCCGAACGTCTTTGTTTTACAATTTTTGGTGGTCAGAACGCACAGGCCAAAGTTCTGAGGGGGCCCAGGGGCCTAGAATCAGTTAAAGCGATCAGCGACCATGGACCCAGGGCACCCGGCGGCTCGCGAGCCTTCCTCAATCCTTTGACACAAGCAAGGGGCGGACCCCTAGTGCGGACCTACTTAGTATACCCTTGATGAATCCGGCTAATGCGCGATATATTTATATGTAATAGAGTCGATGGCTTGTGAATACTCAAGACGGATACGATTTGGTGAGAAGCACAGCATGCAAAACTCGGGGGCGCTCTTCAGCAATACTGCAATCGAGGCAAAACATTTTCAAATTGACCGGAGTCAACTAGATTACTAAGTAGTAAGTACTAAGCACTCGTTAGATGTGTCTCCATGTTCATTATTATCATCAGCACAAAGCGATGTGGCTGCTCTGCTCCGAGAAAGACCAGCTTAGGAAAAGAGCCCGAAATCCTCACACTACCGCGTTAAATAAGTACCTTCCTAAATCCAATAGACCTATTCCTCGTAAATTACCTGTAAGGTAGTGGGTGTCGAACTCTCCTTGGAGTTTTGATCGAGGTAGAGTCTAAACTTGATGCCTGCGACTTCATGTTCACGGATGCTGAAACGTCCAGCTCTTCCTGGGGCACGCCTTAGCTTCTTCAGCCGGAAGATCTCCCTCAGGCTGGCGACCAGTGCAGGCTCGGCCACCTTCTGCCCGAAACACAGATGCATGCCGTGCCCGAAGATTGTATATGAGGATAAAGGCCGGGTCGGGTCGATCTGTTCTGGGTTGGGGAATGCAACCGGATCCATCGCGCATTTGGATATGCCGATAAGAATGGTTTGATGCGCCTTGATGTGCACGGGGCCCCGGGCGCCATCTTGCACTGTGATGTCTTTCGCAGCCATGCGGGGCATGCCTGGAATGATGAAGGCGTGCCTGATGCCTTCGTAAGCGAAGCCTAGGAGTTCCCTGTAGGCGGCATCGGTGTCCTGATCGACAAGTTCCACAATGCGGTTTTTGTATTTCTCGTACCCATCACTGAGGTATAGGTCGGTGAGCAGTGATACCTGCTGTGTAAGCGTACCGACGACGGGTGCTATAATGCCCATGCAATCCGTGGCCAGGACATCGACGAGCAAATTGGACTTGTGCAAAGCGTGGTATAAGCGGTCAGCCTCGGGGCCAACCTCAAACGCTGACCCCTTGGCCAGCCAGTCTACCACAGCTTCTTTGCCGCCGCCCTGCTGGGATTTCAAGTGTGTCTCGAAGACTGATCGGAGCAGTGGCGCCACCTTCAAAGATGCCTCCCGGAGCAGCCACTCGTTCACGGGAAGGACATTGAAGCTCTGGTAAATGAATGTTACTATGATCATATCGAAAAGCTGACCCAGTGAAATGAGGCCGCGTGGCTGTTCATGAGACTTCACGGGGATTGCAAATCGGTCGGCGGCCCACTGCACGGCAACGACGTTGATGACATCGCGCACGATATCGAGCGACCTTCGATTGTCGGCGTAATGCAAGGAGCTCTTCTTGATAGCCTTAGCGTAATGTTCGCGGAAGAAAGCGGTAAGCTTCTTATCGAAGTCTTGATCGTAGAAAACATTGTGCAGAAGTGTTTTTCGCTCGTCGTGTCGTTTCTGATCGTCCCAGCCCACGATAAAGCCATGGCCTTTGTTCATATTGCGAATCATTGGGTCGTATATGGTACGGAAGTTTTCGCGGTCCAGGAACACTTTTTTGCAAGCCTCTTGGGTATGGATGGCAACAATAGAGGACCCACTTGCAGGTCGTTTAAGGTCATACTGGTCGATGGCTTTATTGCCTTTGAGAATACCCTTGGCGGCTTCGGGTGTGTAGAAAGGCAGTAAGGCATACGGAGATGTGCCAGTGAATTCACCTGGGAGAGTCTCAAAAAGGAGTTTTGGTAATATGCCCCCATACGAGCCACCAGCAGTCTCCGATAGTTTGTTGACCCCCCAATTGGTGAGCGTGCTGCTATTGAAGTCAACTGTCAGGAATCGATCTCCTCGGACAAGGGCAACGGCATCATCAAGGATACCTCGTCCTGTCGTCTGGGAAGGACAAACACCACTGCCCGGCACAGGTGGCTTTGTGCATTCGGCTTGAAGGCCGGGATATAGTTCAAGGTTGTCAATGTGACCATACAACATCCTTGCAGCGTGAGCAGTTTCTTTATCTTCTGCCCATTCCTCGAAACTTTCATATGGTTTCAAGCTGAGATACTTTCGGAATCTATTTTCAAGTCAGGATACCTAGGAACAGTAGAAGCTGCGTGCAAGAAAGTGAAGAATTGGACTCACTCGTTCAAGGTGCAAACATTGTAAACCTCTCTGGCCTGTATGTGACTCAAAATTTCCACAACCCTCAGGCTAGAAGGAGTTCCATGAGCACCAAATGCATGCGCCGGCTCCTCAATACAATCTTTAATGATCTTGCCGAGGTCTTCGTCACTGAATCTTCCATCTGCACCTCTTTTCAACTTATCAAAAGTCCAAGTCTTGGCTTCAGTAACATCAGCTTATGCCCCTCTTGTTTGACTACTTTCCAGAAGTCATCTGGTGTTAGTTTATCCATTGATTCGAAATCTTGCAGATTCCAACGGATCAGATCCTCCATCCATTTTGCGTCTGCAGCACTGAGTGCCGCATGCCAATGGTAGAGGACGGCAAATTCGACCGAGCAAACGTTGCCCGTTCCACGTTCAACTGACGTGCCTGAAACTTTGACTGGGGCGCCCAGAGCAAGGGAAAATTCGGAGTTGGCTCGTGGAGTATTTAAGATCGCAGCGACATAGTCTCTCAATACTACTGTGGCAAAGAATCCCACATTGATGTTTCGAGAGAGTTGGAAGATGTCCTCATCTTGCCTAGATGAAAACCATTAGAAAATTTTCCTAACGATTAGATCGAATACTTAAGGAATAAATACCGACCATTGCTTCTTCTTGTCATCTAATTTATTCCAATCATCATAATTGCCTTCCTCGTTGAGTGACAACAAAGACTCAGCAATATGATTGTGATTTCGCGAGAGTAGGATCACGACCGCTACCACACCAGGCGGCATCATCATGATTCGTTCTGAAGCGATTGTGTCTGGATGGAGTAAGCCATTCTTATACGTGCGCACTCTCTTCTGTTCTTTTTCAGTGTTTCCATAAAGTGTGCTTAGATCAGCATAACTCGATGTCTCATTGATCCACGGATCCTTTCGGGATGTCTGGAAGCACTCGTGAATGACCACGGTTGCAAAAGAAAAGAATAACCTGTTTAAACCCGAAGGGTGAGGACGAAATGGACCTTTCCGTTTGAGGAGATGCTCAAAAACAAGTTCAGGATCTGGTAGGTTAGGGCCTTTCGTTTTCATAGGCGGAACATTTCGACAGTATGGAGATCCAGCTTTTCCCAGATCGGGATTCCAGGGGTTATTTCCACTACCATCGTGCTTTCTGTATCGAGCTCCAGGTCCAGCAGTAGTTCCTGCGGGATGAGGAAGGTCCTTCCACAGCATGTTGATGATGGCGTCTGAGGCTTTGCCCCCAAGGGTACTGTTGGCAGGCAGACCTTGCAACATTGCAAGACTGTGCTCCAACATGAGCTCTTTGTCGTCCATTGGCTCTCCGCTAGCAATTGTCTTTATGGCCTTGAGCACGTTAGCCATTTCATCGGTGTTGAGATGTGCGAGGTCGTGGAGAATGGTTGTCTTGGATAACTTGAGATGTCCTGCCGCCTGTTCATCTGTCTTACCATCTGGTGCTTCAGGCGGAGCAGCCCAGAACAAGTTCAATAGCTTAGCGATGTAGGAGGCCATCTTCACAAGCAGTTAACGTGTGCTCCTTGTGTCAGATCTTCTATGATAAACCACACAACTTTCCTAGACAAAAGAATATTCAAGGCTATTGAGGAAGTGATAACTGTACCCTATGCAGCAAGAGCGGTGTATGCAGATATGTTCATCTCAAATTCAAAGGAGAAGGATGTATATAGAATGTGAATGTCTCGCACCCCGGGCGGATAGTGCCTGTTTGCACTAGATTTTGCAGCTACAGTTACACCTCTGCATCATCCAGAATCGAACAGAGTTCACTGTTGTGTCACCAGCACATGGAGTATCCGTCTTCGGTCGTTTGTGTACGTCAAAGTCTCTCGTTGCCGAATTAGACCACTCCTATTAGTTACACGGTGACGTGTCTGTCTTACTGAGCGTTCACAACGCCACCTTGCAACCTCGCCCGTGAGTCTGCGACTAAGGACGCGAAATGCGTTGAACAGGTCAGCCAGCCTCAAGATATCGGCAGCGGCCTAGAACAGCCAGAATTCGGATTGTGGCCTGTCGTATGTATCTTCAACCTTGATATGGATCCGCTCCAGGCGAGCCTTCGACGCGTCCAAGATGGTTGGCGGAAGAAGCATGACCAGCAGATGGAAACTATTTAGCCCTGCGTGGATCCTTGCACGCACTACCCGTGTTATGGAGCTGCTAGCTTTGAGTTTATCCCGCTGCAAAGAACCCCCAGTTCCCAGGTCCCATGCCCAGCTCCAGCGGTGTGAACGCCCCAAAAAGGTGAGAGTTGCTGGTGGAGCACAGATTGGGCCAGAAAAGAGCTTCTCGAGCCTAAACTCGGACACCCAATTAGCTTCGCAACCCGCCGTTCTTGATGCAGGGTACCCAAAGGCGGGAGGATGCGAACATGCGTATCCTTAAGGGCCCAAGTGGCGCGCTCTGGCCCTTGCCTTGGATGCTGGAATAAGATTCCCATGCTGGTAAGGTTCACCTCACCCAGAAGTGCGATTGCAAGTAATGGAAAAGCTTGTACCTTTTGATCTCCGCTGCTCATATGGTGGCGTCTGGAATGGGCAAGATTTAGGCTGGAAGGCTAGTTGTCTTTGCATCGAGGCCAAGCTTCAACCATCAGCCACAAAATAGCTTGCAGCACACATTAACTAGAGAGTAGGCAGATTCACAGCCTGCCACTCATGTTCAAGCAACAACAATACGGGAATATTCATTGATCTGCAAGCGGGAACTCGCCTGAGTCGCTGCAGGTCAGGCGAGGAAGCTTCCTAATTTGCGAGCCCAGGGTCAGTTACTCGTTGTCCGGCCTCTGCAGCTATCCCCGCCCAAAATGGCACAGGAGCTTACACGACTTCAGAGCAATTGCCGTGACTGTGACTGCAAGCGGGGGTTTGAGATGAGAATCGATGAATTTGTCCTTGGAACGTGCCACGTAATGAGCATGTCCGACGTCCACATGCAAATGGGTAGTATTCACCACCCTGCCCCCTTCCTTCAATGGGCAATTGTTAAGTGTGCTTCGACCCGAAGATCTAAATCTTCAAGTTACGAGCAACCGCAGAGTGGCTAACAACCAGAGAAATAGTTAGGGCTATCGAACTCCTTCCATCAGGGTTTCTCACAAGACTGTTGCTTAACACGTTTTAATGCTTCGAGGACCGAGAACTTGGAAGCCCTGTAACATCAGGGAAGTTCCCTATCGGTGGCGTCGACACACTTACCCAGTCCAGTCGTCAAATACTCAGCCTTGTAAAAGTCCTCCACCAAAGGAGGCTCTCACCTCGATACAAGTTCCTGCAAAAATACAAGCATTGAAGGAATCGGAGAAACTTCAAAATCACGGCCGGACCATTGTTGTTTGTCTAGATGGAACTGGCGATAAATTTGACCATGACAATAGCAATATTGTGCACTTGGTGAGCTGTCTCAAAAAGGACGACAAAAATCAGAACACGTACTACCAAGCTGGAATTGGTACATACGGTGATCATGGACTCAGTACCGGCATTGCAGCTACTCTTGATATGGCTGTCGGGAGCCTCCTTGGGCTTCATATCAGGGACGCCTACAATTTCCTGATGCATGCGTATAAAGAGGGCGACAAGATATGCATATTTGGCTTCTCTCGAGGAACATACACTGCTCGCTGCTTGGCTGGGATGGTACATACAGTTGGGCTCTTGCCAACACGCAACGTCGCTCAAATCCCATTTGCCTACGACATCTACAAGGATGACAGCCCCCAAGGGCGGGAGGATGGTGTCTCGTTTAAGAAAACGTTCTGCACCAATGTCAGTATCCATTTCCTTGGACTCTTCGATAGCGTTGCGAGTGTTGGCTTCATCCCGAGAGAATTGCCCTTCACTACCACTGCCACAGCCAAATGTCATTATATAAGACACGCTATGGCTTTGGATGAACGTCGTGCCAAGTTCAAGCTCTGTCGCTTTGAAGGGGACAACTTCGTGGCTCCAGAGCAGTCACAGCTGCTGAGCACGACTACAACACTGGCGGAAAGCCAGGGAGTCGAGCACGTCAACGGGTTTGCCAACGGGACTTCTTTCTACAAACGCGAAGCTCTCAATGGCGGAGCCGTGACACCAGGGATGATGAACGAACAAACACAACCAGAAATGAAGGCACCAAGGGTCGCCCATGAGAGGCATCATAAGTCTCGGAAACATTTAACAACGGACCTCCTAGAAGTCTGGTTCGCAGGTTGTCACTGTGATGTGGGGGGCGGTGCGGTACGCAATGAGGAGCGCCACAGGCTCGCAAACATCCCCTTGCGGTGGATGATTCGGCAGTGCTTCGAATGCGATACCGGTATTATCTTCAACACCAAGATTCTAGCTGAGATGGGGCTCGACGTTCATACTCTGTGGCCAAAATACTCTAGGCTGGAAGAACCAATTCTCGGCCCCTCGCCTTCTCTAATCGAGCATTACGAGACAGGTCTGCCACCGAAGGAAAGAAGGTCAAGTCTGCTAACTCCTATCCAAAGCCCAGTTAAAAAGCGAGGTTTTTTCGACCTTAATCTCCCGGATTGCAACATTAGTCAGGAAAGCACTGAGTGGGTACCGGAACAACTTGAAGACTACTTTGACAGTCTGCAGCCTATTAATGATATGCTCGTTGCGAAGATGACCTGGTGGCTCGCAGAAGTTTGGCCGGTCACTTTCCACATGTTCAATCCTGCCACACATACTTGGGACGCAAGGATAGGTATGAATATGGCTATGGCCCGTCCAATTATGGGCTCGGATCCCATTTTCCATTGGACTGTTCGGCACCGTATGTTAAATATGGCTTACAAGCATAGAGCCATAATGGAGAAAGATGCCGTGTGGCAGGTGACTGTCTAGGCCCCTCTAGGTCCCATTTTCATGAGGGCGGCTCTCGATCAAGGGTTGCTAGCGATGGTAATCGGCATTTTCACAATTGGGGGAATTGGACTGAGACATACTATAATCATGGGATTTCATCGCAGATGTCTTTAGCCTGCTCAATAGTAATCCTACGCCATAGCCTAAAATTTATGTCAATAACTTGAGTGAGCTACGGCAGGCGATGCATGAGTAGTGAACACATAGTATTTGTATCAGTTGAGAACAGCGCTGTCAAAGCGAACATGGAAGCCAAAGGTGATTCATTTCCCCTGGGGCACTCTTAAAGCGGCATGAATGACACAATGCAGGCGTCGAAAGCACTCTATTATTAAGCCACTAAGCTATTATCTACTTCTCGTCCCGCGGCAGAGCCACTCCAATGTGTTCATTCAGGTTGACTTCGACCACATTGACACTGGGTTTTCAGTATGTCATAGAGCAACTGTGTCTCAAGACCACCTTACCCCTGCGACGGCAACGAATCATTTATTACTCATGGCCAATCGTGCTGGACAAGCATAGAGTCAATAAATGAAACGCACAGGCAAAAGCTTTGGTGGTTGCTTAACCTGTCGTGACCGTCGCTTGAAGTGTGATGAAACACGGCCCAGCTGCGTAAGATGCACTAAGGCGAACCTGCGATGCAAGGGCTACGGTGTGAGATTGAAATGGACCAGCGCTGATGGCAATGCTGCTGCGGGCTCATCCTCGAGCGGATCAAGTGGCAGGTATTTCCAACGGACCAAGATGGTATCAAAGCCCACACTAGAGCCTTCCGCCATATCGCGTGCCGAAGTCTTCTGCATACAGAGCAGCCTGTCCCACGCTGACTGTAGCAAGCAGCCGACTTCTGCACCCGGTGCCATGTTCTCAGTTTTCGCAACGCAGACGCACAAGGCAACAACATCCAGAGATATTGATACTTCATTAGAACCAGTGGTGCGAGAAGGTGCCGCGGTCGCTTCTATTAATGGCATGTCGCAAAGAATTTTCACATCAAGAAGTAACCAACGAGAAGCAACACCCTCGGATGGTGATCTTGAGCAAGGGATGTCGATCTCCATGGACAGCCCCGCTATATACGACGGCTTGGGCAGAGACTTAGATAACTCGGTCCAGAACGACATCCGTGTCGCGTGTCTCATTCCAGAGACGTTGGGGGCCCGCCAACATCTCCAAAGGACTTCCTCATTGCCAGCCTCCGGCAGCCTCTCGGAAACAGAGTTCTCGTCCCCTAATGAGACGACGTGCGATGAGACCGGATGGTACGAAACCCTGTCTCTTAGCGATGCACCCTTATCACCAGCATCCATTAACGACCACGAACTTCCACGCTTAGCAAGGCCAAGCTCTAACGAGATATGCCTGCACATTGACCTTCTCCCGGCCCCGTCAGACCAGTGCAAACTCATTCATCATTGGATCAACTTTCTCTCATTGTCGATGTCACCAGTCGTCAAGCGGGACACCTCACATGATACGAAATTGATGTCCATCGCTTTATCAGGCCTGAACTCTGATTCGAGAAAATCCAGCGGAGACATTGCTGTCTTCCATGGAATGTGTGCAGCCTCGGCATTTCATCTATCCAACCTCAGAGGCAATGAAGACCGTATGTGCCGACTTGGTATCAGGCATCGCCGCTTGGCTCTCTACCATCTGCGCCATAGCATGCAGGGCAATGCTTCCACTAAAGATGAGTCTGTGTGGGCAGCGATCTCGACTTTTCTGCACCAAGAAGGAGTCCGTGGTCAAGTATATGAATGGAGGACCCATGTGCAAGGCCTGCGGAGTCTCATTCTAGCGGATCCGGAAGCCATACGACATAATGACTTGGCTAAGCCTGTCTACGAATCGTTTCTTTGCCTCACGATCATGGGCAATGTCCAACTGGATGCCGAGCTCACCTCTTTGATGGCAACGCTACCACCAGACTTGGATTACCTTCAGCAGGTCCATGGGATCACTCGTACTCTCTTGGAAATCCTCCTAAAAATTGTCTCTCATGCCACGACCCCGTCTCCTCAGGTCGACATCATCGCTGATAGAATCGAGCTACAGCTATTACTCTACTGTCCAGAGAATATACCAACAACAGGTCTAGATGAAAGCACCGCACGGACACTTGTTCACTACTCTCATGTGTACTACGATGCAACTTGCATTCACTTCCAAAGACTTCTTCGAAAAAAGGACCCGACACTTCTCCAAGACCACATCGCGAGCGCGATTGGGCACCTGGAAGCGATTGAAGTCGAGCAAACCAATCCTCATGGATGTATATGGACATGGCCAGCCCTGGTGGTAGCTGCAGAGTGCACAGACCTGCGCTCACAACAGCGCATGTTTGCGTGGTTCAAAAGCAAGAGGAGACATGGCTTCAAAAACCTAGAGGTTGCGTGTGATCTCGCCAGGAAGGTTTGGGCGTTAAGGGTCGAGTCTGCAAGGGACAGTGACATCCACTGGCACGACTTCATTCATGGTACCAAGTACGATGTTCTGCCTCTTTGATACCTGGGCGTTATGCCATTGTCAGACTCCGACGTCCTGGCGTTCATCGTCTAGCTTCCAAGTAGGGGCTCCGAGCTCTCGGCCAGTGTTTTGTGAAGACATCACAGAATAGTCCGAACTGTCTCGAGGATAGCGAAGATTCAGACCAAGCAGCTGCTATCCCATATTTGCCTTGCCTCATGCAAGCACCCCCTTCGAAGTTCGTAGATGGGGACGCTGAGCTTTCTAGCACAAGCCTAACCGCTGGTGGATGGACCAGTGTAGGTTATGTCCCTACAGCCAGACTAAACCCCATACAAACTTTGACTAGAACCGATATGCTTGCCCTTGCATTGAGTGGTGGGGTTGCTATCTTCCCCAATCATCGTTGTGCCCTTCCTAATCGGTCGATACCTGGTTACGGCCAATTAAGTCACCACTGTGGAGTTTAGGTAACCTCGGATCGGGGAATGGTCCATGAATTGAATTTGGTCCTTTCTCCTATCAGCCTTCAGTGGGTTTCTCCGAGCTTGCACATGGAGCACACACATTGCTATGTGATATTAACTATCTTACCAACGCTGATAACCCCTCGCAGATCAGCTCGTGCTCATTAGTGCACGAAAGTTAGGAATTACTAGTGCCAGGCCGGGAAGCTCTAGTTAAATGTGGAGGCGGGGGAGGAAATTCCATCCAAGTGGTGCACTTGTCTTCTGGCCAGAAGATAAGGAGGACAACTCATAAACATCGCATTATATAAAAGGCTTCAAGGAAGTGCACTGCTTCATTCACATCATTCCCTCCATCGTCTTCGATTGGGCTCATAATCAATTGCGAAACTTCCCTCTGGCGATGTTAAATACACCATCCACAATGACCATCAGCCATGAACCCTCAAAGACCAATTCTGCGATGTCCGTCGACGCAGAGTTCGTCCGCGGGGCTGAAGCCGAAGCTGGCGCAAGCGCTCAGTTGGAGGCCAGAGAATTGAAATCGCGTTTTAATATTTGGGCAGCCATCGGTATTCAGTTCAGCATTACTGGGACTCCATTGGCCGTAGGTGTTTACATCACTTTGGTCCTTGGTGCTGGTGGCTCACCATACTTCTTCTATGCCTTCCTGGTTGCTGCAGTCGGTCAAATGGTGGTATGCATTTGCATGGCCGAGATCGCCTCTTGCTTTCCGCATGCTTCGGGTGAGTTGGACTAGGCTTCCACTAACTCAGAGATCAGTGCTGATGTTTCCAGGCCAAGTCTTCTGGACTGCTGCATTGGCTCCCCCAAAATACTCTAGGTTCCTAAGCTACTGGAATGGATCAAGCACAACACTCGGTTGGATATTCGCAAATGCAGGAACCTTCGTCTTCACCGCGACTATTTGGACGTCCGTGATGGCGATTAGCAGCCCTGGCTGGGAGGTGCAGACCTACCAGGTCTTTCTCATGACTGTAGGATGTGCAACCATCGGTGTCATCCTCAATATCTGGTTGTTTAATTGGTACCCCTATGTCACCAGGTTCATGGTCATCTTCATCAACCTAGGCACCGTCTATATCATGGTGGCCTTGCTAGCCCGCACCCACCCAAAGGCATCCGCGCGTACGGTCTTCCTCGACGTCCTTAACGCAACGGGATGGTCCTCAAAAGGCATGGTGTTCCTCCTGTGCTTTTTACCAGGCTGTATATCTGTGTCCTGCTTCGACACTGCTGCACATATGGCAGAGGAGATGGACAATCCGGCTCGACAAGTTCCGCTCGTGATGGTCGGGGGCTCCTTACTCTGCGCCTGTACCGCGATTCCCATGATCTTGGTCTACACCTTTTGCACTTACAACCCGGAAGCACTTCTGACGCCGATCGGAGGGCAGCCGCTTTTCCAGGTCTTTCATGATGGCTTTAGATCAGAGGCGCTCTTTGTCATTGCATTGGTTATTTACTGCGTGATTTATCTCGCTGCGTGCCCGGCAACCATAACTACGGGCAGTCGACTTGTGTGGTCTTTCGCCAAACACGGTGGCCTGCCTTTCCCTAAATGGTTCGGTTATGTTGAGCCTGTGAGACAAATCCCGACCAATGCGGTCTACTTTACCGCTGTCGCCTCAATTATAGTCACTCTACTACTATTCGGACCAACGACAATCCTGAACGGCGTCTTTGGGGCCGGCGGAGTCTGTTTCTTTTTCTCCTACGGACTACCCATCTGGCTGAATGTTGCCACTTGGGGCCGACAGCTGCCCAAAGATCGCTATTTCAACCTGGGCAGACTTTCGATGCCGATGAGTATCTTAGCCATCTGCTGGCAAGTTATCACGGTAGTCTTCCTTTGCTTCCCCACTTACCAGCCTGTCACGCTGACCAACATGAATTGGGCGTCCCCGTCTGCTGTGGTCGGTTTGCTGATTTTCCTCCTAAATTGGTTTATGTATTCGAAGCATCACTACCATTCACCCAAACCTTTATATGTTGAGGTTCTCCATGGCCATAGTGCTAGAACTGAATGCGAATCGGGAGATAATGTGAAGGATCCAGTTATTGAAGGGGTAAAATCTGTCTAAGGCTTTTGGAAATTCTCGGGAGGCCATTTTGTATGAACGACGAGTGTCGATGAAGCTAGTCGATAGCAACGCAAAACCCTAGTGCAAAGTCCCCAGGGCTTTGCGTCTGACGGGTGTCAGGCGCAACTTGACTCGTCCAATATTGGTGTAACAAACAAGAAAATTCGTTGAACAAGACATTCCTCAACCATCACCTACGTGTAATAGAGCAGGAGGATATGGCCACTGGCGAGAGTTCACTCGGGCTGATGAGCAGATCAATCTACAAACTTTCGCTGCCTGGGTTTAAGAGACTGTGGGTGACTTTAAATACACAAATTTGAGGCATAAGCTTGAATACACACTCATTTTTACTCCAGAACTGGTATACTTGAGCCGGAAAATCCACATGATTACTCGCCAGACCAGGTTGGAGAAATGTCATTGTTTGGCAAAGCTTCACCTTGATCTATATCCCTTCTAATTAGGTTCCTCCATTGCCGTGACGTTGTTTCGGGAGCTAGCCCTGACCACGGTCGCGTCAATAACCTCAGGAGCCATGCGAGTCCTCTTTCACGAAATTAGGTGGATAAGCAGGTACTTTGACTTTCGTTGAAAGAGCGAGCTCAGACAGAAATAATAATTCTTTCCATTTGGACTAGAAGAACGTTCCCAGAGTCCGTACTTTTGAAGTGATTTCGGACAGAGAGCCCCGCTTGCCCCAAGCGATAACACGCACTGGGTTAGGCAAGAAGGATGGATTCCTTCCTAGGTAGAGAAACATTTACTCTATTTCATTGCCCCAACGTACCTCAGCACCGCCATAGACTAGCGTACGGGGTCAAGCCGAGGGCCCGGCTAAGAACGCCAGGAGATGGATCCAAATCGGGCATAGTTCATGTAGAGATATATTATTATTATTATTATTATCTGAGGCAGCCAGAATAGGAAGCTCGCGACGAGGTCTCCCCAACCACGTAGCTTTCCCGCTAGTCTTTGTCCGCAGGTACCGAGTCTCGCACTAATATCAGAAACGAGGGCCGTGATAAACGAGGTGCACTGGACATGGGAGATGCTGTGCTTTCCCATCCGAGTAGTGGGCAGGCCATCCTAACTATCTCGTAACAGTACGTAGCCTCCACCTCCAGAGACGACGCGTCAACTCCCACAATGTTGTTGAATTAGTCAGGCCAAGCTCCAGCGACTTCCTCGATTCCAAGCCTCTTGGTCAGTAGGGAACACTCGCCATGCAGAGGGACAGGATCTGGACTGAGAGTTTGACTAGTTGTTGGACTACACCGTCAAAGTCGAGGAGCAGGTCTCACTTCAGCTCTCTCACAAGAGGCTGGTGCTTGTCCTCCCTGCCCTCCATCATCTAGGCTTACACCTCATTGAAAGATACCGTAAGAAACCCTAGCTAATGTATCATGTGTATACCATATGCGGAGAGTACCGCGTGGGTAATAGCTATCAGAGCAAGTGCCCAGAATATTCCTGCCTTTGGTCCCAACAGATGTTGCGGGTTCCCCCCTCTGGCTTATACTAGAGACGTGAATCACAGTGAGGCCGTTGATATTTGATGCTCCTTCTGCTCTTGTTGCTCTTGAATGTACCAGCCGAGAGCATTTGCAGCCGAGCAAACCCGCTCGATACTCAACGACATGCACTCGATAACATTCCCCCACGGATCTTGCATGTAAATGCCCTTGTGACCAATATGACCGTATCTGCTGTAATCCATCCAGTCTCCCATCTGCTTTCCACCATGAGCAATCACCTTCTGCAGGAGCTTTTCCGGGTCCGGGTCCGTGACGCAGATGTGGAAATATCCCACGCGGGCGTATTCGAAGCTCTCGTCTCGTTGCTTTGGCGCGGGATCGACGAACTGGAACAGCTCGATTCCTACGCCATTCCCCGTGGTCAGGATAGCGAATTTGACCTCTCGCATCTCCTGTGGGTAAGAGCAGAAAGTGTACTTGAATTGCTCGGGGTGTGCCTCTCGAGTGAAGTGTCGGATTGGGCTTATGATCTCGAAGCCAAGAATCTGCGTCCACCAGTCAACGAGAGCGTCGATGTTGACGCAGGACAGTGCAACATGGTTGAAAGTGCGGGCAGGTGAGTCCTGGTTCCTGTTAGCCAGCGTAGTCCTCTCCAATATGGCAGCCTTCTTCATGGCTAGGTGAGTTACCTACCGCGGCTGATATTTTCGACATTGCAGCTTTCAGCTCTATTTGTTATGACCTTGACAGTCAGAGCTTGTGTTACACTATATTTTCTAATAGTCTTGCGAAACCAGATGATTGCCACGCTATAAGAATTAGAATAGGTGTAGAGACTTGTGACATGTGTTGAGAACGTTGTTATTAGCTGCTCAAATGCGGAAGGATTGAAATTGAAGCCAAGGCCCCAGTATGGCATTCCAGATGGTAATGAACACCCGCGTGAGCTAGTCACTACCCGACATAGTTGATGCTAGGGTAGTGTGGAGCTTGTGAGTAATGTTAGACGTTATACTCGACGATTAATGGGGAAACCCTCTTACCACAAGAGGCAGGCAACCACGGTTGATCATTTCGAAACTAACACGAGTACAATCGCCCTATCCTTGCCGCACGAGGAAACATCTTTTGGAAAGTTGGGGACATTGTTTCCACTTCAAAAATCTCGAATATTGTTGGACTAATTTAAAACGTGATATCATTTTGTGAGGAATATGATGGATAAACCGAGGTGTATGTTGTACCTCGCCAAATGCTAGAGAGAGGGTTGTTGTATGATCGACTCGATCAGGGATTTACTTGCCATCTCAGCCGTGATGAACATCGAAATTGCATCGTCAAGGCGGTTCTTCCCAGCATGATCGCTTTCTAGAGCCTTGACCAACTCTCTTGCTCCGTCGACAAGATAATCGATGTCAAGAGAGGCACGTTTGAAAGAATCCATGGACTGTGATAGCGGGTCACTCGTTAGGAGTGGTTGAAGTCGAGAAGATGGTTCCGGTAGTTTTCCATAGAAGCATTCAGGTACTGATTTACGTTGGTGCTTCCCTGGATCGATTTCTGCGTCGTATGGAGTTGCTGCCAGTTCTTTGAGCATTTCAGCCGATACCGTGCAGGAGTGACAACCCAGCTCCGCCCCTGCAATCACCTCCTTCCTGCTTCGAAACCTGTTGAAACACAGGTGATCAGCTCAGGCCTCGGAGCTCATATATAATGGAAACTTACGCGGCTAGTTTCAGTAGAGGCTGATTCTGGCCAGTACGATGATACAACTGCCTGTATGAGTCGATCATCTGGTATATGCGATGAGAGAACGGATGCTCAACGGCAGGATCCTTGACATTCGGCCACAACGTTGGATCTTCATGCGATCGGACTTCTGCACGTCAAGTCAGCCCGACGCACCATACACGATTGCTCATCTTGATCCTTGCCGTTGTAGTAGGGACTGATGTATATACAGCCAGCTTGGCTACAGGCGATAGCTTGTTCAACACTGAAAACCGCAGTTCCCAGAACTGGAATACCCTCTTGCGAGAGACGCTGCATCGCGAGAACTCCGGGTCCCGTAGCGGGAATCTTGATGCAGAAACGCTCACGGGATATGCCTCGCTCTCGAAACTCTCGATCATAGAGCTTTGCATGTTTCACTGTTGCTTCCGTATCATACGCTTGCGATGGAGAAGTCTGAACCAGAACTCGGCCCAAGATTGAGTCAATATTCTCTTTGCACATAAGCGTTCCCTGAACATATCAGTTTCAGCGTGTCCGTTACGCTCTCGACTACTGGTCAGCGAACCATTTTAGAATAGACTGCAATCCAGCCTCCTGCTTTTAATTCCTTCGCGGTAGTCTTCAGCAGATCGGCGTTAGAGGAATCGGCAAGCTGAATCCCCATCCACAACTGGTTACTGGTCTGGTCATGGGGTTTGCGTGGAAGAGATTTGATGAAGGCAGGATCCATCCAGTCAATATCGACATTTACTGTTGTAAGTCAGTACCAACAGACATTTAGGGCATTTTCTCTGGTTTGCATTTACTTCGTTCTTCCAGCACCTCCAACCAGCTTCTGGCTTGCTTGGCATCCATGATCTCTCCACAGCTATATGGGTACACATAAAGGAGGGGTACAGCTGAGCTGGTAAACAGAAATGAAGGAGTGTCAGCTTTTATAGCTCAAGGTTAGGAACAAGACACGTGAGAGAGTGGTAACGCTGAAAAAGTGGAGAAACTACGACCACACGATGATTGCGACTTTCTCGCCTTTCGAGGGTCAGAAAATTGAGGCACCAAACAGGCATTGATGCATCTTTAATGTGTGGCTACGGCATGTCCATCTTAAAACTAGTATGTAGCCATCGCAGGCAAGGTCGATTACTATAGGCTCTGACAATGTTTTGCTCCTAGAGAGTATTTTAAATGCTATTTCCCGCGAGGGATGATGTTGAAGACAGATAGTGCATATCTCCTTCACTGTTAGACCTCCTACAGGTGCGTCTCACTCGACGGAATGTGTGCCTCAACTTGAATCTCAATTATCATCCCCTCACCGCACAGGGCGCTGGTCCCTAAGCACATCCACGTCGGTCGGTGGTCTGGCCATCTTCTTCGCCAGATCTCCATCATCAATGGCTCGTTGGAAACATCTATTAACCACGAATGAATTTTATGCGCTTTCCAAAGCCCCTCCTTCACACCAGCAGCTTTCAATGCCTTGTCGCAATTATCGAAGCACGACTCGATTTGTTCTGCGGCCGACGAAGGCATACGTCCTGCAGCATTGAGACCTGGTTGTCCGGCTGTAATCACCAATTGACAATTAACTGGTAAGACGACTGCGTGTGAAAAGCCGGTAGCTTGATAGTAGTCGCCCAGAGGGCCTTGAACCTGATAGTACTTTGCACTCATAGTCTTTGTTCGGAAGAAGTTGGATTAAAGGTTTTGAAGAGATGTACTTGCTAGGTTTTTTGCGCCGTGAAGCGTGACGAAGTGATATGGCTATGGTTGATAAGTGATCAGTTGGTAAGAATAGGGTGGACGGGTGTCGCTTGATGGTTTTGATGTTTGCTGTGCTGAGATGCTCTAATATAACAGGTCGAGGTTTTGAAGCAACAATTCACTTGCCGTAAGTATCGCTGTAAACGACTTGATCTCACCGAGTTCATTATGCTCGTTATGCTCAGCACTCGGCTCTCCTCGAAAGTGGGCCGTGGTAGGGACGTGTAGTCGGACATCCGATTTGTCCGATTTGTCCTGCCTAATCGGGCTTTCACGAAATCCTTGGAGCGGGTCTTGCCCTATCAGTCGCTCGAGGCTCTTGGTCAAAGCCTAAACTTTTCCAAGTAGTTGGACTGGCAGTAAACGAGGATCTCATCGTTCAGATACACAAAGACAGGAACAGAAACTAGGCTCGAAATTTGGAAATGAGCCCACCGCTGTATCCTTTTCTTCTGCAAGTCTCACCGGGAAGCAGGGTCAGCAAGGGTTCATTTTTCCAGCCTAGCTCGAAAAGTAGTCGCCGAATCCAAAGTCACCACACCAACATTGAGATCATGAATATCAGTGATAATGCTGGCTAAATCCCAAGGGGTTCGCACTGGAGCTGTTTAACAAATGCCGGAGATATATAGAGTGTGGTAAGCACCAAGGGTGCCCCTGTCCCGAAACCTCTCACCTTCAAAAGTCTTAAGCACCTAAGATGTCGTCTTTTCAACACCAAAGTTACGGGATAGCAGACGTTATCGTCGTTGGAGCTGGTATTTCAGGCCTTGCAGCTGCGAGGAGGCTGGTTTCTGCTGGCAAATCTGTCATCGTCCTCGAGGCCCGTGAGCGTGTTGGTGGCAAGGTCTTTGACAAGCAGGCCGCTAACGGAACTCTCTTCGAGTTAGGTGGCGCATACGTTGGCCCCTTTCAAGACCGTGTGCTGGGACTTGCAGCAGAACTCGGCATCGACACATATCTGAACTACAACATCGGCCAATCTGTATTCTACAATGCGGGATCCCGGATGACTTATGAGAAGGGCAATCTGCCAATCAGCGCGGTTGGCCTCTCGCAGCTGACGGAGGCAGGCAAGGCCCTAGATTCCATGGCTCAGAAGCTGGATGTGCATGAACCCTGGAGTCACGACCAATCTCAATCCTGGGACTCGGTAACATTGGCGTCGTGGTTAAAGACCACGATCAAGGACACTAGCGCATATAAAGTGTTCGAGGCATCAATCAGAGCCTTGTTGTCTGCGGAGCCTGAAGATGTTTCCCTGTTGCAATTTCTCACCTATATCAGCCGGGCAGGTAATGAAACGAATCCAGGCAACTTTGCCAGATTAATTGGCACCACAAACGGTGCACAAGAGCGCCGACTCGATGGTGGAACACAACTCATCGCAATTCGACTGGCCAAGATGCTGGGCAGTATCGTCAAGCTGGGTTCTCCTGTCACTAGAATCGACCTAAAAGATGGCATTTATAACGTCAGCGGTAACACTTTCTCCGCCTCATCAGGGAGCGTAGTTATGGCCCTGTCTCCGCCGCTAGCCACGAGAATCACTTACAGCCCCCCTTTGCCGGCGCCTCGAGATCAAATGAGTCAGCGCATGCCGATGGGCTCCCTTGGCAAAGCAATCGCTATCTACAGCAGCCCGTTTTGGCGCGAAGAAGGCCTCAATGGCCAGGCAGTGGGTCTTTCAGGGTGCACAGTTCAGACAACCTTCGATTGCTCCCCTAGAGATGGATCCTGCGGAGCTATCATTGGCTTTTTAGAAGCAAATGAGATGCGCCTGCTCGATTGTGCAAGCGAGGATGATATTCAAAAGCTTGTTGTCGAAGACTATGTTAACTTCTTCGGCCCAAAGGCACGAGACGTGGAGCAATGGATTATTCAGAGATGGGACCACGAGGAATATTCTCGAGGAGGCCACTTCGCAATATGCCCTCCAAATGTGATGACTCAGTTTGGCAAGACCATCAGAGAACCGGTCGGCAACCTGTTCTTTGCTGGGACTGAGGCATCTCCTTATTGGGCAGGCTTTATAGATGGTGCCATCAGAGCTGGGGAAATTGCAGCTGACCAAGTCTGCCAAGTGGACCTCAAGACTGTCCGACTTGAAGAGACAACTGATTCATTCAACCTGTCTGCTAAGAGACCAGTGTGGCAAGAGGTCGGGAAAGCGTAGACAACAAATGATTATCCTACCAACAGCATTCGGCGCAGACGACTTAATTGAGGCCACACTTTGTGGCATGATAGATTTTTTGTCCGGGTCCACGGTATCATGTATTAGTGACAGGTTAAAGTGCATTCTGGCTGTTTAGGGCATTCTCTAGTAAGGACCACGCCCATGTGCATGGTAAGATTGGCTCTTAGGCGCCACGAAGTTGATTCTTGAATGAATCTGCGTAATCAAAGGATCTCCTGGACCCTTGAGAAGGGCATCTCCCGACACAGTCTCATGTGGAAATCCTGGAAGCGCTACGCTATGTCGGTCTTTCTGATCTCATCATCCGACAATGAGATTTTTAAGGCTGCGGTGTGAAATCGAAGACAACCGGGTTTGCGACCACCGACAAAGGTGAAAGCCTATGAGGCTTTGTGCATGATGTACGCAAGTGCGATAAGGGCCATGGGTTGATCTCTCTCTTTAGACATCTCCTCCTGAACTAAAATGACTGGCACTTCCGTGCTGGCTGCCCAATGAGGAAGAGTTCGTCCGCACACATGATCTATATTTTGACATAAAATCTTGATATCTGGTCGACTGTTCAGGTTCTTCAGTGCCAGTTTAACTGTAGAGTGAAAGCAAGTCAGCTGTTACCAGTCCTGAACTCAGCAAGTGGTTGCTTTCAGACACAGCAAGCTCGCCTACACCGGGAGAACTAACCACTCTGCCACACCGTATGAAGCTTTTTTAACCCGATGTATCAACAAGTCTAATGAAGTCATTACCAACCCTCAAGCACTCAAGCTTCACACTGTACAATGCACGGGCGGGGTCGGGGGCAGCCCAAGGGCAGCATTGGATGTCATCGACCCCCTGAAGGTAAGCATTTGAAACTATTAGAAGCTGTACAAGGCCCTTCAGGGCTTGGTATTGGTTGCAGCCGCCGCCTTGTGAGTATTCAATTGTTGTGGTGACCAGCCCAATCCCAAGATGAACAAACTGAAGTGCCTTGCTGGCGGCTGCAAATATTGTGAGAGGGTCGGCCATCGTGAGAGGCAATCACGTAGGAAGTGATTCCAGATAGTTATCGCATGAGTCTCAATGCATATCGACGGCGAAAGCCTTAGCGTTCTTGCCAGATAATGAACTTGCTTGAACAGAAATTCTTGGTGGAGGGTGGCTGAGCTTATGCATCCCCAGCCAAGCAGAGCACTGCTCAGGGCTCATAAACCTTGAAACGTGCACTTGCTCTTGGGTCCTGGAAAATTCCCAAATGTGTTCCCTGCTCAAAGTAGAATATGGTCACGCCTTCAACTTTGGCTCGATTGGAAACCGGGATGAGGTGTGTTGGTTGGCCATACTCCCTCTTCTCCCTCTGTCCCCGATGACTACCTGTTTTTGAAACAAGGTGGCACTTTGGAGCGTTGAGGACAGTGCTCCCATCTAGCATTGCGTTTTGTCGAATTGGAGGACGCCATTCCCTTGTAGCCGCCGGAATCTGCCATCTTTGACTGAAAACTCCTTTATTGACCTTATATATAGTAGATGCTTCCTCTTGGGTAGAGGGCTGTCAATATTGCTTCGAGGTGGCTAGCTGCTAACCGATAAATACCTATCACATTTAAGATGTAGACAATGTGAAAGGAAATTAGTAGGCTAGCTTCAAGCCACCGTCCGCTGCGCCTTTCTCTCTTGGGTATTCACCAACCAGGAGCACACTAGAACCAGTCGCGAAGGTTCCAAGCTGCCTTCTGCAGGCCTCAGCCTTCACACTTTCTAGCCTGGTCACGATCTTGCAGGGGTATGCGCGTTACCTAATTAGGTATAGTCGTTCTCTGAGTAGGTTTGTAGTCACGTGAAACTTTTGCGGAGGTTTGATGCTTGAACTCCCACCACCACGCGGAAACGCCGCCTATATAGAAGGTTCAGAGCCTCTACTTCCACTGATACTACTTTCTCCCCCGCTTGCTGTCAAAACCAGTATTCCGTACGGGGTACAGTGCTACAGTATTGAATGGAAGTTTATACAGGGTGATCAGTCTCTCGAAATCCTCCACACTCTACCTTTCCACGATGGCGACCGCCACCCGAAACCCTCCCAGTTCAACGTATGAGCAAAATCCCAACCCTATGTTGCCAAAGGCTGGGAAGACAATGCATACTAATGTGTTCAAAAATGCAGGATATACGTCAAGAATCTCGAAGAACGGATAAAGATCGATGCACTGAAAACTGCGCTGACTGAGATCTTCTCCGAGTTCGGGACCATCATTGACCTGGTGGCGAAGACAAATCTCAAAGCCAAGGGCCAAGCATTTATTGTCTTCGACAACCCCGAAGATGCGGCAACGGCGATCGAAGAAGTCAACGGATTCGAGCTGTTTGATAAACCCATGCAACTAGAGTTTGCACGAACGAGGTCCGACGCCACTGTGCTGAGGGAAGACGGAGAGAAGGGCCTCGAGAAGTGGAAGCGAGCGAGGATCGCGGAGAAAGAGAGGAAGCAGGCGCTGGAGGCTACACAGCAGAAATTGAAGCGGCCAGCACCAGCTGCTGGTCCCCAGGACCCATCTGGTCTGGCTGCGAGACCAGCGAAGGCCGTCAGAGGGGCTGGTCTCAAGGCCTCTGGCACGAACAACGCAGCGATTATTCCAGACGAGTACCTACCGCCGAATAAGATTCTGTTCCTTCGCGACCTACCGGACAGCTACGATGCAGATGGTCTGTCGAGGATATTCAGCCGCTTCGAAGGATTCAAGGAGGTTAGAATGGTGCCTGGGAGAAAAGGCATCGCTTTCGTGGAATACGAGGCGGAAGCAGGTGCGATCAGCGCAAAAGAAGCCACTGCTGGTATGCAGCTTGGTGATGAGGGCAAAGGTATCAGGGTCACTTATCAACGAGCTTAAACATGGGACTGCAGCGCCTAATGTCGTCATGAAACGCATCCATTTCTCAAATTTCTACTGGAGTTAGGATTACTGGTCGGACGGCCTTGATACCCTTGCATAACAGTATGCTGGAGCGGTTGGGTGATGAACTTCGGTACCTCAGTGGGCGTTTGTAACGTATGATAACGCATGTACAGTTACAGTCTTAAAAAATAACATCGTCATCTTCGTGCTCGCCGAGCACGTCTGCCGCCTCTTGGCTTTCCGGTTTGGCCGCGTTTTTGTTCTTTTCTCTCTGTGCCAGAATCTCCTTATCTGCCGCTGCCTGGTCTCGTTGTTTCTTGTTGGAAACTTTCTTCAATCTGTAGAACTCCTCACGGTCGAGCTCGTCCAGTTCGGAGTTGATATCTGTTATCATGTTAGTTGTTCGGAAGTACGGGGCAAGGGGAGGGTCTTTCATACACTTGATGGTATTTTCCGTTCGTGGGATGATAACATGTTCGATAGCATTAACTAACTCGTTAGCAAATACCACTCGGTTCAATCCATTCACCTGTCGAGAAACTTACCTCGCCTGTTGACAACCTTGATCACTTCATCCAGGATAACGAAGGCTGTCTGCAGACTTGCGAGCTCGACAAGTGCATCGACGGCTCTACTATAGGTCTCTCGGCACCGTTGGACTTGTTGACCACCTTTGCCCAGGCCGGTTAGGCCAAAGTCGTTGATCTCGTCCTTTGTGAAGCCTTCGAATTGAGGCAGGAAAACACCCGAGACATTCTCTTGTTTGGTCTTAATCCTGAAGCGTGCATTCTTGACAGACTCTTGGATTTGATAGCCAATATCTCCGCCGACAGCATAGGTGACCTCCGCAAGCGAGAATGAAGCAATCTGCATGACTCGGCCCATCTTTCGTTTCGCTTCGTCGATTCGCTTGAGGATCTCTGTCATGATTTAGCACCAGCATTATAGAGTGGGCCCGAGATGGCCCCTAGTACTGCGCACCTCTAAATCGCCTGAGCTCATAGTCAGCATGTATATCAGAACCCAGAAGCAGTTCGTTGCATCCTTACTTGGTCAAAGCTTCACTTTTCCTCTTGAGCAAGCTGTGGCCCGTTTGAGCTCCCTTCAGCTTACTATTCATCTGCCCCAAAGCTTGTCTGGTTGGGAAGACAGGCTCCCGCTGGATGGTGTATCAGCACTGGTCATATCGTGCACTATGAAGGCATCATACCCCCGCGCCTGAGGACATATTGGATTTCAAGCGCACCCGCGCGGTTAGTAGGCTCTGGTTCTTCCTGGAACGATGCCTAAAGTTGGTAAAGAGGAGGAGTGGTAGGAAAATAAATCCCAATGCTAATCGAACCGAAGTGCTGAAGTGACCGCAGCTAGTCTTCGGATATGGCTGCTGCACATGCCAGCTACATACCATGAACATCACAAGGCTGCGGTACGACTGACGATGCCAAGCGATATCTCGGTCGAACGTTTTACCGAATGTTTTTGCTCTCGCTAGAGCTGCCTATCCTGGAGAGCTGCCTGATCTCTGCGAAAGGTTCTCCGTACTCCGTCCATGCACGGCATTTTCTGAAACGCGAGCTTATTCCTTCAGCACGATACTGGCACAACTCACGGCTTGCGATGCCTGGAATCGCACGGGTCCTAGACACCAGGTCGACAGTCTCCATGGCATCCCCTCACTCCTTAAAGCCCGATTTCTACCTGATCGCCAATGAGGATGCCATTTACGAACAAGATATCCTGCGCAATCCCGGGAGCATTCGACCATGGCTGACATACATCGATTACAAGATGCGGAATGGTACGATACATGAGCAGGCATTTGTCCAAGAGCGGGCCTGCATACGGCTTCCAAGGTCTTACAAACTATGGAAGTCATATCTAAGCTTCAGGGTCAAACATTTGAAAAAGAAAAACCCCGTCAAGTATCGGGCGGAGTTTACCAAAGTTAATGCACTCTTCGAGCGGGCTCTTGTTCTCTTGAATAAGATGCCAGTCATCTGGGAGATGTACCTCACATTTCTGCTCCGCCAGCCATATGTCACAAAGACTAGAAGAACCTTCGATCGCGCCTTACGAGCCCTCCCCATCACCCAGCATAATCGTGTATGGAAGCTTTACAAGTCATTTGCCAACTCTGCCTCAGGAGAGACAGCTGTGAAGATATGGGCCCGATATGTTCAGGCCCACCCTGAAGACGTTGAGGATTATATCGATTTGTTGGTCGACAACGGTCATTACCTGGACGCCGTCAAGCATTATATTCGCATTCTGGACAATCCCAAATTCAAGTCTAAGCATATCAAGAGTGAATTTCAACTTTGGACTGAAATGGTCGAGTTAATGGTCAGCAAAGCGCGAGAACTTGGGGACAGCTCCGTCGCATTTTTCGATGCCGATACAATCATTCGAAGCGGGATTGAACGATTCGCAGACCAAAGAGGCAAGCTTTGGGCAGGCCTTGCTACCTATTGGATTACCCGCGGAGATTTTGAACGAGCCCGAGACGTCTTCGAGGAGGGCATTACTACTGTCATGACCGTGAGAGATTTCACCATGATATTCGATGCTTACGTCGAGTTCGAAGAATCCATTCTATCCACTCTGATGGACGCTGCCTCTGCTCGTGCCGCTAAGGGCGCTGTCGACACAGAGAAGGATTATGATGTCGACATGCGCATGATGCGTTTTGAGCACTTGATGGATCGGCGGCCATTCCTGGTCAATGATGTCTTACTCCGGCAGAACCCAAACAATGTCGTGGAATGGGAGAAACGCGTAGCACTATGGCGCGACAACAAGGAAGAGGTCGTGCAGACCTACACTGACGCTATTGCCTCTATTGCCCCGAAAAGAGCGATTGGCAAATTCCATGAGCTTTGGCTAAACTATGCCAAGTTCTATGAGGAAGCGGGTGACTTAGAAACGGCCAGGGTCATTCTAGACAAGGCAGTGAAAGTGCCCTACAAGTCAGTAGCGGAGCTAGCAGAGACGTGGGTCGGATGGGCAGAGATGGAACTTCGCAACGACAATTTTGACGGAGCAATGAAAGTCATGGCTAAAGCTGTACAGGCGCCCAAGCGAAGTACCGTTGAATATTTTGACGAGACACTTTCACCACAACAGAGAGTGCACAAATCCTGGAAAGTCTGGTCATTCTATATCGACCTGGTCGAATCCGTCGGAACCTTGGACGAGTCTCGTGCTGCATATGACCGTGTCCTGGAACTTCGCATTGCTACGCCGAACACCATAGTCAATTATGCAAATCTTCTTGAGGAGGCAGGCTACTATGAGGAGTCTTTCAAAATCTACGAACGTGGACTCGATGTCTTCAGCTACCCGGTCGCCTTCGAACTATGGAATCTTTACCTAACCAAGGCCGTCAATCGGAAAATCGGTATCGAACGCCTCCGTGACCTTTTCGAACAAGCCGTCGAAAGCTGTCCCCCCGAGTTCGCCAAATCGATATACCTCATGTATGGCGACTTGGAAGAGGAGCGTGGTCTTGCTCGCTCTGCCATGCGCGTGTATGAACGAGCAACTCGCGCCGTCTCGGATGGCGATCGGCTGTCCATGTTCGAGTTCTACATTACCAAGTCCGCTTCCAATTTCGGATTGACTTCAACTCGACCAATTTACGAACGTGCAATTGCCGCCCTCCCCGATGCCGAGGCCAAAGCTATGTGCCTCAAGTTTGCTGAGATGGAACGAAGGCTGGGTGAGATCGACCGAGCGAGAGCCATCTACGGCCATGCAAGCCAGTTCGCGGACCCACGCGTGGACAGCGCTTTCTGGGAAACATGGGAGAAGTTCGAGGTCGCCCATGGGAACGAGGACACATTCAAAGAAATGCTCAGAATCAAGAGGAGCGTGGCAGCGAAGTTCAACACAGACGTCAACTACATCGCCAGCCAGGCAGTGAAACGAAGTCAAGCTGCTGTAGCCTCCGCAGCTGACGCAGGCGAGGAGGACGAGCCCAATAGAAAGGTTGATGCGATGGCCGCATTGGAAAGGCAAGCCCGCGCGCCGGTGGGATTCGTTGCAGCAAGTACCGGACCCGAGGGTGGAAACCGAGCTCCTCCAGCATCGAGGCAGGAAGAGAAGCCAGCCGCTGCCGCCACCGCCGCGGCAAACCCCGATGCCATCGACGTCGACATAGATGATGATGATGATTGAACGAACCAATTTCAGCATGAGGATGAACATGACGGAGGACCCAATGAGCTGTAAAGCCGTTTCACTTTCAACTTCCCGGCCTCTTTCACTCAATATTGTACTTGAATTTTCGCTTCTAAGGCCCCCTTATTTGTGGCCACATTATTAGTGCATGACAGTCTCTGCAGGCCTTAACAAAAGGGCGGAAGCAGCTGTCCCACAAAGAATTCAAACCTTTAACCACCTTCATTCACGCTCCCATATTTGCTAATACTGTAATTCCGTGAGGGATATACGCCCCGGCCCGTACCATGAGTATCGCATATTACAATGCCATCCACCAGTGCAATCCAATCCGCAATAGTTTCAGCCCCGATTCCTCGGCCACCATTTTGATCAGCCAATACGATACACCAAGAAAAAGCACCAGTTCCACCCGTGGCTCATATTGAGGCGTGTCCACGTCGTCGCCACTATTTATGGATGGTTCTTGATGTGGAAACTCTGCAGTTTGAGGAACTGGTCGAAGCCAAAGCTGCTCAGAGTGACACCCTTGCCGCTGTCCTTCCAGCCGGTCCAGGCGAGATCGGGGCTGGGGAAGTCGGCGCGATTGACAAAGACGGTGCCTGCCTCGACGCGGCGGGCCAGCTGCTCTCCCGCGGCGACGTCCCTGGTCCACACCGACGCCGTCAAGCCAAATACGCTGTCGTTCATCCGCGAGACGGCCTCGTCGTCCGACGACACCTTCTGCACGGGGATCACGGGCCCGAATGTCTCTTCCGTCATCACGGTCATCGTGTGGTCCACGTGCGTGAGCAGCACGGGAGCCACCCAGTTGCCTCCCGTCGGCGGGGGCGAGGAAAAGGTCGCGTTGGAGGGCGTCTCGTCCTTGGCGCCCTTGGACAGCGCGTCTCGCACCTGCGCGGCGATGGCGTCTTTCGACCGCGAGGATACCACGGGGCCGATGTGCGTCGCCGGATCGGACGGATCGCCCAAGCGATACCCCGCCAGGATCTTCTTGACCGCGGCGACGAAAGCGTCGTAGATCTCCTCGTGCACATAGACGCGCTCGATCGAGCAGCACGACTGGCCCGAGTTGAAGATGGCGCCGTCCACGATCTCCTCCGCCGCCCACGCCGCATCCACGTCCGGGCGCACGTAGGCGGGATCCTTGCCGCCCAGCTCGAGTCCCACCGAGACGTTGACGCGCGAGGAGGCGATCTCCTGGATCGCCAGTCCGCCCGCCACCGAGCCCGTGAAGCAGATGTGGTTGACGTCCGGGCTGAGGACCAGCGGCTGCAGATCCGCCGGCGCTCCGCAGTGCAGATACTGGATCACATTGTCGGGCAGACCCGCCTCCCTAAAGATTTCCACGACATGCTCGACGATCGTCGGCGTCTGTGGGCTCGGCTTGAGAATGACGCTGTTCCCCGCCAGCAGCGCCGGGATCAGACTGTTGACGAGGATCAGGTACGGGTAATTCCAAGCGAAAATCACCAGCACCACGCCGACGGGCTCGCGGCGCAGGTACCGCCTGAACCCTGGC
>Ga0105239_10000358_pt1 | contig 66669 bp, 48 predicted proteins | sample KBSC44metaG_FD_92761 | JGI IMG/M metagenome (GOLD analysis project Ga0105239, IMG submission 92761) | Corn rhizosphere microbial communities from Kellogg Biological Station, Michigan, USA - KBS C4-4 metaG | ecosystem: Host-associated > Plants > Roots > Rhizosphere > Soil | place: Michigan, USA...
AAGCGAAATTAATGCATATTTGCCCGTCCCATAGACCCTTGCCCTCGGTTCGAACCTTTTCGGGAATGGTTTGGGTATCAAGTTCCTCAAGGCGCTCCAGCATTCCCTGCTGATCTCGATATCCAACCACGATTTTGGGCACACCAAGAAGAAATGACTGTGCCCAAAACTTCAGAAGCTTCCTTTCCAACTTGATCTGGTCGCGGTCATTCCGAACAATGGCAGATGTCTTGAGTTCAACCCAGTTGATCGGCTGAGCTTTGTCTTCTGGCTTGTAATCCATCACTGCGTCCACTTCGCCGCCGATAACCATCTTGACCTTGCCGAAGCCTGTCCGGACTATAGAACAGTATTGTGCATAGTTGCTGACAATTTGATCCTCCCGAGACTCAATATAGCTTCGCGACGTACTGGACCATGGGTCGTTCAACAGTGCGAGGGTCTCGAACTTATATCCCCAGAAACTCATAAGATCTTGAGACATCGCACCTGGATGTGCGGCCGCCTGGTATTGCTCGTCTCTTGAAGACAGTTTCTTCTTGTGATTTTCCTCGATAAATATAGTGCCCTGGAACAAAGTCGCGTTCATCTCCCAGCTATCCAATTTCGAGAAAGGCACAATCATGATCTGCTCAATTCATATCATAAGCGTCGTTTTGTGAGCTGGGGGTTGGTCCACACCTTCGTCATCATACCTCGCCATGTGATTATATCCGTCTCCACTTTTGATCCCTTCTCCCTCTCATAGGCTATGATTGCTTCTAATAGGCCGTCAAGGTGGTCGTCCGCCGTGTCATCAAGTTGGCGGAAATTATCGAAGCCTTTGCTCAGGTCGCAAGGTAAAGAAGGAGGGTAGTAGTACCGCAAACTGGAGGCGTCATGGCGGAGCTTGTGATCTTCATCGTACGAAAAACAAGTGATTTCCTAAACAATTAGAAAACAGGAACCAGGCTTTCCTGCCAGACTTACCCGTGGCCGCCGTATTGCAGATTGGACATTCGCGAAGCGATGTGCAGGCTCGAGATCGAATCTGAAGGTTTGCGGTTGCGCCATAACACGTAAGTTCAATTCGTCTCTTCAGACTCTGACAAAGCGATCACTTTCCATAATATTATGCTGAGTCACTGAGCTTAGGGAAATATTGTCCTACCAGCCTTTCCCATGAGGAATGCGAGACTACTCCATACCGTGAATCGATGTGGAATAATCTGCCATCACGTGTTATGGCGTCAAGACGCGTCGACTAATACGGAGTACTTACCGCGTCAGAACCAAAAAGGCGTGTCGCGCTGGTGATGTCATCCAGCCTGCTAATTTCGGTCGGAGTACGGATTACTCCGACCTAACTAACTCTCTACTAGACTCCGTTCTCCGTCCCAATTCAACGTCGCCATTAGGATCCCTTTAGCAGTACACCACAGGCATCGATGGGCAATATATCACAATCTAGCTATTCGAATTGACTGGCGATACAACACAGTACCAATTCCGTCAAATCCACCAACCATAGGGCATATGAACCAGCAACCAACCCCCCAAGGTGAGGTTGACAGCTCTGGTCTTGCGAATTGGTAACTCCAGATCCTGTTCTCAAGCGTGAGGTTGTGAATTCAGTACAGTAGCGCTTCAGGCAATGAGTCCAAATGAACAGTATTCCAACATGCTTGCCAGTTGGCCAATATCGTCGCTGTTGTCCGTGAGCCCTCGTTTGGGGCCGCATCCAACGACATTCCAACGGCTTTGATACAGCGGAGGGACGGATTTCTAAAACGCCCATGTTGGGTGGAATCTTCTTACCATTGGACTTATCGCGAAGTCTAGCCACCACATCGAAAGCGAAGTACGAGAGATAATACTGATGAAATTGATGCCCTGGGTTTGACAGCTTTGACATGTAAGCGACATATTACTATATTCACTCGCTAGCCTCCATTCGGTTATCCTGTGGAACCTGCTTGGGCAGGACCATTTTACAGCGGCCCCAGTCAATGATTTTCTCACCACGTGGCAGGATACCGTGAAAGTATTTGACCTAGCGCTGCTTATCAACCAGGCACTCGTGCTGGTCGTACATCCTGATGCGAGCAGGTAGCCCGACACAGCAGAAGCAGACCAGTGCTGATGCAAGTATACTCAACCCTAAAATCGCCCGTCGATAGTCATATTTTGTGTATCACACAAGCACTCCCAAGACGGAGATCCACGCTACAAAGCCACTGGCGAGCCAGTCCATTGGATCGAATTCTTCACACCAGATTTCCGGATGGCGGCGGCTCAGAGAAAACTAGCCATAGATATTGGTCCTCAAATACCAATCGAGAGTTCGTTCACGATGTCCTTTTAACCACAGCCATTCGCTCGGGTGGTGGTTTACAGGGAGCACATGATCCCTGCACGTCCTTGAATCTGTGTTCTTGAGTCTTTAAGTATGCTGATCAAGAAATGTCGGTTCTCAAAGGGAGAGACACATGGTGTAACTGGCGGTTTTGCCTATCTCCTTCACGCTATCCTGCTGCTGCAGCCACCGAATTCTAGTATCAGCCGTGAGTGTACTGAGTAAGCTCTCACTCCCTAGCATACCTTTCACAATGTCACCGCGTCAACTGCGTCAATATTGAGAGAAATCTACTCCTCTCTGAAAGTTAGCAATTCGTCACCAGACTAACATCAGAATAAAAGACTGGTTGAGAATGTGTCAACGAATGAATCAGAACCATCATCAACTGGCTTTTGAGGCATGTGGACTGCCATTGCGAGGCCACCCATGTCGATTTCACTCTGTTCTTTATGGTGCCCGTCCACATTAAAATCGACGCGACTATCGAGAAGCCCAAGAGCATTTACATCTGCAAAGATGTGTTACACCGGCTCTTTACTTGTGGCCTTCACTTGACGCCGATTGCTCGGACTGTGATTCCAGACACTAGTGCCTAAACATTGTCAATTGCTTTTCCATTCTCTACAGTTAAGTTGTGAGTGAAAGACTGGTTGTGCTGAAATGGCTGCCGAGTATGCAGATGGTATAAAATCCACCAGGTAACATGGGATTGAAAGCGAGGGAATTATATCCCAGCTTCTCATTTCCTTTATCAGCACGGTACTGTGGCCACCTTGGCTCGACACCACTAATAGTGATACACCATCTACACTTTCGCCCATGGCAGCAGAAACATGGACCAACTTGGAAACGAGAGTGGTTGGAAGTGCTATTACAACCACCATGGCGAATAGTACTAATCGAGTACCCTCCCAAGGAGGAGTCTTTGAAGGGCTCAACCCTACCACATACGACACTAAGAACCCGATAGCTTTATTCATCATACAAGCGACGGTTGTCATTTGTTTGACTCGGGTCCTCCACTGGCCATTGGCTAAAATCAAGCAACCATCAGTTATGGCAGAAGTGATTACGGGGATTCTGCTTGGTCCCTCAGTCATGGGCAGAATCCCTGGGTTTACTCAGCACATCTTCCCTACCGCCTCGATGCCCCCATTTTCGCTAGCGGCAAACCTTGGCCTGGTTTTATATCTATTCCTAGTAGGTTTAGAGGTTGACGTTTGGCTGATCAATCGGAACTGGCGTGTTGCTCTCAGCGTTGGAGCCCTCGGGATGATACTACCCTTTGGCCTAGGTGCTGCCATTGCCCATGGGCTATACAATCAATTTCGGGACGATGATGGCGTTGTCGAAATCAAGTTCTCCATCTATCTACTCTTCATCGGCGTAGCTATGGCAATAACAGTAAGATTTCCTGACGTCAAAAACCTAATTTACTCCGACAAAGACTAGGATTTACTAATACATATGATTTGTCGCAGGCCTTTCCAGTGCTATGCCGAATACTTACTTCCCTCGGTCTACTTGGCACAAATGTGGGCATCATCGTTCTTTCCGCTGGCATCGGCAACGATGTGGTGGGCTGGATTCTTCTTGCGCTCTGCGTAACCCTCATCAACTCCGGAGCTAGCCTAACAGCACTCTGGATTCTTTTAGTCTGTATAGGCTATTGTGTTTTTATTGCCTTCCCTGTCCGCTGGGCCTTCTTTTGGCTCCTTCGGCGCACAGGAAGCTTCGAAAAGGGACCCACACAAGCAGTAGTAGCCATCACGATTATGCTTGTGCTCGCATCAGCTTTTTTCACACATATCATCGGCGTCCATGCTATTTTTGGTGCTTTTCTTATCGGCCTTATTTGTCCTCATGGCATGTTTTCCATTAAGCTTCAAGAAAAGATCGAGGATCTCGTATCGGTGCTCTTTCTACCACTATATTTCGCTCTGTCAGGCCTAAACACAAATCTAGGTCTTCTAGATAGCGGAATTGTCTGGGGATATGTAATTGGAGTTTGCATTATCGCTCTCGCTGGAAAAATTATAGGAGGCACAGTGGCAGCTAAACTGAACGGCCTGGTATGGCGTGAATCACTTGCTGTTGGATGTCTGATGTCGTGTAAAGGGTTGGTCGAGTTGATTGTTTTGAATATTGGGTTTCAGGCCCGAATTCTTAGCCAACGGACATTTACGATATTTGTGGTTATGGCACTCATTACGACATTTACGGCTACACCACTTGTCGTCTGGTTGTATCCACCTTGGTACCGGACCAAACTACAACTTTGGAAAGAGAAGAAGATCGATTGGAATGGAAACTACATTAACCATAACGACGACGATTCAACTCACCCAATAGATACCGAAGTTCTAGGACAGCGCGATGTTGTTCGAAAGGTGCTAGTGTACCTTCGTCTGGATAGTTTATCTTCGCTCTTTACAATGGTTATACTATTTGCTCGCAAAGAGGAGGAAGCCATTCCACTTGAGGGCGAATTGTCCCACGAAATTGCGAAAGGAAAAGAGCAAGAGCGAGACAACGTTGATAACCCTAGTCTCAAACTGGCCACTAGTCCAGTATCCGCTTTGCATCGGTACCAACCGCTCGAAATACAAGGATTGCGTCTGATGGAACTCACCGAGTGCGAATCTTCCGTTTTGAAAGGATCAGAAATAGAGGAATTCACTTCCCGGGATCCAGTCATCAGAGCTTTCAGCACATTCGGCCACTCCCAGAGCAATTGTATTGCTGTCGGCGGTCAAATATCAGTGGCACCAGACCACAGCTTCAGTGATGAAATCGTGACCCGTGCTCATAGTCATGGGTCGGATTTTATTCTACTTCCTTGGTCTGAGACAGGCACTATCGGCGAATACAGTTGGCCTTTTGACACAGTTCCTGCTGAACCACTTGCAAATGGCCCATTCACTAATCTGGCGACAGAGGTGTTCCGAAAGGCAGTATACCTCTGCCACGTTGGTGTATTACTGGATTGGAATGTTTTCTCAGCCCATCAAAATGATGAATCCCAGGTTCAAGACGCTCACCGCGGATCTCGCGTCACGATTCAGTCTCTCCCCCAGACTCGGACAACTAGTCTTCGGGGCCAACATGTGGGCTTGAGTTCCTCCTACAGATCACGTAGATCTGGGCGATACCGCATCATTGTACCATTCATCGGCAGCAGAGATGACCTCTGCGCTGTTAGACTTGGCTTTCAATTTGCTAGAAGCAACACGGCGAAAGTGACAATCTTGGATCTTCGCACTCGCGCCAAAAATGCGATTATGAACGTGGAGAACGGAGTAAATGCTGAATTTGAAAGTGCCAAAAACAACCTACCAACTACCATCAACAATTGTGTCAGCTTCGTTGACGGTTTGCAAAATTCCCCTCCACTTGATGCGATTGTGGCAATTGTCTTACAGCCAACGTCAAGGGATACAATCGTCCTGATTGGGCGCAACTGGACCTATTCAGGCTCCACTGGTGATCTCTCAACAGAGAATGCAAACACCAAGAGTGGCTCTATCGTTTTGGGACAATTGGGAACAGCTCTTGTTGAAAGTGTGATAGAGCAGTCGCTCTCAACGGCCTTGTTAGTGATCCAAGCGAGTCGCGATGTCGAAGGAGCAATGGTGGGCCAAGAGGATAAGATGGCTTCCGCCTATTTCCCACGAAAGGGCAGCCGCGCCAGTATATGATGATGAAACCCTCCCAGCATAAGGATAGTGAATTTGAGAACCGGCGATTTACTCAGAAGCATTAAAGGACTCGTGGCTTCCCTTCTACTTGGAAGACTTCCAGGTCGGCAGCATTTGCTCCTAACGAGTAAGGATTGGATTAATTGCAAGAGGTACAGAGGTACTTATGGAGATCGATGCCATATGGGCTGACACACGTGGAGGATTGTTCGCGGGTTTGCTGGAAATAAGTAGTCATGAGTTCAGGATATTGTGTAATTGGGGAGCATGTTTGCTGTCATGGATGGGTGACCCAGGTGGGTGCCAGGCCCGAGGAAGGATTAGCTGAGCAAGGCTGGGCGACGAGGGGGGGGGGGTGAGGGGACTTTGGCTAACTAGATATAGGCTAGCTCGATAAGAGATTAGGGCAGCATCGCTCTTCTCCTAGTCTAGCTAAAGCCTTTCTTGACCACCTTCTGCCATCTTGGCTGTTTACTGCGTGCACTTCCACGAGTTCCAGATTGTTACTTCAGATATCCGACTCCTACTCTACCCAAGCCCATCCACTGATATTTTAGATATTTTTATTAATATTCCATCCAGCGAAGCTTGATCTTAAGATCTGTCTTCAAGTGTTTCGACCTTACATAATGCAACGACGGTGACTTGCACTTGGACACGGGGTTGGGAGTGGAACGAGATCGTTTCAGGTCTGATCAGAACTATCCAGCCAAAAATGCAGAACCATTTTGCGAAGCTTGTTATTGTTTTGGCAAACATATTTGTCATTACCTCTCTCTTAGTATTCGCAAAGGGTTTCTTCCCCCACAAAGCCTCTCTGCCTGGTGTCGCTCAATGGCCGGCTGCTTCAGCTGCTTCATCCAGGGATGCGCCGTTTGACCGAGTAGTTTTTATGGTGGTTGATGCACTGAGGAGCGACTTTGTCTATGGGAATTCATCAAACTTCAAATTTACTCAGAGCTTGATTCGAAATGGGGCAGCAATACCTTTCACCGGCTATGCCAGCCCTCCGACGATCACTATGCCCCGGGTCAAGGCTATCACTACTGGCTCAGTTCCCAGCTTTGTAGACTTGGTGCTCAATTTTGCCGAATCAGACACAACTTCAACCCTCAAGGATCAGGATTCCTGGCTGGCACAAATAAAGGCTAAAGGCGGAAAACTAGTGATGTATGGAGACGACACCTGGCTGCGCCTATTCCCGGGATTCTTCGAGCGTTCTGATGGAACTACGAGTTTCTTTGTGTCTGACTTTACAGAAGTCGATAACAATGTTACACGGCATATCCCTTCCGAACTGGAGAATAATGATTGGTCTGCAATGACCCTTCACTTCTTGGGGTTGGACCATATTGGACACAAGACTGGACCGAGAGGACCCAATATGCCGGCAAAGCAAGCAGAAATGGATGCTATAGTCAAAGACATTTATAATGCCATTGAAAGTACTAGCCATCTGCAATCATGCCTGCTAGTCCTCCTTGGTGACCATGGAATGAATGAGGGCGGCAACCATGGTGCTTCATCTCCCGGAGAGGTGTCCACCGCTCTCACATTTATCAGCCCTAAGTTTAAGGCAGCATTTGAAGGCCAGGCAAGCCCCATCAACGACGCCGTGGACTATCGATTCTACGATACCGCTCAACAGTCAGACATAGCACCCACATTGGCAGCCCTCCTTGGATTTCCAGTACCACAAAACAATCTTGGTATCGTCATTCCACATCTGCTTGAGTTGTGGACTGTGCAGAAAGATCAGTATGACTTGCTCTACGAAAATGCCGAGCAAATCCACCGAATTGCAGAGGCTACATTTCCAACCCATTTCAGATACGTCATTTCATCCGAGAGCTGTTCTGCAAACACAGGCGATGACGTGGCGGCCCTGGCTTGCCTTTGGCACAGGGTGTCCCAGAATCACGGCCGATCTCTTAATACGGCCCCAAGCCTAGAGACGACAGCGGACCTTAAAGCCTTTCTGCATAAGGCCCAGAACGTGTTAAGTGGAACTGCCAGCAATTACGACTTGACCAGCATGTACCTTGGTATTGGGCTTGCCGCGGCTGGACTTTTTTGCTGTCTCCCAACATTCATACGAGGTGCTCTCCAGGCTGGGGCCGATTGCCTGTTCCTCGTATTTGTTATGTTAAGCTATGCGGTCACCATGTTTGCCAGTAGCTATGTCGAGGAAGAGCACCAGTTCTGGTACTGGATGCTCGGGGGTTGGTGCATTGTTCTATACCTCAAAGGCGGCAGGTCCTCGAGCATTGGCACACTCTCCGGAACATTCGCCATCTTCCTCGCATACGTATTACTCGGTGTTGTCCGTCGGTGGCGGCAAACAGGTCAAAAATACGCTGGAGACCCGGATTTGATCACGGAGGTTATTGCACCAAATTCGTGGTTCCTCTGGATTCTGGTGAGCGTTACATACGCCCTGCCGTCTAGGAATCTTAGCGCGAGGGCATCAAAGTGGATGGGATCCCCACAAATGGGGCTTTTACCAGTGTTGGTCACGATATCGGCGTTTCTGTTCAAAATTGCATTTACCGCGGCTGACGCCCCAGAACTGCTTCGGGCTTTCCCTATTCTTAACCCCATGGTTGGGTTCGTGTCAAGCTATCCGCTGTTGAAGCTGGCACAAGTGGTTTTCCTGGGCTTGACGCACCTCGGCGCTTGCTCGATTTACTATGAATCTCCATGGAAAGATGTGGAACACTTCAAGTCTTTTCTCAAAGTATTTCAAGATGTCCTCACGATATTCTTGGTCACTCAGTCGCGGACGGTGTTTGTACCGCTGTTCTTGTTCTTCCACCTACAACTCAATCTACTTCGGAGGGCTAGAGCGTATTCCGTCGGCGAGGTTACGGTCATGGCATTGCTGTTGCAATATGCATCCTTCTTCGCGCTGGGTGGCACAAACTCCATCGCAACGATTGATCTCTCAAATGCATATAACGGGATCAGCGGATATAATGTTCTCGCAGTTGGTATTCTAACGTTCATCAGTAACTGGACGGGCCCGATATGGTGGGCCTTCGGTATCTGCCAGCTGTTGAGCAACAGCGATCTGAGGAAAGGGAGCTGGGCTTTCCTCTTGACTAGCCTCACTACCTTTGCTTGCGTGCATGCTTTGTCCGTTATGGTGGCTTGCACCCTTCTTCGGGAACACCTCTTCATATGGACTGTTTTCTCCCCAAAATATCTATACACTGCTGCCTGGATCGTCGGTCAGCACACCTTTATTAACACTATCGTCATCGGGGTCGTATTGTGGCGGGGTGGTAAAGAGCAAACAAGGTGATCCTCCTTTCGGTCCAGCATGGGGGTGGATCGATGGATCTCCAACAACTCATCAAAAGTCATCAAAATATGGGAAGCCTCTGAATGTGCTACTATCATGCACCATTTTCAAGCCTGGGTACAGCAAACCCGTCGAAAAAGCTGCCGATCCCCTCCTTGTCGTCGATAGAAAGGACCTTTGAAACATCTGCAGGGTCATTAGCTTCATTAGACTAGAATTAGATATCAACCTCAACATACACTGGTCGGGTCGCACGATGACGATGGCTCCCTGATCCGGATCGATGTTATATGTCTCGTAAGCTTTTCCGTCACCTGAGTTGTAGCTCATTTCGTCGATGAAAACTTTGTGCAGATCTGGAACAAAGTTAGTACAAGCTTGATTCCGAATTTTCAATGTTTGGCTGACCTCGCATTCTCCACTTTCCCGTGACTGGCCAGAAATACTTAGGAATTTGCTCCTGCTCGAGCTCCGGATGAGGGCCGATGAGGACGACGATGGGCTCGATCAGGCTATCGATATCCGCCGATCGAGGGGTATATTTGCGGACGGGGCCTTGTGGAGAATCTAGATAGTCGGCAATCTGTTGTGAGGCGTTAGTCTCGTTCCGTGATTCGAAGTATTGGGTGATGGCTTCCTTACCTCCTGTAATCTCGTTGTAGTTTTGGGATTTCCGATTCTTCCAGCAAAACACATTATCCGCCAACGTCCGTCAGCTTTCAGTGTTTGAATAAGTGGCATTGCTTTTGCGTCGCAGAACCGTACCACCTGTGCGTTGGGGAATCTCATTCCAACCACAATCTCGGACGCCAATTCTTGCCTGCTTGTTCCACTCGATGTGAGGCTAGAGTCCTCATACTTGGAGGTCAAGCCTGCGGTAAATCTCCCCGATTTTATGAAACCTTGGCTGAACTGCTCTGGAGTTGTGTTCTGCTTGCTTGAGAATAGTTTAGTGAAGAACCGATCGAAATCGATCAGATCCGCCGCTGTCTTTCCCCGTTCGAGATCGTAAGTCTTTAATAGTTGAGGCACGGCACCGCCTTTGAGAACTGTTGCCAGTTTCCAACCAAGATTGTATCCGTCTTGCATGCTGACATTCATGCCCTGACCGGCTTTTGGCGAGTGGGTGTGAAATGCGTCGCCTGTGAGGAAGACACGGTTGTCTTTCGTGAAATGGTCCGCGAGACGTTGACCAATGCAGTAGCATGACCACCAGTAGGTGTCAGAGTACTCCATCATATATGGGCTGAAGACTTGGCGCGCTTTTTCATGCAGGTCCTCGAGCTTGACGTTCTTCACGTCTGTTCCGGGGGGGAACTCAATGTAGAATCGGACGAGTGAGCCGCCTTCTCGGGGGATCACTAGAATGCTGCCGTGGCTGGAATGAATTGTCGTTTTTCGTCGGATGTCTGGGAAGTTGGTTCGAGGGTATATGTCCATCACTCCCCAGACCGCATCTGTCGTGTCACCCACCATCTGATAGCCTAAGGATCGTCTCACTGCACTGTGAGCGCCATCGCAGCCCTGCACCAACATTAACGTTTGCCGCTTAAGAAGGGGTCGATATCAACTCACTAGAACATACTTCGCTTTGAATGTCTCAGCCTTTCCAGCCTTCTCAGCCACCACAGTCACAGCGTGTGCTGATGGGTCATCGACCAGGGAAGAGTTAACGTCAACGCTCTTCACAGTATAACCATAATCTACCTCCTGGCCGCCGTTCCGCCGCATAAGCTCGAGAAGTAAGCCATTTATCCTAGCTTGGTTCAGAATGACGTGTGGTTGGTGAGACAGTCCGGGCTGAGTATCCGCGGTTCTGCTCGTTCGGTGAATGCCTCCCTTGCCGTCTGCGGACCAGAACGCGACTTCCAAGACGTGGTATGCCTCTCGAAGAAGCTCCTCGGCAATGCCAAAGCTTTCAAAGACTTCGACCGTTCGGCATTGCACGCCATCAGCCTGACCCATCTCCATAGGGCCGTTCCGCCGTTCTAGCATCTTGAAGGATTTGATGCCACAAATAGCCAACCAAGCTGCTGCGCAAAGACCTGCAGAGCCGCTGCCGCAGATTAGAACGTCGACTTCGTGAGCCATTTTGCGAGTTTAGAAGAAATGAGTCCACTAAGTTAAAGGGAGAAAACTGTTGAGTTGTTTCAAGAACTTCCAAATAGCATTTCCTTGTGACTACGGAGAACTTCTGAGCATTTATATCTTGGAGGTCAGTTCGACGGACGCCCAGCGGTGCCTTGCTGCCTTTCCGGTATTACTTTCAGTTTTCCACGGGAAACGGGTACGGCACATCGAGAGCATTAATGCGAGAAACCTGGGCTGGCTTTAGACATGGCATCTGCAATAACAGACTGGATGGTTCGTACTTCTTACCCCCGCATCCTCTCAATGTGAGTTCCTCGGAAGGGATCTGCGGACACTCGGAATCTTATTCTTCCGCGCCCGCGCGTCTCTCCCCCCAAACTTACAAGCACCTACGGACGGGATGATTATAAAGCGGAAGAAAAGCATCCGAAGCTGTGGTGGCGGTCCAATGGGATCTGGAAGAGCCGGCCAGGGCCCGGATTTATCGATAGCCGATGGCAGAAGCCGCTTGGTCGTCTCATCGGATAAAATCCCTGCTTATGACTACGTCTAAACAAGTATCTGGCCAGTTTGGTTTGTTGCCTCATTCCTTGTGTTCGAAATTTTGTGATTGGAGTTGTCGTCAAGTTCAAGTTGGAAGGAGGTTTCCAGACTTCACCACACCGCCTTTATCGCCAAGAGATCCATACCGCCTTAACGATATTCTGCCGGATTTTTAAAAGACGAAGGATAGAATTCAATGTGAACCATTACTCGCCCACGATGTTATTTTCAGCCATCATCGGTGATCATGTTGTGCCTTGATTGGTAGCTCTTTGAGTCTTCACCACCGCAAGACTGACCGAAAGGCAATCCTGCCTCTCGTTAAAATGTCTGTGGCAGATCCACAGACTCTTCCCACCTCCTCCATTCCTGTTTCCGCAATGCCTCTCATCTCCCCAAACGCCCTCTTACACGCTCATCTGAAGCAGAACCCCCCTCGACGTCCTTCAGGGCGCTCGCCTCTAGAGACAAGAACCACTCAGTTGAATGTGGGGTCGTTGTCACATTGCAATGGCTCATCGCTTGTCAAAATTGGAGACACCACAATCGTATGTGGAGTTCGGGCCCAGGTTCTCCCAGTTAGCGAGATAGCAAACTTCAGGGTTACGAAGACTTCCCAATCATACGATCCTTCCGTGTCAGTGAAGCAGGGTGGCCCAAATCAACAGACCGGCGGACATGGCTACAGCTACAATCCGATCTCACTCTACAATCTTCTTGTCCCAAATATTGAGTTGGCCACAGGGTGCTCGCCCAAACACCCCGCAAACACGATGCCCTCGGTCGAAGCACAGTCCCTCTCGCAACGACTCCTCTCGCTGCTTCATTCCTCAGCACTAGTTGAGCCCTCACAACTCGAAATCATCTATACCCCTCCCATAGATTCACAAGACCTTGAGCTCGGCATAGAGAGCGATCCGGAAATCAAAGCATTTTGGACTCTCTACATCGATATCATGTGCATCAGTTATGGTGGTTCGATATTTGATGCAGCTTGGATGGCTCTTTACGCCGCACTGAAGGACACAAAACTACCACAAGCATGGTGGGACGCAGATCTGGAGCAAGTGCTGTGCTCGGCGGAGCAAGCAGAGCCACTGAGCGTGCACGGATTCCCTGTGCCAACTACCTTTGGTGTCTTTGTGCCCGACAAGAGGACTGTCGCCAATCAAGAGACCAGTGAACCTGTGCATTGGATTGTTGCAGACATGGATGCTTTTGAGGAGGGATCATGCACCGAGACCTGCTGCGTCACCATCGACAAAGAGAATACGAATGAGGAAACATCAATATTGCGAATTGAGAAGTCTGGCGGCACAGTACTTGACTTGAGACGCGTCGAGGATTGTTTGGCGACAGCTGAGGGGAGATGGCGGCATTGGGATCAGCTCCTGAGCAGCGTGTTCCAGCCGTAAGAATAGTCACCCACCGCTATTATTTGATGAAGGATGCCCCAAAATGTTGAGGGCTATTGGCCTACTTTCTCCGCAGCGTACGGGAACTCGACCCTGCCGGTGATTCCGGCGTGAGCCTGCATGCTTGCGTGTCCTTACCCATGAGTTCGGTCGCGATCACTTGTTGAAATGCTAGGGGGCCAGGGTGGAACAGCCTTGTCCCGCATTCCAGCCTCGCCGTCTGCTGTTGGGGATGTTGACAACCGAACACGAGAAAGAGCGTCCGATTGCAGTGAGGTCCGGACTATCGCTTGATTCACGGCTTGTCTCGTTGGCCCAAGGTTGCTGTGGTGCCTTCGAGTCTTGAGTAGAGTCCCTTGCCCTGGCCCGGTCGCACCTCTGTTCAATGTAGAAACAGACAATCATAAGAGCCACATTCTGTGGGACCATAACCAAGCACTTGATTCATGGGATGACCTACACAGATTCCTTACATTTGCACCTTTGGAAACTTCCTTGGGAGTGGTATACACGATGTTCTGTATCCATGTTCCCGAGTAGATGCGTGGAGAGTCAAGACCAATTGGCCAGAGGTGCCACAGTATGTCCTCATCTGGGGAAAGATCGGGAATGTGGCAGCAACCCCACAAAACTCCCCTCCCTGGTGGCCTCGACTAATATCCCCCACATTTGGATTGTCTTGTAGACACTAAATACTTTAAGTGCTTGCGGGACCTTTGGAGTCAAGCTCGGTTCCGACTCCAGTGCGAGATTGTGCCAGTAGCACCCCGCAAGTTTACAAGCAATTTTTGGACTCACAGGCTAGAGCACCGTTTAGCCGGGGGACGCGAGTGTTTTAGGTTGTTCAATGTTGGAAGCGCTACTGAATTGCTATCATTTAGTTGCCGGATCCGGCAGGGCAAAAATGCCCAATTCAGACAAAAACGATCGCTACCCTCAGGGTATCTAAATCTCAAGCCTGTTGGACCCTGCCAGATAGAGATAGGGTTGAAAGTGGTATCCGGTCCCAGGTGCACTTCAGATATCGATGACTGACGCGACTGGATGTTCAAGGCGGGTTGCCTAACGTCCCACAGCCAGCCGAGGCTCTGTATACGTCCAGGCTGGGACTGGTATTAGCGCTATAACTTCCCCTACTTGATTGCGGGGATCTATCAGTCCCCGGAATTCATCATCCAGAAACAAAGGCTATGAGTTCTGGCCCGCCAGGGTTACACATGGCTCTTGGATGGGCAGGGCGGGTGTGAACCGGGGTTAATGTACAAAAAGGTCCCTGTTCCCCCACACCGTGTGCACGTTTTCTGCCAGCCTCAGTGTGCAGCGTATTTTCCATTCTCTCTTAGGAATCATGGCCACCGAAACCGCAGCCGTGAGCAAGGAGCTCGGATCATCGGCTCCAGATCATGACCTGTCAGCGGATGAGAAGCAAGATTTCTCCATGAAGGAAAAACACCTTGAGAATAGCCCCGAAGAGTCGAAGAATCTCAGTTATAACGATGACGAGGAGGAGCCCGAGATCCACATGCGAACCTGGGTTGCTCTTGGGGCGATGTGGCTGTTGAATTATGTTCAGGTCGTAGCACTTCAAGGACCTCCAGCTGTGGTAAGTTTGAACTGCCTCAGCCAAATTCCGGACTTCCCTGAGAGATATGTATGAACTAATTCCATCCGATGTAGCTTGACTGGATCGGACGAGACCTCGCAAGCCCACAAACCCAAACGTGGGTGCCCAACTCGCTGTCTTTGGTTCAAGCTGTTCTTGGACCAGTCATTTCCTCCGCTTCAGACACTTTCCAAGCCCGTAAGACCTTGCTCGTCGGGTCTTGCGTGGTTTCATTTATCGGTTCAGCCATCGCACCTGGCTCGAATAGCATGGGTCGACTCATCGCAGCACAAACCTTGATCGGATTCGGCTTCGCCTCAGTCCCACTCGCATATTGTGTACCCAGCGAAATTTTACCTAGGAGATGGCGTCCGAGTACGTATCTGAACCTCAGAAACATCGTTGCGCTTTATGCTGACTGTTTTGGAAGTTATCCAAGCTTGTATTAATATTGCAGCTGCTTGTGGTGCGATTTCAGGTCCCTTGATCATCGGAGCCTTGACCAAACATAATGCACATACAGGATGGCGGAACTTCTTTGTGCGTCTAATACATGTCTCCACTTCCCACAGTACTATCAGAAATACTAATAACTTATACAGTGGATCCAAATGGCACTCTGGGGAGTTACCTCCATTGGAATATTTGTCGGCTATCGGCCACCAAAGCGACATACTCGACTAGATCATCTCTCATTCTGGCAGAAACTTGGACATCTCGACCTTCCTGGTTTTGGCCTGCTCACAGTTGGGTTGACCCTTTTCCTGACAGGACTCAATCTAGGCGGCAACTTGTATGCCTGGACAAACTCCCGCACGCTCTCCACATTGATTATCGGGCTTGTCATCCTCATCGGATTTGGTGTTTATGAATGGAAGGGGACCAAGACTGGTATTCTGAACCACGATTTATTCAGAGGTGGTAAAAATCGTGGAAGAACCTTCGCTATTTGCGTTGCGCTCATCTTTATTGAGGGCATAATGCTGTTTAGCTATATCGTCTTCTATCCTGTGATGTAAGTTGCTTCCTCAACCCATTTTAGCGCCTTCTAACTCCCTTGGATAGGACCTCAGCTCTCTTCGAAACCGATCCCTTCCTCCTTGCCGCACGATCACAACCTTACTGGGTAGCTGGCCTCTTTGCTACAGTTATCTGGGGCACTACTAGCACGAGATTCCGAACTATCCGAGAACCACTATTCCTTGGATATCTCCTCTTCACCGCTGGAATCGTCGGATTTGCTACGATTGAGCCAGGTCACCAGCTAAACCAATTAATGTTTGCTGCTCTCAGTGGTATCGGCTTTGGCTCTCCCCTGATTCTCATCATCACCGGTGTCCAGCTGTCCACGCCTCACAGTCTGATCGCGACTGCTACTGCGGTCACAACATCCTCTCGAGCGGTGGCTGCCACTGTCTTTACTGCAATTTACGCAGCGACACTAACCAGTGGTCTTTCGTCGAAGATCCCCAACTACGTAGCAGAAGCTGGTGCCAAAGCCGGCCTCCCTGCAGCATCCATTCCCGCGTTTGTGGGTGCAATTGCAACAAATGACCCGGACGCCCTCGCTGCCGTTCCAGGAATATCACCTTCCATTATTGCCCTCGGGGTAGATGCCCTTAAACAGGCATTCGCCGATTCGCTCCGAACGATTTATATCATCGCGGCGGCATTTGGTGTCGTGGCGTGCATTGCTTGCTGCTTTTTGGGTGATATGCGGAAGACCATGAATTATCACGTTGACGCACCCGTTGAGGACCTCCATGCGAAACATGCGCGTCACACCGGGTCTCAGGGAGCATAGAGCAAGAATAAGAAAGAAGGACCATTTGATGGATTTTTCGGCCTATTATATAATGCTTGAGTGGAGCTAGAGGAAAACACCTTGGTTTGTCAGACTTCTTGTCTTCAGGCAGAACATTTTGATTCATCCCTTGACTGCTGTGTGCTGCGTTTGCTGGAACGCCATTGACTAGTATTGTTCCAGTTGTTTACTGTCACTTCCATCCCGAGCTTTTCCTTGTGGAGTTGTAATCTTCCCTCTATGTCATATCTGCGGCCTTCCCAAAGGATTCGGCTGTCTGGTGTAACTAGGTGTATGTTCTTTTCATTCTCCATCAGTGCTCGAGATCTCCGGTCGGATGTACAAGATACGAAGTTTTCGTTAGACCTGTATCCACCGCAAATTGGTATATTCTAACCCCATCACGCCCTGCTCACTTGCCCAGAGTTTTCCTGACGACCTGTTCAAGATCCTCCAACTCCAAGCCTAGCAACCCATTCGCAAAGCCCTCCTTCTCCTCCCAATTTCCTTCTACAATGCCGACCACACCCACAAGGTCCTCGACCGCCTCATGGTTCCCCGGATTCCTCGCGATCTCCTCCTTCGTCTCCACCATGAACTTCTCCGACTCAACTTGCTCAACCTCCCATCTCTCGCCCGTGACCCTCTCCAGCACCTCCTGCAGCTGATTCTGGGTAATAAGGAAACTCTCGATGAAGAGCCGTTTATTCTTCGTCTCGTCAGCCTTCAGCAGCACCGCAACAGTCGCCTTCGCAACCGTCTCGAGCGTCGTCGCCGACCACTTGATCTCGCCGCCGTCGAAGATGCGCGAGTAATTCCGCTTGGGGAACGCCTGCAGCAGCCCGTCTTCCAGGTAGTCGAAGAAATGGCCGCAGACGAGGGCCGTCCACGAGAACGCACCGCCCTCGCCGGCGCTTTTCGCAGCCAGTTTCTCACAGTGCCGCCGCACGTCGCCTTTCGCGACGTACTGCGGCATCATCCTGAGTGAGAGTTCGCTGTTCGAATCGAAGCTGCCGAAGTCCGCGGGGATGATGCGCTGCACACCTGCTTGCTGTGCGGCGTCGGCGATGCGCATTTGCACCGCCGCTTTGGTGCCCCCAACGCACACGACCACCGCGTCTTGGCCGGATAGCGCTGCGATGAGTTCTTCCGTCGTGAAGTCGTCGGACACTTGTTTCAGTGTCACTGCGTCTGGGAAGTGGGCTTTGGACGCGGTGCGTGCAATCGCCGTGATCTTGAAGCTGGGCTCGGAGAGCAGCCCCTGCAGGATTGTGCCGCCTAGGCGGCCGCTCGCGCCCACGACGGCGACGTTTTGGATGGCCATTTTTTTCGGGGTGGGGGTTGTTGAGTCGGGGAGGTAGGAGGAAGGTATGTAATTACGTGAATGGAGGGGCAGTCTAGTTTAATATATGTTTAGAAAGGAGAGTCTCGTTCCATTTACCCTCTTTTATTAATGTTTTTTATATCATTGTTGAAGTCCCGCTAAACCGCCTCCCGTGTATCAAGCTGAATTTCGTCATAGGCTGCAGCCAGGTCTTTGGCTCGCGGCGCCTTTCGACTCTGTATTAGATTGGACACTTAGACTGAATGCCTAAGTAACTAGTTCTCGTCAACGATTGGAACGGCGTGGCCCAGCACACCACACCACACCACACCACACTACACAGAGTGCTAGCATTAACTCTTGAGACGGCTTGATTGTGTCCAGAGTGGGCGGGCCAAACGACCCTGCGCCTTACCTTGGTGGCGCTTAACGATGATCTCCCACGCCCTACCATTCAGAACGGATGTATGCATTTTCGACTTTCGGAGATCGGCACCAATTGCCATTTGGCTTGCGAAAAGGTCTAGCCTCATGCTCGGCTGCGTTCTCAAGGGAAGTTTATCATGCTCGACTGGTTAGATTTCTCGATGTCTATCTCTGAATCTTAATTTTAGGTCCACGACTAACTAGTAAATGATGCGATATGTAAATAGTATGGTCTGGTCTTTCCTGGCCCATCTATGCCTCTTCATACAGGATCAGACTGTCAAGTGAACTGAAGCCAGCAGCAACACCACCCTCGTCACTGTCCTTTCCCTTCGTTCTCAGTAGATACCCGCCTTCACTATTGTGCAAAATCTCTGGTACTTTACTCCCGCTGTTAGTTCTCCATAGACAAGTGCCGAAGATGCCAAGTTCGGATATAACGTTGCCGCTGACAACTTGGCCGTCGCTGCGTAGGACCGTGTTCTTAGCGGCCGCCGGTGGGTGGATCAGCTCCATGAGCACATATTGCTTCCACTGTGACTTGGAGATGGATTGGAGAAAGGGTGGGATCTTGTCGCGGTAGATGTTGTTGCCGCCGCCTTCGCGTTGGGGTTTAAGGACGTGGTTGGCCGCCGTTTCGGGGGAGAGGGCCAGGCGGACACCTTCGGGCTCGACGTTGGGATCGGGTGAGGAGAGGGAGTATTGCGGTGCAAATGTTGTTCTCAGGTTGTTTAGTGTTGCTTCGGTGTGGTGTGGGAGGAAGCCTTTTAGGTGGTCAGTGTCTGGAGGAAGTGATGTGAGGACTTGTTGAATCTTCTTGGACCCTGATAAGTGCAACAGGATGCTGGGGCATTTGATAGCTGCACTCCGTTCGAGATGGTGGCGCCCTGCCCAGGAGGTCGGAGTGTTGTATTCGGTCGGGGCATACAGCGCCCGGAAGTAAACGACAGTGACCTCGTACTGAGTGCCTGGTGAAGATGGGGGAGTGTAGATCAAAGGCCGGGCTGGGTTTATGTCTTTCGATGGGATCGAAGTTAGTGTTAGGATTTTGCTTGTTGGAAGACGGAATGAAGGGATTTTATGTCGATTGTATAGCTCTGATGACAATGCGTATTGATCAAACACGTTGCGCTCGTCGTCTTGGACAAGGAATATCACACATGTCAGGAGGTGAGGAGTGGATTTCGATGGGCCATATGCCTCGTGGGCCACCGCGAGCGAGGCTGATAACGTGAGCACTGCGTCGTTCGGCGGAGGATGACCGATGCTTGTGATCGAAGGTAATGCTGAATCAACATGGGCAGTGTTTGCAAACAGCGGGTGCGATGGATATGCGAGTGGCCGCTTTACGGACGGATAAGTGGCCAAATGGGTGTGTAGTTCAGACACCTTTACAGCCAGGCCTCCGAAGGATGAGGAAATCGTGTTAAACTCAACTTGTTTGAGAGATGGCTGACTATCTTTGGGAGTGTGAAGCATGTAGTCGGACCTAAACATGCCCAAGGATAGATCTTGAACATAACCTTCCTCCTTGACGGATAAGTGAATTTTCCACAGATTCGCCAGGAACTCATCCACGTCGATCAGCCTATGCGGAAGGTTAGTCAATGCCGTAGATGTGCCGCTGTCTGATCTGATCAAACTCCAACGACAAAGCATGGGGGTTCATACTCTTGAAGTATAGTCTCAAGCCATTGTTCATCGCTTGCAATCGCAGCATAAAGCTCATTATATACCTGTTGGAGGCTTCGAGCCTGTTCGAAGCAGTGCTTCGGGAACGGGCTGGGAAACAAGGTAACGGGAGCATTTGTAGCTAGGACATTATTTGGATTGGATTCTGCTGGCACGACTGCTGCGGACGGTCGTACGGTAAGAGCATGTTCTACAGTCCAATTTTTGACAGTTTGGACGAGATATGCCTCCTGCTCCTCAGCCAATGGTGGGGGATAGGAGTTATAAATACTGTCGGCCATATTTGTTTACAAACTCTTTCAGATGTGTGCGATGTTTTGTAAAGCTAAAACCACAACGTAGAATCTTTACGACGAGCTATGATAAACGCATCAGAAATGGTATGAGATCTGCTGTCAAAATGCCATGGCGAAGATTTTAGTTGAAGTCAATCACGACAGCGCCCAGGGATGATTGATTAGTCATCGAATTCATTCGGAATACTTTCTACTTTCGGTTCCAACCTACGCGTTAAGTGGTTTCGCGTGTCAGTCCCCCACGTGTAACTGAAACGCAGAGATCGACACGAACATGAGCCGCCAACCAAACCTCGAGCCCAGTGCGTCCCAAACCGTTGATATAGACTAGAAATTACGTTTGGCGTTTTTGACAAGTCACTTGGTAGTAGCCAGTCTTTGAATCTGGACTTCCTATCAATCTGAACATTACTTGAAGGCTTTCTTCGAATCAGCAATTAATCGTCACTCCATCCAACTCAATTCTCATGAGTGCAGCCTTCCTGCTGGCAGAGATCTCGCTGAACTGCCTTGAGGTTGGTTCTTCACATACAGTGGCGTTGAATCACTTTACTCTGAATCTGGCCAAGCTACAACTAATTGCTAATCGGCCTGTGCCACTGCGGCAAGGCTCAGTTTTCTCTCACCTTTCATTCTTGGTGCCGATCTTCAGTCCCCACCACTACACCTAGCTTCATGCCTCCGGAGTCTCCCATCATCCCCCCTTCTCTGACAACAGTCAGTAGACAACTGGCCGATATACCGGTTTGATGAGGCCACATCCACCATGGAGTCTGCCTCTGATGATGACCCTCAAACCTGGTCAATCGATCAAGTGGTTCACGAGCTCTGTCACAACCCTCAGCCAAGATGGTCTACATCCGCGGCGGTGCAGCTCATTCCTGATAGGGAATCTCTAGCGGATACCTTTCGACAAAATCATGTCGATGGAGACACTCTTCTGGCGCTTGACATGGGCACTCTCAAAGACGACCTCGGCATATCATCCTTTGGCCAGAAGAGAGCCATCATGAAGGCCATTGAATTTCTTCGCCTTCATTCGCAGCGCTATCAGCTCGCAGTTCTCCAGGCTGGTAGTATCGCTAGGTTACAGTCTCCAGTTTACTCGACTCCTCAAATCCCGCACTCAATGCTTTCAGTTTCCGCGCAGTCTCCAGCCATACCGGGCTTGGGTATAACCCAAGCTCTTGAGACTCGCCAAACCTTTTCTCCTTCCTTTAGTAGTCCTGGTGGCCACAGCCACCTCTTTCAGCAACAGCAGGTGCTTCCTCAAGCGGAATTCCCATTCCATAAACCTCAGGTCCTTACGCATATACCTACACCGTCAACAGACCCAAAGGATGCAGACACCCCCCCAGATCCCGGCCCAGCCGTTGGTGTGTTAGGCTCGCTCGATCTTCTGCAGGCAAGTGTCGACGCAGAGTTATCTCGCAATGCTCAAGTAATCAAGGAGTCTTCGACTTCCGTCGCTCTGGTAAAGGATGATCTTCCTGCCCGCATAAAGCCAACAAAGAAAATCGCGCCTACACTGGTTTCTCAACTAGAATCACCCACTGACAAGCATTCATATCTCTCAAACGAACCAAGGTTACCAAAAGACACATTTTACCACTGCATTTCAACTGACTGGGAGGATTCCTTGTGTCGCCTGCCGGACGATGATGCAATCAATTTCTACATTGAAAACCAGTGTTTCCCATCAGGAAGAAGACAGATCATCGCGGCTCAAATGAAACACTATCTACAGGAACCTGTCAAGATATTCCCTAAGAGTGGATGGCTCTTCAGAATCCCTTATGGTGCGAAACATTCTATAAAGGGTTTAAAAAATACTTCTGGGAAGTCTTTGGAACAACTTTTCACGATCTTCCCTGGAAATGGCAGCCGACCGGTGGTGCGTGCACTCACGGACTTTCCCGAATTGACAGATACTATGCAGCGAAAGTCTTTGCGTGAAGCCTCTACTTTCATGCCTCCTACTTCAAGTATGATTATGACAAAGGCGTCGGTAAAACAATCCACTGGATCTCAGGTTGAACAAGAGACATCGAGTCACGGAGAATTTGCGTATTTACTCGCCAAATATCCACCCAGGGAGGAGGACGATGTTCTCCCGTTGTACGGAGACTCTGGAGACGAAGGAGAGCTAGATGAAGAAACCTGGAAGGAATACGAGGAGGAGAGGACAGCAAAGCCAAATGACTCTTCGCATATGACTGCCGATGAGGTTGAATCTACGATAAATGAAACCCTCGAAGATTATCGACATGAATGGCGTCAGACCAAACTGCCAAAGGTTCAGCTCAAGGCCTATCGTTTGTGGATGGTATCGGCTAGACAGAAGAGCAGGAAGGCAGCCCTCGAACATTCTCAGTTTTGGAGAGATCGTTCAACAAATCAACTCCGGAAGCTGAAAGAAGCATTGCTTAAAGACGTGTGGCATAAGCCTGCTGATGTTAGACATCAGTGCCAGAGTATGGAACTCACAACTTTTTCCATCGAAGAAAATGCATATTTTGTTCAAGCTCTTCTTTCAGACGAGCCACCCGTGCGACCCACTCGAGCTGAGTGTCAAAAAAAGCTAGTCAAGCGCCAACCACCACCAGAGGATGGCGAAGAGCTCATAGAATCAGATTCTGCTGCTTCTGATGACTTGGAGGATTTCCTTGACGACAATTCCGACGTTGGATCGATACATCATGAACCTGATCAGGAGGAGTGGAGCCCTGTCATCCCGAAGAAGGAGGTTATCAGTCCTAGTGTGAAAAAGGATGTTTCCCAGGACAGCGTGGAGCCTACTTTGCCAACTACCGCCATCGACGACGTCAATGACAACGATGCTGACATTGAGACTGACAGCTCTGATGCTATTGTGACGCCAAGTTCAAGACGGAGAGCACAAACGGGGAAAATCCTATCACCGAGGAAGCTCAATGGCAAGGAGCAAGCAACGCCTAAAAAAATGTTTACTCTTCTGCCTCTCCAAAGCAGAGCTAGGGAGCTAGAAAACACTGACTCCGACTCCGATGTCAACCCCGAGTTACAACTCCCTACATCAAAATACCATCTAGCAGGAGATTCAAGGATATCTGCAATCGATTTGACCATGTCCAGCCCCGCCTCGAATGAGAAAAGGGGAAAAGAAACAAGCTCAGATTTTGATGTTCACACACCGGACTTGAATCCGGGCTTGGACAACACCCCATCTAGGCAAATGTCTAGGCGATCTAGCAGTCAGTCTAGAACCTCGTCAAGTTACAACTCAGTTGATTCAGGTCTTCCTCCATGGAGTGATTTTGAGGGTATGCGGAGAGCCCCTTGGGACATAATAGTATGTCTTTCTGATGGTCGACGAGGGCTTGCAAAGGCCGTTTACGATCTCCAGTTGTCGATGGCCATAAAATTATCGAAACTGATAGAACCCATATTTCTTGACAACGCTAAGAATGACGGACGCGACCTTATAGTACATGGACTAACATGCCTTGCACAAGATGGAGAATCCGCAAGCGGCATAGGTATTGAGCTTGACCATAGAACCATTACTTTGGCACTACTCTATATGACCTACTGCGATGGTCAAAATTATTTCGATACGGATGGCCCATCAGAAGCAAACATCCAAAACGCGTACAAATGCCTTGATGCGGGTTACCGTTTGTTCTTTGAATTGCTCAAGCAATTACTGCAAATTGCCATCGACAAACTCTCACAACAAGAAGCAACAATACAAACTAGGAAGAAGAGAAAGCGAGAATCCATGTCAGGTAGCAATTTGCTGCTAAGTGACACAGATCTACAAATGAGCGATGGTTTTAATACAGATCCAGCAGAACAACAACCTCCACCTTCCTCAAATAAAAAACGCAAACGCGCCGTTGCTGAGAGTCAGGAAGCAAGCCTTCAGCAGAAGAGTGACCAGCAGCGAATTGAAGACCAGGAAAAACGCCGCAAGGTTGCGGAGCAACGACTAGCGCAGATGGCAACCAACGGTGATGTGGTTAGGCCCGTCAACTTCAGTGAGCCTTATGTCTACCTGGATCCTCATATTGCCTCACGCGTGAAGGATCATCAACTCAAAGGTATTCAATTCATGTGGCGTGAGATAATTGAGGACCCTAAACAGCAGGGATGCATTCTTGCACATACTATGGGCCTGGGCAAAACCATGCAGGTCATCTCTCTTCTTGTCACAATTGCGCAATGCAGCCAAAGTCGAAACCCCAAGATGTTAGAGCATATTCCTATTCCAGCTCGCAGAGGAAGAACTCTCATTCTGTGTCCTGCCTCTCTTCTCGATAATTGGTACGATGAGCTGATGATGTGGTCCCCCAGTAGAGAGATATTGGGCAATATTTACAAGCTTGATTTCCCCAATCACCATGCTGTCAGAACATGGGCAAAAAGAGGGGGTATTCTGTTGGTGAGCTATGACCGATTCAGGAACCTGGTAAATGCGAACCCTAGTCTAGAGAGACTTCTGTTGGAGGAGCCTAGCCTGGTTGTGGCCGACGAGGCTCACAAGATGAAAAACGCAAAGTCATCACTGACCAAACTAGCCCAAAAATTCAAAACCACGAGTCGGGTCGCTCTCACGGGCTCGCCATTGAACAACCATCTAGACGAGTATCACACTATGGTCGACTGGATTGCCCCTGGATACCTTGGCAATATGGTTCAATTCAAGGCAAAATATTCCGAGCCGATTAGAGAGGGGCTTTACGCGGACAGCACTCCATTTGAAAGACGTTTGGCACTCCGAAAATTACACGTTCTCAAGCGCGATCTCGCTCCCAAGATCAACAGAGCAGATATATCAGCAATTGAACAAGACATGCCCTCCAAGACGGAATACTTCATTACCATAGCAGTTACTGATTTGCAGAAGGAGGTTTACAATACTTACGTCGATCATATGACGCAAGCCATGTTCAGTGGGCGGGGTGGTCATGCTAGATTATGGGGTTGGATTGCCATCTTACAATTACTTTGCAACCACCCTTTCTGTTGTTTTGAGAAGCTCAAAGCACGCCAACGCAATCTCCTAGAAACCCAGGCTCAGTTAGCTGATGAGATGGCCACAGATAAAGAGCCTGAAAACGACAGGAGCAGCCCAGAGAAGGAGCTTGAGGGTGACAAAGATGACCCAAAAGAAGCGCCACCTGGGGACGTCATAATCGATACTCGGGGACCAATGCAAGAAGCAATGGAAAAGGTTTTGGAAGTGTTCGAGTCGACTACAGCCGCAGGGGACTTAGAGGATACCGCCCTCTCATATCGAACATCCTTGGTTCGTGATATCGTGAAAGGTGCAATGGCGGTTGGCGATAAGACTTTGATATTCTCACACAGCATCCCGACCCTAGGCTATTTGGAGAGAATGCTAACGAAGCTTAAGTGCAACTGGACCCGCTTGGATGGCAAAACCAAGGTGTCGGATCGACACGCAATGACCAAGGAGTTCAATAAGGATGCTAGCTACCAAGTCTTTCTGATATCCATGCGGGCTGGCGGACTAGGTATGAACCTTCAAGGTGCAAATCGTGTTATCATCTTTGACTTTTCCTACAACCCATCTTGGGAAGAACAGGCCATTGGAAGAGCATACCGACTAGGTCAAACTAGGCCAGTCTTCGTTTATCGCTTTCGCGCAGGGTCTACCTTCGAAGAGGTCATGTTCAACAAGTCTGTTTTCAAGCAGCAGATGTTTCAACGAGTTGTGGACCACAAAAATCCGATGCGTCACGCCTCCAAAGATATCACAGAGTGGTTTTTCACAGTGAAGGACACCGAACAAAAGGAATTTGATGAATGCATTGGCAAGGATCCAAAAGTCCTTGACAGAATCATTAAACGTGTGGAGTATATTCGAAATATTGAACTTACCGAGACCTTTCAAAGAGAAGATGATGAAAAGTTAAATGAAGAAGATGTCAAGCAGGCTGAAGCAGAATTCCAGGATGAACGACTATTGCGCGAAAACCCAGATGCCTGGCGCGCTAAACAGCAGCAAGTTTACCAGCAGCAATCAGCTCAGCAACAGCAAGCTCTTCGCTTGGCAAGCCTTGCTCGGACCCTGTACTCCCCCAATATTCCTAATCCACCAGTTCAATCTCCCCACTTCCGGAATACTCAAATACCGTCTAGAATAAATGGCTCTACTCTAGCCTCAACATTCGGAATCTCAAACTCTGGACTCCCTCCAATGCCAGTAAACAGATCCGATATGAATATACCAATGGCAATGACTCCACTCCCACAGGAAATCACTCAGCGATTTGAAATGCAACGACCCGAACATTCGATCGATGATCAAGTTGAACAAGTGAGTCGATCTGGACCACAGTCACCGGCGAGGGCAATGGAATCTGGAAACAAAATGTCTTAGTGGAAAACAATAGGGTGGCTATGGAAACGGTGAAATCGATACTGCGATGAGAAATGAGGGTTTGAATGGCATCATATTACTCTTTCCAACCCTAGGCACGTTCATGATACAGTGGACTGGGCTTACGCCTGGTGGGTTTGGCAACCGGTACTCAAGGGCTCTCTCTTCCCCCCTTTTATGTTTTCCCATGTCCGCCATGTCCGCTTTTTTGAATGCATTGAGATACCCCTTAAGCGAACTGTTTTTAATGAACGAATTAACATGAGAGATGCGGTGGGATATGAGAAGAAGCTGGCCTCAACTCCAAATTGGGAGAGAGCACAATGCATACATCATGAAAGTTGCGAAGGAAGCAAGCCTTTGCATTCAGAAAGAATATCATAAATTCGTATGAAAAACTAGCCATTGCTTCAAAACCACTTCGGATGCAGATTAGCTACAATTCAGCAGCCCAGCTAATGCTTCTTACTCCTCCCGTAGTGGGTAATGCACCATCACTGGTGTCTTTTGTGTTTTCTGACTCGGAGTCTAGTGCTGCCAACCCAGCGTTGAGTATAACGTATCAATTTATCAATCGTAAGGGCTGGTCACTGGTCGCTAAGTGGGGAAATTGGGAGTAACTTGCACTAGTAGTATTACTTAGTTATTTAACCTCTAAGCCTTTAGGTACCGAAGTCAAATTCTTAGCCTGATAACATTGAATTTCTGTTCAGGAAAAGGCTGTCGGGTGTTGGGTACCTAGGACAGTGGAAGCAGTCAAACCCACTTGAACCCAACTTAGTCCTGGGTTTGTTCATTTTCTGTCCCCTTAGAAAAATCACGCACATCAATCCCCCAACCAAGATTGGGCCGGCGGGGAGCGAGCACCAAGCACCACACCCACCACCACCACCACCTCCTAGAAAGGCGGATAATGATGCCAGCCACAACGACGGTGGGCTCGCATCCGCCTGATCCCCGAGTCAGTCTAGAGTCACACGTCTCGCCGGACATCTTCCTGCATATACCGACGTCGCTTCCAAGGCAGGGAGGGAAACGTCGGGAACGAGACGAAAGCAGCAATGTTGCTGAGGATGGGAATGATGATAGGGCGACAACAACAACAACAACTACTACTACTACTACTACTACTACAACAACAACTAGTACTACTGCCACGTCGTTGAACCTTGTCTTCTTCATCACGGGAAACCCAGGGTTGATTGCTTATTATCATCCGTTTCTGGCCGGGCTGGTAGCTGCGTTTGAAGGCGAGGATCATGAGGAAAAGATCGCGACGCCGGTTGTCGCGGGGTTCAGTCTCGGTGGTTTTGAGGTTGAGGATTGGCATGAGGGAAAAGATCCCAGGGCGTCGGGGGAAGGGCACGAGAGTTTACGAGATCTCCTCTTCCCTGCTAGCTCAGCGCCGCAGTCGCCATTACCAGCGCCGGCTTCTTCTTGTGAGAGGATCTACACGCTCGCTGAGCAGGTCGAGCTGTGCTTTGCACGGCTGGAGAACCTTGTGAGGAGGCTTCGATGGCAAATCTGTAAGGAAGGAGTGGGAGGAAGGGGCCGAGATACTACGCGTACTAATGATGCTCCAGTCGCGGATCCGGCCGAGAGTGCGGACGTGGACTTCAAGGTGACGCTGATCGGGCACAGCGTCGGCGCATACATCGCGCTGGAGCTCGTGCGCCTGTGGCATGAACGACGAGCGGGAGATGCTCGACTACAACCATCATCACCATCCCCACTGTCACACGACGCTGCTACTCACACTAAGACTTCGACCACCGCTGCCCCTCCACCCATATCATCAACAGCCACAAAACGCACAATCGCATCGTGCATCCTACTCACGCCCACAATCCAAGACCTACACCTGTCACCGTCTGGCCGCATCGCACATCCACTGCTCACGTACGCGCCGTTCCTACCTAATCTGGCGCACGGGCTGGTGCAGAACGTGCTGGTGAGATACCTACCACACGCGTGGTTTGAGGCGCTCGTGCAGCGTGCTACGGGTATGCGGATGGCAAGTCATGGGTTTTTGGCGACAGTTGCCTTTTTGAGGTCAGGTCTTGGGGTTAGGCAGGCGCTTGAGATGGCGAAATGTGAGTTTAGGGAGATAAGGAGGGAGACCTGGGGGAAGGAGGTCTGGGGCGCCAGGGAAGTTTGTTCTGGTGATGAGGGGGGCGCGGTTATGAAGGCTCCGGATCTTTATCTCTGGTTTGCGAGGCAGGACCATTGGGTCGCGGATGTGACGAGAGATGAGATTTTGAGAAGGAGGGGGCAGGGCCAGGAGAATGGAAAGACTGGCCTCGACAAGAGCGATGATAATCTGGATCCGGGTGATGATCCTCAGATAGGGAAGGCTGATACTGACTGTGGGAGCCCCAGCATACCAAGGATTCTGGTAGACGAGACGGAGGGGTTGGTCCATGCTTGGTGTCTGACACAAACTGAGCTGGTGACTGGACGAGTCAGTGGGTGGCTTAAGGAATTATGGGAGGGGAACGGAGGACCATAGAATATAGATTCGCCTAGAGATAGTAGTAGAAGAAAAGACTAGTAGACTATGAGCTTTTGAGAGACATGAAAGCTCGAGTTCAGCTGTTCAGCACTGAACTCCAGTCGACACTCTTGATGTACGAAGCGGCATCCGTTAAAGCATCCATGCTCACGCCAGCCTGTTGCGGAAGAATGGTCCCTTGACTACCATCCCAGACGAACTCGCGGACATAACATGAAGTTTCTGCAAACTCAACCCCGAAACCGTCGAGCCATAGATTAACCACTTCGTCGCTGGTCAAGGGTTGTTCGGATGTCTTGACACCCTGTATCTCACGCCATGGTCTGATGTAGTCGTTGGACTGCATTAGGCCAGATGTTCCGAGCATGGTTGTCCCTGCAGATGCTTTCAGAACGAGCGCTTCGGCGAATGGCCCTGTGTCCCTTGGTGGATTGGCGAATCGTGTGAAGAGGTGATTGGCGGTCTTTGCGTCTCCTGCTTTGCTGTTTGATTCACCAGTATCTGATTGGATTATGGACCGGTGGTCAGTATGTGCACCGAGACTTGTGAGATTGTGTGCTGTTATTATGGGCGAGGTGGACAAGGTTGAGCAGCTTGGATAAATGAGATATCGAACCTTTTTGGGCATGAAGAAAGGATTCATCTTCCAGTTGTCCAAATAGTAGCCGATTTGTAGATACCTTGTCTTTGCAAGTAGCGTTTGATAATTTGAACCCCCCTCGTTAGCTTTCGCTGCCAGGTACTTCACGAACTGCGCTTTGCTGTCAAAGTGCCAGACCCAGGTATACTTATCATTGCTGCATTTCCTAGCGTCGCAAGCGAGCTCAGAACCAGTCTGTCAATCCGTGGTGCCATTTGAGCGGCAGCATCGATGATATTTTTCCCTTGTTGGAACTCGCGGAGGAAGCATGCCTCATTCCACGTGGCCTGTGTGTCAGTGGCAACGAGCCCATTGTTCAATTGCGCTCTAACCTGTTTCCACACTTCCTGAGTCGAAGCACGGTACAGTGTGGCATGAATTGCCAGAAGTCAGTGACGCCAAAAATGGCGTTGGCATCTTTGAATGCTGATTTCAGTGACTCGACATCATCCAAGTCCGCCTTAACGACTTTGATCCCTGGAAGAGATAGCCCTAGAGCCCTAGCTGCTTCTGATCCGGGGTTGCGTGTAATGGTTCTCACTTCCCAACCTGGGATCTTGGAGAAGATGTGAACCACAGGACCTCCAGGCTCCCTGTAGTCAGGGGAATGTTGTTAGCAATGTTTTGGAAGCAGCATCCTATTCTACCTCCCCTTTCCCGCTCTGAGCCGTTCGCCTCATCGCAAATCTGTAATGGGAAAGCTTACCTGTGTCCCAGTGGCACCGACCACGGCAATTATTTTAGGAGACATTGCAAGGCCTTCCTCGTCGCAGTTGGTCGCACTTGGTTGCTCGTTCTGCTCGGGTCAGTGAGATAATGTCCAGAAATGCATGACATATTTGCGAAGGAGTTCTCTGGATCATGGCTAAGCTCGGCATTTTGATGTGGATTTCCTCGACATAGTCGGGGCATCAAGATCCGCGCGCAGCTCCTTACTGCGGCCCGAGAGCGCGAATATGCGTCTTTCGCAATAGTAGTGTGCTCATCGGTTCAATAGTCGTCCCGAGAACACCTGGCGCGTAGAAGGCTAAAAGCACTCCTAGCCCAACATATAGCACATGCACGGATATGAAGTTAACAGGAAATAGCTCTTTGTAGTCGTTGTTTGCAAAAAACAGACTCCAGAGTAAGACAGCCGGGCTCCTTCACTGCCTCCACCTCCCACCCGCACTTCCACGCTGAGTCTCCATTTGGCAATTGACAGGCAATGGTGCGATCTAAATAATGGTCCAGAGTTACAGTACATTTAATCGTTCTTTGCAGATGCGCTCGGACAATTATGTTCTTAAGAATCAGACGGCCACTGGCTTGCCGAACTGTTTCTTGGAATATACTTCCCAACTGGTTCTACCACGTCAAAGACACAAAATCAGAGCGCTTTGCGCCTGGGGCAGTATTCTTCGAGATGAGTGCTATAGCCACAACTAACAAAAGAATGAACGACTTCCAGCGGACAAGAGGCAAGTTATATGGAGGCTGGGGCCACGCAGAGGCGCCTGCAGCCCTTCAAGATCTCAAAGGAAAGTCGGGTAACAAAGATCAGACAGGAAGAAAGCTGTTGAAAAGAAAAGTAAAATTTCCATTGCTCTATCCCGACTGCAGGACCCTCAGCCCACCTCACTACCAGTCGCCACTCTAGTAACACAAAAAGAAACTTGCTCGCGCACGTGAATGGCATTTTGCAAAGTTTAGCCAATCGTGCAACCGAATAACTCGAACCCTGTGAAGCCAGTCTGGCCTGCCTCCTGGCCGGTAACGGAAAAGACGGCGTTGTTAATGGTAGCGGCGCCACCGCAACCGATCCACTCGCTGTCATCGAATGTCCAGCCGTTAACTGGATCGTACCAGCACTGCCAGTTTGACGAGATGCCACCGTAGGCGCGGATGGCGTTCAGGAAGTCCTGTCCGTAGTTGTCGGTGCTGACGCCCTGGAACGTGAAGCGGTATCGTTGCAGCCCAGCTTCTTGCCATGTGGTGACAAATTGTGCGCTACCTGGAGCGGAGACAGGGTGTTAGTTTGTGAGTAGAGAATGACTCTAGAGGAGGGAGAATGCAGAGAAGGAGTTATCGGAGAGGGGCATGGTTATGTGGCGTCGTACCTTGTTGTGCGGTTGCGAGGTTGATCAAGCTCGCGGCGGAGAACACAATACCGGCGAGGAGAGTAGAGTATTGCATGTTGAGTTGAGTTGAAAGGAGGTGAAATGGGTGTTAGTTTTGATGGACTCGACGAGGAGAGATATTGTTAGGAATGTTGCCTGGAAGCGAGAGTTAGAAGTGCTGGTTGCTGGTTGCTGTTAGACATGATTGCATGGCATCTTTCCATGATTAAATATTTTCCTGAGCTTGAGGAGTGATGTATCAAGAGCTATACTTGGAATACCGATCAATGCATCAACATCAAAAAGAAGAGAACGCAGTAAATACTGATTACTGCATCAATGTGAGACAGGAGAAAGACCCATGAAGGTTAGATCCGCCTCGGTATGCATACAGAATGAATGCTCCCTAGGAGTAGTAGTTCGAGCCTCACTTGAGATCATAGCCACAATGGTCTTTTGCTCTGCAAGGCTGAGGGTTCTCACATTTGGAATTCGGGCCTGTAAACGTATTCTCCCTTCGCTCTCATCGGCACGACCAGCTGATTGTGGCATGCTAGCCGCTTGAGATCCAGAGATTGGCGAATGAAAGCTGGGGTCGGCAGTTCCGTGAATGTCTTGCTCCATGCTGGGGTGGCTCGTATGATCGCAAATCAGTAAGCGCCAGATACGCCAGTAACTCGTCAAAGGGGAGCAGAGTTGTGAAGCCTGTGGGGGATCTTGCAGATATGTTCTAACTTCTTGCCAAGATAAATTTAGCACTTCGGTTATCGCTGAGTGCTGTATGATTGGCTGTCAGGGGAGGGTGACGCAACCCTATCCACAGCCGACAGACTAGTGCGAGGCTATGGCAACCTTATCTTAGGTAAGGTTTTCAGCTTAAAAGCTTAGCTTACCTTGCATGAGGTTCAACCTGAAAATCGTGCAGCTGAAAGGACTGTTCGGGCATCTGCAGCCAGGGAGCCTTGTAACTGGATGCTGATGTCATAACGAGGGGAAGCTTGCACAAGATGCCCAATGCTCCATCAGCAACGCTCGGCATTAGACCGAAGACGAGAGTTTGAAAATGTGACTGGGTTCCACTTTCCTCTCCACGTTGTGCAGGTAAGACTCAAGAGACATCACAGTTGTTGTATTCTAGCAAGAGATGCCTGATAAAATTGTCCACTTTCGGTCTTCAGGTCCGATGAGAGGACTTAGGAAGGAAAATAGAATGAGTTGAACAAATTTCACGTGATTGGGATAGGGGTAGTTGAGATTCACAGTGCTGGGTTGTCATAGTCGAAGGAAAAGAGAACTAAGGAAAGGGATATACGGCTTTTCGCGATAGAATATTCTCAGACATGACATGTAATGATCGACTAAAAACTGACATCTAGGACTAACACAGAAATAAGGGCTATAAAATGCAAATTTGGGCCACATGATGGAACGAGAGACTTGGGCCCCAAAATTCCAAAAAAAAAGAAAAGAAAAGAAAAACATAAAATCAACAGGACCGACAATAATGCAGCAAAACATGAAAAAAGCAAATCCCACACATCTAACTAGCTGGAAAAATCGATATGCAACCCTGCTCCTCTTGCCATGAGCAGAAAGCGCTGTCTATGCGTGCAGAAATCAATAGAGGACTTCTATCACTCTCAGTAGCGTCTGAAAGTACACTTAACATTGTGTTTTGCCATTTGCAAGTTGCCAAACAGGTCTGTGGAGGCCAGAATGTCAGTTATGCAGATACTCGAGGTGGGGGAAGAGCCAAAACATACCCAGAAACAGCATCAGGATCCGCCATGGTGTTGAGGTTGATATCCATGAAAGCCTGGGGAACTGGAGCACCAGCTTGCGGGTTGTTTCCGTTGGCCATGATTTCCGCCGCGTTGATGTTGGCGTTGTTGGTGCTGTTGAGATTGAACTCGAGGGTCACAGCAGACGGGAGGTTGAACTGTGAGTACAGCGTGCAGGTGCGGTGACCAGACTGAACAGCCGCAGGAGTGCTGAACTTCCAGACATAAGTGGCACAGGTTGTTGGGCGGTTGAGGCATTCTTGAATGCAGTCGCATTCATCCTGGACTTGTGGGAAGGTCAAGTCCACTTCGGTCACCACACCAGTCACGTCAAAGCCTCTGGTGTCTATTTGCAGTGTCAGTTAGAAGCAGCAACGTGGGAAGGGTAATAATCAAGAGCATAAAACATGTCGCGGGAAGACGTACATCGAATGCAACCATTTTCCATGGTGTTCAGTCCAGGGCAAATTTTCTTGAGTCCGCCTTCGTTGTCGTGGTCTCGGTCATGGGACTGGTCTTGGGACTGATCTTGGCTGTATTGGTCGTATGAGTCACGGGCAGTAATGGGCCCTGCGAGAGCGCCGACGGCAAACAATGCGGCGATAGCAGCGACGGAGAAATGCATTTTTGAGGTTGATTTGAATGAAGGTCGGGTACTGCTGAAGAAGAAATGAATTCAAATGAAGAAGACAAGAGTCAAACGTGAATTAATGTAAAGAGAGACGTAAGGAGATATCGCTATGAAAGCATAAGAGAGTGATGTTTGTTGTCCTGATGTGAAGTGATTGATGGATCATGGAAATCAGTTGAAAACTGGAAGCAATATATACAAACCTGAGAGCTAAATCCGGAGTATCATTATCAACCTTGCATCGTAATTCTCCATCGTAGAGGTTACAATGTGGAGCACTCCGTTACATCGTCGCTTCTCCTCCATAATCACAGGGCTTGTCAGGATGCGAAAATAGCATTTGAAGAGAAACAGGCGTGAATTGCAAATTCAAGGACAGCTCAGCTTTCGACGTTCGTATAATGAAGATGGCATTGAGAGGGTTGACGTCGAGGGGCTTGGGGCTGAGGCCTGGCGAGCCTATCACGAGTCGTCGGCGGCTGAATCTCTGGTCGGTGGTGAGCTCTATTTCCAACGGTTATTACCTCACCAATTGCGGTCGCCGAAGTTTATTCGAGCCACGCCAGCGCTGAATGAGTAAACTCAGGTAGCAATGGGCGCCGCCCATTTCACCGCTGTACTCGTATCCGCCAACATGGGACTAAACAATGGCTTAGGTGATTACCGAATCCTCGAATGCGCCAAAAGCTTGATCCAGCCTCCTTGGTGTTGCGTACCCTTTTGTCGTTGGAGGGTTACAGAAGGCGGCGGTGTGCTTCTCACTCAATCATGCGAAAATAGCTTTGTATCTGTTGTGAATTTCTGGGTATGATATGAAGAATACGTGGACAGTTATGTGTCTGAAATGGAATAGACCAAGGAGAGAGAACAAATCAATGTTGGATTACACATTTCTCGTGTATTGAAACTGCCGTTGCTGGAGCGTTAGGCTCAAGCTTCCGGCGTGTTCCTATTGACGTGAACAACTTTTGCTTTCAGGAAGACCTGAATGGCCTCCCAGCAAGACTCTTGCCTATATCCGTTTGACTTTTACCGCCAAATGAGGTATCTGACACAAGCCAGTGGAAGAAATGGATCATCATAGATCCTGTTTCATGCTCTACCGAAACTCGAGGTGCTCTTGTAATGTCAGTGGTAAAACCTGTAGTGCAACAGCATAATTCTGAGAAGCCCATAAGATCCACAGGGAACCCCTGGGGCCACTGCAACACCTCAAAAGTTACCTCGTGCAAACAGCCGCTGTCTATCCATCCTAATTAGCCTACCAAAAACCTTGGCTCAGCCTCGCTGTACTACGAGGCAGCCCAAAATTCTTTTGATGCTCGCTCCGGTCTAGCAGTGGGCGTGGGTAAGCAGCACGACTTGCGCTAGATACTGCTAGTGAATGAAAATGAAATAGTCGTATGTCCACAGCGCCAGGAGAACCCGAGTGAGATCGCAAACGGTGAAATTGTGTTTGGGTACTTGTTGACGACGTCGTCTTCCGCTCGTCGTGCCCACTGAGCAGGTCAGTCTCCGTTCACCTCTAATACCGGACCGAGGTATGTAGAGGCTGTCCTTATCATACATCATACACCTCACTCCTATCCTTAGCCACATACAGTGAACCCAGCTGAAGCTAGCGAAGAAGCGCTCTCCGCGTCAGCAGCTAGCATCTGCTTATGGAGCTGGGGTAGTTCGTTGAGATGTAGAATCAAATATGCCTTTGATGATCATCGAGTCGGGCGCATGGATGCCCACACTAGGATATTGGCTACCGCCAGGGCTATATCCATCGCTAGCGGACTAAGACGTGATATATCTTACTGGACATAACGCCGTAGCGTTTGATCATGATCTTGACCAGTCTTAGTGGCGTACTTCCAAAGCCAGCAGATATTGTCAATATCTGTATGAGCCCCATCCACATATCTATTTACCTTCACCCGAGCCCACAGATCATCTACATTGACAGAACGCCCACCCATGATCGTGAAAGAAGATAGAATAGGGAGGCTTCTATTTGTGTGGAGGAACGTAGGTCACGCCGGCAAAAGCGAGGCAGCGGCTGAGCTGGGTGATAGTTTTGAGGTAGGGAGAACCGGCTGGGGAACGGACTCGGCTCCCTTTCGTACTCCGGAGGGGAAAGGACTCTTTGAGGCAGATGACGGAGAGGGTTGTATAGGGACGAGATGCAGATCTGCACCCTAGCACAGGTGTGCCTGAGATTACCACGCCTTCAAATGACACGCTCACGTGCAAATCGTTGGACACTTCCCCACATTGACATCACGGTAGTATCACATTACCATATATTTGGTAAGGCACATTCTTGCCCATTCGATTCCCCGTAGAGCCCTATTTTTCGCGCCTAGTCCAATCTTGCCTTATTCACTTTGATGGCTAGACAGAGGGCTTATTGGAGCGGTGAAGAATGGAATAATTGAGTTAATGATCGAGCAAATAGCTTTTACTGAGGCAAATCAGGGCGGAGGTGTCTTCAAGGGGTATAAACGTGTCTCTGGTTTTGGTCCGGGATTTGTTCCTCTAAGTAGGCTCCAGTCATTGGAGGCCTTAATCCACGAATATAAGGTAGCGTTGGGGAGTCCTCAACCTTTGATATGACATTTCAAACACTTTTACTCTTATCATCATGACAGACTTGACACAATTCAAAGCAGCAGTGCTCGTCAACGCCATATCAGCGGTCGACGACGACTTCAAGGCTGCATTTCAAAACTGCATCAGCAGCGCCTGCCCTGGCGCGTTGGTGGACTTCTTCGATCCAATCGAAGCCCAGACGTACCCCAAGCCAGCTCAGTATGACTTAATTGTTTTAACTGGCGGCATCGTAGATGCAATGGCAAAGGATATTCCTTGGGTGCTGAAGATGCAAGATTTTCTGAGAGAGACCGTAGAGCAGTGCCCAACGCAGAAACTTGTTGGAATCTGTTGGGGCCATCAAACAATCCACATCGCTTTTGGAGGCGTAGTCGGTCCTATGGACAATAATCAGTTTGAGGTTTTTGGTTTCTTGTATGTGAAAGCCGGGGCGTGTATTTGCTAACATAATATTTTAGGTCGGGGTGATGCCTATCACTCTCACTAGCGCTGGCTCCTCATTCTTCACTTCTTACCTCCCATCAACAAAGGTGTACAGAATCCCTGAGTTCCACGAGCAGGAGGTCAAGACTCCGGGCAAGAATTTCATCGCTCTGGCGGAAGAAAATCAGTGCTTCATCAACTCAGCCAATACCATTCTAACTTTCCAAGGTCATCCAGAGATGTCCGCAGGATTGACGAGGCTCCTTTTGAAAGATATGCCAAAGTATAGGGATCTTAATGCGGCGGAGAATGACGCGTTGGAGATGAGAATTGATAGCCAGCACGATGGGACTGCACTATGGAAGCGGATCGTAGACTGGGCTGGCAAGGCTTGAGGCTGGGTTGGGGCTGGAGACTCGACAAGTGTAGAGGCACGTTTCAAGTGGGAACTGTCCCTTCCTTACCACTCAAACCACACCTCAGCAGAGATCCCTAATCGAAGTTACCGCTTTTGGCGAGGTCTAATGGCGATGATTGCGAGGGTGGGGTGGCTGTTACGCGAAGCATTCGCCATAAAGTAACGACCAGTGGCTATGCGCTACCAAATCGTGTCAGAAAAAGGGTCCAAGCCCAATTTTGCTGCAGATTGTGTGGCGTGCATCTATCTAGACAGGATGATTGTCATGAGAAGTTTCATGCGCCTCTCTGTAGCAATTGGGTGGTGGGAGGCATTTGAATTTCTTGATAACCCACGGGATGCTTCAATTGCAAGTTATTTGGAGGTTACAGTCGGGCCGGAACATCCTATTGATCCGTCGCTCAGAATGGAACACAATGCTAAACCAGATTAGGAAGGTGGGAGGAGTGGTCAGTCATTGGTTGCACAAGGATGTTCTCCCACTCTTGTGCGAGACCACTTACATACCGACCTGAGCCCTGGACCAGTGATCGATGTTGCAGTAGACTTTTTTGAACTCATGTAGAAAGTTGTACAGAGCGACTAACATGTCAAAGCAACCTCGCCTCATCTGATCCTGGCATACACGACCCGCTTTCAAAGTCAAACACAACCTCTCGTTCCCCCATTTTACTATCCACGGAAACTATTCGCCTCCAGTCAAGATACTCGGCTTCCTCCTCGGCCAGACCCCATCGGACGATGCCTGTCGTGAATCTTGCTGGGTCCCAAAGTTGACCCGGTCCAGCACCATTGGATTTCTTGTGGGTTCCCAAAATCATTGGAGCCATCTCAAAGAATCCAGTGTGACATTGCTGGTCGACTTTCGCCGCCTGGCGCCAAGCAGTAGTTCTAGCTGTTGTTGCTTGAAGCGATCTGCATGGCCGCTGCGGTGGGTGGCTTGGGTTCGGAGCTGTCACAGAGCATTCATCTTGTACAGTAAGACGTCAAAATAGAAAGTGTTTCCCAAATCCTACAGCTAATAGCCTTCGTCGTCATTCGGCGTTAAGTTAGAATTGTGGAGGCTCCACGAGTTAATTCTAGCTTCTCCCAAGCCTAATCACCGAGCGCGCTATGAATTTGAAGTCTAGGTTTAATCCAAGCATAACTTAACCTTTGCTTGATATATAGTACGCCTACGTTTGCCAGCTTACTCGTAGATTACTGACCTCAGCGGGGTCCCCTTTCCCCACAACTCTCAGAGTGACTGTTCTACAAAGGCGCTATGCAATCGCTTATTGGGCATAACCTTTCATGTTCTGGCTCGTCACTAGGCCATACTACTTCTCGATATCGGGGTAACGATCTGGCCCGAGACAGGGAATCTTAACGCCGAGAAACGCCATCTTCATAGTCCCCAACCGCCGAGCTGATGTGGTACGCAAGTCCCAGTGCTAGATGGCGTCATGTTCGGTTGACGCGATAGGAAATCTCAACCTTTAGATCCGCAACGACTGACAGATTATTGAATTACGAGCGAGACAAACAAGCGATCTATGATTGAGCATCTTGCATGCCTGTTCGCTTGCCGTCAGCTTCCGGTGCAGATCGCAACTGTGGATTATTGATTCGAGCCAAACGATATTAATCATACAATCACAGCCGCGGTTCACCAGAATCATGTCGTTGGCGGACGATCCTTTCGACAGATCTTCGAAGTTAGTATTTATATCGACTATGATATCAGTAGCTTGCGAAGTGCCATCTGACTGAGCGCTGGATCCCTTCTCGTTTGAAGGCAGGACGCCTATCCTTAAAGCCATGACGGAGAAAACACCAACAGGCACTGAATCTGGGCCATTGCGAGCAGTCTTGCTGGTGGGTGCGATCAGCGAGTACGGTTTCGGCCAATTTGTGATTCGAGAATTGGTCAAGTCGAGGCACTCTTTCAGTCGAATTGGAGTGTACCTTGATCTGAATCGTGACAATGCGGCCAAAGCGCCCTTTCTTGAACGACTCAAGCAGGCAGGGATAGAGGTCGTTCAAGGGAAAGGATTTGAGAGTCTGGATTTTTTTATTCGGTTTCGACTGCGTCATGAGTTTTCTTGGAAACCATGGATTGCGACTGCAACCTGCACTGATCGACTCTGCCATTGCAGCAGGCGTTCGTCATTTCTATCCTAGCGAGTATAGTGCGGACATTTTTGTCGGACAGAACTGGACACAATGATATTATGTCGAGAAAGTCAGGACTCGACGTCACCTGGAGGAACGTGGGAAAGATCTGCCCGAACTTGGATGGACATACGTGCTGTTTGGTCGGCTGACAGAGTGGGCAGTGTTATCACACTTTGGGTTCGACAACCGGGCCGCCCGTGCCCATATCTATGGGACACCAGATGGAAAGCAAAGTTTGATCAATGCAACAGATGCTGCAGCTTATCGTCAAGACTCAAGACTCTGCAGGATCCATTAGGTTTGACGGACGCAAGAAGGAGAGCTTACCGGTTTTCAGAGAGTTCACCAACGTATGCGACCCTGTTCAAAACTTTGGAAATATTGACAGGAAGGGAATACCATGTCGAGTATCTAGACGTTGAAACGGCCCAGCTCGAAGAACAAGCAGCAAAGCAGAGCGGCGACGTCGATGAAGAGCTTTCTGCAAGCCACAAATTGATCCAAGGGCGACAAGGAACTCTGCTCCCCCTTCCTTGGGACAACGAAAGGTTTCCAAGCATCACGCCCTCAAGTCTCCAGGATAGCCTGACGGCCCCCTTCGCTTCCCCCCAGCTGCGGAAAGCTTATGGTTTGGAATGATGCCGGAGAATGTGACAGCGTAAAGCTAAAGTCTGAGACACGGATGTCTTGGACTCTTTCTATATCAAATGAACGGTACGTCTTGGTCAGTTGCTGAGTTTGGATATGCCTTAATTACTTGAGAAGCGGGAAAAGACTGTCCAGGGTAGTTTGCTGAAGATTAAGATGTAGGTCAGATTAAGCTCATCCATAGCTGTGGCCTACGTACTAAGTGGAAAGGGCAGGGAAAGGGGGAGGCTTTGGCGACCTTGTCTTCCACGTTCTTCGCAATACTTCGCAAACTGATGCCGGGCGGTGCATTGGCGTCCACCCTCCATGCAGCACACGTAGCGACAGAGGATTCACACGCCGTTGCAACATGGACAAGCGATGCTTCGCGATGCCTTTAAAACATTGGATTTTGAGGCCGTCTTGCATCACGGACAGGCGATGGAAATGATATACCAAAATAATCAAATGCTTCAGCCCTTGCTGCAGCAACAGAAGAAAAAGAACCGTATATTTCAAGCTTGGACACGGTACGACGAGATAATTGGGCCTATGCCAGTCTCTAGACTCGATCCTGCCCAAGAAGATATATCGAAAAAAGTGATAGAAGTCCTCGAGGCCAGAGGCGATATTGAAGCCACAGAGAAAGATCTTCAAGCTATTCGCACAGCCATTTCATGGTGGCGGATACCAGGCTTTTTTGGAGAAAGGGAGCGCCTCGTGAGTGAGGTAGCGAAGTCACGCGACAGTGTAAAGCAAATTTATGCAGTTCTCGAAGGACGTGACAAGAGTGCTGCTCAAGAATTTTCTCGAATCTATGCCGAGATCTTGAGGATTGGGCTGGAGCAAAGTACTGCCGTGGTATCGGGGGACCCAATACAGCTGCAGCATGCACTCTCTCTGGTCGATGAGATGGAAAAACTTTCGCAGACAGAGTTCGGCGCGATCTTAGTTGACCCAGCTGACATCAAGCATGACCGCCAATTGTACAGGTGGAAACGGGAGTTGTTATCTTCGAAATGGAAAGCCGCCATGCAATCCTTGGACTATTCAACCGCTCTTGCAGAAATTGAGCGACTCTATGAAAGCCATGGCTTCCCGCGACCCTTGAATCGGTGTTCTAATTCATCGGTACCAGACTTTGTAGTAAATACGTTCGAGTCAATGGAATGGTTTCGTATAGACCACCTCCTCGACTCAGCCGAATTCGCCCTTGAAAGACGCGATTTTGGAAAAGCAGTGGATTGCTATCAGGAAATCATCCAACTGAACGATGAAGGAGCATTTTCTAACCTCAAGCCTGGCGATCTGGAGGAAAGAATGAAAAAGGTACGAGAAGCAAACAGTAAAATCACTCTGGAACGTATCGTCGACGGGATCGGCCAGTAAATCCTGGCTGGTGATAGACAGCGTCTCCGAGCACACCGACTTTGAGCTCGGATAGACAAATATCACCCGAGCCTTGTCAATACAGCCGCCGTCGTCTTCGATATATTGTCGAATTGGTTTGGTTGGAGCGAATGGGCTACTTTTTGGGTTTTGGCGATTTCGGTTATTCTCAGAGTGTTAAGGTATGCCTAGGTAATAGTTTTCAGCCACAGTGTAGAAGGCGCACTTGATATTGGATTCAAAAGGCTGCAATAGCGGCGGCTTACCGATCCCCGAAACGGAAGGGTCGATCCCCCTCCGCAACCGAAGTTCCACCGATGAACGCATGGGAACTACGGAGCACAGTGACAAGATTGGTGTGTATCTTTTTGACGGCCATCTTTCAACACATTGCCAGTGCTTTTTGTAGCTACTCCCGGCCCCTTACAGTCGTGACACGCTGACTGAGTTGTCGCAATGTCCCTCCAACTATGATAACTGCTCCATCCCGTGCCAAAACCCTGACGCACGAAGCACAAAGGCAATAATGAGTGTACTGCTTCCCTGCGACACCGTCCTCAATCCAATGCACTGACACTGACAGGTACAACACCATAATGAAAAGGCCCAACGCTATATCGAGCAGCTGGACGTGGCACGTACTACTGGCAGCTGGAAAGATGTTCCCGAGTTAATTCGGAAAATTACAAAACACGCTTCTGACCAAAAGCGTATGTTCCCACGTCTCATGTGAACTGCTTGCAATTAACCTCTTCTCAACCCTAGGCCTGCTCCAGGTTGCAAAGGCTGAACTTGATGTTATCAACTATGCCACCGCTGCTGCCCGCAGACCTGGCACTTCCGAATCCACAAAGCCTTCGTTACAATCCCTCTCCTCTCTAGAAGCGGACATTAAATCGAGTGAAAATCCAGATGAGGAAAGCCTCCAGGGCGAATCATGTTTGCTCTGGGCGCGCTGGATGGGGGCTCAGCAGAAAGAGACCGCCATTCCGACATTAAGATTCGACCCTGCACGAGCAGCTGCCGATGCCAATTCTACTTGGACCAAGATTTGTGTGGTGAAGGCTGTATATATCCAGGGAATGCTTTTTAGCCAAGACGGGCAGGTCAAGAAGGGAAACAATACGCTCCGACCAATCCTGCCCTGGCTAGATTCCAATCGCAGCCTTGTGGTGTCTACACCGCAACTCCTCTACTGGGCGCAACAACTCCTCGGGCGGGTCGCGTTAGGCAACAGAACATCGGACGATTCTTCCCTCGATTTCGATGATTCGTCAGCTTTCAGGTTACAGGCTTTCCGTCACTGGGCAGTTCTTAGTGTAAAAGGCAAGCCCGTGTCCTCCTCAACCTATGGGAATGCACCGGGTCATTTGTCCAATCTTGCAATGTGGAGGGCATACTATAGGTTCATGTCAGGAATTCTACACCAACGACCCGGAGCTGTTCAACATGTTGCTATTAGTCAATCCGATCTGGCTGTGGAACTCCGTCGAGTGGAGACATCGTACGAAAGCGAGCTGCTCCGAAACGCACATTTCCCCAAGGCCACCGAATCAAACAAGCCGGTAGAAGACTGGGTGGAAGAAGTTGTTGGGAATTGGCACATCCTCTGTGGCTCGAACTGGTCTGAAGCTGATCTTGGTGACGGCGGTCGAAATTCTGTGGGGAGGAATGTGTTGGAGATCCTATATCGTGCAGCGACCAAGACGTTCCACTCCACTCTTATTCTCCGGAGACTATTTCAGCTACACAAGGCTCTTGCTGATTTCGAGCTTGCTTATAAAGCTCTAGATACATATGTTGAACTCATGGACAGCGGTAGAGCGAGAGCGGCCAAATCTCACGAGGTTGCCTTGGGCCAAGACAGTGATGAGGTTTTTCTGCAAACAATCTGCGAGGGAATTGAGGGACTATGTTCCTATGGAGGCCAAGCAGAAGCAGAAAAGGCATACGATCTGTGTCTTAAAGTGGAAGGCCTCCTCGACGAGCTTGGACTCTCTTCACTCGATGAGAGGTTGAATGGTGGAACAGCGAACGGTGGACGAATATACGGCAAGCCTCCCCTGCGACATCCATTGACATCGTATCTTACCGACACGATCTACCGGGCGATGGGTATTGGAAAGTCGCAATGGGCACGGTGGACTCCTTTCAGCGAGAATCGGTCATCTCTGCAGTCCGAGGCCATTGAATGTCTTCAAAAGGCAGCCCAGCAAGACTTGCCACCCCATATGCACCTAAAGACCTTGTTCGCACTTGCAAGCTTGCTTGCGGAAACTCGGGAACTCGACCAGGCAATAGCAATTGTGAAGAGGGCACTGAGATCTCGGGCACCTGGGCATGAGGTGGGAGACGCGTACCAAGTGCAGAGAAATCTGATCCCATTTTGGCACCTACTATCGCTTCTCCTGACGTCCAGACAGGACTTTGGAACAGCGGGGCAGAGTTGTGCAGCAGCATTTGAGCAATTTGTCCCATCCAGTGTCATATTTGGAACCGGGTCTAATGAGGGAGTCGGGAGTGAGAAGTCAGGGATGGGATCCCGAGAGGGCGGACTTGTGGATGACATGGAAGGGGATGAGTTACGGAGGATCATCGAAATACGAATCACGGAGCTCGCATTGACCGAGCTGAATGAAGGGCATGAGCAAGCGGTGAACAGCAGTAACGACCTGCTAGGGCTCTATTCACGCTTATTCGGTCGACTGGGGGGGCTTACGAGCGCGGAAAACAGTTCCAAGACGAAGTTGATGCAGCCGCCGAAGAGCTCGGCGGGAACGATGAAGAGCTCTCGTGCTAGCCTTTTTTCTAGGAGAAGGGTAGGCCCCTCAAGCGAATCACCCAAAGACGTACGGACGGGCAACGGAACATCGATAGCAGAAGAAAAAGAAGCGTCACGGCCAAACACTAGGGCGACACAGGCAACTGATGCGCCTACGATTCATGTGACGAATGAAGATGAAACGCCATCACCATCGAGGCATCGGCTATTTCGAGCATCACACGAACATAGCAGGGATGAGAAACAAAACTCATCGGGGAAACCACCAGGAAGTCGGCCTCGACGTCGCCTTTCACGATCGAAAAGCCGTGGTGGGAGGGAAGACGTGCCCAGTCACGAATCAAGTGAGAAACAGTCTTATGAAACGAGTCAAGAGAAAGAGGCCAATGTGGAAACAGCTGCAGACTCAGTACCAGGGCAGCTGAGTACGATTCCCTCACAAGAAGTCCCGGCAGTTCGACCTGAAACGGGGCACGACACGAGTGATAAGGCCAAACTTCCGTTGAAACCAATCCCGCATAACCTGGGGTCACCCGACGAAATACCACCGCCGGTGAATCATGATGTCCAACCACCGGAACAAGATGTCAGGCTACCTATGGGCAAGCGGAATGGGCTGGCGCAAGATCTGGTGCCTCGATTCCCGCGGGCTGTGGCACAAAGACAGGCGTGGGCGGTTTTGGTCAAGATCTGGCTGGTGATAGCTACGCTGTACCGTCGGTCGAAGATGTTTGAGGACTCTCGAGAAGCTTGCGACGAAGCTGCGAAAGTGGCACTGCGGGTGGAGACGTTGGTGGCAAGCGTGGAAAGTTCGGCTCGAGCATTCGGTCAAGCCGGGTGGGGAGGCGGGGGCAAAAGCTCGGACGAACTGTGGGCAGATGTGTACTACGAGCGTGCGGAGTTGCTGGTGGCGATTGCGCGTGAGCGCGAGGAGAGCGAAGGCAGCGTGGTCTCTGAAGGGATCCGAGAAGCGGTAGATCAGTATGAGCAGTGTCTGATGTATTTCCAGAACCATTCTGGAGGGATTGTTGGACTGAGCAATGTTCTCCTGGACTACTACGAACGCAAGGTGGAACTTGGGAAGAGAGTTGATGGGGCTAAAGCGGCTTGGAGTACGGTGGCTGCGGCTGCGACTGCGTCTGGCCCAAGCCCAAACTTGAAGGTGGAGGAACAGGTGGAGGAGCGAGCGCGGAGACATCGGAGGGAGCTTTCTCGACAATCGATAGACGAGCCGGCGTCCAACGGCAATTTGGAGGACGCGACGGGGGCTGGTGGGCATGCAGCACGAGTCAAAGACGATGAGCTCAAGAAAACACCGGAGAACCTCAATCGGCTGGCAGCTCGAGACCGTGCATATGGACTCCTCAGTACGCTGACGAAGCTGGGGAGTGGATGGGACAACTCAGAAGCATGGCTCGCGTTGGCTCGAGCGAATGAATTGGGGGGTGAAGTCGAGAAGGCCAAAGAGATCCTTTGGTGGTGTGTCGAGCTGGAGGACACACGTCCCATTCGTCATTGGCACAACATTGGAGGCGGATATGTTCTTTGAGCATGGTCGTAGCTTAGGTCGACTCCCGCTGTGCGATGTATTTGTGAAGATGACAAATTACGAAAACAAGAGGACGAGTACTGAAGATCCTTGAGTGGAGTGATACGGCAGATGCATACCTAGATACCGGATGTGTTTGAGAACTGCATTAGGTGTTTAATTTCTCTTTTATTTGTAGGTACCTAGTACCTAGGGAGTATAGGGATGAAGTATCGTGATGCTATCTAACTCCATACGGGTATTTGAATAGCCGGCTAGTATTATCGATGTATCCGATAGGGGGGATATACTGTAGTACTGTACGACGTAGCACTCGTAGGCATCTTTAAAACACGTCGAGTGTCAGGATGAGGATGAGGATGAGGTAGGTAGGCTCCGTAATTACCAATCCCGATCATGATGTATGAGGCAACGATGGGGCATGGAAGGATGATATATTGTATGAACTGTGTGTATGTATCAACCAAAAGCTCGGCTCGGCAATCTCGCGGAAACGTTTGACGGAGTCGCGAATCCAAGGAAGAGGCCTGCCTGAAGAAAGAAGGGAGAGAGAAGGGGAAGAGAAGGAGATGAGGCGTTGCCAAGAAAGACCAAAGGGTGATACTAACTTGTACTAGTAGTAGTTAGCTTCCTAACTAGTACTACTTGTGTCTACGGAGTATTGATATTCCGTCATCCGGACCAGGTTCGCCAATAAGTCAATAACTAGGCGTCCCTCCTCCCTGGGCCAGCGTGGCTTGGGAGGCTGAAATACTCCCCCCGGGCGGGCCTGGCGGAGGCACCCTCTAACTACCGTAGGGCCTCCTGAGGCCCAATCACCACGATTCGCCGCACCTAAATTTAAGGACTGGTGGGCAAGCGAGGGAGACGGAGACCTGGGGCCGTATTTTTAGAATGGACGATGGACTGGCTGGGCTGCCTGGGCTGGCAGATGGCAGCTGGAGGTCGGAGTTTCAGCCTGGTCTGCCTGTCCTTGTCCAGGAGGATACATGAACTGCCGTTGAACTAGGTCCCTAGTTAATTAATATGAGTTAATATGCCCTTTGTACTCCTTGGACAGGTTTGAAACGGACAGGTCTGCATGCTTGAACCTGTCAATTAAATAAACCTTGGTGACGAGGATATACGCTGGGGAGTGCCTGACGGTTCATCACTCATCATCATTGTGAGAATACAGCCGTGGTGACTACAGAGTCCTATTACATCCGACTTTGCCGTGGGCCACGTAGACGATGGCGATGGGAGTGAGTGATTCCACCACTATGACGAGTGCCGGGAGAATGTGTGGGTTGTATGTATACGGAAGCCCTCGTAAGGGTTACTGCGTAGGGCTAATTACTGCCAAGGGCCATCCGAGAAGCAAAAAGGTAATTGATTGAGATTTAATATCGTAGCTCCTCCTCCGCGTCATCATCCCCCATGCCCCCCGTCGCACCTTCTCTCAGTCCCTCCGCCACGCCGACCAGCCAACCACAGCCGCCCGCCTACCCAATCGCTCGCCTGCCTGCAGATCGCCAAACACCCACCAGTCCAAATGGGGATGTGCGATGACCCCGACTACGCCTTCCCTCTCGTTGCTGCGCCTTCTGCGCCTTCTGCGCCTTCCCTTCTTCCCTCATCTCATCGCCAGGCGAGACGCAACTCGCTTAGGCGAACGAGATCATTTCAATTAATTGATATCCAGACATGCCGACGTGATGATGTGTTCAAATAATATTCCTAATTACTCCCTCCCATCACTTCCTTTCCGTCTGCTTGTCTTCCGTTGGTTTCCTGTTTGAATTGTCCTGTTATATAGATCCTCGACTCACCACTACACACACTGCGAGTCCAGTCACCAGGCTCCGTCACCACTGTCCCTTGGCTGCCACCATTCAGCCTTTGCCCATTCCTTCGTTTTTCCATCTTGCCTTCTGGCGTTGACAAGCCTCTCACACAGTCGATATGAAGTCGTTGGCTGCCGCCGTGGCGGCCGCTGCCCTCGTCGCCCCTCTCGCCTCCGCAATTCCTCTCCTCCCACGATCAGAGAATGCCCGTGTCATCTCCTTACCTATTGAACGGAGGCACGTCCCCGATATCCTCTCACACGAGCGTCGCCGTCTAAAAAAGCGCCAAAACGTCGTCGAACAAGTCCTCGATAACGACCAGTCCCTGTACTACGCCAACCTGACCCTCGGCACTCCCCAGCAGACCCTGCGTCTGCACATCGACACCGGCAGCTCCGATCTTTGGGTCAACACGGCAGATTCAGCCTTCTGCTCCTCCTCAGCCAGCCCGTGCCAGGGCGGCACATACTCGCGCACTGCATCTTCCACCTACAAATTCGTCAATAACAAGTTTAACATTTCCTACGTCGATGGCTCCGCTGCCCTCGGTGACTATGTCTCAGACACATTACATTTTGGTGGAGTCACCCTGGATAACTTCCAGTTCGGCATCGGCGAGACCTCTTCATCCGACCAGGGTGTTCTAGGTATCGGCTATGCAAGCAACGAAGTTCAAGTCAACCGTGCAGGCTTACAGCCCTACCCCAATCTGCCAGAGGCTCTCCTCAATGCCGGTCATATTAGATCGAATGCATACAGCCTGTGGCTAAATGACTTGGATGCCTCAACGGGCGAGATTCTCTTCGGTGGCGTCAACACGGCCAAATATGAAGGCTCATTGGCCACAGTCCCGGTCGTCAAGACTTATGGCGGCTACTACGAACTCGTCGTCGCCATGACTGGCGCCAAAATCAACGGTCAGGATCTCTCCAACTCCAAATCCCTCCCTGCCGGCGTCCTCCTCGACTCGGGCGCCACTCTCACCTATCTACCCAACGACATCACCGAATTGATTTACAATGAAGTCCAGGCGGTTTATCAGGATTCCGTTGGCGCTGCTTACGCTGAGTGCTCACTCGCCAGCTCCTCCGCCACCCTGGATTTCGAGTTCTCTGGCCAGACCATCCGTGTCCCATATAACGAGCTCTTTTTGCCCGCAGGCACCGACAACCGCGGCAACCCCCTCACCTTTACCAATGGCGAACGGGCATGTCTGTTTGGCATTGCCCCTGCTCAAAGCGGCATCTCCGTTCTCGGTGATACTTTCCTCCGCAGCGCCTATGTCGTCTACGATCTAGCCAACAACGAAATTTCGCTCGCCCAAACCGTCTTCAACGCCACCGCCAGCAACGTTCGGGAGATTGGCACAGGTTCTAGCTCAGTACCAAACGCCACTCCTGTCGCCAACCCAGTCACCTCTGTCATCGCTGAGAGCGGTGGTGCCCGTCTTGGTGGTGCAACTGGTACTGCAACTGGCGGCCTGGGAAGCTCATCCGGATCAAGCAATGGTGCAATCGACAAGGCTGTCCCCCTTTTCGGCATGATCCTCGCTGCTGCTCTGGCGGCTGTTGCAGCTCTATAATCGATCCTGTTTCTGATGCGATCACGACCTGACGGACCTTCCTTGTTCAGCGGTGCACTTTTCATCATTTTTACCACTTCGGCCGAAAGGCCAGACGGACAGCATGGAGTTCGGTTTGCCAGCGCCTGGGAGATATCCCTTTTATTGTTTTTGTCCTTTTTTCCAATGCATAGCGCCCCGGCGTTTCTCTCGATATGCCCATGATAGGATGGGAGGTGTATCGTGATGATCTATTTTTACATGCAGATATGCACATATATACATACCCACTCACCCCGAGTCATTTTTAGATAGGGTGTGCATGGACAGCCCGTCCAAGGCGGTCCCCAGATACTATACCCAAGTATATTACCCGACGAATTAATTCCTAATTCTCCCTCTCTATCTCTCAAGAATCCAAGGTTTGGTTCGGTTCGATCCTGCTGGCATTGGGTCTTGTGTAATGTAATGTAACGCACTATATACAAGGTACAACGCACGCTATCAAGTCACAATCCTAAATACAGGTATGGCATGGCTCATGGACCGTTCGCGAGGCGAGGCGAGGCGAGGCGATGAGAGTCTGCACGGTGCCCTGACAATATCAACCCATGCCGACGCTTGGTTTCGAGCTGCCCACCCTGATGCCCCGGGACGTGATTGCCGCCGACGGGATCGAGTTGGCGCTCGGGCTGGAACGCCCCGAAGCCACGCTCTCGTTGTCGGTGTCTCGGCCTGCCGCCGTGTGGCTTCGGTTCTGCACCTGTTGTGCCACTGACGGAGATCGGTTTCTCGGCGAGTCTTCTTCTCTTGCATTGCATATCGCTGGGCCGAAGGTGCCGTCTTGACCTTTGTCCTCAATTGGGATGGGTGGTTGCGGTTGGGAAGAAGATTCGGCAGGCGGCTCGGACTCGTCTGGCGACGTCGAGACCACCGACTCCTTGCGAGGGGCTGCTGCTGCTGCTGCGCCGCTGCCTACTACGGGTGTCGGGTTTTCTTTGTTTGGCATCTTATAAAACTGCTCGGTCCAGGTTAGCTGGGGGTTGCTGTTACTGTTGTTAGGCAGATGGTGGTACTGGCCAGGACTTGCTGTCGCTGGCCGACTGTTGTACTGATACTGGTAGTGCCGGTCTCGCTGTTGCTGAGCGAATGATTTTCCTTTAGGGGTTCGAGGTGTATCGTTGGCGCCGTCATAATCTGAGTAGCCACCGTCATCTTCAGACCAGGGAGTGGTGCTGCCACTGTTTTGGCGGCGGTGGAGGTAGGCAGTGTCTGTTATTGATAGTGCGAGGCCTTTGGGGATGCCGTCATTATTTTGGCCGAGCGAATAGAAGCGCAAGGCTTCCAAAACATGAGGGAAAACAAGTTTATCCACCTCCTGTGCCCACAGAAAATCCAGGTGTTCAAAATGCGGTACTTCGGTCGCGATTGTGTGTTGCGGAAGTTCCTTAAGCATAATACGGATATCGACAAGCGAGTCGCTCCCTCCATAGACGAGTACAATGGGGGTCTTGATATTTCGCGTAGGGAATTTTGCAACTTTGTAATAGCGATTGCTGGCACCGACAGAAAATTTGTTGGATCCGTCATCATCGTACATTTGAAACGACTTATTGCGAATGATTTGAAACCAATGGACGACTGACTTGGTGCTCGTAAAGCTGTAAAGGTGTGGATATGCGGCAAGCTTCTGCTGTACAGAGATGTTTCGGCCAAACCAGGCGAAAAGGAACGAAAGGGACATATCGATCAGTCGAACGAATATAGGAGGATAGAGGATAGACTGCCACATGGTCGCAGACGACAAAATCGATTTGCGGCCAAAGGCAAGGAAGAGAACGTCGGGACTAGCCTTGACAAGGGAGTCGACAATGCCATTGCTGAGACCCGCTGGTGACATGGCAGGCGCAAGAGCGACAAAGAGATTAACTTTGTCATTAAGCCCTGGATGTATGGAAAGCGTTGCAAAGGCTTGTGCAGTGCCTTGGCTGAAGCCAATATAGGATAACGACGGTTGTGATGTGGTGTTAAGAATATAATCAATAGTGTCGGGAATGTCGTGGAATGCGAATTCGTCCATGGAGAAATTCCAGAATCGAGCCGAAGTAGGAGAAAATTTGGTCGACTTTTTACTATATTTGTTTCCCCGGTTGTTGCCCAACCAGACGTCGTATCCCTGGCTGGCGAGAGTAAAGGGGAGACAGCGTTCTTCCTCGGTAATGCAAACCCAGACCTCGCTGTTCATAAGAAGGCCATGGTGGAGATAAACCACAGGTTTGCGAATGGAGCTTGAGCCTGCATTGACTCTGGTGCCATTTTGTTCCTCGCCTTTGCGGAAAGGCAGTCGGTGTACACCTAACAGATATCCATCTCCTGTTTGTACAATGTGTTCCTCCGCGTAGTATCCAAACAGTCCACAGAGTTCAGTAAAGTCCGAGCACGTCGCTATTGAGCTGTATATTGATTTCCTCTCTGACCTCGCTTGTTTCGACTTCTGGGAGGATAGGCGGTTGAAGAGTTTCTTCGATGCATTGTAACAGAACCGAATAACAGGCTGAGCTGGAGACAGGTTAGATATAGGAGGCGGCATCGAGAGTCAAGTCCTTACGAAGGCCTAGGGTAATGATTCGAACAAGAACTTCTAGTGCAACAAGTATAAGAGATCCCACCAGTGCAAGATACTCGCGCCTGAGTTACTCGTCAGTGCATCCTCGAGTTCTGGGCTCGGTCGACTCACCAGAACAGCCTTCCGATAAAAGGGACCCTCGCCATGGTAGGCAACTACTGGTCAGCTGGTAGCCGATACGGGGTTTGTGGTGCCAAAAGAACGGATGCAGTCAGCTGGACATCAAAAGCCATGAAGATAGCACTTAGTTTGTGAGAGAAGCCGTCGAGGCGGTATGTGCAAGACAAAGCATGGTTGAGTTGGCGAGTTGAACGGTACACCAATTGATGATGATGGAAGCGCAGGGGACGAGGGTGGTCCATGCACGTCATGTGGCTGCACGTCCGCGTTGGGCCATTGCCAAGCAAAGCATGTGCACTTGCCTTGTTCTCAAATGGAAACTGTGCCGAAGCGCACGTGACATCAATTTCGGAAAATTTGGCTTATTTTCTTGACCTCGTCTAGCCTGACCTTTTTCTTTTTCTTCTTTTTTCTCCATATTGAACAACGCAAAAAACAACGTTCCTGCAAAAAGCGTTCCTACGAGGTTACCTTAAAGTGATCCCATGATGTACGGAAATCGTCTATTGGAATGGAGATCAATCATGATGGCCGATCTTGGGTGCAGTGTCAGTCTTCCCTTCAAGGAATTTGATTGAGATTGCAATGATTGGCCGCACAGCTTTACTATCAACTCTTAGGTGTTTGAGGCCAGTGCCCGATTTACGATTGGGGCATCTTGTAATCGCTATCATCTCAATAAAGCTTCATACATCATGCTCATGTGACTGTGTTGTGTTGCTATTTGGATTCCAACCAACCCTCGATGTGTTCAACGATTTCTGCCTTCTTCCCTGTCACAGGAATCCTCTTTGCGGCTGCAAATTCTTTGAGATGGGCCACGGTCAAGCTTCCTAGTTGTCCTTTCGCCCACAGTGATCTTATCTGTGCCTCGTTGGTGCCCTCTCCACCTTCACCCTTCACCTTCTTAGTCGGTGCTCCTGGGGCCGCTGCCCGGTAAGGGCCTGTTGGCCGCTTCGCGCCAGTTGGAACAGTATCGGGGTATTCTGCTTGACGTTCTTTGAAGACTTGTTCTAAGATAGTACCCCATTCTATAGCCTCATTTCCCACCCTCTTATCGATCTGTTTATACTTCGGGATCGTCTTATCTTCTGGCTTTTCGGGTAGCTCTTCATCAAGCGCCAATGCCTGGAGGATGCGGTAATGCCATTGTAGGCTGGGATTGGGGTATTTGGAAGGGTCATAGAGCCCTTTCGGTAGGTTCAACTGTTCTATTGGTTCTTGTCAGAATAGCTCAATTTCTCAAGAGGCGCACGAAGTGTTTGACTCACGAACAATCGGTCGCATGGCATCCACCAGCTCGTCTGGAGCTTGGAGGGGTGTCTTGTGAGTGGATGGTGGATTCTGTCGCATGTCATCTGCGAATGGGAGAGGAATGAGATGCAGACCCTGGGGAGCCCCTGTTGCAGATACTGCTGCCTGGTTTGTCTGGTCATCCATTCCAGCTGCAGATAATGTCGGTACTAGTGCCGCCATCACAGGGGTTGCATTTTTGCGAGGAACAAACCAGGTCAAACCAAACAATTGGTCCTTCTGCAGCTTGCGATGTAATGCACTATACACCCGAGTGCTTCCGATATAATCTTCTTCCGAAGGATAGAGGAATGTCGAGTTCTTAATGTTAGCCCAGAATGGCAGTCTTGCCATTGGCTTGAATCCTATTATACGGATGACTGGATCTCCAAAATTTCGAAGTTCTTTGGCTTCCTCGTCGGAAAAGGTAATCTTCTCTCCTCCAAATGTGTATGCTCTTCGAATTTCAACCTTTTGCACTCCTTTCCCGACCTCATCGAATTGCTGTGTATGGCCTTTTACTATTTGTGGTCGTTCTGAGCCGAGGTAGATGTAGCTACTTCGTGCGGGTTTCTGATGCTTGTAGAGTAAATACCCCTTGACGGAAATCTTGAGCGCTGGGTTGAGCTCAAGAGGGACAGACGAGAACAATGCACGCTTTGGCGTTACTTTTGATGCAATGGTGGTAAGGAGCGACTGCAAAAGTGTGATACCATCTGTAGAACCAGAAATGAGCTTCGAACTGTCGACGTCAACAATTGACGCGGGATTGTATGCAATTGCCTCGGGATCAGAGGGGGAGGACTTATAAACAATGTCATCGTAGAAGATTTTGGTATCAAATTTGTGGTCGACAGTGGAAATCGGGAACAACTCGATCACCACGCCCAAGTCATAGAGGTCCTTGGCTCTTACGGTAGCCTGGGAACGAGATCTCTCGTTTTGGGCATGCGGATCGTCATTATCTGTCACAATGAAGAGTCGGCGCGAGGTAAAGTTGGCAGCATTCTGCTGGAAGATCTGGTTTGCGCAAAACAGAACAGTATGCATAGAAACCAGCGAAAGAGCTGGTTTGAAGATATCTTCCGCTTCGGGAGATTCGGACTCAGTCAGTTGCTTCAGCTCCTTCACATCATCGGCCTCCGGAACGTCAAGATTAGTGAGCAGATAGCAATGGGGAAAGGACCAACCACCTCCAGAATTCTCATCTTCACCTGGGAATTTGGAGGCTTCCGTTCCATACAGTAAGATGCCCATCAGGTCTTTGGGATTTGAAATAATGCGTTGTTGCATCAGGTGGTAGGCACATTTCAAGGCTGCCAACAGCGGAGAGTTGTTGTCACCCTTTTTTAAGCCGGATGAAGATGGAAGCTTCAACATTGAGTCACTGACTTCAATGGCAAATAAGACGGCATCCTTGACTGTTTTGTAGCCAGTCTCGTCGATTTCTTCGTCCTCATCCTCGTTTTCATCATTGTGACCAGGTTCTTGTGCCTCCGTTTTGGATCTGTACGCTAGATTGTCGCCCATTGCAAATGACTGACAGTATGTGCAGCTGATAATAGGAACTGAAATGCGATGGGTGCAGAGTCCAAAGAGTTTTATTGGAGGTGTGAGATCTGTACGAGGTACAGCTGGTGACGCAAAGCCCAGGCAGCGACACGACCGTGTTCGCGATCCAACGCGTAATCACGTGAGAATTTCGCTCCTAAATGGGTAAATGTTAAGTGGGCGATCTGGAGCCCTTGCAGACATCATCTCCATCATGTCAGAGATCGAAAACAGAGGCAAGTCCCGAGCATTATGTTGAAAAGCCTCCCTCGGTCCCAGCCCAAGACGTAGCTCATATCCCTTCCAACTACTTTCTGCTTGTACATTATTCAAATTTTAATTTCATCCCTCATAATATCCATGGCTCGGTGATAAATCTCACATACACCCTACACAGTTCGAACCTCCACAATGTCAGTCCGCTGCTGCGTTTCAAGTCTCTCTCGACAACTGCCTCGACCCAAAGCTATTCAGCCGTCGAAAGTCATTGGCAGTTACAATGGCCAGCAAAAGTCGTCTATGGCCAGCTCGGCTCCTCCAGTAACACAGAACTCGCATGGAGCCAGAGGCCCTACCGCAATGGTGTTCATGAACATGGGCGGGCCTTCAACTACTGAAGAGGTGGGTGACTTTCTCAGTCGGCTTTTCGCAGACGGCGATTTGATCCCGCTGGGAAGACTGCAGTCATACTTGGGGCCTTTAATATCCCGCAGAAGGACTCCCAAAATCCAAAAGCAGTACGCCGCAATTGGGGGAGGCTCCCCAATTCGCAAGTGGTCGGAATATCAATGCAGTGAGATGTGCAAGATTCTGGATAAAATCTCGCCTGAAACAGCACCTCATAAACCTTACGTCGCCTTCAGATACGCGAATCCACTGACTGAACACATGTACGCTCAGCTCCTAGAGGATGGTTTTGGCGGCGGTAAGGGAGGAAGGGCAGTGGCATTCACACAATATCCTCAATACAGTTGTTCCACTACAGGGAGCTCCTTAAATGAGCTATGGAAATGGCGCAATCGACTTGAGGGGCCTAGGGCGACAGGAGAGGCCAATCCTCCCGGAGCTATCACCTGGAGCGTGATAGATCGTTGGCCCGCACACTCTGGACTTGTGGAAGCGTTTGCGCAAAACATTGAAGCTAAGCTTGCGGAGTACCCAGAAGAACGGAAGAAGGATGTAGTCCTTCTATTCTCTGCGCACAGCTTGCCCATGAGTGTGGTAAATCGAGGAGATCCGTACCCTGCCGAAGTGGCAGCAACTGTGTATGCTGTGATGAAACGACTGAAGTTCTCCAATCCCTATCGACTCAGCTGGCAATCACAAGTTGGACCATCTGCGTGGCTGGGGGCACAAACAAGCGATACGGTGAAGGAATATGTCAGTCGAGGCCAGACGGACTTGATACTTGTACCTATTGCATTCACGAGCGACCACATCGAGACACTGTACGAATTAGACCAAGAGGTCATGCATGAAGATGCTCAGGGAAACCCAGGAGTGAAACGAGCAGAGAGTTTGAATGGAAGTCCTGTGTTCATTCAAGCACTTGCAGATATTGCTCATGAGCATCTACAAAGCGGCGTGAGCTGCTCACGGCAAATGGGACTGAGATGCCAAGGATGCAAGAGCGAACGATGTCTGGAACAAAAGAAGTTCTTTGTTGGAGAGCAAGCCAAAATACTTCCAACTGTTCGATAGGATTGTTGTAAGTGTATATCTAAATTATGTATACATATTAGGGCCCCCAAACCGGCTCCTCGCTCCTACAACTAAGCCACCAATTGATTCAATCCAGCAAGGCTCTCGACCAATGTCCAGTACTTAGTCCTTTAAGTACATTTGAGTATCAAGCACAGACGTGTGTCCATCTATGAATGGCCAATAAGTATCCTGAAGTCCAGATTGCACCCGTAACCCCGCCCTTATCTCCATTCTGGTGTCGGGCACCGTGATCAGATTGTGGTGGTCCCGACTTGGGTGCCGACTCCCAATTTTTCGCTTACCAACCAACATTTTGGAGCTTGGGGGACCTTGGGCGCTTCAGCCAATGGCCTAAGTAGGCCTCTTATCGGCGACCTAAGCACTCGGTACACGTTTCCACAAGTGCCAACCGCGGCTGACATGGCAGTCAGGATTTCCGTGATCCCAGATCCTCAGGCAGATGCAATTCGAACCAATTCGGAGCGGCGAAGGCGCAGCAGCTGAACACCCCCTGGAATCCAATCCATGCAACCCCATGCCTAAACAATAATTATCCGGTCCCCCAGCATATCTCACAAGTTACGACTCAGTACTCCGTACTTACCACTGCGTCCTCTGCCCGCACTTGCAACCGATAGATTACGTCAAGATAATTGTTTGCAAGCAGTTTGACGTCGATGGATTAACAGCATCAACTGCTATACTCACCACATATTTCATTCATCTTCGTGGGTTGGAGGGAACCTGCATGCGCTGCCGATTCCTTGTTCCCTCAATTCAATCGCCGCGCGCACATCGCATAATTCCTCCACGACTGTCGGCGTCCTCTCTGCTAGCCAATACACAATATGGACCACGAAGAAGCATTTGCTGAAGAGGCGCAAGAGGAGGTAGCCATTGCAGAGAATCTCCGCAGGCGCTCTGTGGTAGAAACAACCTTCGATGACCGGAACGATACGCTGGACGAATACCACGATGGTGAGACGAGCCCCTTAGTGAGCCCTAGGCAAAACAGGCGGTCGCAAAGAGAACCCTATTCAAGAGGCAGACCAAGCTATGAAAGGGCCATTAATGAGCCATGGACTGGATCACATGGTTCGGGAGACAAGCCCTTCTATAAGAAGGCTTCTGTAATACCACCTCGTCTCTCGTCTCACTGAGAATGTTCTCCGCGACTGACCCTCTATCTAGATATTCTGGCTTCTTCCAGCATTCTTCCCCTTCTGCCTCGCATTTGGAGGCATTATCGTCCCTAAAACATATCTCATCCTCGACCTAATCTGCCACAAGTATCTGTCTGATCGGGCCGCCAAAGATCCAAATTTCACCTATCTCCCAATCATCTTTGGCGAGGAAAACGAGCAATGCCGAGATGACCATGTCCAGGTTCTTGTCGCCAACTTCAATCTTTACATGAATTTATTTTCAGGCATCTTCTCCGCGATCGTTTCCCCTCACTTGGGTGCTCTGTCAGACCGATATGGACGTATCAAGGTATTAGTCGGTATATCCTTCGGTGCCTTTGCGATGGAGATTATTACCGTTGTTATTGGTCGAAATCCGACTGAGATCTCTGTATACTGGATGCTTCTAGGTGCCTTTTTGGATGGTATCTCAGGCTCTTTCACAACTGGAATGGCTCTGGCTTTTGCATATGCTTCAGACTGTACTCCTTCGGAGCGGCGAAATGTCGCCTTTGGCTATTTCCATGGTACCCTCTTCACTGGGATCGCTCTGGGTCCGCTCGTGTCTGGCTGGCTAATCAAATCGACGGGAACCGTCATGTCGGCTTTCTACCTGGCCTTGGCCTGTCACGTATTTTATATTCTCTTTATCGCCTTTGCTGTCCCCGAATCGTTATCGAAGGAACGCCAGATTCTAGCGCGGGAGAAACGTCGAGCTGCAAAGGAAGCCTCCCCAGGCAAGGACTGGGCTTCTAGGCTGAAGACCTATAATATCTTTGCGCCGCTGTGGGTGCTGCGCCCAAAAGGTCCTGGAGCGACTCGTTCACTTCGCCGAAATCTCTTCGTTATCGCAGCCATTGACACGATGATGTTCGGTGTCGCAATGGGCACGATGCAAATCCTCCTCATTTACTCACAATACCGCTTTGGCTGGACCCCAGTCACCGCCAGTATCTACCTTTCCACATCCAACATCTGTCGCGTACTGGGGCTAGTCGTTCTCTTGCCTACCTTAACTCGAATCTTCCGTGGTCCCTTATCCGAACAATCCATCGGGCATAAGGGCTCGGACATGCTCGACATCAACATCATTCGAGGCTCGGTCATTTTCGAGTTTCTTGGTTACATCGGTTATGCCTTTACCCCATCTGGGGCTATCATGTTCCTCTCTGGCATGGTAGCTTCACTCGGCGGCATTGGTTCACCAACCCTTCAGTCATCTCTGACCAAAGCAATCCCCGCAGACATGACGGGCCAAATCCTAGGCGCCTCAGGGCTGCTACACGCCTTGGCTAGAGTTGTGGCTCCCACCATTTTCAATCTCATCTACATGAAGACAGTTGGCATCTACGCCGGAACTGTCTTCATTTGTCTTGCAAGCATCTTCCTCATCATTCTCGTTCTCAGCTGGTTCTTAAAGCCAGGTGGTGAGTTTCCCCCGATCTTCAATCCCCCCTCCCCACCCCAGCAAATGCATCGGTCACAGGGACACTGACCTCTGCTTTAGTATATCTTCCACAATCCGTTAGCCTTGAGCTCAGCGATGATGAAGACAACGCTGAAATTTCCATCTCGGCGGATCCACGGCCCAGCAACTAACTTCGTGATATGTATATACCTCGCCACATTGCTGGATATATTGTCAACACCTTATGTTTATATTCACATTTCTCAAATTTATATTTACTGTCCGATCGTCGCACATGGATACATTTTTTTGGTCCCAGCGATCTCATGGAGCTGTCCATAGCAGCAACTGGCGCTTTGGAGTATTTTCAACAATTATGGGACTTGCAAATTGGAGCATGCCGATGTACGTACATACGAGAAGAATATACCTTTATATATCGTCAAAACTCTTTCTGTTCATGTACATACTGCGGCCTGAATCTGTCTACGATATTCGGTCCCGAAATTCTAAGATTGCCTACCAAGCTCTCTTCTCCCAGCCGTGGGGGAGGGTACTGGCACTCGCCTCCGTGTCTTTTGCACCTCTTAGCCGCTGACTCTCCATGAGAACTTGATCAACCATAATCTGACTTGCCCCAAGATAATTCAACGGATCACACAAGCTAGCTAACTTATCGTCCGGCAAGTCTTTTGGCAAGCTGGAATCGGCCTTCAACACATCCAACAATGAACGATCATTCTCAATGGCAGTCTTGCAGGCTTCATATACCAAGTCATGGGCCTTCTGTCGACCCACAAATGGCGCAAGACCCATCATCACAGCTTCTCCCACAATGAGCCCCCGCGTACTGTGCAGATTCTGCTCCATTGATTTGGTGTTGACCACAAGCCCAGCCAGTGCAAACCTCATTTGGTACAGTGCCCCGACACACAGCACAAATGCCTCCGGGATAGCCACCCATTCCAAATGCCATGGACCAGACGCTCGTTCAAAGTCAACCACCATTGCGTCAAGCCCAAGCCCCGCGTTCGCACGGAGAAGTTTTGACGCTGCAAGAACGACTTCGCTTGATATAGGATTTCGCTTCTGGGGCATCGTCGAGGAAGCCCCTCGGTGGGGCACGAAAGGCTCTGATACTTCTCCCAGCTCGTTCGAGGACATGATGATCACATCATATGCAATTTTCCCAAGAGTGCCGCCGACTAGGCCAAGGAAGTTGAGGATTTCAGCAATACCATCGCGCGCCACATGCCATGTTATTGGCGGATCTCGGAGTGACAGTTCCTTGGCCAAATGTGCGCGTATTTGAATCCCTTCATGGGTCCCAAGAGATGCAAGTGTTCCGGCTGCTCCACCGAACTGGACGAGAAGACAACGTTGCTTAATCTCCTCGAGTCGCTCTTGGTGCCGAAGAATACCAGAGAGATAGACTGCACATTTGTACCCAAATGTGCATGGTAGGGCGTGTTGTAAATGAGTCCGCCCCGCCATCGGGCTATCTGAGGTCAACAAGGCTTTCCATATTGAGGCATTTCAATGGCACTCACGTATCTCGATAATCTGATGAGAGTTTCTCTAGAATGCATGTCAACGTGTCTAGCTCACGGCTGACAATCGTAAGGCCTTCTCGGATCTGTAGCATCGACGCGTTATCTATGATATCCTGCGTCGTCGCTCCCCAGTGGATATACTTTGCCATCTCCGCCGGTGTGGCTTCCACCAGTTGTTGAACCAGCGGAAGGATAGGGTATCCGACAATGTCTGTCTCCCTCGATAGTCTATCAAAGCTGGATTCAAGTAAGCGAACACAAGCCCAGGCAAAATGCATGCTTCATCCTTACTCTATTTGTACATTTTCAAGAGCCTTTGTGATCTCCTCTCCCGCCTCTGCGGGTATGACCCCGGCGTGAGATTCCGCACGAGCTAGTGCCGCTTCAGTCTCAATGAGTCGCTGTACATATGCCTCGTCTATGAATATTTTTCGGATCTCTTCAGTCCCAAATAGGTTTTTGAAAACCCTCGAGTCTAGAGCAGACACAGCCATGGTGAGACTTTAACCTGTAGGTGTGAGTAGTTCTCTTGTAGGCTGCACCGCGAGGGTTCAAACTTTCAGAGTACTTTTTACACATCATCGTAAGAGAGAAAAGACCAGAAGTCCATTGAAATAATGTCTTTCCCTCCCCGCACCTTCCTTCGTCAACGCTCACTCACTTTCACGGTTGTTGGTGCACTTCTAGCTTCCCTAAAGTCGGAATAGAACGTAAGCCGGCAAACGTTGGGGTCGACCTGATATATTTAAAGCAGCGGATTTCTTGCCATGAACTGGGGAGAACGCTTTCTCCAACACCGCTAGCGTTTGATTCGATATCTAATGAGAGCGAGTTATACAATTCGTTCGAGGTTAGCACTTTCAGGAGGAATAAGCGTTATTCCACTCTACCGTCTCATCTCACGTATTCATCAGCCGCACTGGCATTGCCATGGAGGGAACAGATTCATTGACTCACGATCAAGAGTCAACGGGGGTCAACGCGCCTTCATCGCGAATTGGCCAAGTCTGTGATCGGTGCAGGAGAAAACGAGTCAAGTGCGATGGTGCCACCCCAAGTTGTACTGCTTGTGCATCGGCGAATGTCCCTTGTGAGGTATCGACCAAGCTGAAGAGAAATACAAAAATCAGGGGCTTCCCAGCGAGCGAGGATGCCAGGCTCATCAAGAGCCTTCAATCAGAAAATGCCGAATTGCAACAGAAGCTTCAGGCAGAACGCGAAACGTCTGAAGCACTGCGAGTGGAAATGGAGCGCATGAGATTGCAAACAAGTCCTAGACCTCACAGGGCCTCCAGAACCATGCGCCACCAATACGGGACCATCAGTGCATCGTCCTCCTTCGCCATTTCGAGTGAGCCGGAAGCTCTTATTACTGACAAGTCCGTGTACATCATCAAGCATATGGGTCGTTTGGTCTATGATGAGTCTGGCACTGGTCGCTTTGCAGGATCAACCACCGGGGTTCATTTTGTGCTAAGCGCACAGGAAACTTGTATCCAAGTCCTCAATTATAGTGGTCATTTCCCGCAGAGTTGTTATAGTCTCCACCTTCTGCAACCAGCCATCAACCAAGATGTATTGCTTGGGTCAGACTCTGACCTAGCGGCCGAGTCCTCAAATTTTACAAACTTGGTCGAAGACATTCGCCGATGCCTATCTTTCCCGCCCAATTACTATTTTCAACAGATCGACATATTCATAGCCCAATGGGAAAGCTTCTGTCCTGTGCTAGTGCGGAGGGAGATAGTAAAGGAGATGCAGACTCTGCTGACCAGTCTGTATGCAACATCGACCGTGACCAAAACCGGCTGTTCCACTGTGATGACTATGCTAATGGTTACGAGTATAAACCAGATAGGTCAAGATATCGGGACGGCTAGCGAGACCGAGCCTGTAAAGACTCGCCAAAGGAGTCTGGATCTCGCTTGTCAACTGTTGGGTCAAGTCAGTGCAGCAGGTGATCTTCAGGCTCTCCAAGCTTTATCCTTATTCGCATTCTATGTCCAGATCACTGGACATAGTATTTGGTTGTTGCAATTAAACAGTCTGATGGTCCGTATTTCCCAGTCTCTAGGTCTCCATCGTCACGATCGGAGATTCAAGTATAAGAACGGATTGGTAGAACTGAGACGACGCATCTGGTGGTGGGTGTATATGTTTGACAAGTAAGTGGAATGACTCTGGGATGGTATATGAGGATCCTCTGCTCATTTCGAAAAGACTCACTTCGACTGTTCATGGCCTTCCTAGGCTCATCAATGACGCAGATGTTGATACTGACATGCCAGCGGACTGCATCTTGGACGATATTAATGCAGAACATGTCTCATATCCCTTGCCGGGCGAGAGTACACCGATATTTCTGTTCAATCAATATGTTTCGCTAGGGAAGAAGCTCTCGACAATTCTTGAACAGCTGTACACAACGACAGAGCGACGGGGGGGTGCAGAGAAAATCACGCGTCTTGATAGAGAGATGCGCGTCTGGAACCACACCTTCAACGCACTGCCTCATGTCAGCTCTTTCGAGATAGGAGATGGCTCACATCGCATAGGTGATACCGGTGGGCAGAGCGGGTCAGAACTTACTATTTTGTGGCTGCAACTGATAGCGAACATCTCTATCGTGTTGATTCATCGACCTGCCCTCACTTTCTCGGTCCAGACGTCAGAATTTAGATCAAGTCTCATCTCATGTGTCAAATCTAGCACTGCAATCTTGGACATACTTGATCACGAGGAGTTCGGTTGTTGGCTTCGCAGCATATGCCCATCAGGACCCAGTCTGATATTCCAAAGTGGGCTGATGCATATTTATTCCACCTGCATAACCATGAAACCCGGAGATCCGGGTCCGATCATCAGCATGAAGGCGGTAGCGAAAGCAATCGAACTGCTGCAGGGATATCTACCAGGCATTCAAAATCCGGCGCCAGTGCAATATAATCCCGGAGACCTTCGATCGCAGTGGATCGGCGATGCTGTCAGTACTTTACGTGCTCTTGAGATAGCTCTCTCAACAAAATCCCACGGCCAGACCATGAATGGACTGGAGATGATGGCGGAAACTGACGTACCGCCAACCACTAACGTGCTCCAAGTTGTCACCAGTCAGTCATTAGCTGCCCTTGATGCCTGGAATACCAATGCTTTGGAATCTCTGAATAATTTCGACAACTTCGATTGGATATGGGGAGATATGACTACCTTCACCTAGAATGAAACTCAGTCGGCGCCGAGCCTGGGCTGTAAATGGGAGCTGGCCGCACCTAACTGAAATAAGTCCACAAATTCGTAGATTACAAGAGCACCATGTTAGACCCTTTTGAATGTGCGTTCATGGCGAGTCATTCAATCGATACACCAGTTTTTCAGCACTGACAGGCCTCATCCACTCCTCAGTTCGACTGTCATCTCGATCCTCCATTTTCCCAGATCCCAACAGTCTCAATCCATCATCCGTTATCTTCTCCAAACCACCAGGCATCGCCCGAATGGGGTTGGCTTGCAGGTTTCCATTCACAGAGAGCCATTTGTAGAAAGCCACCGCAAAATCTCGTGCCCGCTTTGACTTTGGTAGGAACATACCAACATATTCCACATTCTCGCCCAAACCCTCCCATACAGCTCCATATATGGGTTCGATGGAGAGTTCATTCCTTGGGGTATCCCATGCACGACCTTCCCGTGATCGTACGACTGCCATTCTGCCTCCTGCTGTGAGGCACTTGGCGGTATTTGCAACCGTTGAGCCTTCGGATATGCAGTCGTATGCATAGTCTACTCCAGCGCCCCCAGTTAAGCCTCGGACTTGGTCAGGCCAGTCCTCGTCGCGATAGTCGACAAGATAATCATAGCTGTAAGGTTCGGCCTTCAGCATTTCGAAATGTTTCCGACCTGTACTACCGATCAATCGCACATTATCCCCGTTTGCTTCAGCGGCTCGTCTGACAAGTTGTGCCGCATATAGCCCAACAGACGTAGATGCCCCGTAGATGAGAACCGAGATGTCTTTCGCAGCCTGCTGGGCTATCTGCGGTGAACTCTGCCCGTTTTGATCACCACCCTCGAATGGTGCCTTCATTCCTAGGCGGTAGAACAGCGCCTGTGCAGCTGTCAAACCACAAAGACTGACTGCTGCTGCAGCTTCCATGCTGACATCATTAGCGACCTTCCATACAAGGTCTTCTGGGCAAACAAGGAATTCTGCGAATGAGCCTGGCCGGTCATTGACACTGCTAGCTCCTTGAAGAAAGCCAGCAACACGATCACCAGGCTTAATGCTGCTTGTGGTTGAGACGGATGGACCAAGTGATTCCACAACTCCCGCAAAATCACTGCCAATAACACGCCCACTCGCGCCGAGAGGGTTGTACATGTAGAGTGCATCGACGGGGTTAAGGGCAACGGAATGCACACGAACCAGAATCTCGTTTTGCTGGGGGACGGGCTTGGGAATCGTCTTGACATATGCAGTCTTGCGTTCTGCATCGAGCACGAGAGCCCTCATCATATTTGTGATGCTTTTTAGTAGTAGAACGTAAATGGTGTTGGAATGATCAGGAGTATTCTCGCACACAAAAGGACTTCCTAAGAAATAGTTATTTATGCTCTACTGTCAGAACAGAACATGTCTCCCCGCTGGTTATGGTGAGTTTCGTATTCGTCAGAATGTCCGTCGAACTTCCCTATTTGGGCCTTCGCGCCCTGCCCAAGACACCAGGAACTTGAAGGGTGTGCAACAATCAAGGAAGTTTCTATGTCATTCGAAATGAATGCATGAGGCAGTAAACACGAATTGGCTTGTCCGTAAGAGCACATATAACTAACTTGAATGAGGAGTGCGACTGGAGCTGTGGCCTGATAGATGTGCAAGGGAGTTGGCGTCTTTGCTTCATCGAGCAATGCGGTAGGCTTTAGATCTATTTCTACCTCGCCCCAGCCTGGCTCTGGAATTGGAGGAACAGCTTCACAAAGAGGTAAACGTCTAGCAATGCTGATTTTCGGTACCTACCTACCTCCCTACGTAAGGTAGGTATGGAGCAAGTCTCAAGTCTCAGTTCCAATGAGGACTACTACTAGATGAATGGACTAATATGCCTCGAGTCAGCGCCAAGCCTTTGACAGCTCACTCTTGAGTCATGCAATACTCGGCCCATCTGAGAACTTGAGGAAAGTGGAATGACCCGCTGTTGGAGGCAAGACTAGCGTGGAAAAGTCATTCAATCAAATCGAGCATTGAGGTTCTGTCTTCTGTCAAATCTATGTACGCTGTTCTGTTTTATATACACATTTACTAGTGTATTCATCAG
>Ga0105239_10000359_pt1 | contig 66548 bp, 68 predicted proteins | sample KBSC44metaG_FD_92761 | JGI IMG/M metagenome (GOLD analysis project Ga0105239, IMG submission 92761) | Corn rhizosphere microbial communities from Kellogg Biological Station, Michigan, USA - KBS C4-4 metaG | ecosystem: Host-associated > Plants > Roots > Rhizosphere > Soil | place: Michigan, USA...
AAGATAAGAATAAAAATAAGAGGACCATTAGCTAAGGCACTGGACCATTGACTATGGATCACTGTCCCCTGATATCAAATTACTTTGTGTGCTCCAAACCCCCCCCCCCCTCCCTTCGTCGTGGAAATGATCTCGAGTTTCTTGCGATTGAGTTAAAACATATGTACGAGTAACTCAGCCAGCTCCCTCAGAAAAATTGTGTGTTCGTCTAATCATCATTCGTCATTCGTGGAGTCGTTTGATAGTCTATGGCTATATCAAGGCTTGAGGTGGAGGATGTGCACGTTGCGACACTCCCTCCCCCTTTCTTTTCGTCCCAAAATGTTGTTCAAAACTCTCGCGTACCTCGACATCTATTACCCAACCAAGGCTCGCAGTTGGGCCAACTGACTCTTCTCGACGGTCCCGTCTTTCGACTGCGCCCTGTCGACCACCAAATTCGCCAGCGTGAGTTTCTTCTCCTGGGCCGACAGGATCAGCTCCTCGCAGGTATCTTTCACGATGAAGCGGTACAGAGACACCTGCCGACGCTGGCCTATCCGAACAACGCGCGCAACGGCCTGGGCCTCCAACATCGGGTTCCACTGCGGCTCCAGTAGGAAGATGTGGTTGGCGGCCGTGAGGCCCATCCCCAAGCCTATGGAGGCAATCGACACCAGGATCACACGGATGGAGGGCTCATCCGCAAACTTAGCTGCCGCCTGGCTCCGCTCTGCGAGGCTCAAGCGACCGTCGTACCGCACAGATGGGATTCCAACCTGGGTCAGTTCGTGCTCTGCCACATCGAGGCTGTTTGTCCAGCATGAGAGCACGACAGACTTCTCGTTTGCTGGGACTTGCGTGATCTGGGCCAGCAGCGCCTCGATCTTGCTGGATCGCTGCGCCGCCGATTTGTTTGGGCCATCCGGTTTGTTGTCGGCGATTCCAGCCTCGATGGCATTTGTCTCGTCTAGGAAAGGGAGCTCTTTGCGATTGAGGCAATTTTTGCACAGCTGCGATGGAATAGACTCGACCTCAACATCCATCCCGAAGCCGTATTTCTCCTCGACTGGGTCCGAGATCCCGACTCCACATTGAGCACAGGGCAATTCCATGCTCGTCACCCATGGTGCTGGAGCTTCATCGGCGGGAGCTACAGACGAGGCTCTCGTGCTCGTGCCTCCGCTTGTCAGTGAAGGAAGAGTTTCATTATCCGAGCCACCAGATTCCGGGGTCATTGGTGATAAGAGAGCATAGCACTCAAGGCCCGGTTCCGGTGTTTCCACTGCACCCGCATCTTTCACGGTTGATAGTGGTGGACCGACCTCGGACACACCACTAGCCTGCAACTCGGCTTCTTGACGCGGTGGCCGAACCCCATTGCTGCAGATGTACCTTAGTGCATTGAGGGTTCGAAGGTAGCTGAAGTAGACGGAGCCGGAAGGCTTTTGATCTGCGGAGAGTGCCGTATTCAAGCTCTCGGTGATGCTTGCCCCAACCTTTTGGTAAAGCTCCCGTTCTTCAGGATAAAGCGAAACCTCTATCCTATACTCCTTTAGTCCGAATAGATGGAAACGCTTCCTAGAACGACTCATGGCGATCGATTTCATGATAGATTGAAGCCGGTCGGAAGCAATATCATCCTGCTTCAATTTCCAAGGGCTCAGGATCTGCTCCTGGAAGACCTTCCAATCGCCAAAAGGGTCCAGTTTAAGGAACCAGAAAAGAGAAAACAGGTCAGTCAGTTTGTTCTGTATCGGTGTACCTGTCATGCACCATCTGCGTTGGGATTTTAGGGCATGGACAGCCTTTGCAGCCAGCCCTGTTCTGTTTCGAATGAAATGTGCTTCATCCAAAACCACGCGGTGCCACATTGTTGCGAAAATGGTACCGGAGGAAATGCCTTCCTGTTTGTTGTGCCTCTTCCATTCCAGAGCTAAAGTTTGATACGTGGTCAAAATGATATCGGGCTCCCCAGAACTTAGACTTTTGTATCGATCGGGACCGTGAAACACCTGGTAGCGAACCTGGCCTTCCCGGCAATGCCTCAGTATCTCATTGATCCAAACCTGTAGCAAGACTACAGGCGCTACGATCAATGTGGCCTTCTTGACGCTGTCTCCGTGTTGACAACCAGCCGATGTGGTCGAGGTGTCACTCTGGCAAGGATTTGCGATAACGAGTGCGAGCATGCTCAGAGTTTTCCCCATACCCATCTCATCCGCAACTATACCTCCTTGGAAAGGCCTTGGTGCCGTAGCCTGGTGACACCAGATACAGTGTTCTTGTATCTCGTAGTTCCAAATGCATCAACATGTGACATCCAGATGTCGTTTCCAGTTGCTGAGAAATCCCACCCTCTCTCGCGGCGAATCATGAATTTCAACGCCTGCTTTTGATGTGGGAACAGTTCCGTTGCTATCCCATGGGGCTGCGCTGTCTCTTCGATGTCGTATTTGCTGTGAAGGATGGAGAATGGGTTTTTGGAACGTTCCGTGGCTACGGTCTCTTCTTGTGGTTCACCAGGAACGAAGAGTTTTTGTGTGAACAAAACAGTGTCCCGGTCTGATGCGAGATAATGAGGATTGACGTAAGGAACGTTTCGGTCACAGTGCGTTGGATGCTGTAGATAGTGTCCATAAGTGGACAGGAATGCTCCAACAGGTTCGCCAAGTGCTGGTGGTCCATAAACGATGATGTTGGCAAGAATACGTCTATGGCTCTCTGATATCCGTCTTCTTTGGTCAACAGATTTAGCTGACGAATATTGATCACCGTCTTTCGGTACGGAAACCTGTAGGCTGATTCCATCAACCTCTACCAGTGAAGAGCAAACACCAGCGAGTTGTTCCTCAAAGCTTGCCCACCGATCCTCTTCCAGTGTTTGGTAAAGGCTGTCCGGAGGAACAAATATCAGATCGGAGACCTTGAGCGGTGAACTCGAGTGAACCCAGATCTTATCGGAAATCTAGATCACACGAATTTAGTTCTCATTCGTAGGAGGGATTAGGGGACGGATAACGAACCATTCCATAACAATAACAGCTTAGCGAGGAGAGTTCTCTCGATTCTTCCAATACAAGGTCTGCATTTGTATGGTCGGCAGCGGGGGTGTTTTGAGTGTGGTCGATAGTTGGCGCAGTTTCACCATGACCAAGGAACGAAGCATCCGCGTTTAAGAGTTCCTTTCCTTCCAGATGTGCTGGGACAAGAGGTTCTTTGAAGTTTCCGCGAAGGAATGGGGAGTCGAATAGCTCTGCGATCTGCATCAGCTCAAGGGAGTGGTCACATAGGCTATCTGCGAGTCCTCCAATCTGGTCTGTTCGCGAATGGTCGGAGGCGCCACTGGCTTCCATGTTTCCGTCTTCAGATTCACCATCTTCCAGGACTGCCTGACCATCGTCCAAGAAGAACCTTGCCTTTGCCAACGCAAGTTTCAGATCGTTTTTGTAAATTGCACTCAGCTGGTCCCTTCCACCCTCAAGTAGATCGCCAAACAGTGCTATTGGATAGTCAGTTATCCTCATTCTCAACTCGTCAGAAACATCGCGCCAGGCACCTACATGAGGACAAGATATCTCCAAATCCATATAGTAAGGTCGCAGTCGTTCTTTGCAGCTCCAAGGATTTGCCTAACAATCTATCCAGGTATCCCTCCTCAACTTGATATGCATCTCCCCAGAGCTGAAGTGTATTCAAGGCTCGTCTCAGTTTTGCTGTTGCTGCTATTGCGGAATCACTAGCTTGTGAACTCTGCATCTCTTTCAGCTCCGACTTGAGCAATACGACGCAGCTTCCAAATAGTTGAGCAAGCAGACCCGTTTCTGATTCAACTGGACTGTCCTCGGTAATTTCTTTCGTCCTGAATGTGGTAGCTATGTTGCCAGTGCTAGATAGTGGTAAGAACGTCGGTACTTTGACTTTGGCGTCAGAACCTTGGGATGGGTTGTCTTTACGATTGTGATGATTCTCCACGTGCCTTCGCAGGGCGGCCTGCTGTGAGAACGATTCTCCAGTATCGAAGAAATCACATTCGGGTTCTGCACAACGAAACCACTCGTGGCGTAACTCATGATCATCACGCTCAACGGCGCTTGAAAAGCCGAACAAGGCACAAGTACACCCACACAAGCGACACAGATATGGAGTATTGCTGTGGCGTGTCCTGAAGCCATCCAGGTCTGCAGGTGTGATCCCTGATGGGGATGGATCGAAAGAAGACCCAGCCTCAAATAATCTTTCAAAAGTGTCCCGGAAATTTGTGAAGGCAGCACTTAGAAAGTTTGCATTTCGCACATCAACGAGCGTTGGGCCAAGGGGATCAGAAAGAGAGCCCTGGAGCTGCGATTGTTCCCAAAATCGCCTTTTGAGCGCCAGGAGCAGTTGAATTGGCTCTGGAAGCTGCTTGATATCTGGTGATTCAGCTATGATCCTCTGTCTTTGGGGTTCGACTTTTGTAAGATATTCCATATCCATCTGATGGGGACTCATGACGTCCAACAATTCCGAAAGCAAGTCGCATATAGCCATCCTCCCAGCAGCAACATTTGATGAACTTGACGTTCGATGCCGGAATACTTCCCTCAGATGCTGTGTCCAGTATCCATACGCATACGGGAAGAAATCGTAATAGCCCTGTACGATCAGCTTCCGGGTTTCGGCTGATATTTCGTACTGTGTAAATGGTTGGCAACTTATCAAACACCGAATGCAAGCCTGTGTAATATTAATTTGAGCCTGCTGATACTGTATAAAGGGTCCACTTGATTCAAGCAACAGGTAGCTGTAGACGCGTCAGCTTCGCTTACCAAACCACAGATATCACCATACTCTCTAGCAGAAGAATGAATCCACTTGATAGTGCCTTGTTTCGTCTCCTCGATGAAGGGCTTACAGGAATCAATAATACTGGGTGGAGGTCTTGTCTCGCTAGTGAGCGATGACTGACCATTCTGGAAGGCAATTGCGCCACAAACCTCCCAAGCGTTTAGGGGACGATTTGCAATTGCAAGAACTCCAAGGATGTGGTCAATAAGTTGTCTTTGTGTCTCATCGCGGTCTTGAAGCCGTTTGAGCATCTCATCGTACCTGGGCTACAAGTCAAAGTTTGTCCTAAGATAAGCATGAACTCAAGTTTAGAAAACATACATATCCGATAGGCAATCAGGCGGCTTTGTAACCATTTCCGCATTTTCTGCAGGCTATTTATGCAGCTCAGCTGCCCAAGAAACAGTTTCGCCCACAAAAACAACCCTTATGTGAATCAGCGGTCGGGTTTGGAGAATATTCTAGGATGATACTCACCATCAGCTTTGATCAATACCGTCTGTTTGATCCTTTCCATTTCATCGGCACCCATATATTCGAAGCATGAAAGGCCATCCTTGGTGAGGCACGAAAGCCACTCCTTGGTGCAAATAGCAATATCTTTCGAAGTAAACATTGTTTCATTGGATAGAGAGATCTGGGGAACTCTTTCCAATCTTGTCCTGATTTCTCTCTCATTTCTGGAAGAAATTAGAACTTTGACAAGTGTACTATCGACACCCCTGGTTTCCTTAAGCAATGAGAGCGCTAGCTCTGATAATATTCGGCGTTGGCTGTCTCCTTCGCACTCATCAAGCCCGTCAATAATCATGAAGGTAGGGCCGGAGATCTTTAGAAGCTCCCGAAGAAAACTTGATGTTGTCGGTTGTGCGGTGATCAACATGTCGTGAACATGTGGAAGGAGACTCCGGTTTTGTTTAACAATCTGAGCAATCATGCACTGCAATATCTGGTGATATGCATCCGGCCCAGATCTTCCAAGGGAATTGTGTAAGAAGAAGTAAAGAACAGTGCTATCTGGTGGCCAAGGAGCGTTTTGTATGAGAAAAGCGGAAATTGTTGTCTTCCCTAGTTACATCAAGTTAGATTGTGGGCCGAATAATGCTATCTGACATACCAGAACCAGGGCTTCCATGAAGCCAAAGGAGAGGCCGCGCATCTTCAGGATCCAGCCATGAACGCATCTGGGGATTTTGTACAATCCATTCGCAAGTTCCATTCTGGCGTTTCCATAGTATGTTGTCCAATTTTTCTATCTGGTATTGATTCTGGAGCTGCGGACCGAGCCAAGCAAGAATATTTTGTAACTGCACTTCAGATCTTTCCTGGTCCAATGAATTGATGTGCTCAAGCTTTTCCCGACGGAATGTATGGTGTTCTAGGACTGTAACAGTATTGGACTTTGCGTCCAGAGCCTGTTTGCTGTCGCTGAGTCTCTGGAGGATCCCAGACATGCGAAAAGAGAAATTTTTCCAGACAGAGCTGAATACAATGTTCCAGTCTAAGGGACTATCTATCAGATAAGACATTGCAGTAAATTTCGCCCAACTTACTAGGCCGTTGCAAAAAGCTGTAAGTGTAGGAATGAAATTCCAGGAGGTCACTGTAGATATCGGAGATAATGATTGAGCAGGCACCTTCTTGATCCACAAGCTCAAGTTTTGAGTTGGGAAAGAGTGGAAGGTGCTCTCCAAGTTGACTGTAGGCATCGAGGAATGCGTCGAAGGCAGTATCAACACTCTCCGTAATCTATGTTGCCGAAAATTACTTGTCTTAGTTTTCATGGTTCAAGGCCGAGTTTGTGGCTTTATCCATCGCGAGGCTCACCTGCAAACATTTGCCTATTGGTGCCTTCGTAATGTCAGAAACTTCCACACATTCCGCGCAGAAAATCAGTACATACCCAAATGAAGTTGACGCATGGTTCTCCAGGGTAAAGAAGATCAAGCACCCCAGCCAGCGATGACAAGCCCTCAAGCAACGGCGCAAGGCGTCTCATGTTCCGAAGACTTTGTCTCGCTGCTTGGTCGCGCTGAATATTAACCAGAATCCTCTTCACATCGTCAAGGGCAGTCGTCTTGAGCAGGCTTGCGGCGTCGGAACCTGATCGCGTTGTAAAGCTCGCGACAGCCTCGTCAATGACCTGACGAGGCTCTGGAAGTAAGGTCGTCATGAGAGTGGTTCTTTTGCTTAGAACCTCAAAAGATTAGTGATGATTGCTAAGGAGTATCTAGGAGCCCTTTGCATCGACATTATAGAAATGCATGGAGAAGTTCGAAAGGAATACGTTGAAAGAAACCAAACCATCTAGCAAGTGATCAGAAAAGATGGGATCACGGAGCGAGCCAAGAACACCTTGCATTGGCGGGGTTCGCCCAGGCGTATTCCTCTCCCCCTAGGGCCCTAATAAGTAGCTGTGGGAATTGGCCTCTTTCGGTCAGCGGACCAGCGCTCAATGCCTGAGGAAGTCTCTAACTATTTAAGTGCGGAGTACGGAGTAGTGAACTCACTAAATAACACCTCCGCCAGTTGGCTCAGTGTGGCGCAGCAATGTTTTGTCCCCGGAAAGCCTAGCGACCCATTCTACCGTCGACTACATATCGGTGTTTCGAAAGGGCCTTTTCGATTTGTAGGCCAATATTCATTATGTCGTACGTGATCCCAGGTGCAGGATTATGTGCATGAAGTTTTGCAGAATGATTGCCAACATGGTATTACTGACATTCGTAGCGTCATTCGCCCACTATTGAGTGCATACGAAGCTAAGGACAACCACACACTCCGGCTAGATTCTCATTGCATCCATCATCGACTCAAGTTTTGAAATCACCTGTGTCTCAACAGCGGCCTTCAGAGCTTCATCTTTTAGGTCGGTGCCCGAATTGAACTCGCATCTGAGGCATTTCTGAACAATGTCTTTATACTTAGGCCCCAAAACCGAGGCTTGGTCCGACTGGGATATCTTCCGAGCCAGGTGTATGTCATCGGCATTGTCTCCTTGACCAAGCTCAGAAAGTGTTTTCCAGCAAACAATCTGGAGCAGAGCAACACCAAGGTTGAAAAGTGTGAGATTGTGAACACCACGATCGAAGACAAGATGCGGCTCTGATGACAGAGATGGCTGAAGCTGCGTCTAAACGTCTTCCATTGCAGATGTCAGCGAGGCGGGCTGAACTCTGTAATCCGTCAATTGAGACGTTAGATGAAGTGTGTTGAATTGCATATCCGAGAGCTTAGTCTTGTGGTCGAAAAACGCAAAGTCTTGAATCTGCCAGCCTTCCCTTAGCCAGGGAGTCTGATGGAAACGTAACACCGCTTTTGTCAAGTTGAGTGCAAGCTGCACTTTGAGGGCTGGATCTAACGTTGCATTATCAGTCAGACGGAAGACCTCATTTAATGTTAGAAAGCGTCGGGGCGAAGCGTCCACAGTTCGAGATATGAGCGCCTCTCCAGGCTTTGGACAATAAAATAAATGTCTGATTTGGTCCTGACTTTCCAGGTAGCCTAGGCAGTGACTTGACTGGTCCTCTGGAGCGAGACTAGTGCCATCGATGAGATGACGGCACACATTGTCCGATTGACAAAGATCGATGAACGTGGCATCAGAGGGGATGGCATGGTTCGAAGGCGGCATGTAAGCATCGAGAACGGGAGAGGAGTCACTCGTCGTTTGCCGACCTAGAGGATTGCCACTTCTAGCCTCTTTAACTGTAATGCAACGCATCTTTGGACGATAAGAATCACTTTCGCCGTCACTGTCTTCGGGGCTCGGCATCCTTCTTTTCTGGCTTGCGATGGTTGATCTAGTCTCGGTGCTGGACGATTGGATGTACAGCCAAGTGGGATAATCGTCTGAAGCGTAACTAAGAGACTGATGTTAGCGAGACTGCCAATTTCGCGCCTGAGGCGATCGCACCTTCCAATGTCTTGTGCACTATGCTTGCCGTATGATATTGCCAAATCCAGTCGCACGCCTCTACTAACTTGTGCATCGACGCATAGTTTCGCACAATGATGAGTGTGGCCAAGGCCGTTGCAACACCATGCGCCATTCAGTGCCTCATGTAGTTTCTCTGCGGCACGCTGCACCATATTATACTCAACCACTGATGAGCTGGCGACCGCCTTAGACTCTGCGAGCTTTCGGCGTTGCTCATTGCTGGCCCAGTCAATCGAATCCTCAACCAGTCCTTTGAGATCCTCGTTAAGGCTTTGCAACATATCCAGATGCTTGGAGAAACGAGACTTTTCAAAGACGATAGTGAAACTTTGGCGAAGACGACGGAATGCCTTCTTCAAAGATTCGCCCTGGAGAAAGGTGGTGTTAGAGAGCGCGATGCAGAGATTGATAGACAAAAATATTACCTCGCACATTTCAGACTTAATAACGTCGAGGCATTGAAGATCAGCGTCGAAGTCTTGAAGAATGGTCTGGACTTCTGCTATTGTCCCCTCTAGTAGGTCTACCGTTATCCGACCGAGAGCATTGCGGATTTTGGTGTTCGGCGATTCCTCGAACCAGAAACTCTGCTTCGAATTATCGATCAAATCTTCTAAATCCTCATTCTGCCGTAACTTGAGCCGAATTAAGCGTTCGCAGTTGTAGAAGAACTTGAGCTTCTGGGTGTTCAGCCTTCTCTGGATCCAAGCGAGTTCCTGGCAGCAGTTGCTAAAGGTACGAACCTTGTCGTGGATGGCGCGATAGGACTTCAGAGCTTCAAGTATAACAGGTAGAACACCTATAACAGCCAGTACGAGTTCTGCCATCCCATAATGTCCTGAAAGACATCGGAAATTCAAGACGGAGAGCATCAGTTAGAACGATAGTTCTCAAATCGTTCAACAGTACCCAAGCGGGACTGGAGGTGGGGAAAGGCAGATTGCACCACACGCAAGGTACACATTATTCGGGCGCTGATAAGACCGCCTGGCCTGCATTGGTTTGCAGGCAGTCTGTCACTGGCGTGAGCCACGTTGGTGGGCAGGCTCAGCCCCGGGCGAAATCAAGCACAGCCATCTCTTCGCGTGTGTGACTTTCTAGCTTCCTAACCAGATGGATGTCACAAATTCGCAACAGGCGCAGCCTTGCACGGAGAATGTCAATGGGACCGGTGAAACCACAACATGAACCTTTTGTTGGTAGATTGCGCAGGGGAAAAGCTGCAAATGGGTGGTGCCACTCAGTACAAATATCTCCCCACAGTGAGGGATCAATCGCGATACGGGGTCATCGGGAAGATTGTCACAACAGTTAAAGAGATTCGCCAGTTGCCACTCGCAAGGCCCCGCACTCAACAGGTTAAGGAAGTTAACTAACCAGTTGATACTTCCCTCAGAGCAACCCTTGTACCTAATTTAGCCTATATCCAGTCCTCTTAGGCGCTCACCCAGCGATGAAGGTTGCAAGTCATTGGAGCCGGCCCAAATTCTGCCAGATTGGTCCACATAGAAAATTCTGAAGACTCGGATCAGTCTGGATTGGGAGTTTCAGGGCGACGAGCTTTTAAAAGGGCTGTCATTCCTAGTTTAGCATTCGACATTTGTGTCTCCTCCGATACTTCCTCGACCAAGTGAACTGAAGCATCCATCGTCAAGCCAAAAACCACATTATGTCATCAGTGCCGTCTCTCAAGCTGGCCTCTGGCGCCAGCATGCCCCAGGCTGGGTTTGGCCTCTGGAAAGTCCCAGCTGACCAGACTGCCGACATTGTCTACAATGTATGATATTTCTCTAGGTAACGGGTGTGAAATCCGTGCCACTTTACGGACCTTGACTAAGTTGTTTCTCTTTACAGGCGATCAAGAATGGATACCGATTGTTCGACGGTGCGTACGACTATCAAAACGAGAAGGAAGCCGGCGAAGGCATCCAACGCGCCATCAAGGACGGGCTGGTAAAACGCGAGGATATCTTCGTGACCACTAAACTATGGAACAACTATCATTCCCGGGAGCGCGCTCTTGAGATGGCCAAGGCCCAGAACGAGGCCTGGGGACTCGGCTACGTCGATCTCTACCTGATTCACTTTCCCATCGCACTGAAGTATATCTCTCCGGAGGAGTTGAGATATCCCGGATGGTGGCAGGACGCGGACCAGAAGATTATCGAGCGTGCGAATGTCCCGATGAAGGAGACGTGGCAGGCGCTCGAGGAGATCGTAGACCTAGGAATTGCGAAGTCCATCGGTGTTTCCAACACCCAAGGCCAAATGCTGTACGACATCACCACGTACGCCCGCCACCCTCTCTCGGTCCTCCAAATCGAACACCACCCGTACTTGGTCCAACCGGATCTGATTGATCTCGCAAAGGACCTCAACATTGCCGTCACCGCCTACTCCTCCTTCGGACCCCAGAGCTTCTTGGAACTACCCCCCGCGTTCCGAAAACGCCCGGAGAGCATCTCAACACTGTTTGAGAGCGATTCTGTCACTTCGGCCGCAAAGGCCCATGGCAAGACCCCCGCTCAGGTCCTGCTCCGCTGGGCAACCCAGCGAGGACTCGCGGTCATCCCTAAGTCGAACAACCCTGATCGCCTGAAGCAGAATTTGGATGTGGTGGACGGAAGTTTCGATCTCACCTCAGAGGAAATCGAGGCCATCAGTGCACTGGACAAGGGCCTTCGATTCAACGATCCTGGATATTACCTCCACGAGCCATTGAGAATCTTCTCCTAGCAGTGTACTGCGGGCAAATACTAGTCCGTGCAATTGGGTAAAGACTCCAGCCCGGAATTATGCTCTCCTCAACGAAAACTGAGAAATCAAAATGAGCACGCTCGAGCATTGGATCATTGGAAGCGGTTCCTGAGGAGAGAATCCTGAGATGTAGATACCTAAGTAGTCCATAACATCTGGAGTTTTTATGAGTGATACAAAGATGTGGGTGTTCAGAGTTCCCAGATATTTATGCTTCTGAGCCTTCCAAGTTGCCGGCAACATGCAATTTAGCAGCCCCTATCGATGGGTATAATGCGGTGCTGAAGAATCACCAGTATCGGTACATTTGGCTGATGACCGCACTCGATGCACAAGCTTATGGCTCTGGTGACGGCTGAGATCATCGCGGATGAATTCAGGTAGACCACTAGTGAACATGGACACGAAGAGAGAACAATAAACTGTTGCGGGTAGACCCAATCGATGTGAGACATTGAATAGTTAGGAGACTGGACAGTAGCCTTGGCGCGAACAACGACACCAATTAGCTTCAAAGGCGCTTTGCGAGTGTAGTGAGAAGCCTAGGAAGATGATACCATTGACAGATGCTAACTCTAACGGAGCAATGGAGTTACACAATGCTAGATGCTCTCTCGTCAAGTGTGGTGATCAGGGGTTTCAGCCTTGCGGAAAAGCGGAGCCATGGTGCTGGGGAACCTCAGACCAGACACAACCATCCACAGATATTCTGAGGACTAACAATACTGCGGGGGTGATGGTTGAGATTATTGGCATAGTAAGAAACATGTATGTTCCTGGCACCTTGGTTTCCTGTTCGTTGGTGAGGGTACCAGGACGTGGGGGGGGACTTGCGAGAGCATTGATGTCGGCAAGCAGGAGCGTCTTCTGCTTTTGATTGTAAAAGGTTTCAGAGGGTATCCAATATCAAGGATGCTTGTAGACGAAGCAACAAATCACACTTCCTCACGTCCCTGAAGATCGCTTGGTTCGACGGCGCTGTCGTCCTCTGAGGCATCGGGCATTTCGGGAAGGTATGGCATGTCGGTCCCCTGGGATTGATAAGAATTGGCTCTGTCCTGACGGACCAAGGGCAACAACATGTCTGCACTGACCATCAGTAGGTAGTCAACCGAAGGGAGTGCGAGAGGATATACCAGGCGCCGAGTGTCGAGTCCGATGGGTCTGCCAGAGGGCGTAGGTTGCGATCGTAAACATCAGAACGCCAAAGACAAGATTACTTGCGAATTCTGGAGACATTTTCTTAATACTTTGCATGGCGGCGCTGCTGAGGTAGATACTGAGAAGGAGGAATGTAACTGTGAGGAGCCATTGTTGAAGGACAAGACTCTTTATATTGCATTGTGACTTTAAGGAATGCTTCAACTAGCAGTACATTGTACTCCGTATACGGGACCGAGATATCCAGAGGGGCAGTACCACTGCGCCTGGTTGGGGTTTGGCTCGGGACAAAGCATGCGTCAGTTTTCGAGCAGCCTCCCAAGTTGTCAGATTCCCAAGTTGGCAGCCTCCTAAGTTCGCAAGCCCTTGTCAATTTGGAAGCTCGCTTCGGTATTAATTACGTTGGAGGTGCCCCAATTGCGTACGAGCGCGGGCACCCTTGCTAGGCCTCGTTTCGAGAGTTGAGCTACCTGGAATACTGATAGCTGACTTTGTGCAGATCAGAAGCTCATTGCAGGTACCCTGGTCGCGTCTTCGGATCGCCTCTGCCAACGAGACACCTCACCTTCACACTTCCTCCCCTACTGGTTGATCACCCGAGGGAGAGCAAAGTCTCGAGGCCAGGAATTGATCCTCCGTCGACGGTCCCGAATTAGGCCCCACCTCCTAAGTAGCACCATTGGGTGGAATTAGACGATTTTCACCCTTTTGTGACCCTTGTCTCCCAAAAAGCAACTACACACCTGTTCAGAAGGTTGTTCATACGAGACAATTCCTCCTCCTATAACGCCAACGTAGGCTCCTTGAATACTCTTAGTACTTCGATGTCTCGAGACTTCAACTCCAATCAGAAGTACCACCCCGGTTAGCGATCCCGCCTTCCCGCCCGTGCTATAAAGGACATCCTAACTCGGGATTCAGCCTCGTCACTCCCCCCTTCTTTGTCTACCTCGCATCATCAGTCACTTACCCTGCTTCTCGTATTGGCCGTCTTTGGCGTCACGTCGCCACATCCCCCGGGTCGCTGTCTTCTTCCCAGTTCGTCCAGCCTGCTCGTCAATCAGCCTACCTGGCACTCTCGGATCTCCCACCTATTCTACCTGCCACCTTCTCGCGTGTGATGGGTCGCTCACAGCCGAGTAGTCACCAAACGGAGTCCGTGATTTCCTACCCTTGCGGGTCTTTGGCTTCATGATCAACCTGTGACTTGAACATTCAGGCTCTCGTTTTCTTATTCTGGCGAGCCGTCCTGTCTGTACATTGCTCCAATCATGAAAAAAAAAGACACGAGGGAGGTAGGACTAGAACACTGGTTAACATTGCAGTCATCATTCCATCCACTTATGCCGGCAGCCGAGCCACTACGACAGAGTAAAACCTCATGGCTAGCTAGAATCGACAGAACGATGAGCTTTCAGGGGTCGCTGGGCAATTCATGGATATGAGGCGATCCTTTTTATAAAACGTTGTATCGATACATCGCCCCATACGGCAATATCTGGGCAGGGAGCTAACCCTTTCGCTTTGGTAAGAAGTTCACTCACTTAGAACAGATCTAGATCAACGTGGGGAAAGCCAATGTAAGAGTGGAAACGTATATTTTTCGATTTTTTTTCTATTCTTCCAAATCCAGCTGTGCTGTTATTTACATTTTCATTTAGAATGAGCCGATTCTGCGTCTTCTCTGCTTGAGTCTGCAAGACCCACATGATGTTTTATAGGTAGGCCGACGTCATGAGGCGAGCCAATACCAAAAACCAAAACCTATTTAAAATAGCCGATCTCCATCCGCGGTGCTGCGTCTACCGTCTGTTATTTCCTCCTCTCATGCCCAGAATCTGGACGAAGCGGATGAAGATGTTGAGGAAGTCGAGTTCTAAATGAACACTCTCGTTGACGACATCCTTCCGGACCAAACCTCGCTCAGCCATGCGGGCGTGATGCAAGATCTTCTGGACGTCATAGAGGGTGAAGCCGCCGAAGACGGCCAGACCACCATACAGCCAGATGTTTTCGGTCCAGGCGAGAGTTCGAACGGCAGTGGCGGGAAGGACGAGAGGTGCAAAGCCGGATATAGCGACGATGGCGACACCTGCGAGTAATGGCCCACCGAGATAGAGGTATTTCTCTTGCTTGGCGGTGGCTCCCACGAATGCAATGCTACCCATCATGCCGACGGTGTAGAGACCAGCGCGGGCGAGAATGGCGGGAGACATGAACAGGAGTGGCGACAGGACTGCAGCTTGAGCGACGTTGAAGGCGGTCCAAAGAGCATATTTCTGAACATAGCTATTTTCATCGAGTTAGCGTCTTTCTTTCGTGTGATGGAAGTGATGGTCCACTTACTTGTCAGGATGCGTGTAGAAGGTGCCATACATGGTACCAAACGACGCCGCCAATGAAAGACCGATAACGAGCCATGGGTTTGTGGCCATGAGACGATAACTCCAGCCGCTGGTATGCAGTGCTCGAGCAGCGACACCAATGATACCAACACCCAGACCGGTGTGCATGAATGTCTGGTTCAGGTATTCTCGCTCATACTGCGGCATTCCGCCGTCCTCACGAGTTTCGCGGTTGAAGATCATGTTAGTGGCGACAATCGTGCCACCAACAAGGGCGGCGCCATAGAGCAATCGTTGGGTCAAATTTCCAGAAGCAGTAGGGTTGGCAGCTTGATGCTGAGGCACTTGATAACCACGCTTGAAGCCATTTCGAAGCGCATTAGATTTGAGTAGAGATTGAGCGCCAGCGGTGGGTCGTTGGTTGAAGAACGTATTTGGGGAGGGCCTCGAGCCAGAGGCGTGAAATGATCGGATCAACGACGACGGCTTGCCAAGTTGCTTGAAAGCGTTGGAGGAGACCGCAAACGGCCTCCTGAGAATGAAGGACATTGTAGGCGACAGTCCCAGGCCGAGATGTGATGGCAAGGATGAAGATGAAAGTGGTGTTGAAGAGAAGAGGTGGCAGCGCAGGCAATAATAAGAGCTGCGTGTTTCGTCGCCGCGGAACAATTGGTTCAGGTCGGATATTCTAGAATGACGTCGATCAATCCTCAAGGGCAAACATGGTGTCACGTGGACCGGAATTAGAAGTTCTTCCGACCGTGAAACACCGAATTTGAGGTTGAGAAATATTAAAAATTGCTACAGACTTTGTGCTGTCATTATCCAACCATGCTTTCGCCACCGTGCTGAACTTGCCAGCGCAGAATGCAAATCGCGTCCAAAAGGTTGTCATCGCTTATACAGTGATTTCCAAAGATCAGAATGTCTACCTGCAGAGGCAATACACCTTTTTATGGGATGTATCTGAAGGATGGGTGATGATGCCCAAGATCCCGCTTCTGGTCCTCGTTGAGTCCCTCCAGTCGATGGTCTCGCTTTCCAGCTGCTCGGACCCGATTCTCTCGCATGTTGTAGAAAATACCAAAAGTTGACACGCAGAGCACAATGATCTGCGCTCCAAGATTGATGGAATGACCGATTGGGTAGCGGGGGCCATCACGAACAAGGTAGGTCCATCTAGAGATGGTTGGTTAGTGACAACTCCCAAGTATAAAATGAGCAGGGCAACTTACGTAGCAAGGACACCGCCGAGGGTGCCAACAGACACGATATATGCAGTGGCCACAGCTCTGACTGCTGGACCAGCAGAATCTAACATTCATTAGCCCGCGGTTCTGAGGTCCGGAAAAGTGCGAACTTACTGTTGATACCCCACGACATGAAACCCGGGCCTCCTGGGAACGCACCAGTGGTGATTAAGAACACGGCACCATATCGAGCATTGGCATTTGTATTCCATCTGAGGATAGAAAATCCAGCAATTGGGAAGAAAGTCGCCACCGCAAGGTAGATGCCTCGTCTGCGAGTCTTGTCACTGATATAGGCGATCAAGATGGCGATCAGACAGGCAGCCACGTAGGGTGGGACTGAGTAGAGTTGCGCTTTTGTGGCGGTCCAGCCAAGGTCAGCTAGGATAGTCGGCATAAAGATGGAAAGTCCTTGTACGGTGATGTTGATCAAGAAGAACCCGAATGCAGCCAGATTGTTGTTGATGTTGAATACGGCAGCTTTGATGTGCTTCCACTTCACATTCTCGTGTGGGTCCTGTTATCAATTAGCAATCATTGTTGACTAGTGGGACGGGGCACCTACGGCCCGGTGTTCTCGAATCAACCGCTCATGGGCGATATATCGTTCTCGCTCGCTAAGGAAGAAGCAAGTCTCTGGATTTGATGGCATGAAGATGGGCGCCATAAAGGCGAGAACAATGGTGATCTGCAATCTTCGTCAGTCCCGGAATCTCGCTTGTTCCATGCAAGACGACTTACAAGGCCCTCAAAGAAAAAGATATTTCTCCAGCTAGAAAGATCAATCAGAAAGGTGCTGTCTCCACCAAATCTCGAGCACTTACGTATGAATAGGAGTAGATTCCGTACCCCAGCGAGGTATCCGACTAAAGTCGTTAGTTGCGAAAACCATGCAGTGTCCATGTTGACTTACGAAAGTGCTGTTGCGAATAAACCACCAAAAGCACCAGCGATAGAGGCCGCAGAAATGAAAATACCAATTCGGAAATATAGCTCCCGTCTCTTGTAGAAGGTTGAGAGATAAAATGCAATACCAGGCATGGTACCGCCTTCGAAGACACCCAAAAGTGCTCTGCAAGCACATAATTCTGCAAAATTCTGGACAAAGGCGGTGCACAAGGAGACGAATCCAAATCCAACCACGAGCATTGGAATATAGAAGCGGGGTCCAATGTACTTGAGCAGGATGTTGCTGGGTACTTCGACCAGAAGGTAGATGATGTAGAAGACACTCAAGGCCCAATTGAACCTGTATCCCACGAGATGGAGATCTTTGGCCATTCCCTGAATTCGCGCATTGCCGATATTTGCCCTGTCAAGGAAACAAAAGAGGTACAATATGGTGACGATGGGTACGATGCGACGATCGATTTTTCTTCTGATGCGGGTTTCCTCAGCTTCGGTCCAGTCAATTTCATCGCCAGATCCAGATCCGTCCCTCTCCTTGTTTGGATCCAACTCCATGTGGTCAAACTCGGAGGCCTTGAGAGTAGAAACTGGTACAGCAGCCATGGTGGTGTAGGATAAATGTCCTTGAAAATCCCTAGGTTAGAAGAATAGCAGACTTTGGGGAACAGGAACTCCAGCCCTCATGTCAGGCGACCGGGGAGCTACTGGACATTATATCCAAAACAGCAAGACCGTTGAAGCCCTGTGTTCATTGGCAGCCCCACACTTGGATCAGAAGGTCTCCGGACCTTCTAGGCGAGGCTTCGATCCACTAAAACGGGCAAGAGGAAACAATCACTCCGCCGGATGAGACACCCTTTCCAGGTGTGAACACATCGGCTTCTTTTCACGGTAGACGATGGGGACACAGCACAGGCTAAACACATTGTGTGAACACGGGTAAATGACATGGGAACAGGTTCTCCAGACAGGATGTCTTTCACAGGAAGACGGGGTCCCAAGTGCCAACGGGGCATAGATCATTGACCAAGCATGAAATTTGGCTTGGCGGTGGAAGCAATGGGGAGGTTGAAAGATGGAAGCGACTTGAAGATCGCAAAGCTACTGGATTGTTGAATATCATGGAAGTCTTGGCGGTCCGGGGGGGATACCTCCTTGGGGCGCGGAGTCATGGGGGCCAGGGTGGACCGCGGAGCTTCTTATTGCTCCATGTGCTGTCAATCGACTGCCGATACTGCAGGATGTGAGCGTGGCTTTACTTCTTGGAAGCATGCATCAAAGTCCAACCAAAGTGGATGCCTCGCAGACCCTATTTTGCTCGGCACCTCCGAAGACTTTCGAGGAACGGTGGCGATGAGAAACCGAGAGGGAAAGTGGTATACACCGCAGTTATTGCTTCCAGGCGGAGTCTTGAAGGCACCACAAGTCACTTCGTATGGAGTAAGTAGTAGAGGCTGATGGAAAAGGCGCGAGTGGCCGTAGAACTGCGGGTGGTAGGCCACCAGTGGCTTGACGTATTTCAGGTTGTGTGAGCGCTGGAGAATACGGGAAGGTAGTGATCGTCAAAAGGGCACGCAAATTCTAGGCCATGCTTCTTGGCATGAAACCATCGAGGTTCGGCAGTTGAGATTCAATCAACATATGACTGTAACCATTACACCAGGCTGCAGTTTCTAGCAAGCTACCCAACATGTGACCACCGACCACGCTCATCGAACTGCACTCTTATGCCACTTCACTTCTTCTAAGGCCGTCAAGCGACACCTGCCTACCCTACACCTAACTCGGTTGAGGTGTGTGAGCTGACCCATGTGGGTGGTGCCCAAAGCGGTCGAACGGAGCCTTGTCAGTCATGCTGGGAAAGGGGACTATATCCCCAGAGTACCTAGGTACGGAGTACACACGGTTTTTGATCGGCCGCTAGATTGCCATCCAGATCCTTCAAGAAGCCCCATGAAGAACCACGTGGGAGGCAATTTTAGTCCAGCTTGCATCGGTTATGTTCCCCCGTGTCTACCATGGTAGTTCGTCAAGCAGCTTCGTCTCTGCGTCCTGAAAGGACATGGGCACCTCTTCTGCCGTGCAGCCATCCCCATCCATTGACAGCGCGCTCCTTGCAATTCGGTAGAAAATTCGCTTATCTTCCAATAGCGAGCCGTGAGTTGGACAGGATAGCATGGCTGCATCTCAAAGATCATAACAGGGAGCTACTAAGCCCCGCAAATATTCATATCAGCATGTCGAAAGCCATGTCTAAACCATGCGATACGATCAATCTCGGTGATAAATTGCGTTCAGGTTGCCCCTCTCAGCGCCATCGATCCAAGGATCTGGACTTCGAGACTCTTCGTCTGGTCAAGGATGGTCTCAGCCTCCCCATTCACTTGTTTATCGGTCTTGCGAGCAGTGGTCGATGGAATCTTGTAAATTTTTCTGATACGGGTAGTATCGCAGACATTCCCGAAGGACGCATCTTCGAAAGTAACTTCCTGCCCCTCAATGTTGTCGGATAGATGGCGAGTCACACTTTCCTGGGTTATTTCCGGTTGAGTGGCGACTTTGATGACCAGCAGGTTCTCTGTTGTTTCACTGACACCGAACCTACGAAATGCCTCGCCAATCTGCTGCAATTAGCACTCCTCATCCACGTTTGCCAAAATGTTGGACTCACATTGTTATTTGGGCTGAGCGAGAAAACAATCTCGGAGTGGACATTTCGGGATTTCAGCCGCTCATTGACATAGTCGTTGATGGCACGAAATGCAGCAGCAAGCGCATGTTTTGTAGAGACAATCTGCTCCAGTCAATATCATGGTTTCGAGCGCTCTATCTTGGTTCAAACCCACAGTGGTAGCATCGATGAAGGCATATTCGAATTCTGCATTTCCAGCCAAAAGCTGCTCCCTCAAAAAAGCAGCGTTCTTCACATCTCGGAAAAGTGCAACAAACAGGGTTAGTTCCAGAGGAACATGGGCTAGCTGGATAACTTGGACCATTATATCTACTCTCGAAGCGTTTCTAGGAGGAAAGTGCTGTGAACCGTCTCTCGATGTCCAAGTTTGATCAGCCTTGTCGGCCACGACAAATGGCAGTTCTTGGCAGTTCTACATTAGTGCGGATCATACGGTACACCGACGCATTCGGTCGGTTTGCTGTTTACTATGTTATTTCAATGGTGGAGGAGAGCAATGCCACAGCAAGAACGCGGGAGATGGGAAATAATGTAAACCGTATGGATTATAGAGTACTCGTAAGTATTCTTAGCTATCAGCTTAATGCCTTCAAGTGGGACAGGGTCGAGGAGAGCGCTAGACGAATCCTTCAGAATGCCACCACCAGCCGAATCTAAGTGATGCCCATTCTACCGTGTCCTTCCTCAAGTACAAGAATCTGTCTAATGGCCGCAAGTCCGAGCAGGGGGCACCAGTAACTCAGACTAGAACTCCCCAAAACTGTTGAAATCTAGACTTCTCAGAACAGACCAAATGACTTAGAACCCTCTATCAACCCCAGTGGTGTTATATTCCCGTTGCGCAAGCCGCGAGAGAGTTCCAATATCAGCTTGCTATCATCGGCACGCCCGGCCCAAGTGTGCTTTGCCCAAGGTCGATTTTGCGGATGGATTCGTTTCTACCCAGTCGCACCTAGTACTTCATGCTCCACTTCAGGCAAGCACCGAATGGGTGTTTGTCTAATGGATCCAAGATCCATCTCACATCATGGGCAAAGTGACCCCCAAGCAGGATGTATCTATCAACGAGATGTATCTCCGAGAATCCGCTGTAAGTCGAAGCGAGCCATTCTCCGTTCTCCAAAAAAGCCTCGCAGCGAGTTGCTATCGGCATTCGAATGTGGCTCTAGTCCGTCGAGGCCGATCTAAACTCCGTACACTTCAAAGTCAATGGAGTGATGTTTGGTAGCTCTGAACTTCCTCCGCAAAGTCGGTCTCGCATCATGTGGGTGCGACGTCTCTTCCTTCAGGAAGAAGGGGACGGAGGTGGTGGGGAAGTATCGAAAGCCGTCAAAATCCCGTCAATCATACTTTATTGGATGCAGGACCATCATAGGCAGGCACATTCGTCCTTTGCCCTGGTCGGTTTCCCACGCAATTTCCGCGTTGTTGTTCTCTCGGCCAAGCCATCTTCTCCACAGATAGCCGGCAAAGAGAGCATTCGAATAGTAGCTTCCACCGCGGAAGACATGTTCACCTGGACCAAAGACACTTCCACCTTCACCATGGAAGTGCCCATTGCCATGGTCCATGCCAGCCGCCAGCCCCTCCTCCCCAACTGGTGCATTGTTGAAGATCTCGTTGGCGTGCTCGCTAGGCCAGTCGCGGTCGAAGTATACCGGCAGTGGAGCGTAGACCGCCTTGAGGCCATACTGAAGTGCAATCGACGCTGGGTACATCTCAGGGAACATGGTATGCTTGTTCGAATATGTCTCCTCATGCATCAGTAATAGGAGACGTCGAGACAGGCGAGATGCAGTTATGAGAGCTGCCCTCGTTGGAGGGCGACCTTCACCGTCGGCGTTGACTTCATAGCCAGTAATATCGTTGCTGAATGCCCATGCAGTGCGCGATGGATCGAAAAGGGGATTGAAGGTAATGAAGTCGGTAATCTCGTCCACGTTCGGAGGAGCAGATTGCTTCGGAATCGGGAGTAGCTCCGCTGGGTCCGATTGAGCGCCAGCAATCGGCGTTTGGCCTAATTCCTCTGTTTCCTGTACAACAGAGGTGGCAAAATCTTCGTAGGAATTGTTATGCAGAGACGGAATGAAGAATTTGGCTGACCTTTCCCACGCATATTCTCGTGGCTGTCGGTCAGCCCATCGTGAGATCTTGTTCAGGAGCTCGTGATAATGACCGGTGATTCTAATATCCATTTCCCAATGCCAGAAGTAATCGTACTCCAGATGCTGAGACGCAAAGTATTGAAGGGGGAAGTGAAGCGACCGATAAGCCTCATACACGTCTCCTCCTGAAAAATTGACGACACTTTCAGGAAATGGTGGTGGGTAGATCAATTTCATCTGTGCAACAGACCAAAGAGTGCCCATCCCACGAAATTCTGCTGGTAAACTTTCCTTCAACACCCGGTCGTAAACTTCTTTTGAAGCCCATATTGGGATCGAGTCATCCTGGACGTGGATGAGAAAGTGGACAGTGTATTCACCACCAGTAGCTAGGGAAAGTTCGCTGATGATGGCGCGGAGCATTATAATGTCGTATTTCGAGTACTTGAAAGTGCTCCACGTTCGGATAACAAAAGCTGTGCGTGACTTGATCTGTTTGGCATTTTTCTCGAGGCACATCTTCTGTGCGGAGTGCCACTGCACTTTGCGCCAGTCTGTTGGTGGAACTCTGTCAATACCCTCTTCGTCCCCTACAGTTCCGCTCTCTATACCAATACCGCCTTCCTCTTCCGAGAAGCCATAGCCATATGGACCAAGTCGATTGACCCTATCATAGCAAACGTCGGTATTGAAGCCAAGTTCTTCTTGTGAACCGAATAATGGTGCAGGTTGCCCTTGAGGTATTCCCGGGTAGGTCGATATTGCTGGTGGCAGGATCTCCTGCTCATCATCGAGATAACATTGGTGGAGATCTCCTTGCAAGGGCGATGGTAATTCAACAAGGTCTAGCTCCTGATTAACGTTGACTTCGAACCGGTCCACAGCTTCGCCGTCTTGCTCAGGAACATATTGGTCCGGTGGGACGATGGTCTCACGGCCTCGATACAGTCCAAGAAGTCTTTAGTCGTCGTCAGCATATGTCCGAGTCCGAAAAAGTTGGTTGACTGCCCGATCTACTTACAGCGGAAACTGCTCCCACCAGAAAAATTCTCGACCGCCACGGTCCCGCGACTGACCCAGCGGTATTATCCCACCATCGTCATTATTGTCAAGCACTATTTCCCCATCGCCAGCGAACCCACCGGCAGACTGTTCCTCGCGATAAGCGTTGAGCTGGTCGACGGATACTGGAGACAGCGCAAACACCAGGAGTACCAGGATAAAAAGGGTGATGGAACAAAGGGCCTTCCTCGATCGCAATCTCGAGAGGCTTAATTGTCGTCTATGTCCGAGCCGTGGTCGCGAAGAACCTTCAGGGCTCAGAAGTCCACCGTTTATAGAATCAGAGCTCCATTTATACCTGTGCGTAGAAGACGCATCGTTGCTGTCCGTAAACAACTTGGAAAGCTCAGGCATCCCCAAGAGGTCGAAAAAGGTTCGCGGCTGGAGGCGTCAGGGCGTTCAACGGCCTAATCGCGAGGGGTCGGGGATGTCAGCGATTGGTGGCGTGGGCGTCGAGGAGTGGTCAGGCAACACGAACACTATATCATAACTATTTCACCCTAAACGCCTTCCATATTACATATACATGACACACATAAAGAAAGGAGCAGGTTGGCGCACACAGGTCAGAGTGCAGGACTCAGGAAAGTCGACTGGCAACGACAGAGTTGGAACTTATCAACCACAACGCTTGTCTCGCATGGCGATGCCCCAGTGGCGGCTAGGCACTGGGAAAGGGTGGAAGATTGATGCCTCTCTGGGCAGTGATGGCGACAGTCTTCCAGCAGCCGGATGGTGGATCCCGCTTATCGAAGCCCTAAGAGCCTCACTAAAATGCCTGAAAATTGGAGGTAAGATTGTTGTCAGCCCGCCCAGCGCATGGCAACTTCAAGGCAAGGCCTGCCCTGGCAACTTGGCGAGTGATGGATGGGCCACACCGAAGTGGCTGGTCTTGCAATCCCGCTTGGGTCCCTTGGCAGACGCCTCTTCGATGCCGTCTTCCCCGAATCCCTGACCTCACTCCCACCTGGAACGAAGGATCCGGGTGGGATCTTCTCCCTTTTTGACATCACGTCATGCTCATCCGAAAAGGGTTGTTGCGCTGAGGAGAACAATGAGCCGACGACTCCTCGTACGAGAAACCAGGCCTAGAGGGACCATCTTCCACCACAGGAGCTATTAAAGCCACGAGGGATTCACGTCGTATTGAACAAAGGGATCTTCAAAAGTTTCACATAGACTCCTACGAGTAAAGTGCGAGCCACCCAGCCAATGACCATTGAGAATGCCCACAGCAGTCGTGACAGGAGCAAACAGTGGTATTGCCCACGCATTTGCCAAAATCTTGATCGATGAGGTCAGCATCCGTGTTTGATTCAATCCTCTACAACACTCGTTTTGATCCCTTCGAGTAACGGCTGGAAGGTATGTAGGGCTATAAGGTCTACGCAGTTGACAAGGACGATGGCGATGGCTTGAAAGCGCTGTCTTCTGGAGCCACCACTCAAATCCTTGACGTGGCCTCGGTCGAGTCGATCAAGAAATTCAAGAACGATCTTGGTGATGAGCCCGTCGATCTATTGCTCAACATCGCAGGTCAGCACAACTAACGCCAGTTTGCGAAATCGCGCAGCTGAGATGTTGAAAACAGGAGTAGCGTCAGGCCCCGCCAAAGACGGCCTCGAGACGACTAACATCGACATTCTTCAGCGAACCTTCGCCGTAAATACGTTTGGACCTCTACTCTTGACGCAAGTACTTCTTCCAAATATCCTCAGGTCTCCAAAGCCAAAAATCGGTATTGTGTCGAGTCGAGTCGGTTCGATCGGAGATAATAGCAGCGGTGGACACTATGCCTATCGCGCGTCCAAGGCTGCCGTCAATTCCATCGGCAAAAGCCTCGCTAACGACCTTAAAGATAAAGGTGTGATCGTGACATTGCTGCATCCGGGCTTTGTGAGAACAAATATATTACCAGCTAGCACCATGCCTCCCGAAGCAGTTGATGCAGACGAAGCCGCACGCAAATTGTGGCAGAATATAGTGAGCAAGAAGGAATTGGAGGATACTGGGAAGTTCTGGCACCGCGAAGGCTACGAACTCCCGTGGTGAAGCTATCTATCACCCTCGCCTAAAGCAATCGTTTGACGGAGGTTGGCTGCCCGGGGTGAAATCCAAAGGATCCAGGGCTCTCTACTGTAATTACCTAGTGGGACGTCTATGTAGCACCACCCAACTCACGTCAAGATCAAGAGCTTATCCAAAACGAAGAACCTATCGTAGATTTTATGTCCGAAAGCTTACGGCATGCTATTCCTCCTATCCTACCGTCCATAGCTTTGGCTACTAATCCAAGTAATATGTCCGAAGAAGACGTATCAGATGATAATTCCTCTCTGATACCTCATCCGAAATCGGCCCCAAGGTTTCTCCAAATCCGCCAGAGGAAATGTTGCGATTCCAAACCAATTTGGCGACTTCAGCCTCGGCAGAACTACCCAGGGAAACGATCAATCTTCGATTCTCCAAAAACCGAAACTCCACACCCCAGCCAATCCTTCACCTGAACTTAGAAATCAAAATATTTCGGATTACAAAGGGGAAAGTTATAATAAACCTTGGGTGCACGGGTACAGCCTCATTACTGGTTGACTCGATTCATATAAGAACTTTCAAGGCGCTTTTCTGACAACCTGACAACCGAACTTGTAGTGCCTGCCTACCCCTCCTCAACACATTTCGAGTCAGCAGATTCCGCCATGTCGGGGACGCAAGCGGTGAATGTGGGAGTTCCCAATATCCCCTACTTCACACCGGAGCACCTGAAATCGCCCGGTGTTCCATACGATCCGAGCAAACTAGTGCCCACGCTGTTTACACCGTTAACAATTCGGGGCAAGACACTACGCAATCGCATCATCGTCGCTCCCATGTGCCAGTACAGCACGGCCCCAGACGGGTCTGACGTTGGAAAGCTCACCGACTATCACATCGCGACACTCGGCCACTACGCGCTGAAAGGCGCAAGTTTAGTCTTTATCGAGGCTACCGGTGTGCAGGCCAATGGACGGATCACACCAAATTGCCCCGGTCTGTGGGACGATAGCCAGATCGCGGGTGTGAAGCGGGTGGCCGACTTTGTTCGTTCGCAGGGAGCATTGTCGGGAATCCAACTCGCGCACGCGGGGCGCAAGGCTAGCGTTTTACCACCTTGGATTGCAGCGACAATGGGAAAGCGCACCGGCGCACGTGCGACCAGAGAGGCTGGAGGCTGGCCTGACGATGTTGTTGGACCTATGGGCGGACCGGAGGAGACTTGGGACGGATTGAACGACGATAGTGGTTACCATCCTCCACGACAACTGACCGTGGCGGAAATACAAGATCAAGTAAAAGATTGGGCAGCGAGTGCGCGGCGTGCGGTCGAGGCCGGTATCGATGTCATTGAAATACATGCTGCACATGGATACCTGCACCATCAATTCCTCAGCCCAATCACGAACAGACGAACAGACGAATATGGCGGCAGTTTCGAGAATCGAACTCGATTCTTAATAGAAGTTATACAGGCCATTCGCAAAGTCATCCCTGAAACAATGCCTTTATTCCTCCGGGTTAGCTCCACCGAGTGGATGGACCATACAGACATTGGCAAGAAATATGGTACCTGGGACGTAGAAGATACCACTAGGTTGGCGCGACTGCTTCCGGATCTAGGAGTAGATCTTCTTGACGTTAGCAGCGCCGGAAACCATCCACTTCAGCGTATCACCACATTTGAATCCAAAGACTATCAGATCAAAATTGCGAATCAGATCCGCTCCGACTTGAAAGGATCAAACCGTCAACTGTTCATTGGCGCAGTTGGATTGATAACTGAGGCGGAGCAGGCAAGGGATATCGTTGATGATAATGGCTCTGATTTGAGTATTGGGGAGGAGGCTACGGCAGCAAAGGAGATGACGGAGGCGAAACCTGGCAAACAACCTATGGCGGATGTGATTCTTGTCGCTCGTCAATTTATGCGAGAGCCCGAATGGGTCCTCAAGGTTGCATGGAAGCTTGGTGTTGATGTTGCATGGCCTAATCAGTTCTTGCGAGTGAGGTTCCCAAAACTTTAAGCCGGTCACTATGAGACGGGAGCAGGATTGGTCCATATATGGCGAGGGAGGGGTGCTTTGGTAAGTCGAGTTGTTCGCCCGACTTTGATTGCGATATTCAGTCATCTCCAAGATCGTTAGACTTATAGACGTTAGATTCGTTGCCAACGGTGGTCAAGCTCTTTAACCGATTCTGTCACTGTCATTTCCTTGCCGACCCATAAAAGTATCATTAAGTGGTCGTTACTTCATCAACATAGCTCTAACCAGTCCACATTGGTAATGTGCTGACTGAACCAAGCATCGTCAATAAAGTCAGTTCCAAATGGATTGAAGTGACTAAGATCTCCCTGTAATACCGAAGATTCAACAGTTTCTGGTGCGGGAGCGTTCATTTGCGGCTCATTGCCTTGGAATCCAGTAGTCTGGGCACGTAGAGCTTTTAAAGTCTGGATGGCTCGTGGGGCGGATTGAATCTGCTGTTTGTAGTGTTCCATGATGGCAAGACAGCGATGCCAGTTTATCTCGAAGGAAGGTCGAATCAGGTCTTCATCCACAATCGGACATGCGAGTCCGGCGAGAAGAATTGATGCTGCCGCAAAGGCGACTAGAAATAATTAGCTTTGCTCGCAACAAAAGGCTTTGCTTTGAAATTCTCAACTCACAATACACTGAATGCCAACCTGAACTTCGATACGTGGTATGAAGATGCTGGTGAAGGCACTCGATCAAACTCTGGGCTGTCTTGATACAGAGATTACAACAACTTCTCACCAATTCCACATCCAGGGAGGTAGGTTTGACCGACACAGGATCGATGGAAAATCGACGTTTCGTTGCGAGGAGGAGAATAGGCCTCAGAAGTAGGACCCGGGTATATTGATACCTAGAATTTTCACACATCAATAAATGCCCATGCCCACGGATTAGTTTCATACCTGCAGAACAGCACCTGCTCTTGGATCTGTACGCTAGTGACTTGCTCTTCCGGTACTCGATTCGTGGCAATGGCACCACGAATGCATTCTGGAATCGTGCTCACGAAAGCTTCCAGACGACGATTCAGTATCAGGACTCCTAAGATCATCTCTTGAACACGAGTGTCGTCGTGGAGGATCTCATTGAGATTATTTCGGAGATTTTCCGAATATAATGACGCTAATATCTCGTCCAGAATGACGAACAAATTTGATGAGGAGACAAGCAACCCTAATCTCGAAGGAATATCCGGGGGTTGTTGACCTACACCATTAGTACGCAGATATTCATCATCAATCAAAGACGGTAAAGGGACATCCCAATTGTTGGATATCATTGTCGGTCGCCCAAAAGTCATGGCCAAAAGCCTAGGATGGTCAGCAATCGCTCATGTAGAATTTAGTGCCACTGACTTATCCAAAACAAGGCAGGTGTGCCATATTCTCCGGGCCATCTCCTTGTTTAGTTGACTTTCTCGTCGATACTTCGCCACATCAAGATGTAAGCCCAAGCTTTGGGCCGTTCTTATCGCAAGTCCGACAACGTTCCAGCAGCGACTAGCATAGCGCGTGGATTGGAGGTAGACTCCACTAACTAGAAGCATCTGTACAAGAGAAACGGAGGTCGAATCAAAGATATCGTAGACAAAGATTTTGCGCGATCTTTGGTAAAAATCTTCTGCAAGTGCCACCTTGTTCTGCGCTGGAACAGATGCACTGAATTGGCATCCGATTGCAAAGACGAGATTCAAGGTTGAGGCAAAGATGATTTCGTTGACATCAGAAACATCACCATCACGTTCCCGTCCTTCTTCAGTGGACCACAGGTGAGCGTATTTTTCCATAAAGGATGTTTTGTGGAGAACGGGGAAGAGTGGGTGAATGTACTCCCAAAAGCACTGCACATAATCATTGGCAGACCGGCGAGGCGGAAGGAGAAAAGACGATGGACATCTCTCCATAATTGGTAAAGGTTGTGCGGCTATCGGTCGGTCAGTATGTAAATGGCCGTTGTTGTTATTCGGCGTGTCTCTGACCGTCGGCTTGTTCAATTCCGTCGCCCCATGGGTGAAGCTGCGTACGAAGGCGATCGTTGATGAACCTCCATAGATAAGACCGTCATCCACGGGGTTAGAGGTCACTGTAGCTAGGGCATCTGTACCCGTTGGGATAGCGTTCTCATGATCAATCTGGCTTGACACGGAGTCTCGAGCTGTGCCGCCTGTGGTTGTAGAGCGTGGTCGGGCAATGGGAGACGTAGCATACAGGTCTCCATCGCGCGATGCGTAAGTAGGAGATCCAAAAGCATCCCTAACTAGAAACAAGTTTCAATCGGCGATGGCCACTTTGGCTAGAATCGAATACATACTGATTTGATTTTTCCTCGAGCCCATGGTGCCTGGTCGCTTGTGATTTTGAGAGCTTGGTTCACTATTGGTTATTCAGCAATCAGCGCAGCTGTCCACGTCACACGCTCATATGCTTAGGCATGAGGTCTCTCACCTTATCGGATCATCAGCTACATTGACGTAGACGCAAGTGTCCGCGACGCCTCGAGAGGTACAAGCTTCACATATCGGAAGTGTCCCATCACATCGTGTTTTTCGTCGTCGACAGGTCCGGCAAGCTAACCTGACCTTGCGACGTTTCGGGCGTGGCGGACCTGGATTTGGGCTTTCGCCCTCCGGAGACAATGCGACGGAGGTACCATCGAGAACAACGCTGTAATTGGCGGAGTGCTCCCTGTTGGGTGCCGTGTTCAAGTTCATCACGAAGTGTTTTGATTCATCTTGGGTAGCTGTGGGAGGCATCCTTGGTTCCAACTTTTATCAAAGGGTCACCGAACCTGCGATAGTATGCAAAGTGATTACAATGACATGCTAGGCGTACTTTTACCATGTCACTTTGATGAAGAGCCCTCACGCGTCGCAAGAGGCTGGATGGAAGCGAGTTCCCCAAAGACCTTCGGATGCAGTCTCGGCTTCTTGCGGCTTACTGGTTCACCGTATATCTAATACGGTCGAACACTCAGTGCTTTCTTCCCCACCCTTTAGATTCCCCCGCAAATTCCACAAGCTTGAATTTAATCTGGGCCTCATGCTCCTACATATTTTCATCACCTGTCCAAACTTCGAGGATGGATTCATTTCAAACACTACGGTGTACGTTGGCAGTCGCCGATGTATCCCCCCTTCGATGCAACCGCGGCTGCAGACATGGATCCACTAAATCATTTCCCTTTTCAAGCAAGTGATGGAATGATCCTCCGCTGGCTGCATGACAATCCCAGTCAACGGTGCGGATTCGTCATAACTCGGGGTATCTGTCTCCCAACCAAATGATTTCTGCCTGAATGATCCATGTGTCGCGAGGTGAGGTGAGGGTGTTGAATTAAGGGTGCTGCCAGACCTGGATGGACGCCTTATTTTATCCCTGCATTGGTGTCGACAATGCTCTATCCTCTATTCGCTGGTTTAGACCACGGTAACCTGTGCAATCATGCCCCCTGTATTTCAATAATCTGGGTGCCTAGACATGGCCTCCCGAGGGGCAGATACATGCTCAGATCTGAGCCTATATAAACACTCCCGCACAGGAGGTGTCAGTGTCCGAGAGGTGCTTCCTTACAATTCATCGACTTCCATCACCATTTATTATTCGCTTCTGTTTACTCGAAATGGAGTCCTCCTCGATCTATCGCTCGCACCCTGTCTTCGCCTACCGTGTTGCCCTGCTGGTAGATTGCGCCGCTGGCCTCGGGTTCACATCATTCACCGCAGTCGACAGCTATATCTCGTTTCACAGCTTATTTGCATTGATCCTGATGCTCTTTATCCTCTCCATTGCGGTTTGCTGCTATGATCTTGTGGAATGGGCCATCAACAAGTCCCGGACTACCGAATCCTCCAAGTGGCCCTTGAAAGTCGTGTTACTGGCAGACCTAATCCTAGCGGCTCTTTTCATCGTTGCCTATATCAAGGAGCTAATTGATTTGAATCATTTCCGTTACCGGACCGGCGTTGGTATTATCACCACATACGGTACCTTGCCCCCATTGCTCGCTGCCATGCTACATGGAATTTGTGTCTTCAAGCAACTCGGGGTGCAGAGGAAGGCGGGGCTTTGGAGAGCCCTGAAGCCTTTCGCCAATAGGACAGGCCGTATAAGGATCGAAGAAGAAGGAGAGAATATTTCTGCTGGAGCTTAAGAGTCACAAAGGCAACCAGCCAGGTGACTACATAAAGCAGGTGAGCCTGAACATCAAGGATTCAACGCAGTTCAGCACCAGCATACATTAACTTTTCCGCAAATGAAGCCCAGGTCATAATCCCACACACTCTTGGCGATACTCGCATGACACTTCTCTTCGAACGCGAGTGAGCGTTCCCCTTGATCTTGAGGCTTGCATTAAGCCAAAATCTCAGGGGCAGGCGTATTCGAGCACTCGAAGACATCAGACACGTGGCGAAACTACATTCTGTACTTATGGATCATTTGATTGGAGTGCATTTAGTTCGTACAATTATTTACATATCTACAAACCGCGAGAGAGCTCACAAGCTCATTCTAGCGCTGAAAACGGACTCCCACATGCTCATAAACTACTCCTCAATGATAACCGCTGCCTCAGGTCCGTCTTCGCTTCGGCAATCAACTTCTCCATATCAATGTTCGCAATGATGCCATTCCTCCGATTGATCTCGGCCTCGATCTTCTTGAAGTCATCACCTACGCCATCTGCTCGCCACTCGTAGCTGTCACCGATGAATCTGCTGCTTTGGACGAGCCATTGGCCTCTCTCACGTCTCGATTGGTCGAAGGCCGCCAAGACGGCCTCGAGGTCTTGATGAGATTTGACATTTTCATCTGCGAATAACTCGGCCAGTACGGCGCTGTCTTCGATACAGAAGCCTGCACCGGCACCGTGGTGTGGTGACGTTGCGTGTGCGGCATCCCCGGAGATAGCTAATCGCCCTTTGTAGAAGGTGGGTACGGGGTGCTTTCCAAGATCGAATATTGCCCACTATAAGTGCTTTGATTAGCATGTACCTTTGGAACCGTTACTCGATTTAAAACACTCACCACATCGAGTTCTTCCTCAGTCAGTTTTAACAGATTGGTCACGTTGGCGCCATAGCCAGCGAAATCACGAAGAGCATCCTCCCGCTTAGCCCGTCGTGTCAATCGCTGATAGTCAGGCCATTCTTCACTCTGAGTTCTGAACGCTACAACGTTCAGAACATCGCCGTGACTTACGGCGAAGGTCAACATATGACCGTCTGGGCCCATCTAACGACTTTATCAGTATTCCTCCATCAAATACGGTCGAAACTCCTCCGAGACTTACATGCATACAAGCATTTTTAGCTCGTTCTTCCCCTACCACTTCCACCGCCTTGTCCATCGGTATCAGCCCTCGGTATGCATATTTGTGAGTATAGGTAGGGTATGCAGAAGGATGATCGACGCCGACAATGAGCTGGCGAACCCTCGATTTAATCCCATCGCATCCGACGACGACATCTGCCTCTGCCATGGTCCCATCCAAGAACGTCAGAAGCAGCCTCCCATCGCTTTTCGCTGTTATATCGTCCAGTCGTTTACCAAACTCGGCAATCCCAGCCGGAATCAACTTGACCATCTCATCCAGGAACCGGGCTCTGTGCACACCATTCTGGCCGAGGCTGTTGGAGATGGTGAACGCGGCCTCTTGATGCCCATCGGCGTCCTGGTCGTATCCGTTGAGATAGTCAAACCACACCTTCTGCTTGGAGGGCCAGACGTTGCGTGTGCAGACTGTTTCAAAGGCCTGATAGATGCCGTCGTGGCAGCTTTTCATCGCTTGCACAGCGTTGGGGCTGAACGAGACACCCGCCCCGACCTCCCCGAATTGTGGTGCTTGCTCGTAAAGTGTTACTGGTACGTTCCGATAATGCAGAGCGATTGCTAATGTCACCCCGGCTATTCCACCACCGACAATCGCCACTTCGAAGGGTTTCGATCGTGCCATTCTGGGGTCGCCCTCGCTTCGGTAAAATCCACGACTCTCTCAATGACGATCGGATACGCAATTTCAATCTTCCCGCGTCTGTAACAGGTAGCTGGGTTTAATTCAGTCCTGATTTCTTGACGACGCAACATCAGGACTCCGAAAGACATTTAAATAGTTACCCGGCGATCATCCTTCTACCCGAGTGTGTCCACTGACGAGCACTATTGTTCGGGATAAGCATCGGGATCAAGAGTGACGGAAATGATGTAATGACGACTTTTCCCATGGCAAATTCTCGTCTGATTGCCGACCGGGCTGAGTCATTCTTACTATTTATTTGCACTTCTGCTCCCATTTGATCCCGACCCCAAGTACCATCCCGACGAGGATCAATCACCCCGCCTCCTATTGGGCCATCGGGCTTGGGGTTCGGATCGGAGAGAAACGTGGTCCTTCTGCGTCCAGGGCTCAAAGCCTAAAGGTTGTACGATCTCAAGAGCAAAGCCTCGTCTAGATAATCTTGATGAATGAGAACTACCTAACTATCATTATATGTTGCGCGCAATATGCCGTGTCATCTAACCGTCCGGGTGCAGTACAAAGTTCTATGGTGATTATTGGAAGAATCTCGCCCTCTTCACCTTTCCCTCTTCCCCTTCCTTCCCAACCACATCGCCACCATAGGTGAAGTATCCGTCCAGGACACCCTCAACTGGCTGGGCGTGCTTCTTGATCTCATCGGGAGTGCCAAAAACCCAGACGATCTGCTGGCCCATGATCATATGTTGCAAGATGTGGCAGTGCATCATCCAGACACCGACATTTTCCTCAGTGACTCGCAGACGCCACACACGCCAACCGTCGACTTCGCCTTGGTTGGGGGACTGTTGTCGATATTTGTACAATAGTGTAGTATCCCGTCGTGAGCCGGGCCATGGGTGACCATTGACAGAATGCGATTCCAACAGGGCCTTGTGCGCTTCAGCAGAATAGACACCTGGCCCCGAGCCTAGGTCCCAGAAGTTGCCACCGTGGCCGTGAAGAGGGTGTGGTCCGTAGATACCTGCAGGGAAAGATGCGGCATTCTGCCAGATGATTTCAATCACTTCTCCAATCCGGGCAGGATATGTGTGCGAGACGGGGTCGAAGCCTATCTGCTCAGAGTTGCTCAGAGCCCGCTCGTAGTTGGGAATGGCGCCCTGCACGGTGCCATTGGAGAGTATCTCTACCAAGTATGGTGTCGGAGTCGTAGGCCCAAGGGGATGTTCGTCATGCCACGACTCGAAGTTCTCCTTAAATTCTGTGTATCCAGAGGTGTTGTTCAGAAACTGCAGAGTTGATATTGTTACACGGCGGGTGACCTCCTGAGCCATCGGAGGCTTTTGGTAGCCAGGCAGATCTGGGTTTTGGAAAGTGTATTCAATGAAGTTCTGCACGTCGTATGGAAGATCCAGAATTGGCCTTTGAGGCACGAAATCCGGGTTGGAAGGTGTGCTGGGACCAGAGGGCCTGCCCCCTGGATTCTGACGCTTCTTCACGCTCCCTTCCGTAACATAGTTCAATATTGCCCAAGCAGGTACTGTAGCGGCGCCTTCTCGTGTCTCTGCTTGGATCCAGAACTTTGTTTTCCCGCCAAGAGCATCCAATTCTTCCTGCGTCTTGGTCTTCAGAAGAAAGCTGAATCTTTGGCCAGTGTCAGCTTGAATGAAGGGTGTCTCAACCGGAATGACGTATGAATTATCAGTCTCGATCACCGTGAGGTTGTTGTGGTCTTCGAATCCCACCACCACCATCGACAGCGCTGTGCCGCCGAGAAGACGCCAGCGATATGTCTTGCCAGGTTCAACATCCACCTGCCAGGGTCGGCAGGATTCATCCGATGGGTTGGGATTTCTTGGTCCCGGCGCTGTTCCGCTATGGCCATTGAGCAGCAAGGCGGACGGGTCACCTGTCCACTTCCACTGTTTGCTATTCAACATTTCTTCCACCTCATGATCCTCAAAGGGATAATAGTCGCCCAACTTAAGGATAATTTCGTCATCGTACGGGTATGGTGGCGCGCCGGCGTCCTTGACTATCAATGGACCAGCAGCGGTAATGGCTTGGAACCCTAAATGGGAATGATAGAATGAAGTACCAGCCTCATGAGCCTTGGGGTGTATTTCATAGTCGAAGAAATGCCCTGGTGGAATTGGCCATTGGGAGGCCTGTGGTGTGCCGTCGGCATACGGGGCGGTCGCCATGGATAAACCATGCCAATGCTAAGAAGTATTGTAAGCAGTTGTGTTGCAAATATCTGAATCAGTGCTTACCATTGTTGCATTGACATCTGCATCGTTGTACACCCGAATCCAGGTCGTAACATCTGGCTCCAAGTATATCGGGGGTCCAGGGTAGGTCCCATTGACTAGGGTCGAAAGACGAGGCTGGCAATCCTGCTGTATTGTGCCAACACTTATCCGAAGGACATAGTCTGGTACAAATGCATTGACTGAAGGAAAGAGTTGCAGCAATATATATACACTTAACACAATCCAAGATCTAGGAAGAGAATCCATGATTGCTCAGGACTGTTGAGGAGAGTGTGGCTTCCGGGAGCCTTGTAGGAGTATCAAGACAATTTATACTCCGTAGGAATATCAAACCAATCCATGCTCTTGAACTTACCAGAAGTACTGCGGAAATGAGGTTTGCCAAAGGATTTAGTCCTCCCATACTGGGCGGCCGCCTCAATCACAAATGGCATCTTGTTTCAGACCACATGGAAGCCAAAAACCTTGGCAGAGGGTCCTCGGAGGCCTCATAAGCAGTTCGACCCTAGGATGAAAGAAGGCCTCCATTCAAACCACTGGAGCAGGCTGAATGACGCATATTCCGACTGACAGCATGGGAGCGATGATGAATTCGGATGGATCAAGATCGAGCGCCGGCGCAGAGGCGGCGGACGTCCGAGCCCTCGAGCCAACCACACAACGATATCGATCGTGGACAAAAGCGTTCACGGTGTCGTACGAGATGACTACCAATCCGGTAAAGCCTGCAGCAATCCTTGTTGGAAAATCACTTTCTGGGGTGGATGCGTGCGAGTAGGTACCGTTCGGGGGATGGATGAGGCTGTGTTCATTCAGAGGGGGTTCGTTTGACTCACTCCCGATGAAAGGATACGACTCACGAGGCGGTCGGTGCCAACAGGATGCCTTAGGGCCTTGAACTTGGCACCCCTTATGTAGACACAAACTTGACCTTACGCTCTTCGGCTAAAGCCAGGCACCTCGCAATTTGCAATTACCTGCACGTAAATGCATATTTCTGACTCTCCTGTAGGCAAAACGCTGCGTAGCGCACCAAGCACAAAGGAACAGCCCCACATCCAAGGCAACGTCCTCTATCTCGTACGAGTGTACTCCGTAATGCGTACGAGGACCATCAAGAATAGTAACTATGTATTTCTTGTTAGGGACCTAAAACCAGACAATAAGCAGGCAAGAGTGGTAAGTGATTGGGCATGTTTTCTAACAACACACTCCCAATGAATTGCTATCTTTTTTTCTTGAATAAAGTGAACCGCACTTGCCATGGAATCCATAGCATTGCTTGCTTGTGTTCACTATCTGTCTGCCGGCTGCGCAGCAATCTATCTAGTTTTCAGGGTAAAATACACAATGGTTTTCGATCTTCCACCGCTGAGAATACCACGCCACGTGGCCCGATTGAGTATCATTCTGCTGTAAAGGATGAGTGCATATCATAGCTCCCTCCAGCAAGCACATTTCATCCGAAAATAACGCATTCTCACTCATCTCGAGATTTCAATCGATCGTTTGCTGTAAAAGAAACCATCCAACGCCGGCGCTATGATTAACATGTTTTTTTGATTAAGACATTGAAGGCCAGGAAATAGGCTAAAGCGTTTTCCCCAGTCTGAAGGGAGGACACTATGCCGAGACAATTTGTTGTAGGGCCTTTGAAAAGTGCATTGCAAAATAGTATTACTCCCGGCCAAGCTGACATCGGAGGCAGAAGATCAATTTAATGGGTCCGCCTGACGATTCAATTCTGAGACCGAAGTATGGTGACCGGTATGGTCACCTTATGATACAGAGATAATAATTTCAGTCCTCTTTGGGTGAGGTTGGTGAATATTGAGGACTATTTGGAGAATATTGAGGACTACTAATGGAAGTAGCTCTATTCTGAGGACTGCGTGGCGACGCGTTGTACATCGGACTTGTAGGCGAATAGGATGGACTGGTTGGTGACGTTGGGCTTGTCGGCGAGTAGGTTGGCGAAGTCGGAGAGTAGCTAGGAGACGTCGAAGACCCTTTACTACCACTACCACCGTACATCGGACTAGTTGGGCTATACATTGGGCTGGTAGGGCTATAGACGGGCGATGTCGGTGAACTCGGGGATGTTGGGCTGAATTGAGGCGACGTCGGCGAGTAGCTCGGTGAAGTAGGTGAGCCCCCATACGCGGGTGAAGTGGGGGAGTAGCTCGGTGAAGTGGGGGAATAACTGGGTGATGTTGGCGAATGCTGTGCCGGCGACGTAGGTGAGTAAGCTGGGGAGGTTGGAGTAAAAGCCGGACTCGAGGGGCTGAACGACGGGGAGGTCGCGCCACCAAAGCCCGGGCTGGTGGCACCAAACATCGGCGAGGTGGGGGAATACCCGGCCGTTGGTGAGAAGCCTGGAGAACTTGGGCTGGTGCCACCAAACGGACTGGCAGGCGAATATCCTCCAGGGCTGCGAACCATGTAGGGACTCAAGCCTCCAGCACCACCAAATCCGGGATGATAGTCCGTGAGACCTCCAGCTTCATCGATGCCTGACGCGGCAATTGGAGAGAAGGAAGCACCATAATCAGGTGAACCCAAATAGTTGGTGTCCTGCATTGGTGATCCTGAATCATAGGGGGTTGCTGCGCCTTCGAGGAGTTGTTGCGATCCCTTGACACCAATAGCACCTCCAAGCCCGAGGTTGGAATTGTCAGTAACCACCGTAGAAAGGAGATTCTGGTCAAGCAGAATTTCCATGGTTCCTGTGCCGACTGGAGCAACTTGACCCAAGATCAAATTTTCTGACACACCTCGACAGTCATCCAATTCACCAGCTGCCGCAGCTTCTAACAGGATCTCCACAGTCTGTTCGAATGAACAGCGCATAAGAGCGCCAGTATCGGATTTGTTGATGCCATGGCGAGTGACGGCCATAACGTAGCCACGTGCAGTCATCACATCGCAGAGAATACCCAAATGACGCGCGTTGACATAAGAGCCATCGAATGACAACACTTGTGTCAACTCACGCATAATGGCTGCTCTGGTTGCTTCAATACCAAGAACCTCGAAGACCTCAGTAAACCTATTGGTGTAAGTGCGGCTGGTGTCGACGCCTTCGATGGTGAGAACCTTTGCGAAGGAGGAACCACTAGTCTCCAGAACATATTCATTGCAGCGAGGGTCACTCTTCGCCATAAACACTGAATTGTCTTCTGCAATGATCGCACGAGACTTTTGATCAATGAACGCTCGGGAGACTCCCGGAACGCCATGGAATGTAAGGTGATCCAACATTTCGTTCAAGAAACGGCGGAGGACCTCATCATCCTCTTTTCGTTCATCATCTTCGTCTTTGCCATAATTTTGAACAAGTCGAATACGCACGATCTGTTCATCAGCGTTGATGTCGCTGAAGATGACAGAAAGATCTTTGCCATATGTGGACTTGATCTTTGCGGCAACATCTTGGATGTTCAGACCTTTGTCTAGGAGCTTCGCACGACTGAGAGTGATACGGAGAAGCCACTTCGAATGAGCAGCAAGGTCTTGATCGGTGTCCTCGGGAATGATAAAGTAGGATTCAACCATGTCAAGATCTTCGGGAATGATGGTACTCTGAATATCGGGGTCATACCAGAGCTCACAGGTCTCTGCAACGGAACGGAGATTGGTGTGCTGAACACGGCTTCGAAGTAGCTTGGCTGCCTCCTTATCGCCAGCGTTCTCTGGCAATTGGTAGACCGTCATTGAAGGGGTTCTGATGGTCTGTGAGACGTTCAAAATTTCCTTGAGACGGGGCACACCCAATGTGACGTTCTTTGCCGACACACCAGTAAAATGGAAAGTGTTCAAGGTCATCTGAGTGGCTGGTTCGCCGATTGACTGTGCAGCAAGCACACCTACCATCTCACCGGGATTGGCGGCAGCAGCAATGAATCGGCTTTCCACACCTCCAATAATGTTGTCAAACGCCAGTCTGTTCAACCCATGTTCTAGTACCAGACGTTTGTATGCTAGCCGTGATCGAAGCTGGGCCTTCAAAAGAAGGGTAGCATTGGATTGAGCTTCCTTAGAGAGCGGGTCGTCTCCTCGGACAACAATCAATCGATCAAGTAGTTGTTTAACAGCAGTCAGTGCGTGGCGAGGGTCAAGATCCGTCTTGTCACCACGGCGGATCTTGAAATTCTTTTGTGCCTGGTCGATAATTCGTGCAATGTTCATAGGAAGTTGCATGGAATCCTCTGTGCCTTTACCCATCTTCCGCAGGAAGTCTCGGGAGTCTCGAAGCGCTTCCAATTCCTCATCGAACATCTCCTGCAACTCGGTGTCACCCTGAATTTCCCTTGCCTGCAACAACTTGCCTCGCCAGAGGGAGACGTCGCCGCTCATCACATCAACGGCATAGCGGTTATTGAATGCCTTATCCGACATTGTGATTATGTCAACCTTTTGATTTTCAATGTGAGCACCATCCAGGCCATCTTCACCGTAGATGAACTGTACAATGTTGCCTCGGCTGTCTCGAATTGTCCCGTCATATTTGACAGTGACTTCCTCAAGGGCTTTGACAAGACGTCGTTGGATATAGCCAGTCTCAGCAGTCTTGACAGCGGTATCGATCAAACCTTCACGACCAGCCATTGCGTGGAAGAAGAACTCTGTAGGAGTCAAACCTCTTAGGTATGAGTTCTCAACAAAGCCTCTTGAAGGGGCGGAGTAGTCGTCTTTGGCAAAGTGAGGCAATGTGCGATACTTGAAGCCGAAAGGAATTCGTTTTCCCTCAACAGCCTGCTGTCCAACAATGGCGGTCATTTGAGCAATATTGATAGTCGAACCCTTTGAACCGGCACGAGCCATGGTGATGGCATTGTTAAGATCTTTCAGGCTGTCTTCGGTTGCAGCACCGGCCTGGTCACGAGCTTGATTGAGAGCATTCATGACCTTACTTTCGAATGTTTGACGCACGTTCATACCCGGTGCAGGCTCAAGATCCTCGTTGTAAGCTCGTTGAGCAATTTCGTCAACCTCTCTCTTTCGTGAGTCGACGGCGTCTTGAATCTTCTCAACGGTACCCTCGTCCGGTACTGTATCACCAATACCGATACTGAAGCTGTTGTGAAGCAACCAGTAATTCACAACGGTCTGTGCACCATTGAAAAAGGCCATCGCCGCATCATGCCCGAATTCATTGAAGATTGTATGGATGATACCTCCAGCACTAGTTCCCACGAACTTTTTGCTGAACAAACCAAACATCAAGTTGCCCTCGAGGACCAGAAGTCCAGTGTCATTGGTTGGGACATAAGGGTCTTCACCCTTTGCATCCAATCGCTCCAGATTGAGTTGCTTGTTCAACACCATGCTAATCATCTGCTTACCCGTCCAGCGAGGTCTAGGCTTGAATATAGCAGGTTGAGGGATCACTCCATCCCAATCAGGAACCCAAAGCATGATGTTCATGACTTGTTCTCGGCTAAGGAAAACATCACGGCGGCAGATTTTGTAAATACCACAAAGGGTATCTTGCACAATACCCATGAGGGGGCCATTGCGTTGAGGCGATACAATGTTGAGTGGTACCATGCAAAGATTGGCCAATTCCGCTCGAGACTCCTCGCTCTGAGGAACATGCAAATTCATCTCATCACCATCAAAATCCGCGTTGTAGGGTGTAGTAACAGAAAGGTTGAGTCTGAATGTGGAATAAGGCATGACACGAACACGGTGACCCATCATAGATTCTTTGTGCAGGGAGGGTTGACGATTGAAAAGAATGACATCGCCGTCTTGAATATGTCTTTCAACCTTCCAGCCGTATTGCAAGGTCATTTCTCCAGCACGTTTGTGATGGCGAAGATCGATACGTTCCCCCGAATCTCGAATAACATATCGAGCACCGGGATGTTCTGTCGGACCATTTGCGACAAGGCGCTTGAGTTTATCAAGATTGAAGGGTGTAACCGTTTCCGGGTAGGTCAGGGTGCGTGCGATGCTTCGTGGGACACCAACTTCATCAAGCGACAAATTTGGATCACCAGTGATGACGGTACGCGCAGAGAAATCGACACGCTTTCCCATGAGATTCTGACGCAGTCTTCCTTCTTTACCCTTCAGTCGGGCACGAATCGATTTGATGGGCCGGCCACTCTTATGCTGAGCTTTGTCCAACCCGGCGATTTCGTTGTCCATGTAAGTGGCGATATGGTATTGAAGAAGGTCTTGTAGATCAACCTTGATATGGTCAGGAGTTCCATCAACTTCAGTTCGAAGAACAGCTTGGTTGGCACGGATGATATCACCAAGCTTGAATGTCAGATCATCTTCGCCACGTTGACCTTGACCACTGCCGTCGACGCTGATACTGGGGCGGACTGGAGGTGGAGGAACGGGGAGTGCGGACAAGATCATCCATTCTGGTCGTGCGTAATCCAGATTGAGGCCCATCAACTCGAGTGTTTCATCGGTCAAGGTACGGAATGTGCGCAGAACGTCCGCCGGGAAGATTCGTTTCTTGTCAGGAGTTGTGTCTTCCTCATCTTCACCTTTTCGAGCTTTCCAGGTTGCCCAAAGCTGAAGACCAGTTCTTCGAATCTCAGGCTGAGCGTTGCCACAGCCACCGTGTTTGGGTGGAGGCGGTCCTTTCAAGGGTTGCTGGTCAGCATCTTCGGGGGGATCGGCTTCACAGATCAATCGAGGTTTGCTCAATCGCCAAACTGCATCAAATCGTCGCTTTCGGTCACGGATCTTATACGCGTGTCTGAGATCTTCGGACTGTAGGCAGTTGCGTCAGTGATTTGAGCGAAAGAGTCAAGGTGACAGGAAGGAACCAACCTCAGTAGCTTTGATTTTGCCACAATTGTGGCAGACGGTCTCCAAGATCTTCTTGACCTTACCCATAAAACCATAATGATAGACGGGAGTAGCAAGCTTGATGACTCCAAAGTGGCCAGGGCACTCGGCCATATTTTCTTCACAAGTACTGCATTTGAAATTGCGATCGATTGTTCCAAGATGAGGATCGTTCGGACCTTTCTCTCGAGGTCTGAGGCGTTGCTCATCCCTGAAACAAATGGTTAGAAAAACATATCAATGGATTGCTCTTATTATCTACATACATCGTCTCAGGATATTCGATGTCGATGACTGCGAGGCGTTCGGACTCCTTGGCGGAAAAGAGCCCGAACTGGATCTCCTCGACAGTGCGCACAGGGGCGCTCGAGTACGCGAAGTTGAGATTCGCCATGATTGCGATTGTATCCTTGGGAGACGAAGATAACTCTTCTCAATGGTTCTGAGATGATGACAGTGCCTGCGCCGATGAATGCGCGTTGTGGTCAGGTATGACCCACCCGCCCTACGGGGCCACCCAAAACAATGTTTCTCTTGCCAGCTGCGCTCTCGACCACTATCACTTTTTCTGATCCTAAAGTTTCAGGGCACGACCGTCTCGACGATTAGAACGTAGGGAACCGGGCGCGCGATCGATTCGAAATGGTATGGGTAGGGTGGTGATGAGGTGAAAGGATGAAAGTTGTGCTGGAGAAGGCGAGGTTGCCTGAGTTGTAAAAGAATTAGCGCCAAGCCTCTGGCATGCCGGATTCGACACTAGCGCATCATCAAAGGAGTCACTCATCTCGGTGCTCATCAATACCCGCGAGTAATGTTTTCACTTCAACCTCACTGCCACAGAGGAGTCAGACCTCCCTCTAACATATGAAGTGCAACCTGCTCCTGCGCCATCTATTGAGTCAATTTACAATGTAATTGATTCGTTGAGACGGTATATGCACATGTTAGTTGTTCTTCATGCCCTTGGCCGCATGGGTACCTGCAGTGTGTTTCCATGGTGTAGCACCAAAGCAAGGACGATTACGATCTACCATTAGGCATAATGATGGCTTTACACCTTTTATTGAACCCGTAACGTCTCCAATAGTTAAAGATACCAAGAAGACACGCGTGGGATGTGATGACTTCTACCCTGTCCTGTCACGTATTTCGTGCTTGTCGGCATAGATCTGCCTTCACCGCGTCTTGCACCCAAAGTCAATAATGGAGTGAATGTGAATATCAATTCACACCCTCATTACTTAGGTAGGCAGTGAATTACCTAGCCCCCTCCATTTAGAACCATCGAACGCTCCAATGTCATCAATACCGTCGCTGCTCTAACAATCGAACCCAGATTCCTGAAAGCACGTGGATCCGGATAAAAGTTATGGCGGCTCCGACATGGGATATAGAACTTTGGCGTCAGAAATCGCTCCAAGTAAAGAGAGATTGCAATGGCAAGCGTGCAACCCCCAATAAACACTTCCATGCAACCACCTCCATCATGAATTTGGCACTGATTGATCCGTTTCAACTAGCACAAGACTCTCCGGATACTCTTACCAATGATCTAAGTACGTACCCCAAAAAGAAAAAGGCTTTGACTCTCAAGCTCCTCTCTCCTGTGAGCCCAAACTGACCCAATCAGGATCTGGCCATGCCACCTTTCTGAGATTCAGTCGAAAAGGTGACTATCTCGCTTCAGGAAGAGTCGATGGCAAAGTTGTTATCTGGTATGTGAATCGCGTAAAACGACGCAGTTTGCTCGTCAACACGCTTTCTCGAATCCTTGCGAAGTCGAGGCTGACTCGATCTACAGGGACATGGAGACCTACGGCGTCGGCATGAAGCTGGTGGGTCACTGGAAACAGGTTCAAGGACTAAGGTACGCGCTCTGAAAACTTATTTCACCATTACAGCGGAATCAAATTCTAATATGACGCCGACAGCTGGTCTCGAGAGGGTCGTTATGTCCTGTCATCATCTCAAGACTGTCGAGCATTCCTCTGGGATCTCCAGACTCAGGAACGCGTCCGTATCGTCAAATTCGAGGCTCCGATCTACATGGCCGAACTGCACCCTTACAACCGCAATCTCTTTGTTGCATGCTTGTTCGAGAACCACCCTCATCTCGTGGATATCACCGACCCTATCCCAGTCAAGCACATCCTTCCCACCACACCACTCAACGACGACGGTACGCGATCCGACAACAAGCAGTCAACCACCGCGGCAGTTTTTTCCATTCTTGGCAACCACATCATTACCGGTACCTCCAAGGGATACATCAACATCATCGAAACTGAAACCCGCAAGATCATCCATTCCACCAAGATCGCCTCTGGTCTGATCTCGCTTCTTCGACTTTCAGCCAATGGTCGCCAACTACTTGTCAATTGCACTGATCGCATCATCCGTACTCTTAATCTCCCTGATCTCTCGCTCATTACGCCTTCTGACGCGCCACCATTCGAGCCCACAGGCGAAGATGATCAACCAGACCCAGCCACTCTTGCCGAGAATATTGTTATTACCGTCGAGCACAAGTTCCAAGACCTGGTCAACCGTCTACGATGGAATCACACTGCTTTCAGTCACTCTTCTGCCACGGGTGTCGCCGACTACGTCACTGCATCAACTTACATGAAGAAGGACATCTACATCTGGGAATTGCGCACCAACTCGCTCCTCCGCATTCTAGAAAACCGCGAAGAGCCTGCAATCATTGAGTGGCATCCCTCTCGTCCACTTCTTGCTTGCACCAGCATTGAGACTGGCAGCATCCAGATCTGGGGCATTGAACCTCAGCAGAAGTGGTCTGCCTTGGCCCCCGACTTCACCGAATTGACCGAAAATGTTGAATACATCGAGCGTGAGGATGAGTTTGACACATATCCGCAAGAAGAGCACCAGAAGCGACGACTGGATCGTGAAGATGAGATTGTCGACATCATCACCGTTGAGAAGAAGATGGGTGAGGAAGAAAGCTTCGTTCTCCCGATTTTGTACAACGTTGAGGACAGTGATGATGACGATCAGGAGTTGGTGCGTATGGGAGTTGGAACGATGCGGAAAAAGGACATTAATGAAGGCAAAGAGTATGAGAATGACGCTGATGAGCTTCCGAAGAACATTCGAAAGCGTAAGGCGTGATTGGCGTTTGGCTCTTAATTCCCAGCATCTAGTGGCCAGCCTCTCAGGGGTAATCTTTATGGTGGAAGCTTTGCTTGTTGGACAGCATGGCGTTTCTAGGAATCAGACATGACTTCACGATGGATAAGCATGCATGGCGTTACGGAAGTATTGACCAAACACAATATCGGTCAGAAAGGGAGGTTAGGATGCAGTGATGCTTCAGGCAATGGAAGAGACTAACATGGCTCGCATGAATTGCTGGTTATCGCAGTGATGATTCAGGTCATGTTTAAGGCATTGAAACCGGATCTCTAACACCACTCGAGATAACATCGAGATGGAAGTCAGTGAAATCGGAGATCACAACAGTGTTTACCAAGATCGCTCCTTTTGCCTCCTCCTCTCTTCCTCCGAGTCGGCCAAACTTGACTCTTTTCCTGCACGTACGAGAGATATCCAGGACCAATTTGTGTAACAAAACCGCTGACTACCAGCAGTTAAAGGGCTCTACATCGTCTTGTCAGATACTATCATCAATTCCAAAATGCCTGTGAAGGCTTGATAACGCCAACATCATTTAATTCCAGGAATAATCTGATCCTTAACAACGCCCCACCTCTGAATATGCTCACACCCTCACAGATGCCCAGTAATTTCTCTGCCATGCATCCCCTTTCAGTTGGCAACTACTAGAAGGTTTCCCTGTTCACACTGAGCCATCCCGTTGTCTAGTGCTGGGGGAGCAGGCTTGCCCAAGGGGACTTGGTGCAGGTATATGCCAAAAGTAGGGCCAAAACACGCAACGAAATTGTCGATGTGTCCATGTGGACAACTCCTCCCTCGTTCTAGGCAACTAAACGGTTCTACAGACCAATCATGATCGATTTCGCTCTAACCACAAAACGGTATGCCATCAGTGCACTGGCAAAGCTCAAGGGAGCCGCACTCCTCGTCCAGTTGCCACATACCCGAGGTGACACAGTAGAGCTGCATCAAATAAGTCAGCCCAACGGCTAGAAAGGTGAAGAAGTGAGTGCATACAGTAGAGTTTTGGTTGCTGTTGCACCCTGCAGGGCTTTCGCCGTACATGTTGAACAAGCACGGTTCCCCAGGGCTGGCAACCACACAGATGGCCGTCGCAATTGCGCTTGCTGAGGCGATGGCGGGCTCGGCTGCAGAGGCTGCGGCTGCGGGGCTCGCTGACGCTGGGGTTGCGATGGTAATGGCAATAATGGTAGCGACGAATGCTAGCATTGCGTGGGCAACGGCTAGTGGAAGATGGTACGGAATATGCAGCTGTGCAGTGGGGCAGCGAGGCTATGCTGGTATATTTGTATATATTTGTGTATATTTGGCAAACAACGAAAAGGAGATGTCAGGCAGGTGGCTGAGGCCATTGAATAGAGCCGGCGGTGCGAAGTATTGATGACTTGGGGGATATATAGGTCGTCGTTATACTTACTAAACACTTTGTTCGATTCGCGAGTGCAGCCACCCAGGCCTTGACCCCAGGGCCAAGTTGGTCACCGTAAGGCTGGCCCGGACAGCGTGCCTGGTGCAGTGATTTGGGGTTGTTTCAAGACAGCGGCTATTTTTCGTGGCCTTGCCTAAACATGGCCGTTTTCCCCATCCAGCCTCTCTATCTTGAAAGAGAGCCAACTGGAATCCAACTATGCCAATTCCACAATCACGTCGTTGTCATTGTTTCAGCCATGTAGTGAGACAGATTTGCTCGCGGCTAAGTCGAAAATTCCAACGGTTCTATTTAGGTCAGCTCTGGCTCCCACAAGCCATCTGAGAAATGACTATGGTATTGGGCTCTCGCCGTCAAGCTCGAGACACGGCAAAGAATAGACAAGAAATGTCTCACTCGACCGGCAGGTCAATCTCAAGCACACTCAATGGAATGCTGGGGAGTTTTGGCGTGCGTCGGCTAAAGGCACAATTGAGATACAGGATGATGCCAACTTCGGTCACTCTTTAGGTCGATAGGAGTATTCTTGACCACGAAAACTCGGTAATCTGGGCCGAATCAATGTACCAAGGTACATAGGTACATATGTAGCCTACCACGAGTTCGCGTGATTCTACCTTTCTGGGCGGATCTCCCAGACCACCAGCCTTCAAACCAATGTCGAACTGCCAGATAGGCATTACTTACCTTGATAGATAGAGAATGCCAAGTACTGTACCAGTTGAGGTGAGGACCGACTGATTTTGAAGCACAGATGCTCATCAGCAAGGACATGTTCGAAGGAAAGGTGCTATTTGTATGCGGAGGGAATTCCTTGTTCCCTGGGCTCCTTGGTGCTTACGAGGACGACTTTACCTAGACGTTGTGGGCCACGCTTTACCCCTGGCCCCCTGATTGCCATTTGGCCGATGGTCACCGGGATATTCCCGAGGTTCCATCTTGGCAAGTTTGCGACAATTGCACGCCTTCGGAGAGTGTCGGCCAAAATTACTCCCAAAATCTCCAACTCTCGCCTGTTGAATAGATGTCCCTACTTTTTTTCATTTCCCTGATTCCCTCTTCTACCGGCGTCAATGAACATTACCACGACCTAAGTCCTCATCGGATTTGACATAATGACCTCCATTGACGATCTATTTCGAAAACCAAACACAGCCCCCAAGCGCAAACTCGAAGATCCTACCGCGTCCTTCACGGACTCTCTCTCCAATAAATCCTCCAAATTGACCAATGGGTCCTCCCCACGCGGCTCTGCAAATGGAAACGGCGTTCACGATGACCACTCCACAAACGGATCTACAGGCAAGGCTGCTTTCGTTCAGGACGAAGGCTTAGACGATCCGGATGATCTCGAAGCCGGTCCCTCTCTTCCCCCGCCCGATCCCGAGGACGAGGCTGGTGACGATGAGGAAGGCCGTTTCTTTGGCGGCGGAGTGACACAAGAAGAACGCGAGGTGATGGACTATATTGAAAGAAATGAAGATGGTGACGTGGAAGAAAAATTTGATTCCGCGTGGCTGCGTCGGACCGCGATCAACTTTGAACGAAAGATTAACAAGAACGCTGAACTGCGCGCCAAATACGAGGATGACCCTTTGAAATTCGTCGCGAGTGAAGCGGATCTCGATGCCGAAATCAAGGGATTAAGTCTGCTCAGCGAACATGGTGAACTCTATGACGATTTTGTCAAGATGGGCTGTGCCAGCAGTTTGGTTGGCTTGTTGGCGCATGAAAACACAGACATCGCCATCGCAGTTTCGGAATTACTTGCCGAACTCACCGATGAGGACTCTACCACGACCGAAGACCAGTGGCAGACGTTAGTCAAGGCCATGATTCAAAGCGACGTGGTGGGTCTGCTGACCAGCAACCTGGCACGTCTGGATGAAGCCAATGAGACTGACAGGTCTGGGATCTACCATATACTGAATGTGTTTGAGAACATTCTCTCAGAAACAAAGAACATCGATGTTGTTGGTTCCAATGACAAGTTGGTCAATTGGCTATTAGCAAGGATCAAAAAGATTGATCTCAACGCCCGGGGAAAGGTGGGCCAGAATCGGCAATATTCCGCCGAAATCCTCGCGATTTTACTACAATCGAGTCGCCCTAACCGAGATCGGTTTGCGTCGAAAGAGGGCGTAGACGCTCTACTTGAGCTACTGAGCATCTATCGCAAGAGGGATCCTGAGAAGGAATCCGATGAAGAAGAATTCGCCGAAAATCTTTTTGACTGCTTAGCTACAGTGGTGGAAGAACGGTTGGGTGGACAAAAGTTCCTCGAAGGCGAAGGTATCGAACTTTGCCTCATCATGATCAGAGAGGGTAGACTTGCGAAGATGAGGGCGTTGCGAGTCCTTGATCACGCTATGAGTGGTGGTAACGCACCCCCCGTCTGTGCGCGGTTGGTAAATGCCGCTGGACTGAAAACGATATTCGGACTGCTGATGAAGAGCAAGCGAGCCGAACGAAGTCTCATGGAACATTTGATTGGGATGCTCGCCAGTCTCCTCAGATATCTACCTGGAGGCTCGGCCGTGAGGATACGCGCCCTGGCGAAATTTGTGGAGAAAGACTACGAAAAACTCCTCAAACTTGTGGAACTACGGCGCGAATACAAGACGAGATTGATCAAGGTCGACGCTCAGATACAGAAAGAGCGTGAAGACCTGACTCCAGCACAGCTGGAGGAACGCGAGGATGAATGGTTATCTCGCAGGCTTGACGCCGGTCTTTTCTCTCTCCAGTCAATAGAATTGATCTTAAGCTGGATGGTTGCAGAAGACAACGGTGCACGTCAGACCATTGCCGTTCTACTAGGCGAAGACGGGCTTAAGATTCTCGAACGTAGCCTCAGAAATCAGCTTATCGGGATGGATCCGGGCCAGAGCGATGAGGCCAAGGCTACAGAAGAAATGCTAGAGGCGTTGATTTCATGCGTGGAAGGGTAGACAGGACTGGTTAGGATGGGTGGGTTATTGATAAGGGCAGCGCATTCAACACGATGGGTTGTTGATGAGGTTGGGCCTTGACATACGTATTTGTGATACCCATTTATGCAGAATCTCTGTTCATCAGACGTGAGACAGTTCTTTATCTCTGGACTGTCATCAGATCACTACTGTAATATTATCTTCTTGTTTAGCATTGAATGCCTTCTGCATGTCGACCAGCGCAATCACCCACAATCTTCACACCGCTTATACCGGAGAGGACTGGCCGCTACATGAAGAAGAAATTGTACCAAGACCTTCGAGCCCGCATGCTCTCTGTATGAAATGCCAAGCAACACAGTTCAAACCTTGGTGATCCATCACTAATAACGATAGTGTTAGCCCAGAAAAGGAAAAAGGAAAAATGCCGTTGTCGAAAAAAACCAAAAAAGATTTGTCGTCTGTGTGGATTGAACACACGACCTAGTTGATCTGTTAATGATTGGGACCTTGAAAGGAGATTGTTGGAAACTCACTTTCAGATTTAATGATGAAGTTTGGCTTCAGTCTGACACTCTCCCAACTGAGTTAAGACGACTTGTTGTGATCAGAATTCCGAACATCATTTATATATCTACAATGATTTTCAAAAGTGGTTGAGGGTGGGGAGCAGCCGCGTATATTATTGGACCCGGCTTTTTGATGGGCTGCTACCGAGGACTCCATCCTGAGTACAAAGTTCATCACTCTGTTGCTGGATAGATCACTCAACTCTTCTCCCTTTAGTCTTCAAAGTTTATCCACTGCCTGAAAGGATAATAATTTGAATATTTCAACTACTGTACTGTACTATACTATACCCTACGATCATGACTACTAGTATTCAAGACAGTGGACTTTTGGTGCAGCTATCTTTTATTATATCAAGGCAATGACTAACCCATGGGAGCCATAATTAAGCGGCAATCTCAAAGGTCAGACTAGAGTTAGCGTGACGCCGACTAATGGTATCTCTTGGGAGGCTCACTATAGAGAATGGATGGCGAAAAGCTGGATAATTACATATCAGGATTTGAATTCATGAGTCGTTGGTCGTAGTAGTTTAGTACGGAAGAGCGAATGCAAACAGCGTGCAGCCACACTTGTAAAAGCAGCACGATCTGAGCGACTTTCCACGTGACTCGCTGGGTGCCTACCATCGTTCTGCCTCTCGAATGTCGCCAAGCTGATCCTACCCTTGCCATCTACGCGCCTGGCAAAGAAAGTTGCCGCGCAGGCTGGAAGTTCAAGTGAATTTCATCACGATAACATACCCTGCCCAAACAACGTCGACATCATCTCTCTTCGCGCAACGTTGTGATCCAGTCGCTCTCACTCTCTTTGTGAGTGCTTCCGCCAGTAGGAATCTGAAGTCTTGACTGACAATTCAGTGCCTGCGAACTGAGCAAGCGACCGAGCACCTGTGCAGTAGTGCCACCCCATCCTAGCGCATTCTTCGAGCCTCTTCACCTATCCTTCCTGCGCTCCCTCGCGCAGACCCGCCCAACATGGCGGATTATGAGGAACAGAAATACGACGCAAATGGCTACTACGGCGAGAATGAAGAATATGGCGAAGGTGAATACGAACAAGAAGACATTACCACCGAGGATTGCTGGAAGGTCATCAACTCTTTCTTTGAGTGGAAAAACTTGGCTTCCCTGCAAATCGACTCCTTTAATCACTTCATGCGGTCGTCCATGCAAGATTTGGTCAATGAGAAAGGCGGTATAATCCTCGACCATGCTCAAAATGTTGATGAGTCCGATCCAAATCCAATCGTGATCAAGCGACATGAAGTCAAATTTGGAAAAGTTACACTGAGTAAGCCTAATATGGTGGAGGGCGATGGTGTAACTACAGATTGCATGCCTCACGAGGCTAGACTTCGGAGTTTGACATATGCCAGTCCTGCGTTTGTCAAAATGACCAGAAAAACGTATCTGGCGAAAGAAAAGCCATGGGAAGACCAAACTGAGGACATGGGAGTAGTGAAAGATGACGGGTCTACACTCTTTTGGAAAGAAAGTCAAGACGAAGACGATGCCGATTCTGAGCGAGAAGTCTACATCGGCAAAATTCCCATCATGGTGCGCAGTATGACCTGTCACCTCCTTGGTGACAAGTTTTCCGCCGAAAAGGATCTTTTTGCATGGGGCGAATGCCCTTACGACTCGGGCGGCTATTTCATTATTAATGGTAGCGAGAAGGTTCTCATCGCCCAAGAGAGAAGTGCTGGCAATATTGTACAAGTCTTCCAGAAGGCCTTACCCTCACCCTTTACTCATCTCGCAGAAATCCGATCTGTCATTGATCGTGGCGCTCGAATGATGTCTCAAGCCACAGTCAAGCTCTTCCGAAGACAGGACGGACCCGACGGTACCAAAATTGACAATCCTGTTCGGGTTCAGCTCCCTTATGTCAAACAAGATATTCCTCTTGTTATTGTCTTTCGTGCTCTGGACATCGTCTCAGATGCAGATATCTTGGAGAAGATCTGCTTTGACCAAAGTGATAAAGAGATGATCGATATGCTGATGGGTTCCTTGCAAGAAGGCCAACCTATCCAAGGTGCTGAGTTGGCGAGAGATTACATCGCTCGACGAGGAAATGTGCCAACACTCAAGAGTCATGAACGTCAGAAGCATGCTATGGACATCCTGACGAAAGAATTTCTCCCTCATATCGGCCAGACTGCTGATGTTACGGCACGAAAGGCTTTTTTCCTGGGTTACATGGTGAACAGATTACTGAAATGTGCTCTTGGACGTGCGGAACCTGATGATCGAGATCACCTTGGAAAGAAACGCATCGATCTTGCTGGTCCTCTGATGACCAATCTGTTCCGTCAGCAGTTTGACAAGGCCACTAAAGACTTCTACCGGTATATGCAGAAACGTGTCGAGGCCAATCAACCTATAAACATCATGGCCGGTTTCAAGCATCCGATCATAACCCAAGGTCTGAAATATTCACTCGCCACGGGCAACTGGGGAGATCAGAAGAAATTAGACAAAGCAAAAGCTGGTGTCTCACAAGTCCTGAACAGATATACATTCGCTTCTACTTTGTCACATCTTCGAAGAACTAATGCTCCAATTGGTCGAGAAGGTAAAATTGCAAAGCCGCGACAGCTTCACAACACCCATTGGGGTTATGTCTGTCCTGCAGAAACCCCTGAAGGCCAGGCTTGTGGTCTGGTTAAAAATTTGTCTTTGATGTCGTTGGTGACCAATTCTTACGAGACTAACCCTCTTCTCAATTACATCATGTCAAAACACGTCGAACCGTTGGAAGATTGGGAGCCTCGTCTCAACCCACAAGCCACCAAAGTATTCGTTGATGGTGTCTGGTTCGCCGTGGTCCTGCGCGATCCGAAACGTTTAGTGGATGACCTCCGCAAACTCCGACGCAAGGGCGTATTTGATCCTCATGTTAGTCTTATTTGGGACATTCGTGAGAAGGAATTCAAAGTCTCCGGTGATTCGGGAAGACTTGTACGTCCTCTGTTTGTTGTCGAAAACGATCCATCATCTGAAAATCGTGGCAACCTAGTGCTCAGTAAGGAGCATATTGGCAAACTCGATCGCGCCAATTATCTACATGCCAATAATGTTGAATCCAATGAAGATAATCCTCCCTATGGTTGGCAGGAACTTACTTCCGCTGGCGTGATCGAGTATATGGATGCTGAGGAAGAAGAAACTGCAATGATTATCATGACACCCGAAGCTCTAGCAGATTCCAAAGCCAGATCCATGGGCATGATTATCGAGCAGGAGAATGATCCTCTAAGACGAAACGATCCCCTGCTGAACCCGCATTCTCATACCTTCACACATTGCGAACTTCATCCCAGTATGATTTTGGGAGTCTGCGCAAGTATCATTCCTTTCCCTGACCACAACCAATCACCCCGTAATACCTATCAATCCGCTATGGGTAAACAAGCCATGGGTATCTTCCTCACCAACTTCGACCAGCGAATGGAGACAATGGCAAACATCCTCTACTATCCTCAAAAGCCACTGGCCCGAACCATGGCGATGGACTATCTCAGGTTCCGAGAACTTCCGGCCGGCCAAAATGCCATCGTTGCAATTGCATGCTATTCTGGTTACAACCAAGAAGATTCCGTCATCATGAATCAAAGTTCTATTGACCGTGGTCTTTTCCGTTCATTATTCTACCGTGCTTATTCGGACTCTGAGAAAGCCATTGGACATTCAGTTATGGAACAGTTCGAGAAACCCACAAGATCCGATACTCTTCGATTGAAGCATGGTACCTACGACAAAATCGATGAAGATGGCATCGTGGCTCCTGGTGTGCGGGTAAGTGGTGAAGATATCATTATGGGAAAGACTGCTCCCATGGCACCCGACGCGGAAGAACTTGGTCAAAGACAGAAGCAACACATCAAGCGGGACGTATCGACACCTCTCAGATCAACCGAGTCTGGGATTGTTGATCAAGTAATGTTGACAACCACTGCCGAAGGGAATCGATTTGCAAAAGTCCGTGTCCGAACCACTAAAGTTCCTCAAATTGGAGACAAGTTTGCCTCTCGCCATGGTCAGAAAGGAACCATTGGTATCACATATCGACATGAAGATATGCCCTTCACCAGAGAAGGTATCGTTCCTGACATCATCATCAACCCTCACGCCATTCCCTCTCGAATGACCATCGCCCATTTGATCGAGTGTCAATTATCCAAGGTCGCATCTTTACGTGGCGACGAAGGCGATGCTACACCGTTCACAAAGGTCACGGTGACTCAAGTCTCTGATCTTCTCAGACGTATGGGCTACCAATCACGTGGATTCGAGGTCATGTACAATGGACATACTGGTAGAAAGCTTGTTGCTCAAGTCTTCCTCGGACCGACATATTACCAACGGCTGCGTCACATGGTCGATGACAAAATTCACTCTCGTGCACGAGGTCCTACACAAATTCTTACCAGGCAGCCTGTGGAAGGTCGTGCTCGTGATGGTGGTTTACGTTTCGGTGAAATGGAACGTGATTGTATGATTGCCCACGGAGCAAGTTCATTCCTGAAAGAGAGACTGTTCGACGTATCGGATCCCTTCAGAGTTCACGTTTGTGACATCTGTGGCTTGATGACTGTCGTTGCTAAATTGAAGAAGAACACTTTCGAGTGCAAGAATTGCAACAACAAGAACAAGATCAGTCAAATCCATCTTCCTTATGCGGCAAAATTGCTGTTCCAGGAACTATGGAGTATGAACATCGCTGCCAGATTGTACACCAAGAGAAGTCGTTAGGAGCGACTCACCGATGAGGCAGCTCTGAAAGCTAGACGTGAACAATTTGCGGACGCCCGGGATCCGTCAGCTGGTGGCGAACGAGTATAAAATTAAGAGGGGCGGTCACCACAAAAGGCCTCATCAATCACCTCAGATCCGAAACTCGTGTTTCGTTGCTGCAGTTTCTTTTTTTTTGCTTTCCAAGCGAGTACCATTGTGTTTTATGATTTCCCGGACCAAAAAGACCTGCTTCTATCACGGCTAGAGAGGCGAGGAATAGGAAGGACTTCAATCTGTACCACCACCACAATCACCCATCCATCCATCCGACTAGTATGCACTTTACGGCTCAAGGGGGACCTTTTGGGAGAGAGTGAGAATGGGGTTTGGATCTCGGCGCAGCATTACTTGATAATGCTGCGCCTGGAGCCGCACCAGCGGGACAACCCAGCGTAGAAGAGAAAGTTATTTTCTTTTGAAACGGGGTCCGAGAACGAAAAGCAAAGCAAAACAAAAAGAGCCGAGAGTACGAGAGAACTGAGAGAATTGAGAGAACTCAAATCACAGCGCGGCGTGGGCTGGCTGGGTCGTAGTATATGAATAGATGATACTATGCCTACCTACCTACAGACCTCTTTTTTTTAAAGTGATTGTTTTGCAGCATTAGTTATCCAGTGGTATGTTAGTAGATGATAATCGAACGCAACTCGCAAGGCCCTTCCTTCCTTGGTAGTACAAACCCGTGCTCTTGATGACTCGTTCTATCCATCTATCCATCTATCTATCTACGATATCGCTCATGGCCCGATGAAATGTATTTGCTAATCCTAGATGTAGGTATAGTAAAGTAGGTAGGTAGGTCACAATCATCGTATTATATTGAGATGCGTGAGAATATATATGTGTGTGTATATATCTTTTAATTTCCTCCGATGTACCGTGCGATTAGACCAGGCAGACTCGTGAATATTTAATCATATATTTTGCAATAATGCACGGGCATGGCGTGCCGTGCCATGCAATGAATGCCATGCCACATCAAACATGCGGCATACCAGATGATTAAATACCTAGATTATATATAATTTTATCTTTCCAAGCCCGTGAAAAAGAAGGCCAAATCACCTGAAAATTGATACGGTTGATAGTATGGAGTAGGAGTATCCTGAAATCATTTTACTTTCATCGGTCGGGATTTATTTATCCCGTGATTTGCGTTGCGTTGCGATGCTGTGAATTCATTACAGATCACTGATACCATACATATTATGTCATAATGATTATCGTAATCATAAAGGTGAAGAAGAGATTACAACTCCCGAAACAGCTAACTAAGGTACTCAAGCAAAGTACCACCCACACAATGTGTTTCAAGCTCCGTCAGGTCTGCGGGCAAGGAAGGCATCGACAGACCAAACTGAACTGGCGTGTTTACATACATACATACATACAACCAGGCAACCACGGTCGTGGAATGGTTGGGTAATACCACCGATGCCGTCAGGCTCAGTCAGGCCTGACCCGTCCCTCATTCCACTGTACACCATCCGGCCGTCCAATACCGACAGACACACCACACAGCTTGTTTCAAGACAGAACCTCCTCGCCGGCCTCCTTCTTCTCGGCGGTGATCTCTGCCTTCTCGAGGAGCTGGTGGCCGACGGTTTCATGGGCCGCGAGGCGCTGTGCGGCGGCGGGGTCTTTCGCCGGGTCGTAGGGCAGGCCCGTCACGTCGTCGATGGGGCGCGTGTCGTGTTCGCCGCCCTTGCCTAGCCCTCCGGTCGTGAGGCCTGCGGTTCCCGCGGCTCCCGCGGCTCCCGTGGTTGCAGATGTTGGGTCGTCTTTGGTCAGCGGGTTGTAGGATGGTTTCTGCTGGCCACCAGACGCCGCCTCGTAGCTCGTTTCGGCCTTGGATGATGACCCTGCTGGGCCTGCACCTGCGGCACCGGCGCCAACTCCGGCAGTGCCAGCAGTGGCGGAGGTGTCTTCCTCGTCGGTGCTGTACTCCTCGCTGTCGCCGGTATCCTTGTTCTTTCTGCGCCGGAAGATGCGTTTGAAAATGTTGGGTTTCTTCTCCTGCGCCGGCGGATCCTTGTGCAGCTTGTTGCGGTCAGAATCGTTCTCACTGGAGAGTTTGCCCTTATCGGCGTCCGCTTCATCGTGACGATGAGCTGCGTACGCGGTACCCCCGACGCCCGCAGCGCCTGCGACGGCCGCAGCTTCCTTGTCGTGCCGCTTACGCTCGGCTTCTTCTTCCTTGGTGCGCTCCTTCTCCTCCTTGTCGAGTTCTTTCTGGTGCTGTTTCTCCTCCTTGGCCAGGACCTTGTCGTGCGCCTTCTCTTCCTTCTTGAGCTCCTTCTTGTGGGCCTTTTCTTCGGCCTTCTCTTGCTTCTTCAGGTCTTTCTCATGCTGCTTTTCTTCCTTGTGCGCTTGCTTCTCGGCCGCCTTCTGGTCCTTCTCGAATTGTTTCTGACGGGCGGCTTCTTGCTCTGCGAGGTCCTTCTGTCTGCGGGCCGCTTCTTCCTCGGCCTGGTGTTTGCTGTATTCGTGAGCGCCGTACGCTCCTGCACCAGCACCGGCTGCACCGGCGAGTGCGGCGTCGCGTCCTGTATGGCTGTCATCTTTTGTTGGATCGGTTGCAGTCTTGTATCTGGTCGAGTCAGTGGCGATGGTATCTCTTGTCGACGTCACTGGTGTTTGACCGAGACTGTCGTGAGCGGTCGAGCTTGTTCCAGGAGCGGTAGTAGTAGATGGTTGAGTGGTAGCATCTTTCGCGGTCTGGTGCTTATTGTATTCATGAACGCCATAAGTTCCAGCACCAACAGCAGCAGCTCCTCCCAGAGCAGCATTTCGTCCTGTGTGGCTGTCAATTTTTGTTGGATCAGTCGAAGTAGTTCCTGTTGTTGAAGTGCCCGGTGTCTGGCTGGCAGCTTGCTCGCGAACAAGGTCGCTTGTTCCACCCGTTGATGGTTGGGCGGTTGTTTGGCTGGACTGCCCTGATTTGTCAGCAAATTGCTGTGTAGAATCTGGCTTTCTATCTTGGTGAAGCGCTGCAACTCCGGCAGCACCGGCACCGGCTCCAAGACCTGCTGCGGCAGCGGTCTTACCGTATCCACTTGACTGTTGATCTTGCCCTGAAGCTGTTAGAGGTTGATCCCCAGTGATGCCGTGTTGCGTTCCTGTTCCAGTGGTGGATGGGAGTGCAGAAGATGTTGTGCTTTGGGTGGTGGTCGGATAGGCTGAAGTAGTTTGACCACCGCTTGGAATGGTGGAGCCTGTGGTTGACTCAGTTGTTGGTAGAGCGGACAATTTCGATGTACCAGCGGTAGGGTCTTCTCTACTCTTGCCATATTCATGGGCTCCAAGTGCAGCCGCACCTACACCTGCACCCACACCCGCGGCAGCAAGCCGAGTATTACGACCAGTATGGCTCTGATCTTCGCTCGCAGTAGATCCTCCAATAGTGTATGAAGTAGCTCCGCCTTCAGCAGGAGTGCTTGTAGAGGTTCTCCTTTCAGTATCATCTGGCGCACCTCTGGTGCCACCAACAGGAGCATGAATGGGTGTGGGTGACCCGGGACCTGCTGGATATGCAGTTGTGGGAATGCTCTCCTTGCGATGGTGCGAGGGTGGTGGACCTGATTGAGTCGGGGCAGTATACGATCCTACCCCAGTGGTCGTTGTTGGCTGTTCAGGAGTATCTACCACCGCTTGAGATCTATCTTCACCGGCCTTGGATGCCACGATGCCAGTGCCGGCAGCAGCGCCTCCAAGACCCACTGCACCCAAGATTCTACCCAGAGTGCCTGTCTGAGAAGCCTGGGGCTGTGCAGGTGCAGGTGCACTGCTTGAGTCAGCAGTGGTTGGAACAGTTCGGCCTGCTTCTTGGTCAATGGGCCTGTTGGCTGGTGGGAGAGTGGCAGTGTCATGCGCAGATTCCTTTGGGAAAGCACCTGGGATGTTCGAGGCTAAAGGGAAACCAGTCAGCTCGGCTAGGATGCCTAGAGAAAGGTCTGGAACATACTGCTTTGATCATTGTGTCGGTTGAAAGCAAGTGAAGCGGCGGTCCCGGCTGCTCCAGCTGGGACTCCAGCGCTTGACCTTTGCTCAGAAGTGTCCATACCTTGACCGAAAGAGTGTTCAGGTGTCTTATAGGTGGTTGGATCGTTGGAATTATGATCAATCACACTTCCAACTGCGTCGCCTTGACGAAGAGTATGGGAGCTATAGGTAGTGGTTTGCCCAATGGCTGCCGTACCGATGTTTTGGCCTGTTTCGCGGGTTGTTGATTGGGTTCCTGCTGTATCGGTACCTAATCACGGCGTCAATTATCAGGTCTGAGCAGGACGATTGTTGTGCTCTGGGTTGATGCATACCTGAAGACAGTTGTGTAGCTGGCTGTTCAGTGAAACCCCCAGTGTTTCCTGGAGAGGAAGAAGTTGCCTTTGAAAGATGAGAGCCTTGACCGGTGATTCTGCCGGTTGGAGACGGATCTTGGGTGTCCTGTGTACTTTCTTTGTCTCGTTGCCTAGTGGAATGGTCAATTCGTTTGATCGCTCTGAAATTGAGAATCTACCTACAGAACGTTCCTCAACTTATCCATTCCTTCTGAGACAAATTCCCTGCAGCTGAAGTGAGTAGGATATGAAACTTTCCAAGGTTCCTGGCGAGCGATGATGCAAGACGAAGGAAAAATCAAGTTATCTCAGAAACATGGTACTACGGTGTGAAAACTGAGACCATGTGAGCTCTGGGATTTACCATGATTTCGATGTGCGTCATCGGTATTCGAACATCGACGCCCCAAACGTGGAGTCGAGGCGGAAGAAGCGACATGTCTGGACAGCCAGAGGCCAGAGAGCCAGTGTCAAGCCACGCACACGGGCAGAGAAAGCTTCAGCGAGAAAGGCCACGAATCAGCCACGGACATCTATACAGGTCCCAGGCTAAGGGATGAGGTCTGTCCTTGACTTCTTGGTGCATGGTGTTGGACGGGAGGGGTAAAGACGCAACAAGTGGCACCAAGTTTTCTCATTTTGCCCATTTTCGATTGATCTGGGTGCAGATGAAGTCATCGTCAACGTCAGAATCGCAATTTGGAGCGACGCGACTTGTGGGGAAATTGCTCGTCTGTTTCTGCAGATCTCCGCGAGCAGCTTGGTAGGCTGCACATCATCTCTCACCTACATGGTAAATCTAGGTTGGCAGATGACCATATTGAGGCATGTGTTACGGTGCATTTATGTAATTGCGTTATGCAGATAGCAGGATGTGTGGCCATTTGTGTGGGTTGCCTCTTTTGAAGTCATCTGTGAGCCAACCCGCACGTGATCAGTTATGTTAGGTAAGCGGCAGTCACAGTCACGTGATAGATGCAAGAATAGAGCTACCTAATCACGATGATCACGTGATATCTAGGTGATTGATGTGATCGCTCGAGCGAATGATGGGATTCAAAGGTTGAATAAACCTGCGTATGATTAGTGCGAGACACCGGGTACATATTTGGTATATCGATTTTGTGCGGCCGGTTATGTAGATCTAGATCGAACGAGAAACGACAAGGTCATGCAAGATAACACGGACGGGAGAACCAACATGAGATAGGGCAATCTCCTATCTTGCAGTCGTAAGGGATGATAGTCGGCCGAGCCTATGCTCTTGCGTCCGAGGCTTGGATTCCTTCCATGAATAGCTGTCGGTAGTGCACATGCCGGTGGCAGAGAGTCCTGGACGGAAGACTCTATCCGCATCCATATTTGGAACATGGTAGGAACTTGTCAGGCAAGAATTCAGCTGAGCTCAGCTGCAGTCACGAGCCGTCGATGTAGGGAGTACCATGGGACTATGGTACAGCACAACACGCGGTACATGTGTACTGTAGGTAGGTATGTACCGTGCGCAGGGCAAGTTCGGAGGGAGCGTGGCGAAGGGAGATAAGCTTAGGCTGATTTGGAGACACGAGGTAGCGATAGCGTAGCGAGCACGCAGCAAGATGGGAGAACGTGCAGGGTTGATTTGATGTTGATGGAGAGCTTGGAGTTGGGGTTGGAACTCGGGGGAGTAAGTAGCATTGCTAGGATTGCTCGCAGTCACCCAGTCGCCGTGGCTGGCCCTTGCCACTAACCTATGTACAACTCCCTAGTTCAGGTGGCCACCGGGCCATCGCCTCAAAAAGGTGTTTTGGGCTGTACCAACTCCTGCCAGGTCTCGTGTCTCATTCCTACCATACTGCGTAGTCGAGTTCAATCCAATTGAATCCAAGTTTCTTTTTGTTGGAGGCGTGGAGGCCTTGGAAGCACACAACCAGCGCAAAAAAGAAAAAAGCTTGGGGATGATGCCAAACTGAATCCCAGCCACGCCACTCGCTCCCAAGCCCTGGCAGTTGGTTGCCCGTAAGTCAACCAACCACAAGCCCCAGGGACTCCTCAGGGGGGTGCTCAGGGCGCCTCGGGGCGCTGACACCCCTGGCCGAGCAACCCAGAGGGCAAAGTTAAGCCTGAATAAGCCCAACGCCGTCCCTGGCCACTCCCCAATCGGGCTGCTCGACCCTGTTGAGTTTCTTCTAGAAGGTGACATTTGCCCTTCTTCCTTCTCCTCCCTTCAGGCGATCGGCAGGCGGCGCAGAAACACGAGATACGCAATGCTGGCACTGCATATGATGATGCAAGGTCCGGAGTCTTTCAGCCCTTACGCTTCAACCCCCCAGACCGCGGAGTTCAAGTGAGGTACGAGTTGAGTGCTTTTTGTCATTAGGTGGCAAGTTTTCTGTGGTAGATAGGTCATATGCTTTTGGGATCACCAGTCCAGGGAAATTACGATCATGATCACGATCACGATCATGATCACCTACTCAACATTGTTGCTTACTTTTTATGATTATCGAACCTAGTACGGGGTCCTCTGTACTAGGAACAGGCGGTTAACGAGAAGGGGGAACCAGCAAAGGTAAAAAGGGGGGGATGAAGAGAAGTCCAATTGAAATGAATTGCTGGTGGTTTTCTGGAACTTCTTCTGGAGCGCCAAGTGATTCCACCATGTTGCATTGCATTCGCAAGCGTCGCGCCTGCCGTCTTGTTTTCCCTGGGCGTTACTGCCACATGGAAGCCAAGTCTGACTCCAGGAAAAAGAGATACTCCGAGAGATATTGCTTCCATGCCCACATCTGCGTTGAGGATGAGGGGGTGGGAACAAAAGAGTTTTGGACGCACAGAACCCGTATCATCCGAGGAATAACTTCGAGGACCTGGGTAAGGACATATCGTGCTTCAAGGACTTGACTGCGTACGTTGTAACTTGCGGCTAGGCTCAGGCCAGGCCTCGGAATGCTCGGATGGTGCACCTTGGGAACCAACTACTGCTGCTGCTCCGAGCTGCTATTGGTACTCCCTTGTACTACAGACCTTATCGCCATCGACTGCATTCCCCAGAACGTCGTTTCTACATTAAATGGAGCATATTTAATCCATTTAATCCATTTAATCCATTTAATCCATTTAATCCAGAGTGACTCGGTACGAGACCAGCCCGTTGCAGCGCAACTCACCTGTGATTCCTCGTCAGTGGATTCCCCAACGGGTGGATCTGCCCTCGGGCTCATTGTGGCCCATGTCCCTCCCCATGCTTATCCGCCCCCAGCAACTCCATATCCCTTTCCATTAGCAGCCAGCCCGTCAACTCCAAACCAGGTTTATTGTGGCTCTTCCACGAGTGCTCCGTGCAGACCTCCCACCCACTGCGACTCTGATTATCACCGACTGGCCCATCTCCATCCCAAGTACTCCGTCCACAGGTAGAGTGTCCACTTTGTCACTCGACTTCATCGTCACTTCCCGGGCCCAACGGGGATGGCTTGGACGATATCTAGTAATAATGGGGTTACAGAGTGGACTGCCGTCATGGAGAGGGATGCTAGGTTCCTTCCTACTGTTACTACTAATTCCCACTTGCTCGTCCATACAGACGAGCGAGTGAGTAGTTACTATGTACATATGCTCTTTGCTGGCCCGCCCGTATCTCTCGGTCGGTGGCCAACTCTGACCTCGTCTCTGTATCTCCCTCTCCCTACTTACAGTACATACATACATCCTTGCCTGTCTATCTCTCGCTCCCTTCCACCCGTCACTCTCCCTTTTGCACATATACTGTTGTATGCACATACACATTGCCTCCCTGACCCGGTGTTACTGTGATCGATCCTATTATTCAGCCTGTCATCCTCCCACGACTCCTACAACAACTACTGCTTCTTTTGTCCCTCTCTACTACATACATACATACTACCTCCATCCTCCTCCTCCTCCTCCTCCCTCACTCCCTTCTTCATATAAACTGTTTCAACTTGAGTCGATGGCTTAAAAGAGTGCGGCGAAAACTCATCCCCCAGCGACTTGTCTAACACCGACTGTACCACCACCCACCCCCAAAACACAAGCGACTACCTTACTTAGACCCCGGTTCAATAGCCGTTCGGCTTCTGATAGATATACATAGCTCAACCCAACCTATCTATCTATCTATCGCCCAAGGCAAGGCCCCTGCACCTGAAACCAACTCCCCCGATAAAACAACACACGAACAATACGGAGTAGTTTTGATAAGCACGTCACTCTGGACGCATAACATAACATCAACCTCCCCCCAACCAGCCACAAAAACCCACCAACACAAACACAAAACACATAATGGGGCTCCGAGTCAAATTACGAAAAACCTTCGGGTCATCCTCGAAGAAATCCAACAGTACATCATCCGCCTCCAACACCAACACATCCACCGCCCCGTCCATATACCCCAACGAGCAACACTACACCGACCGCACCGACATCGAATACTACAAGCCCAACGAGATCCCCAAGTCCAAGTACCGTGGGAAGGTCGACCCGGCACACAATGCATCGCTCGTGGCCTTTTCCTTCTCCGATGCCTTTGCCGCCACAACTCGCCGTGCCAGTCTCGCCTTGAGCGGCACTTTTAGCCCCGGAGGGACCAAGAGCCAGAGCCGTGCTCCCAGTCGCGTGCCCAGTAGGAGGCCCAGTGTCGCTGATGTCGTCCCGGGGAGTCATTTGAGGACCGAGGAGCGGGCGGGTAGTGGGAGTGATGTCAGCCGTGAGAGGTCCGAGGATTCGAATACCTCGAACGATTCTGCCGGCCCTGGTGCTAAGTCCGGCGATACGGCGAGCAGTATGTATTCCCTTGCCGCCCCCCCCCAACAGTTCATATCTCAGATGCTCCTTGAACTCTGAAAGGTAAATAAACAAGTGCTGACGGTTTTTCCTTGAATCCCACAGCATCCCTTTCTGGCCCGACATCGACGACGGGCACCACCGCCCCAACCACAGCAGTAGCACTCACTCCACTAACGGCGTTAACGTCGCCATCCAATCCCAAACTTGCAGCCGCCCAGGACGACGGCGCCGTCAACATCACCAGCTGCGACTTGTCCAAGCAAATCACGGTTCACGACACACCCTTCACCGCCGAAGAGCTGGAAATGGCCATGACGCGAGCCACCTTGCGGGACCGAGATGGCCCGGTCCACGAGGTCCATGTCTCGTGACAATTTCCGTGAGAGCAGCGTCGACATAGTTAGAGCCCCCGATGTTTTGCGGACGGACTGGCCTAGAAAACGATAATGACGGTGGGGAAAAGTCAAAACAAATCGACATGACATGACATCTGCGGCCACATGTATCTGTGTACGACACTATTACGAATGACATAAAACACGAATCGGTCCATTTTTTCCAATCTTAGAAGAAGGAACCTATATTGCATCACACTCATGGAAAGGAGTATTCTTGGGAACTCTCTGGTGTTAGCGCGGATTGCATGGGACGACGGTCGTTACCTGGAATGGGGACAAATCATGACGGAACGGATGGTGGGTTTAAATCAGGTTGATAAGGAACAGTACCGGGGGGATAACTGGCGTCGTGAGAATTCGTCTAGTTGGACCTGCATCCCCTTTGTGTCTTGCAGAGCCAATATGCTGGATTTGGGAGTGGCTGTCTTTACATGGGAGGACACTCTGGAATTTGGTTGGAGGAGACTAGATCTCTATCACCTCATATCTTGGGATCGGCTCGACATTGCTCCGTCAGGATGAGGTGCAAGCTCACTGTCTATCTCGGTATATAGATCTCCCGTCTTGTCTAGACCCACGACAAATGAAATCTTGGGGCTCCAAGGGTTTGACCAGTGTTGAGTAGTGCAGCCCAGGCTACCCGCTTGCTCAATATTTACCAAGGAACGGACGCCTCGACTTGAGGTAAAACCGCCAAAAGGAGAGACTAACATATCACAACAAAAGACGGTAGCATTCGGATCTGGCGGGCATTGTTTTGCTTGTGGTCCGATGTTTCCAATGTCAAAATCTACAAGCATGAGGCAAGCGTCATGGCGTCACACCCTCTCAAGGCAGCCTTGGTCAAGTCCTTTGAAAACAGGCCAGATCAACTGAAAGACAGATCAGGTGACTCGGCGGTCATGGAGATCCTGACTGTCGCGCATTCATCGAATGTGGTTGGATGGTGTAAATCGCCAAGAGGTGGGAGTCTTCAGGTGCCAGCTTCGAAGGATGCGGAGGCCAGTGTAGCGGAGGAGGTGCTGAAAGTGGCTGTTGCAGGCCAACAAGCGTACGGGATGGTCGTAGCATTGCAACCAGGACATCGCTGGGATCCAGGAGCCACGTATTCGATCGACTTCCCGTTGATGATACTCTGATCGGAGATCAATTGCTCGTCGAATCGGGAGGCGGAAGTGCGAAGTAACCTTCCGTTTTGGACCAGGATGACCCATATGGCATGGCTTGTTTAACGCTCGATGACGGAAGACACTCAGTCATCAGTGTGCGTGACTGCCATGTCTAGCACCTCGAGTCTTCCTCGACCTTTGGTTTCAGCAGAACAGAATTCTCCCAAAGCCTTGAAAGCGCCGGGCTCAACAAAGCCAATAACTTCCCATTCCTCGCCCAAAACATCCTGACTTTCAATCTGCTCAACAAAAGAAAGAATTCTATCTTTGATCGTGCCTTTGCCCTGGTCAAGGTCGGGGCCGTCCTCGGGAGAGGCCGAGGCTATCTTAGATTTAGGGGCTTGCTTAGCGATGGTAGTCGGGCAAGTGATACGTAGTCTCATCCTGGCACGCATGACAGGTATTGGCTGCCACGTTATCAAGGCGCGGATGGCATCGAGCGCCTGCTGCTTGACAGATTTGGTGGTAACGACCCCGGTCCACATGGGAGTATCACTCTTCTTGCCTCTTGGTGTGCCAGTTGACTCTACATCATCATCCGTCATGGGAGTCGCCTGGCCACTTGTTTCGCTGGAACCTTTGGGAAAGACAGGGCCTCTTCTGGCGGGATCAGCTAGATTGAGATTGCCCAGTTTATGGCTGAGAGAGTCCTGAGGGGGGGCATGACCACCCTGTTTGGATAGGACATCGAGACCCTTCTTGATCATGCCAGTGGTGTAAACTCGTTTTGTTTGAGGGTCAACAAGTCTTTGGGCGACTTCTTCAACAATCTCCTTCTCCATTCGGTCGAGT
>Ga0105239_10000360_pt1 | contig 66494 bp, 66 predicted proteins | sample KBSC44metaG_FD_92761 | JGI IMG/M metagenome (GOLD analysis project Ga0105239, IMG submission 92761) | Corn rhizosphere microbial communities from Kellogg Biological Station, Michigan, USA - KBS C4-4 metaG | ecosystem: Host-associated > Plants > Roots > Rhizosphere > Soil | place: Michigan, USA...
GCATTCAGCATAGGGCAAATGCTGGGGCAGGTAGTAAAAAAGTATTCGGCTACATAAACCTTCCCTTCCACATCTCTTTGCGTTACCAGTTTTCCATCCTGGTTGGTAAAACGGAAAGGTTGTACGTGAGTCAGTACCGGCAGTTTTACATCTCCAAAACCGGGTATAGCCTTTGTCATCGCTACATAAAAAGCTAAAACCAACACCACAAAAAAAGCTACATAAAAAATCAATTTCCGGCGCATATCAAATTAATAAGTTTCAAAAAGTAAAGTTACGGCTACTGGTTTCGCCGCCAATGAATTTATTTTATAACGAATCTTTTTGCAACTTAGTTGCATGCGAGAGGATTTACTTCTTATCTTCGGGCCATGAATTTTCGAGTAAACTGGGATGCAATGGGTGTGGCGGCTTCACTGGCATGCGCCATTCATTGCGCTGTGCTGCCTCTGGTTTTAACCAGCCTGCCCATTCTGGGCATAAATATCATTGAAAATGAGGCGTTTGAATATTTCATGATCTTTTTAGCCTTTGCCATAGGCGTATATTCCTTACGACATGGGTATAAAAAGCATCATCATAGTCCACTTCCCGTTATCATCTTTTCTATTGGCATGAGTGGGCTGATTGCCAAGCAGATCTGGCATAAATACCAGCTTTGGATCCTGCCCTTTGCGGTTTTACTGATTGTAACAGCTCATCTGATCAATTTCAGGGCCTGCCGGGTACATAATCATGCCCATGCCGACGATTGCGATCACTGATCATCCGCTCCCGCTCACCTTTCAAATGCAATCAGGACAACGTTTTTCCAAAATAAGAAACAATTGCAGCGGGCATTTGTTATTTTTGTATCCAATTTAAAAAGAAGGAAGCATCATGATCAAAACAGGAAATCCTGTCATTAGTATTTATACAGAAATGACGCCTAATCCGGAAACAATGAAATTTGTTGCCAACAAACTGTTGTACCCGGGTAAAAGCATTGATTTTCCCGATGTGGAAAACGCCAAGGCTTCGCCATTAGCCACCGAATTATTTGGTTTCCCCTTTATAAAAGCCGTTTTTATTGCCAGCAACTTTGTTACGCTTACCAAAACGCCTGATACCGAATGGAACGATGTAATTCCTACCATTCGCCAGTTTTTGAAAGAATACCTGGAAGAAAATAAAGTGGTAATCAATGAAGATGAAGTAGCTACAATAAAACCGGAAAGCACCAATACAGTTGCTGCAGATGACGATGATGTAGTGAAACGCATTAAGGAACTGCTGGAAAATTACGTGAAACCTGCTGTTGAAATGGATGGCGGCGCTATTCAGTTCAAAAGCTATAGTGAAGGTGTGGTGAACCTGATGTTGCAGGGCTCGTGCAGTGGTTGCCCGTCATCAATGATAACTTTAAAAGCCGGTATTGAAGGTATGATGAAGCGTATGATCCCTGAAGTGAAAGAAGTTGTTGCAGAAGCAGAATAATTCATTGCATTAAGTTTTTTCAATACATGTGTTAAACCTTCCCCAAAAGGGAAGGTCTTTTTTTGCCCTTTACCTGATGATGCAGTACCGGCAGCGTGAAAAAGAATATCGATTAAACCATCATCAATCAAAACGGTCAAAGGCATGCTACCACACATTCAGGTAAATACGTCCCTTACCTGACTTAGCATAAATTTTAATGGCACTGATTTGTATTCAACCAAGGCATTCCTATGCATTGTGTTGAACAGGGCAACCTTTTTTATAACCCGTAAAAAACAACTATTTATTTAACTTAAATCACTTTTTATGAAAGTACACATCATGTTAATAACCACAGCAACAGCCGCACTTTTCGCTACCGTTTCAAATGCTCAGATTGGTTTGGGAGCAGCTACTTCAGCCACCGTTCAATCGGCCACTCATGTTAGTAGTGTTGGCGCAGGCTCTGCTGTTCAGTCAGCCGGTACACATGTTCAAAGCACTTCACAAAAAGCAGTAAACACTACAAAGAACGTAACCAGCAGTACAGCTTCCTCTGTAAAAAAAGGATCGGCGCAAACGACTGCAACAACTACCAATACAGTAAAAAATACCAATGTTAATGCAGGCGTTGATGCATCTGCTCAAAACAGCGCTTCAACAAAAGCAGGTAGCCTCAGCAGTGGCAATAATCTGTCTGCATCAGCTGGTTCAAACGGGCAGGTACAGGTAAGTGGTAATTCAGCTACACAGGCCAACGAACAGGCAAGTGGCGCCGCTGTTGAAAAAGTAAAAGAAACTAAAACGGCTGCTGTTGAAAAAACCAGGCAAACAGCCGGTAAAGTAAAATCAACTACCACGGGTACCGTAAAAGCAGCTAAAGAAACAGCCTCAAATACCAACGTAAACGCCAGTGCTTCTGCTGAAGCAAAAAGCACAACAGATGTAACAGCAGGTAAGCAATAGTTTTGAACATAGTCCCTTCCGCTTAAATACACATTTTAAAAAGCTGGCAGTATGCAATGGGTAGTTGTTACTGCGGTTGCAACTGCCGGCTTCTATACATAGTTTAAGCACCTAAGCCACTACACAATAACCCAACGCACCGAATCATGAAAAAAGTAACAACCCTACTTCCACTATTTTTTATTGGTATATTGTTACAGGCGCAATCAGTTGATTCATCGTCTTCTTCTAAAAAGAAAATAACATTTACCGCCGGAGCTACTTTTAATTCAGGTATTAATTATTACGGCCGTAGAGATAGCTTAAAAAGCCAGGCAATATATCCGTTTGCAGGCATCACGTTAAAAAACGGATTATACCTGTTTTCCAATTTCATTTTTATTAATAATGCAGTAGCTACTACATATGCTGCAACTACACTGGAAGCAGGATATAGTTTCAAAAACAAAAAAGGTACATGGAAAGGAAATGTTTTTGGCGACCGCTTTTTTTACAATGCCGATGTTAGCCTTATACAATCAGTAGTAAAGGAACAGGTGGGCTTTAATCTTGCAAACATCAACAATGTGATCAATATTCATGCAGGCGCCGATGCCAAGTTCAGTAATCAAACCGACTTTGGCGCGAACGTGGGGCTTGATCATGTTTTCAGAATTGACCCTGTTGGCAAGAACGGCGTTATTGTTATTACTCCTTCAGTGTATAGTTATTTCGGTACACAACGTTTCAGTAAAACATATCTGGAAGAAAAAAAGTTTCTTCTTTTCCCCGTAGCGCAACAACAGGTTACGCAAAGCAGCAGTCAGTTTGGGGTTATGTCGTATGAACTATCCTGTTCCATTATATACGGCCTTGGCAAAATGAATCTGATTGTTACGCCCGCTTATGTGTTACCTCAAAACGTTATAATAGCCGGTGGGGCCTCTTCGCAAAAAGCTGACAATCTTTTTTATACTACTGCTACCATGAGGTTCGACCTTTAACAGATTCACTGTTAATTTGCAATCGTACTTGGCTGTGTTGCGGGAATGCAGTAAATTCAGGAAAACAGCAGGTTTATGACCTTACTGTATATTCTGGGGGCAATAGTGATGTTGATAGTGTTACTGCTATTTATTGCCCTGTTTTTACCGAACGGGTACTTTATTGAAAAATCAGCTATCATCAAAAAGCCATGCGATTTTGTAATGGATAGGGTAGCCGACCTGCATTATTATGCGCAATGGAATCCATGGCAACAAAAAGATAAGGGCAGTGAAAGTAATATCACCGGTTTACCCAAAAGACCCGGTCACAAATATTCATGGAAGGGAAAAAAGGTCGGGGCCGGAAGTTTAACCCTGCGTGATATAGACGAAAAACATGTTCACTTTGATCTTGAATTTATTAAACCCTGGAAATCGAGGGCCCGAGATAATTGGTTGTTTGAAGAATGGGGAAATGATGAAACAAAAGTAACGTGGCAGGATTTTGGCGCACTGCCTTACCCCCTGGGCCGACTGATGGGATACATGGTGCACAAAAATCTCAACCGCCAGTTTACCGAAGGGTTAAATAATTTGAAAAGATTTTGCGAAATGTAATTGCCACCTTACTCCGGAACAGCATTTTTAAATACCTTAAATGCAAGCGTTGGAAACAAACGCATAATATGTAAAGCCAGCCACTCCTGCGACCGGGGCCTACCCACATATTTTTCATTCTTCCCTTTTTGTATCGCCTTCAGAATTTGTTCTGCTGTTTTATCGGCAGGGTATCCATGTCCAATATTTTTGCCCACCTGGTTTAATTTTTCACCTGAAGCTGTAACCGCATTCAATGAAACCTGCGTGCGTATATAACCCGGCATTATCAGGGTAACTTTTATATTGTCTTTCCATACTTCTGTACGCAAACAATCAAAAAAGCCGTGTAAGGCATGTTTGGCTGCTGCATATGCCGACCGCAAAGGAGTACCTATTTTACCCATTACGCTGCTGATCACAACCACATGACCGCTTTTACGCTGTTGCCAGTGTGGTAACAGCAGGCGGGTAAGCTCGATATAACTGAAATAATCAACTTCCATTACTTTGCGCTGTACGGCAGGCAGCGTATCCTTTACTAAGGACCGCTGGCTGATACCGCCATTGTGGATCATAATATCGATTTGTCCGAATGCAGCGATCGCTTCCTGCACTTTCAGGGCAAAAGAGTCGGGTGCTTCAAGATCAAGGGGAAGTATGAATACATTCGCACCACCGCACTGCTGCTGTACCCGTTTCAGTTCTTCTTCGCGGCGGGCTGAAATAATCAATTTAGCGCCATCCTGCGCCAGTTTATAGGTAAGCGCTTCGCCTATGCCTGAGGAGGCGCCGGTTATCCAGACAATCTTATTGGTAAAAAAATTCAAGTGGGAAGTATTTGTTGCCAAATATCGGAAAGTGGCGTGAAAACAACACAAGGCAAAACGCGGTAATTATATCTTCTTTCGGGCTATCTTGCATTTTTTTTAAATGACGTATCAGGAAGTTTTACAGCAATTTGTTGAAGGAATGCGTAATACTACGTGGCCCGAATACATTGCTGTTGTATCCGGCATTGGCAGCGTATGGTTTTCAAGAATTGAAAACATATGGGTGTATCCGGTTGGGCTTATAAGTACCATCATATACATATTCCTGAGCATACAGGGTCACCTGTATGGCGAAGCAAGCGTTAATCTGTATTATACCATCATGAGCATTTACGGGTGGATCCTTTGGCTTAAAAAAGATCAGCAGCAACACTACGTAGTAACTATAAAATACTCTACCAAACGCGAATGGGTTCAGCAGTTATTATTCTGTGCGGTTTTCTATGTCGTTATTTTTTTCGCACTCACATGGTTAAAGAAGGAATTTGCGTCGGCTACCATTCCCTGGGCTGATGCATTTGCCTCCTCTACCGCATATACCGGAATGTGGCTGATGGCTAAAAAGAAAGTTGAAAGCTGGTACTGGTGGATCGCTACGAATATTGCCTCCATTCCTTTGTACTTTGTTAAACAATATGTATTCACTAGTGTATTCTATCTTATTCTATTGATAATGGCAGTTTTTGGGCTACTGGAGTGGATGAAGCGGGCCCGCATGCATGAAGCTAAAAGCATATAATAACAAACCTGGGTGGTTATATCAATGAAAAAAGTAGTCGTTATTGGTCCGGAGTCGACAGGCAAAAGTACTTTGTGCGAACAACTGGCAGCTTATTACAAAACCAGTTGGGTGCCCGAATATGCCCGTGAATATCTGCTGCAGCATGGCACACAATACACCTATCACGATTTACTTACTATTGCCAAAGGGCAGGTAGCTCTGGAAGAAAGTTATACCGAAAAAAATGCCGACGCACCCCTTCTGTTTGTCGATACCGATCAATATGTTATGAAGGTGTGGTGTGAATTTGTTTTTGGAAAATGTCATTCCTGGATTCTTGATCAGATCGCAAAAAGAAAATATGACCTTTACCTGTTATGTAACGTTGACCTACCATGGGTAAAAGACGAACTGAGAGAATATCCCGACCTGGAGAGCCGCCAGCAATTATTCAATATCTACAAAAGTATCATGATCAGCCAACCCGTTCCCTGGGTGGAAATATCCGGAAATAATGATGAACGGTTGCATCAGGCGATTAAAGCCATAAGCGATTTATTGGTGCAATAAAACTCTTTTTACGTTTGCGCTGTTGTTGTAATGTATGCAAAACCCACTGCTGAAAAATCATCGGTTGCTGCTGTTTTACATCGGCTGGTGCCTGATAAATATTGTTCAGGCAGGTACTACCGAATTACTCGATGATGAAGCATATTACTGGTTATATTCCCGGTTTTTAGACTGGGGGTATTTTGATCATCCTCCGATGGTGGCGGCTCTTATTAAGACCGGTTATTCTATTTTTCACAATGAACTGGGGGTACGCATAATGATGGTGTTGCTGAATACAGCCACCATTTTTATTATACAACAACTTACTTACAAAAAAGACGACCGGCTGTTTTATGCCATAGCTACGTCAGTTGCGGTAGCGCAAATAGGCGGCATACTGGCTGCTCCTGATATTCCCCTGCTTTTTTTTGTTTCGCTTTTTTTCTGGCAGTATCAGCACTTCTTACAAAAAATGAATTTTATCAATGCGCTGCTGCTCGGTATTTGTATGGCTTGTATGCTGTATAGTAAATATCATGGTGTATTGATCATTGGTTTTACATTATTATCAAATCTCAGGCTGTTTACAAACCGATACGCGTATGTGGCAGGCATTATTTGCTTGCTGCTTTTCATGCCGCATTTGTACTGGCAGTTCAAACATAATTTTCCCTCGGTTCAATATCACTTGTTTGAACGGAATGCATCGCATTACCGGTTCTCCTATACTACAGAATATATACTCGGACAAATCGCCTTTGCCGGACCAGTTATAGGCTGGTTTTTATTATGGTGCGCTTTCAGGTACCGGCCCGCTACCATTGGCGAAAGGGCCATGGTATATTCACTGGTTGGCGTATATGCGGTTTTTCTTTTAAGCACATATAAAGGCAGGGTAGAAGCCAACTGGACGGTAGCGGCTTTTATTCCTTTGATGGTATTAAGCCATCGCTATATGATCCAGCATTACCAGTTACAAAAATGGTTATATAGAAGTATCCCCATTACACTGGTACTGATCCTTTTGTTAAGGCTTTATCTTATGTCGTGGTTCCCGCCGGTTTCGTGGATCCAACGAAATGAGCTGCATGGCAACAAAGTATGGACGGGTAATCTGAAACAAAAAGCAGGCGCCTTACCCGTTGTATTCGTAGATACATATCAGCGGGCATCGAAATACTGGTTTTACACCGGCACGCCTGCATTTTCAATGAACTCGCCTTTTTACCGGCGCAATAATTTTAATATGTGGCCGATTGAAGATTCGCTGATCGGTAAAGCAGTTTACCTTGATGCACCAGACGATTGTGACTTTTACAGAAACCTGTTTAAACCGTATGGATGGGTTGTTCCGCAGGATGGAGCAGTACCTCATTTCTTTTCATTTTCAAGAGTTTTGTTTTTCAATATCAACAATGCTGTTTTACAGGAACGCACTGTGCAACTGAACACAAGGGTTACCACACCGGAAAATTACCATTCATTATTTCAACAGCCAGCCTATAGCGAAACACCTATATGGTTAGTGCTTTACCAGAACGATGATGTAAAGGCCTTTGTTAATACAGGTTCTACTGTAAAAAAAATAACGGGTGATCATCTGCGACTTACAGTTAATATTTCCTACAACCTGCCCGCAGGCGATTATGCAGCTAGGCTATGTATTGGAAGTTGCGTACCAGGATTTCCTACTATTAACAGTACCGAGTTTGAGTTTAATATTCAGTAATTATTGCAGCAGTCTTTGTATATCGGGGTCATTCTGCAAATGGTTCATTTGCTTCATCACCCAGGGATAGCGTATGGCTACGTATTTCGATAGTGGCTTAACAGTAAATCTTCTGGGGTTGGGCATGCAGGAAGCGATCATGGCAGCTTCCTGACGATTTAATTTTTTGGCGGGTTTTTTAAAATAATTCTGTGCAGCAGCTTCAATACCAAATATGCCGGGGCCCATTTCAGAAACGTTCAGGTACATTTCCATAATGCGGTTCTTACCCCACAGCAGTTCGATCATGAAGGTAAAATATACTTCTAATCCCTTGCGAAACCAGCTTCGGCCCTGCCATAAAAAAACGTTTTTGGCTACTTGCTGACTAATGGTAGAAGCGCCTTTAATACGGTTGGGTTTCTTTTTATTATACTCCATTGCCTTTTGAATACTCTTCCAGTCGAACCCATTGTGATCGGGGAACAGCTGGTCTTCTGCGGCAATAAAAGATAACCGGGCGTAAGGAGAAATATCTTTCATGGGAACATAATCCCTTTTCAAACCGTTGCCTGTAATAAAACTGCCTAACTGGGTTAATGTTATGGGCGGGTTTACCCACTTTAACAGGAGAATATAAAATAGCTGGAACAGGAAAAGAAAGATAAATATCCGCTTAATGATTCGCCAGATACGAAGGGCTTTATCTTTCGTGGTAGTTGACATGAGTAAGGAACAGCTTTGGTTTGCAAGATAAGCTAAATGCACAATGCTCGCAATGCTGAACGCTTAACGCTAATATATTTGCCATTAGTATAATGGGCAAATACAATACAAAAAATCTTCTTTATCCGGCGTTACGCATTTAGCGTTCAGCATTGAGTTTTCTTACTCTTTGCTGTTTTTAATGTACAGCACTTTGTACTTGCCTCCGGCTTTATCGCTGTGTTTTTGAAACTGGGTAATGGCATACCCTACTGCGGCAATACCGGCTGCAATACCTAGTGATGGAAGTTTATTATTGTCATTAATAGACTCCTTTCTATACGCCGTATTAACCAGTTCCAGAACGATAAACCCAACTCCGCCAGCCATCATTAATTTAGGAAGGGTAATTTCTGCAAATCCTCTTTTGCGGCCCCAGGTGTATTGGCTGGTATAATGAAAAGACTTTATGTCGTGGTAATTAATGCTCAGCATATAGGATACCGTATCAAGCTCAGAGCCAAATTCGGCTGCCACCAACTGGCGTTGCTCCTGATGAATGATAATGGAATCATGCCGGATATCTTTAATAAACCCATTTATAGGAAATCCATTATAGGTAACTGCGGAAATAAATGCACCGGGATAGTAAGTTTTTAAAGTGCGGTTGTTCCGCTTTTTTAAAACGATGAAATCTGACTTTTGCGATAAGGCTACCTTAGCGGTTGATAATAATAGTATAAAGAGTAAAGCTTGCTTCATCGGGTAACAAGATACAGAGGGCCATGCGGTTATTGAACTAATGATTTGTTAAAGGAACTGAACGTGAATCGGCAGTCGGCAATCGGCAGTTTTAAATACATTAAATACGATTCCTATTTGCCGATTCACGATTGCCGATCTTACTTTATTTTGTCGGATAGAAAATAAGTGCCATAGAAAAGGGCAATACCAAAACCGGCCAGTATGATGCCGGATATTTTATTAATTAATGAAATATTATGAAGCGTTAGTTTATTGCGCAATTTACCGGCCAGCATCACTTTTAAAATGTCTGCGGCGATATTAACGGAAATGCAAACCGAAAAAACCAGCAGGCGCTGATCGAAATTGTACTTTGAAAATGCAGTGGCGGCTCCCAGCCAGAAAATAAAAACGCTGGGGTTTAGGGTATTCAGAAAAAAACCACTGGAAAAGATCTTAGCCATATCCCGCTTGCGAAATCGTACCATATTGCCATCTGAGTCGGTACGCAGGGTAACCTTTTTGAAGAATAAATAGTAAATACCCACGCATACCAGAAACACACTGCCTATATATCCTATTATATTTTTATACTCCAGTAATTCGGTTACCAGGGCAGAGAAGGCATTACTGATCACCACCAATACAATATCGCTCAGCCATACACCGGCTACAAAACTAAAGCCTCCGGTATGTCCGTTATTTAAACTTTGCTTTATGATGGTAAAGATTACGGGTCCCACAGAGAGCGCGAGTATACATCCCAGCGTTAACCCACTTATTATGGCTTGCCACATGCTTAATGCCTTATAATACTGTCTATTTAATTATACGTGAACGCAAGGTAGGAAAACATATTACATAGTATGCGAGAGATTGGTAATTATAGGTTTTGGATTTTGATAAATTGGCAATCTGCTAACAGGGATATTCGTGTCAAAAACACCAAAAGACCTGTGCTACATTATACCGGTTGAGACAGAGCGCCTGTTTCTATAAACTTTGTCCAGTCTTCAAACATCTTACCCTTCATAACCCTGGGAAACTTATGCTGACCGCCGATCTTACCCTTCAGGTGCATAAACTCCATAAATTTCGAAACAGGTAAAACGTTCAGATATACTTCCTTCAAAGCGCTGTTTCTTTCCACGGCATAGTCGTCGTTCAGCTCTTTGAGGTGTGTATCGATCTTTTGTTTTAACTGGTCGGGGTCTACTGCATCGTCGCAGGCAATCCACCATTGATGAGCAAAGAATAATCCATGAGGTACGCCGGCAACGGTAAATTCAGGAATATTTACATTGAATTCTTCGCTTGCCAGCTTGATGGCTTTATTCATATTATCTACACTCAGGTGCTCGCCCACGAGACTCAGGAAGTGTTTGGTGCGGCCGGTGATGATAATTTCGCAACGCTCTTTATCAACGAACCGAACGGTATCGCCAATAAGATAGCGCCAGGCGCCGGCGGTAGTGCTCAGCAGGATCGCATAGTCTTTTCCTTCTTCAACCTGGTGGATCATCAACACCTCGGGATTCTCTACCAGGTTACCGTCTGCATCAAAATTATCGTTGTTAAAAGGCACAAATTCGAAGAAGATGTGATCGTTCAGGGCCAGTTTCATCCCTCTTGTATCCTGACGGTCCTGATAAGCGATGAACCCTTCAGAAGCGAGGTAGGTTTCAATAAAGGTGAGCGGTCTGGTCACCAGTTTATTAAAGCCTTTTTTATAGGGTTCAAAAGAAACGCCGCCATGAACAAAAAAAGCCAGGTTCGGCCACATATCATGTATGGTATTGAGCTGGTAGCGCTCGATAATTTTTTCCATGCACATCTGTATCCAGGCCGGAACCCCTACCACAAAGCCGATATCCCAGTTGGGGGCTTCTTCAACAATAGCTTCTATTTTACTATTCCAGTCGCGGGTGCGGGCAATTTTTTTACCCGGTTTGTAAAAAGGACTGAACCAAAAAGGCACTTTTTTGGCAGTAATGCCGCTAAGGTCACCGGCATAGTAACCGGGGCCTTTTTGCAGGTCGGTACTGCCGCCAAGCATTAGCCATCCTTTTCCAATACTTTTTACCGGAATATCGTGATAGGTGCGTAAAGAAAGCAGTTGTTTGATCATTACGATGCGGTTACCCCGCATCAGATCGTTGGTGATAGGTATATATTTACTGGCAGCTTCGGAGGTTCCGGAGCTGAGTGCAAAATATTTGATCTTACCCGGCCAGCAAATGTCCCTTCTTCCCTCCAGTGTTTTATGCCACCATTCAGCATAAATCTTGTTGTAGTCATAGGTTGGAACAAGTTGCTGGAATTTTTTACCCGCATGTTTACTCAATAGGATCTCATCGAACCGGTACTTTTGACCGAATTCGGTAAACCGGGCTTTTTTCAGCAATTTCTTTAGCACCCTGATCTGTTGCCGCCTTGGTGACTTAGCAGGCAATCGTAATGCTCGGGCAACCGACCGTGGTAAAGAGATATCAATTAGGGCCATTCATTAACTGCCCGTTTGGTCAGGCAGTACCAAAATTACGTTTTTTGGCTTCATATATTGTATAAACTGCAAAGTTTGCCTGAACAAGGGCCCGGAAACTAAAGGATTTATAAAAAATCAGGCTTTTTTAGCAGGTTTTTGCGGCTATAAAGGCAATAAATCAAAAAGTCGCCGGTTGGGCGACTTTTTGAAGGTGGTATTCCTGTTTATTTTTGAACGATGATCTTTTGGGTTAGGGTTTTTGCAAGCTGTTTTAACTGCAATATATAAACCCCATTACTTAATCTTCCCAGATTTATGACGGCTTTATTTGAATATGTTGTTTTTGGAATCTGAAGCATTTTCCTACCCAACTGATCAAAGACTGTTATTTCCACATTTTCAAGATCCTGCGGAGGTCCAGTTATATATACTGATTCAGTGGTAACAGAGGGATAAATATTTATTTTATTTTCCTGTACGGCCGTTGTGATTTTTTGCAAATCATTAGAGGGTGGTACTAACCGCGATATAGTAGTGCGGGTTTCCTTTCTTGACGGAAGCAAATAACATTGGTCTGCTTTGGCAGAAAAAGTACCGGAAGTAACTTTTGCATCAAATTCGGGAAGAAATCTGATCAGGTCTACAGCATATAAATTGGTTGTGGCGGTACCATCCACCGTTACAGTGCCTGAACCACCCGTTCCTGCTGTGCTGCCTGCGGTAATTGTTCCAACCCTTGTTATGCCGGAAGGAACCACTCCATTGTTATAAACTATTTCACCACTACAAGACGGACAAACCTCTACCCATTTAATGTACATTTCATACTGAACACCATCTGAACCTTCAGGATATATCCATATTTGCGTAAGATCAACAGGAGTATTATTCACAAAAGTAAATGGTATGTCGATCTCTCCATTGGTAAACCCTGAATATTCCCCAATTGGTATCTTATATACATTTGGCGGCATTCCTCCACAGCCAGATAAATCACCTTGCACCAAGCCATTTGCCGCATATACTTTCACGCTGCCGTGCGCGTTGGTTGTTGCAATGGTAAGTGTTATATCGTATGAATGACCTCTTTTAAATAAATATGGCGTAAACATTCCTTCACCTGTGCTACTACTTGTTGACCACATGTATACAAAATAACCGGTCCTTATCTGACCTTTTATTTCATATTGGTAAGTCCCTATATTTGGTGTACCATGGCTTCTGACCCAGCCATCGCCGCAATCATTTGTCCAGGTAGGACACCCATCAACGGAAACTGTATTTGTACAGGCATTTGCAAACCTGTCGTTTTCAATACACCCTTGCTCTTGCCCATACACGCAATCTGATGTCATTAAAAACAATAATGCTATGTAAAAAATAATCGCTTTCATAAAAATTAATTGAACTGAAATAATAGAAAATAGAAATCAGCTTGTTATTTTCTGTTCGAGAGCTTTTTAATTTCTTTCTTCATTTGCTGATTTTCCTTTTTCAATTCAATAACATAAAGTGTAAGCTCTTCAACTTTCTCCAGCAGTTTTGTATTTAGTTTTCCCAGTTCAATGCCGCCATTTTTTTCTACTTCATCTGCAGATGGTACTCCGGGAAGATGTTTATTTTGATTGATGTATTGTTCAAGACTTGAAAGACTTCTTAACTTATAATTTGAATTGAATACATAGTCGGGAAAAGTTGGAGCAGCAGTAACCTGAATTTCACGGGCACCAATCTTACCTTCAACAGCGAGTTTAAATGAGCCGATGGCAGAAGTTCCAATTCCAACATTACCATTGAAATAAGATAAGTCAGCATCTACCGATAAATTTTCCAAATTACCGCCACCAGCCACTGCAAATGCTAATTTTCTACTGCCAGGAACATTTGGTCGTACAACGAAACCGAATGGGCTACTCGTTCGTGCTATATAAACATCGCCACCATCTATGGTCATGGTGCCGGTAGTATATATGTTGCCTCTTACGTCAAGTGACTGAGAAGGGGTGCTGGTACCTATTCCAACATTTCCATCGCGACTAATAGAACCGCTTGTAGTTGTGCTTCCGGTCCATTGCTGTGCAAAAGAGCTGTTACCAATTACTAACAAACAAACTGCTAAATGAAACATTTTTCTTTTCATAAATGATTTTTTAAATATTAGGAAATAGAATACCTGGCCGCTTAATAAGCAGCTGTATTAAAACAGTTAATGATTATTATAGAAGTATTACAGTGTTAAAGAAGGTTAACCAGGTTGGCATTGCTGCGGGGCAGAATAACAAAATACAATTAACAGTGTGGGTGGCGAATAAGGTATAATTATTTTCATAAAGAGTTCCTTTTGCTAATCCCGAAACTAATTAATTTCTTAAAAAAGGTAAAGACCTTTTAATATTCGCGCTTATACAGCAATAGGCGCGTAAAAATGGCGGTTAAACGCGCTTGTACTGAAACTATGAAAGTCAAAAGGACTGATTCTATAATAGAGTCAGTCCTTTGTTAGATGTATAAAACGTTTCGAATACCTGAAGCAACTATTTATTAATGATTAACAATTACTTTCCGGGTAATTATCTTTCCGGCCTGTTTTACCTGAATAAAATAGATGCCATTTGACAAATGGCCTAAATTGAGTGTTATCACATTTTTGCCTGCATTATTATTTGACAGTAAAACAATCCGACCAGAATTATCGCTTACAAGAATTTCGGCATTTCTTCCGTTGCTATTATCTATACTTATGTATACGGGCCCTTCGGTAATAGTGGGGTAAACTGCTAATGCCAGCCTGTTGTCTGATAATTGGCTTTGATCTGCATTTACTACACCTGTACTATTAGCAGCATCTGAGGCGCCAACACAATTAATAATCCGGGCTGAAAATTCTGAATTTCCTGCTGCCTGGAACCCGTCCTGTAAAATTACTTCTGAGGTAGCAATAGCATCTGAAGATTCATCATTAATAACAGCTCCGGCACTACTGATGGTAACTGATGATGCGGCGTTTCTGAAATTGTTTACCGTTCCAATTGTTCCATTTAAAACACGGGCATTGTTATTGGTATTTGTTGTTCCCATAGGCACGCCGTTATATGCTACACTGGGATTTGAAAAATACTGAAGTCGGGTTTCGCCACTTATACTGTAAGCCATAATAGTTCGCCACATGCCAGCCGTATATACGTACCCATGTCCATAAGCAAACGGAGAATTGGAATTATCTTGTTCAGGATTATGTCGGGCACCCTGCAAATGACCAATTTCATGCGCAAAACTATAATAGCCCGTTGCACATGAATAATGCACTACACAAAAGGCACTACCTGCACTTGCCAGTATGGTAGAAGCAAGGCCGCAATATGCGCTGTTGTTAAAGATCAAAACATTTACATCTGCAGCATACAAATTCCTGTAGGTGTGAATTTCATCCATATATCCATCACTCGTTCCCTGAAACCGGCCCAGATCAGTATCATAATCACCCGATTCGGTATAATTAACACGTACCGAAGCTGCCAGCTCCATTTGAAGGTTTATACCACTGTTTATATAAGCCTGGTTAGATTCAGCTACAGCCTGTAAAGCAAATTGGGTAAGACTGCTAAATCCCAGACTATTTTTTATATAATTTTCTGCCTGAGGAGTGAATGCTACGAGTACCCGCAGGTTACAGGAAGAAGCAGACACAGCAGTTGTGGCAGCGGCATTATCTACTTTAGTGTGTGAATCGGTCATGCCGGGAGCATCATCCTTAAAAGGGGCCTGTTTAAAATCTATTTCATAAAACGTAAATGCCCCTTTTCCCAATGGATTAATGGCATAATTTCCGGATTTATAATTCAAATTGCCCGAAACTTCTCCATTCAGATAAACCAACGCTATTGAGCCCTGGCTGTTGTTAGGTCCCTGAACAGATCCATGCCAGGTGAAGTTATTTTCGCCTCTTTTAACCACTTTTTGTTTTATCACTTTTAATGTTTCGCTGGGTAAAACATTTAAAAAGAAAACAGAGTCACGTAAGGCTTCTTCATTAAACTCGTATACATTAACAACTCCATTTTTTGACCGTTGTTGCAAATACGGAATAACGTTTTCTTTGCCTGTTAGCTTTCTGGTGGCAGTGTTTTTATCTACCTGATGAACAACCAGGCTCTTTTGTGAATAGCTTTTTTGCGTACATACAAAAAGAACTATTATTATGAGTGAGTATTGTATTTTATGTTGCATAAAACAAGGTTTTTGCTTTAAAATGTTAGCGCTTTTCTTTTTTCAATTGCTCAATTTCTTTCTTCAGATCAATAACATATAATGTAAGCTCTTCAACCTTTTCCAAAAGCTTTGCATTCATTTGGCCTAATTCAATACCGTTGTTTTTTACTTCATTTGCAGAAGGCATATCAGGAAGATGATTGTTCTTTTTTATATAATCTTCCAGCGTGTTAAGGCTTTTTAATTTGTATTGATTACTGAAAACATAGTCTGGCCATGGATTTTGACTTGTAACGTGAACTTCGCGTGCGCCTATTTTGCCTTCAACGGCCAGTTTAAATGAACCTGTATTAGTGGTGCCTATACCAACACTGCCATTGGTTAAAAAACTTGCCGTTAAATTACCCAATGGTGATATAAATATGTTAGACCCATTAGATGCAATAACTCCATTTTGAACATTTTGAAAAAGAAGAATTCCTAAATTGCTTGCAGGTATCCCATACATATTTCCCGATACTGCCGTACCAACATGTTGCATAAGCGTACCTGACCAGGATGGATTATTTCCATTGTTATAAAAGTCCCAGGCTACTGCCCCATTAGACGTTACTGTAGAACTATTATCACCTAATACGGCCAATGAATTAATTAACTGCGTGTGTGTATTAGCCATATTGCTTGTTATACCTACACGCAAACTCGCATTCCCATTATTGACAATTTCAAGTTTCGCCGACGGGTTAGTAGTACCAATACCTACATTGCCGGTATTGGAATTATAAATATTATTGCCGTTGGTTGTCCACTGAGCATGGCTGAAATAAGAAATACATAAAAGTGCCAAAAGCATGTTTACTTTTTTCATAAAGAATGGTTTAAATGATTATTGAAAGATTAATTTTTCTTTGTGCCGGCTTCTTTTTCGAGCTTATCGATCTTTTTATTCAGTTCAATGATATACAGGGTCAGCTCTTCAATTTTTTCGAGTAGTTTTCCATTCATGTTGCCTAATTCAATGCCATTGTCTTTTACTTCCTGTGCAGATGGAACGTTGGGCAAATGATTGTTTTGCCTGATGTATGATTCCAGGTTATATAAATTTTTCAATTGATAGCCATCGCTGAAAACATAGTCTGGCCATGGGTTTTGACTTGTAACATGAACTTCACGTGCGCCGATCTTTCCTTCAACGGCTAATTTAAAGGTGCCAGGATTATTTGTTCCTATAGCAACATTGCCGTTAAAAAATGAGTAACTGGAATTTACAATTACATTATCTAATAAACCGCCACCTGATACAGCAAAAGCTAAATTCTTATACCCGGGAACATTAGGCCTTAATAAATAACCTTGCGACTGGTCTTGTCTTCCCAGAAGAAAATCTCCGGCATCTGCTATTATATTACCCCTGGTATACATAGTGCCCCTTACGTCTAATGATGCTGTAGGGTTATCTGTACCAATACCAACACTTCCATTCCCCTTTATTATAAACTGCACAAATCCATTACCCATATCCAGGGTTTTTAAAAAGTAACTATTGTTTGCATTTGTACCTGTACTAAAAGTGCTTGTTCTCAACAATAAACCAGATTGGGGAATTTCACCTGGTCCATTAAAGCAATTCACATCAAGTTTTGCAGTTGGAGGATTTGTTCCGGTGCCAATTCCAACATTTCCATCGCGACTAATGGCGTCGCTTGTATTATTGTTCCCTGCCCATTGCTGTGCAAAAGAACTATTACCAATTACCAATAAACAAATTGCTAAACGAAACATTTTTCTTTTCATAAAAGATCATTTTAAATATTAGGAAATAGAATGCCCGGGCCGCTAAGTGACAGCCGTACTGAAATATTTAATGTCTATTATAAAAAGTTCTACAGTGCTAAAAGAAGACTAACTGAATTGCAGGGGTTGCTGTGTGAAATAACAGGATGTAATTAGCAGTTTCGGTCGTAGATAAGGTATAATTTTTTTCATAAGTTGTTTCTTTAGGTATTCGAAACTATTTAATTTTTTAAATCCGGCACAGAATATTTATTATCCGTGCTGATTTAGCCAAAAAGCGTGTAAAAATAGCTGATATCTGCGCAGCATACCCGAAATTATTTGTCTTAATATAGCCACCCAGCGTGTCGAAATAAAAGTCGCCGGCCTGACGACTTTTTGTACTTGTTTAAACAGTTATCGATAATCGTTACGCATCTTACTCCTCCATAACAATCGTAAATCCACGTTGATCTTTCGAATGACTTCCCACAATATTGTAGGTACCGCTGGCATGAATAAAAGGTTTTAACCACGAAGGACAGGTCTTAAGTTGTTCAATGATCTGCCTGAAAGAGAAAGAAGATCCCTCGCAAAAGATCCACTCTTTTGCTTCTTCGGGAGTTGTAGTTACACTATAGGAAGGGAATGTTGCAATAACTGATTTTACCTCATTGGCGCTTCTGTCATCACCTGCCAGAAAAAAAGCAGGACGGCCTTCATACTTTGTAGATCGCTCTCCATATTCTCTGCTAACAACAGAGAAGGCTGCACGCATCCAGATAACGGCTTCCAGCAGTCCGGTATACAACCACGCCATTTCACCATGAAAATGTTTTTGTACAAACTGTACCATGGCCTTGTAAAACAATCTTACATATTTGCTGTCTTTACGCGTGCTTTCGCCTTTAAAATGAATAATGGAACAGTCGGGAAAATAATAATTGATATATCCCGATTGCTGCAGCCGGTAACTGAGGTCGATATCTTCGGCATACATAAAAAACTGTTCATCAAAACCACCGGTTTTTTCCAGCACAGATTTTCTTACTATCATAAAAGCGCCCGATAAAATATCAACCTTCTGTACCTGATCATTACGCAAATGCCCCATATAATACCGGGCAAAAATTGATGAGGTGGGAAACCACCTGGTCAGTCCGCTCATCTTGCAAAAAGAAACCCACAACGAAGGAAAGCCTCGTTTTGATTCTTTTAAATATTGTCCGCTGCCATCAATCATGTGTACGCCTAACGCACCGGCATCGGCATGCGACTCCATAAAAGCTGTGCATTTTGTAAAAGCGTCTTCGGGAATTATGGTATCAGGGTTCAGAAAAAGCACATATTTTCCTCTTGCTTGTTGTACTCCCTGGTTATTGGCCTTTGAAAAACCCTCGTTAACCGTGTTTTTAACATATTGAACAAAGGGGAAACGTGGCTGCAGGTATTCGACGCTTCCGTCGGTTGACTTATTATCAATTACTATTACCTCAACATTTCGCCCTCCGGTTGCTACCGTCATTTCGCCAATAGCCTTTCTTACAGAGCAAAGGCATTGCTCAAGAAAGTACTTCACATTATAGTTAACGATAATTACAGACAGCAGCATAGTATTGCAAAATAGGATAGAAATTTAAGTTGAAGGTTACATCACACAGGCCATTTCAGATATAATTTTGAAAAATACTTATTCCCCACTATACCTTTTTCAATCCGCCATTTATCTGCAACTGTCTTGCCAAATGTTCCACGTTGCCAATTGCCCTGACCGGAGTCGAAGGATCGCCCCTTCCCTTATCTTTGCGCCATGTTAAAAGAAACACTAATAAACGCCACTGAAGCGGGTGCGAAAGTGCTGCAGCACTACTTTAATTCAAAAACCCTGCAAATCAGCAACAAGGAAGGCATTAATAATCTGGTTACCGAGGCCGACCATGCTTCGGAAAAAGCCATCATTGAAGCTATTAAACAGCAGTTCCCCGATCATTATATTATGAGTGAAGAGGCGGGTGAAATCATAATGGACAGCCAGTACAAATGGATCATCGATCCTATTGACGGTACAGTAAATTATGCTCATGGCATTCCCATCTGCTGTGTATCTATTGGCCTGGAACATAATGGCACCATGATCATGGGCGCCGTTCTGAATCCTTTTCTGAAAGAATATTATACCGCCGAAAAAGGACAGGGAGCCATGCTCAATGGCGAACCTATTCATGTTAGTACAGAATCAGATGTATTAAAATCCTGCCTCGTTACGGGATTTCCCTATACTTATATTAATCTGCCAAACGGACCGCTGGAAGCTTTTTCGCGATTCATCAGAGCCGGTGTTCCCGTACGCCGCCTGGGTTCTGCCGCTATGGACCTTTGCTGGGTAGCCGCCGGTCGTTTTGATGGCTTTTACGAGCATAAACTGCAGGCATGGGACAGCGCCGCAGGATTTTTAATTGTAGAAGAAGCCGGCGGAAAAGTAACCGACTTTAAAGGCCAGCCCTATTCCCCCTACCAGCCGCATATTGCCGCTTCAAATGGGAAAATACATGACGATATGTTAAAATGGGTTAACAACGAAGTGTAGTTCGTACTCATACCCATCCGGCACCTGCGAATAATTCAATAACTTTAATGAACCTTGTTCATTAATAATATTATGTTTTGACTTATGAGTGAAGAAAGAACAGAAATAAGTTCTCTCGGAGAATTTGGTTTAATAGATCATCTTACCAGAAATATAGAATTACAAAATGCATCTTCTATAGTTGGGGTGGGCGATGATGCCGCTGTGATCGATCATTACGGTAAACAAACTGTAATTACCAGCGACCTGCTGATCGAAGGGGTTCATTTCGACCTTATGTATACCCCCCTCAAACATCTGGGGTATAAAAGTGTGATCGTGAACCTGAGCGATGTGTATGCCATGAACGCTACCCCCACCCAGATAATAGTGAGCATTGGCTTCAGCAACCGGTTTAGTGTTGAAGCCCTGAGCGAATTTTATGAAGGCATTTATGCCGCCTGTGAAAAATATGGGGTCGACCTGGTAGGCGGCGATACCAGCTCATCACAAAAAGGGTTTGTTATTTCAGTTACTGCGGTTGGCGAGGTAACACCCGGTAAATATGTAAAAAGAAATACGGCCAATAAAGGCGACCTGATCTGCTGCAGTGGCGATCTGGGCGCGGCCTATGTGGGATTGCTGTTCCTGGAACGCGAAAAACAGATCTATCTGGAACATCCTCAGGTTCAACCCGATCTGGAAGGTGAAAGCTATGTGATCGGCAGGTTGTTAAAACCCGAGGCCCGTAAAGACATTATTGAGTTTCTGGAAGAGAAGAACATTGTGCCCACCGCTATGATGGATATCAGTGATGGCCTTAGTTCAGAGATCCTGCACATTTGTGAACAAAGTAATATGGGTTGTGTATTGTACGAAGAAAAAATACCTATTTCTGAAGAAATGCGCAAAGCCGCCTTTAAATTTGAAATAGATCCAACAGCCTGTGCGTTAAGTGGTGGCGAAGATTATGAATTACTGTTCACTATGTCACAATCAGATTACGAAAAGATCGTTTTAAACGAACAGATCAGCGTAATTGGTTATATGACCGATGCAGAAGAAGGGGCTAAAATAAGAACGAAAGGCGGTCAGATGCATGCCATTACAGCCCAGGGATGGAACGCCTTTAAAAAATAAATAGTGTAGCATGATGAAGCAGATATCCTGGTTAACCCTTATCGTGGCGATTACGGCCTTTGTTGGCTGCTCTGCTTCACGCCAGTCTTTTGATCCACAGCACAAATACACTGTAAAACAATTACAAAAGGATTATCGTGTTTTTCGGGGAGTGCTTGAAGAATCGCACCCAAGCCTGTATTGGTTTACCCCTAAAGACAGCATGGATTATTATTTTGATGAAGGCTATCGCCACATTTCCGATTCCATGACGGAGCCTCAGTTCCGCAATATTTTAGCATATGTTACAAGTAAGATTCACTGCGGGCATACATCTATTAAATATTCAAAAAAATACAGCCGGTACATCGATACAGCCAAAATAAAGCTGTTCCCCCTGAGTTTTAAAGTGTGGTCCGATTCTATGGCCGTTACGGCCAACCTGAACAGAAAAGATTCTGTTTTGAAGTTCGGTACCATTGTTACTGCCATCGATGGCTATTCTGTTCATCAGCTCACTGATAGTTTGATGAACTACGTGTCGGGCGATGGCTTTAGCATAAATGGCAAATACCAGTCATTGAGCAATAGGGGTACATTTGGCAGTCTGTACCGGAATATTATCGGCATGAAGGACCGTATTTCGGTAACCTATTTCGACAGCACCCACACCCTGCAAACAGTAGAAATACCGGTATACGATCCTGCTGCAGATACAGCCAATAAACAAACACGCAAACCCAACGGCAAAACTGTTAAGGAAGAGCCACATATGCGTCTTTCTTTTGCCAGCCGGTATGTACAGATCGATACCACTTTATCATCGGCCTACATGACGGTGCATACTTTTGCAAGAGGTAACCGGTTAAGACCTTTCTTCAGGAAAGCATTCCGCGAGCTGCATCGCCGGCATATTCAATCTCTGGTAGTTGATGTGCGCACCAATGGCGGTGGCGATGCCGGCATTTCTACCCTGCTGACAAGATATCTTATAAACAAGAAGTTTAAACTGGCTGATTCTTTATATGCTGTCCGCCGCAGCAGTCACTATGCCAAATACATTCAACTACAACCTTTTTACTGGTCGATAATGCAATTCATGACCAGTAAAAGAAACGACGGCATGTATCACTTCGGATATTTTGAACGGCATTATTTCCATCCTAAAAAGCACCTGCATTTCGATGGCGACATTTATCTGGTTACCGGCGGCAATTCTTTTTCTGCCACCACTTTATTTGTAAAGGCTTTGCAGGGCCAGAATAACGTTATCGTAATTGGTGAAGAAACAGGTGGTGGTGCTTATGGCAATACAGCCTGGATGATCCCTGATGTTACTTTACCTGTTACCAAAGTCCGTTTCCGTTTGCCTAAATTCCGGCTGGTGATGGACCCATCGCTGGTTAAAGAGGGCAGAGGTATTTTACCTGATATTGAAGTAGGCGCCACGCAGGAAACGATTCGCCGTGGTATCGATCCCAAGGCAGCCGTTATCCGCAAACTGATCATGCATAAAATAGGCGTGGCTCAGCAATAAACGCGCTGAAGTTCCAGCATATCATCAAACACTACAAAATTGGCGAGACGGCCTTTTTCAATTTTTCCCAGTTGTTTATCTTTTATTAGTTGTGCGGGATAGGTGGTAGCCATGCGCAATGCTTCTTCAAGCGATATGCCCACATGCGCAATTCCATTTTTTACACATTGCAGCATAGTAAGTGCAGAGCCTGATAAAGTACCATCGGGCAATGTATATCTGTCACCACGGAAGATGTGCTGGTATTCGCCTTCAGTGGTTTCCGCAACCGCATCTGTTATAAAGAACAACCGGTGCTGTAGTACTTTTTTGGCAATATGAACGGCTGCATAGTCTACATGAATGCCATCGCATACAATACTGCTCATTACAAACGAATGATTCATAACAGCGCCTACCATACCGGGCCCGCGGTGTTGCAGGGGCGACATGGCATTGAATAAATGGGTGGCGGCAGGAATGCCTTTATTAAATGCGGCTATACCCTGTTCATAAGTGGCATTGGTGTGCCCTGCTGAAATAAGAATATTATGTTGCTGTAATAATTCTATTATCGCGTCATCGCATTGCTCAGGCGCCAACGTCATCATTTTAAAAACGCCTTCGCCTTTTTGCAACAGCATGGTTACTTCTTCTATAGTGGGCTTTTTTATACAGTCTTGCAGATGAGCGCCTTTTTTTATAGGATTGATATAGGGTCCCTCAAGGTGCAGGCCCAATAATCCTTTTCCGCCTTGCTGCCAATAGGCGCGTACCACATCAAATCCTTTTACAAACTTTTCAATGGTGTTGGTGGCCATGGTGATCATAAAGTGCGTGCATCCACCCATGAGACAATATTCATAAGTAGCTTTTAGTGATTCTACACTCAAATCATGCGAAAACATTTTTCCATTGCCACCATAAATCTGCAGATCAATAAAGGCCGGAGCCAATGTAAAGCCCTTCAGATCTTCGGTCATATATTTCGAAGGAATATTATCAGCTTCGGTTATACCAACTATTACATCGTCATCCGTTAAAACCGCCTTATTACTTTCGATAGCGCCGCCTGTAAATATTTTGCCATTCGTATATGCCGTAAACATGGATATGATTTATAAAGTGTATGATTATATTAATTCGGTTAAAAATCACGTAATAATAAATCTGTCTGCATCTTTCAAAAACGGTAGTTTAGTACGTGTTTCTTCCAGTTGTTCCTTTTGAAGGGTTATGGTAAATACATCTTCTTCATGTGCCTTTGTATACAGCACAGACCCCATTGCATCAACTATCATACTGTCGCCACTGTAATAAAGTGAGCTTCCATCATTCCCTACCCGGTTAACACCTACAACATAACACTGGTTTTCTATAGCCCGGGCCTGCAATAATGTTTTCCACGCATGATTACGACGTTCGGGCCAGTTGGCTACATATATGAGCAAATCGTATTCTGCCTCCTGAGTGGGGTTAATCTTCGCTGCAGTTGAAGGACCAGTTTCTTCGCCAGGTGTAGTGGAAGCGATACTCTGCTGCTGCCTGCTCCAAACCGGAAAACGCAAATCATAACAAACGAGCAGATTGACCCTCCATCCTTTAACAGAAGCAATCAACCGTTTGTTGCCGGATGTATAGTGCTGGTCTTCGCTGCCGTAGGCGAACAAATGGCGTTTATCGTAAAAGCCATACTGGCCGTTGGGCAGCATCCATATCAGCCGGTTATAAAAATGACCTTCTTCCTCAATTATTAAACTGCCGGTAAGAATGACTCTTTTTTCGGCCGACAGCTTTTTCATCCATGTCACCGAAGGGCCATCCATTTTTTCGGCTAACTTTTCAGTCTGCATGCTAAACCCTGTGCTGAACATTTCAGGCAGTACTATCACTTCTGTTTTCTCTTTTATATTACGGATCTTCTCTTCAAACATCTGCAAATTCGCTGCCTTGTCTTCCCAGAGCAGGTTCGCCTGTATGGTAGTAATAGTTAATGTAGACATAATGATATACCAAAGGTAGCGATTGCTGGTGTACATTTGATTGGCCTTAAACCGATAAACGGATGAAAACAGCAACCATTCACGAATTAAAACAACAACTGCTTAATACTCCTTCAACCGAACTGGTTGAGCTATGCCTGCGCCTGGCAAAGTATAAAAAGGAAAATAAAGAGTTGCTTACTTACCTGATCTTCGAAGCACATGACGAAGCGGGTTATATACAATCTGTAAAAAATGAAATAGAGGAGGAGTTTGCCCAAATGAACCAGAGCAATTTATATTTCGCCAAAAAAACGCTTCGCAAAATTGTAAGGATCATCAACAAACATATTCGCTATACAGGATCGCCGCACGCAACAGTTGAATTGCTGATCCATTTTTGCAAAACCCTCAAAGACTCAGGAATACCTATACAGAAGAACCCTGTTATTGCCAACCTGTATAAAAGCCAGGTACAGAAAATAAATAAAACGCTGGAATCGCTGCATGAAGACCTTCAGTTTGATTATTCAAAAGAAGTGGCCGGCCTGTAAACTAAGGCCAATTATTTGCGTAAATTTATAACCCGGCCATGCGAATAACAGACATACTATGTGGAATGCACCTAACTTAATAAATTTATTTAAGCAGCACGAAAAGCTTAACCTTGTTTTGCATTCGCACAACAACCACATGCTTCCTGGCGAGGTTTATAACAAACTGTTACAACCACACCGGATGGCCAATTACTTTTTCATTTTTGTTGATAAAGGGTCTACCCGGCATTTGGTTGATATGAATGAAATATCGGTACATGAAGGGCAGATACTTTTCCTATTACCGCATCAGATCCATGTGCCGCCTGCCAGTAAAAAAGCCAATGAATATTATAAAATCTCATTCGACGATTCCTGTTTGAAACTTCTTCCAAAATGGTATCCTTTTTTGATCAATCCTTTTAACAGTCAGGTCATCGATCTGGACGCATCAGCCCGTAACAGGTTGAGGCAGTCTTTCGTTATGCTGGAAGAATTATTGTTGAGCAGTAATAAGAACAATAACACTTCTTTACTGATTGCCTGGTTGCATACTATTATGACAGAGGTTGACCAGGCTTATTTTAACAACCCGCTTAAAAAAGATTATACCAACAATTCACTGGCGCAATACATACAATTCAAGCAGATAGTAGAACAGGAACTAACGGAACAGCCTTCTATTGATTCTATTGCAAAAAAACTATCTATCAGTACAAATAGTTTGTATGCACTGGTAAAACAGTATGCAGGTATATCGCCCAAAGAATATTTTACCAACAGAATAATGCTGGAAGCACAGCGGTTGTTATTCTATGCCACCACATCTGCCAAAGAGCTGGCGTTTGAGTTAGGCTTCAGTGATCCTGATTATTTTTCACGTCTTTTCAAAAAGCATACCGGCAAAAGCATTACGCTGTTTCTGGAAGAAGTTCAGGATTTGTCCGGCAAAAATGTGAATTAGTGCAGTATTGCCAATGGCGCCTTCAGGAGCTTTGCTGTAAAATAATACACAATGAAAACAGCTTTGATTACAGGCGCTAATAAAGGAATTGGCTTTGGGGCAGCCCGTCAGTTGGCTCAACAAAACATTTTCGTTTACCTCGGTTGCCGCCGGCCTGAAGCCGGATTGCAGGCAGTTAATACTTTGCATGAAGAAGGACTTGCCAATACCGCTTTTGTTGAACTGGATGTTACCAGCGATGAGTCGGTAAAGAAGGCCAAAGAATTTATTGAACAAAAAAGTGGTTCGCTTGACATACTTATTAATAACGCCGGTATTTTGAATGCAATGCCTGAACCGGGAAAATCTGTCCCATTAAAGGAAATACAACGCGTTTTCGATACCAACTTTTTCGGTGTTATACGGGTAACGCAGGAATTTTTTCCACTATTGCAAAAATCGTCTGTCCCCAGAATTGTAAATGTTACCAGCGAATTAGGCTCCCTGACGCACCACAGCGATCCTTCCTGGAAATATTACCGTTATAAAAGTACGGCTTACCCACCTTCCAAAACGGCATTAAACGCCTATACGGTAATGCTGGCCCATCAGTTTATCAATACGCCATTTAAAATAAACGCAGTTAACCCCGGTCATACAGCAACTGAATTTAATAATTACAAAGGCACACTTACGCCACAACACGCTGCAAAAGTAATTGTTACATATGCAGTGATTGGTGAGGATGGGCCTACCGGTAAATTTCTGGAAGAAGCAGGAGAGCTTCCGTGGTAAAGCCAGGTCCCCTTTCAGGATAGCGTCTTTAGCATGTTAATTAGCGAAGGGTGAGCCAACTGGCGGATGGCCACCCTTCGCTTTTACCAACCCTTAACAAAATCTTGATGTATTTCAAACAACGTTATGCGGGTTGAATTGCTCTTATATATGGACCCAACCCGTTACTAAATTAAACACGCATAATACAGGCACGTGGTTTGTATTTTGTATAGTAACTATGTAAGCTGATCAAATGAACATTTCAATACGGCCGGAAGACCCGGCTGACATAGATGAAATTTACGAACTGAATACATTAGTTTTCGGACAGGACAAAGAAGCCATACTGGTTGATCATGTTCGTCATGGGTCGGGCTTTATTCCTCAATTATCTCTCGTTGCAGTGTCGGATGAAAAAATAATCGGATATATTTTATTTTCTAAAATAGTGATCGCCAATGGTGATAACCGGCACGAAAGCCTGGGTCTTTCTTCCATAATGGTTCATCCCGAATGGCAAAGGCGCGGTATTGGTGCAAAATTGATCACCAACGGATTACAGAAGGCAACAGACCTCGGCTTTACTTCAGTGCTGGCATTAGGCTACGAATATTATTTCCCCAAGTTTGGTTTTCTTCCCGCAATAAAATGGCATATCAAACCGCCATTTGATGTTCCTGATGATGTATTCATGGCACTGGAGCTCGTTCCTAACGCTCTCATAAACGTTTCAGGAATTGTGGAATTTCCTCTCGAAGCTTCTTCTGTTATGTAATTACTTTTTTCTTTTCAGCAAGACTATAATAACCGCAAAATTAAAAAGCGTGCCCTTCAACTATACTCAGGGCTTTTTCTAGTTAGTATAAACTCCTGAGTGTAGTTGAAGGGTGCGCCTTTCCGTTCCTGCGGAAAAATAAACCTATAATTTATAAACCACCGCCAGTCCGGTCGACGGACCCATGAACGGTAAAATGGTGAGATTGTGATTTTTAAACAATTTGTTTTTATGCAGGCGTGGCACCAGTAATCCGGTTGCGGTACCCTGCACCATTCCCAGTAAAATATCTGAAGGAAAATGCAATCCACCTGCTTGTCGCAATATTCCTGTGCCCGCTGTCATAGCTCCCGCCAGGCTATAGAAAACCCATTTGATCTTTGAGTCAGGATGATAATCGGCATATACGCTTGCCATAAAAAAGGTAGAAGTTGCAACGAGGGCAACGTGGCCCGCATAAAATGAATTTCTACCTCCGCCACGGGTTCGATAATCCAATGGTGTTTCATCACTGTATACGTAAGGCCGGTATCGGTCAACGAAATAAGTACTACCGGTGTACAGTATACCAGTGATCGACATCGCTTCAAGATACATGAACGATAACTTCCCAATGTCCTTTCTCATTTTGTTGTCGAACAAAAAAAGTGCGGGTAAAGGCATTGACACATAAAACGGTATATAACTAATGTCATCTATCGTTTTTGAGTACTTTCTTATACCCCATCGATCAAAACCAGGTACATTGTTTCTGTTGAGTGCCAGTACCGCTTCATCACTTGAAGGGTCTTTGTTGTAAATTTTTGTGAATGCGTATAACGACCAGATAGTTCCTGTAGCCGTAATCGGCACATCTACTGCAGGCTTCAGTTTATAAACCGGCTCTGCTTTTACTTTTGTTTCCGGCTGTTGTAAGGGTATTGTATCGCGTTGGATGCTTTGCATATTGGCCGAATCGTTTTGAGCATATACCGATGCGAATACAAAAAGGAAAGCCGGGCACATAACACTTAATTTCTTCATAGCTAAACCTTTATGTATGAATTATGGCCTTGTCATAATAAAGGTTTGCAATGTTTATGCCATGGGGTATGTGGAATGAAAGCAATAGAAGGGCTATAAATAAAAACTGCGAGACTAAACAGCCCCGCAGTACATACAGAATTCATGATCCGTTATTCTTCAATCTTCTGAACCGGTTCAGGTTCTTCGATCGATTGTTTTTTTTCTGATAAAGAATCAACCAGCGCAGCTACCAATGCCGTCCAGCCGGTTTGGTGACTGGCGCCTAAGCCATGCCCCGTTTCGCCATGAAAGTATTCGTAAAACAAAACGAGATCTATATTCTCAGAACGTTGGTAAAACCAGTTATGCGGACCATGCGATGGCCTCTTGCCATGCTGATTAAGCTGAAACAAAGTAATCAGCCGGCGCGTTAATTCATCGGCTACCTGCACAAGATTCATCTTTTGTCCTGAACCAATCGGACATTCTACCACCAGCTCATCTCCATAAAATTCACCAAAGTGTCGAATAGATTGAATGATGATGTAATTGATCGGCATCCATACAGGTCCGCGCCAGTTTGAGTTTCCGCCAAACAGATCAGACGTTGAGTCTCCCGGTTCGTATTGTATTTTATATTCAACACCACGGATATTTACCGAGTAAGGATTTTTTTCGTGGTATTTAGATAAAGCGCGTATGCCCCATGGCGATAGAAATTGCGCTTCATCCACAAGGCGTTGTAATAAGAACACCACTCTTTCTTTTGGGACCAGCGATAATAATATGGTTTTACCATCGCTTCGTTCTTCATTGGGCCAAAATTTATTATTCTTCTTACGGTAATTTTCAAACCAGCTGATCCTTTTTCTGAAATCATCCAGTTTATCGAGCGTTGGCTTTTCAATGGTCGATACTGCAAAAAGAGAAGTAAGTCCTACAATAGAGAATATGCGTAAATGCAAAGGCGCCGAACCAGCAATAGACAGGGTATCGTAAAAGAATTTGTCTTCTTCATTCCACATGCCCTGTTCGTTCAGTGCTTCTGCAATCATTACAAAATGCTCAAAAAACTTGGTGGCTGTATCTTCAAAGGAAGGATCGTGCATGGCGATTTCCAACGCCATGTCCATCATGTTTAAAGCGTACATGCCCATCCAGCTGGTGCCATCGGCCTGTTCCAGTTCCATATCGCCGTGTACAAGGTGACTTCGGTTGAATACACCGATATTATCCAGCCCAAGGAAGCCTCCCTGAAACATGTTGTTACCGTTTGAGTCTTTACGGTTGATCCACCAGGTGAAGTTGATAATGAGTTTTTGGAAAATGCGTTTCAAAAAAGCAATATCACCTTTGCCTGTTTGTTTTTTCTCGATGCGGTAAACTTCCAATGCAGCCCATGCCTGAACGGGTGGATTTACATCACTGAAATTCCATTCATAGGCCGGTAACTGACCATCAGGTTTCATGTACCATTCCCGCATTATTAAAGTAAGCTGGTGTTTGGCAAATACCGGATCGATCATAGCCATGGGAATACACTGAAAAGCCAAATCCCACGCGGCATACCAGGGATACTCCCATTTGTCGGGCATGCAAATGATATCCTGATTCTTTAAATGTTTCCAGTCACTATTGCGACCTGTTAATCTCGACGGACTTACAGGTGTTATCATATCGCTGGTAGTGAGCCAGCGTTCCACATCAAAGTGATAATATTGTTTGCTCCATAATAAACCAGCCAGTGCCCTGCGTTGAATTCTTCGCAAACCGGGGTTGGTTGCGGGTAGTACTTTTTCGTAAAACGCGTCTGCTTCTTGTTTCCGCAGTTTAAAAATGTCATCAAATCCATGGCTGAAGGGAGTGTCCATCATTTTATTGCTAAGACGCAGATGGATGGTTTCTGACCGGCCTCCCTGTATACGGAATTTGTATACCGGAGCAAACTTGGTTCCCGATTTCTTTTGACGTAATGCTGCAATATTTTCTCCTTTTATGATAGCGCCATGAAAAGCGTCTTTGGTAAAAGGCGATAAATTGGGTTTACCGTTTACTTTTTCGAAGTTGGTTTCGTTTTCGGTAAACAGGCATTCGCGGGGTGGTTGAAAATATAAATAGTAGGTGCCCAGCCGGTGATGGGTGGCTTTTACTGAAGTTTTATCGCGCCATGAAATGGAGGGCTTTTTCTTCGAAGCGTCGTGCATCCACCGGTTGTAAAACCATAAAGTGGGCAATACGGTAATTTCAGCTGATTTGGGACCCCGGTTATGAATATCGATCTTTATGCTGATGTCACGTGTGTTGTGTTTTGCATAGGTTATATTTACATCGAAGTATTCATTGTTATTAAAGATGCCGGTATCGAGAATTTCATATTCCGGCTCTGTGCGGGAGCGCTGGCGATTTACAGCCAGCAGGTCATCGTAGGGAAATTTTTGTTGGGGGTATTTATACAAATACTCCATATAATAATGCGTAGGCAAATTGTCGAGGTAGTAATATAGTTCTTTAACATCCTCTCCATGATTACCTTCATAGTTACCTAATCCAAAAAGCCGCTCTTTCAGGATAGTGTCTTTACCATTCCAGAGGGTTACAGCAAAGCACAGGTTTTGAAAAAAGTCTGATATTCCGGCGATTCCGTCTTCGCCCCACCTGTAGGCGCGAAAGCGGGCCTGATCGTGGGTAAAATAATTCCAGGCATCGCTATTTGGACTATAATCTTCTCTTACAGTACCCCATTGGCGTTCACTTAAATACGGTCCCCATTGTTCCAAAGGAATTTTCCTTGTGGAATTAACCGCAAGTCGTTGATGTTCTGCACTCATGTTCTGGTTTTCTGCTACTTAATAAATTGGTTCGCTGGCAAGCGACCGGCGGTAAAGCATCAATTACTGATTAATGGTGCTCAAATCCCATTATGAAGTTAACGTATAAGAGGGATTTGGAAAAAGATTTGGCTGGGAATGTAGAGTGGGGGCGGGAATTAGGGAAAATGGGGCTTTTTGGGGGAAGAAAAGTCAAAAATTGCTGCTAATCCATCATTTTAGTTCTTGCCAGTATCTCGTTTACTTTTCTTAGTTTTTCCGGAAACAAAGTTTCTTCTGGTGGAAACTCAGTTTTATAAACAATTACAGTCTTCTGTTTCATCAATCTTTTTGCTGATTTTTTTCGACTTGCTTTCTTCTTTGTTGTTCGCATATCAACTTGTGCTTGAAGATTACTAGTAATATATTTTGTCGGTTTGGCAGTAATCTACCAGCCTTCCATCCATTTAATTTCTTTAAGCAACTTGTTTGCTTTTTTCAACTTTTCCGGAAACAAGGTTTCTTCTGCAGGAACAATAGTTTTAAAGACAACAACTGTATTCTGCTTCCTGAGTTTTTTTGATTTCGGTTTTCGCAACGTTTTTCTCTTTGCCATTTTTAAACGATTTGGTTATCTAATAAAAACAATCATTTGATTATATTGTACTAAATAACCTTTGTCTTTAATTTCTCACATAAGCGAGATTTGGATTGCGCAAAGTAAATAGTTGCATAGCAGGAACTTACTAGCGATCCATCATTTTGGCTTTTGCTAATAATTCGTTCATCCTTTTTAGCTTTTCAGGAAACAAAGTTTCTTCTGCAGGAAACTCAGTTTTATAAACAATAACAGCCTTTTGTTTCATCAATCTTTTTGATGATTTTTTGCGACTTGCTTTTTTCTTTGTTGTTCCCATATTTCAAATTTAATTAAATTCTTTTGACAAAAAAAGCCGCGTAAAAACAAGTGCCTAAAGGATCATAAACAACTTCTTTAAGCTCACCTTTCACTTCAGTTAAGCCAGACACAATGAAAATCTTACTAAATGATTGGTAATATGTTTTTATGATACGGTTATATATTTTAGTACGTTCGAAAGTGCTACCAGAAAAGCCAATTTCAAATGATGGATTGGCTTCAGTAAAATCTTGTAAAATATTAATTACTGTGGCGAAAACTTTGATGATGTCGCCATTGTTTGAATTAGCGGTATCATCCATTTCTCCGTTTGGCAACAAATCTCCAAAACCCAAATTATAGACGTTTTTCAATGTTGTTGGTGTAAACTCAACCACTTTTTCAATTGCTCTCTTACCTGAACTTATAAATTTATACCTGGTACCGCTCTCTTTATAATAGGCATACGGTGTGCGAGACATTGGAATTAGATTTTTATTATCAATTATTTTCTTCCCCTAATAACCAATAATAAAAACAATCTTTTACCCCTATCGTACTAATACAACCGCAAAAATAGTTTTACACATTTTTCTTTGTTTCAAAATTCAAAAATGGTTTTAGTAAATCAACTGGTACCGGGAAGATGGTGGTTGAATTATTTTCTGTAGCAATCTCTCTTAAGGTTTGCAAATAACGCAATGTAAGCGCACTCGGCTGATCACTTAAAATTCTGGCAGCATCAGCTAATCGTTGCGATGCCTGAAATTCTCCTTCGGCAGCAATTACTTTCGAACGACGCTCACGTTCTGCTTCAGCCTGTTTGGCCATGGCACGCTGCATTTCCTGCGGCAGATCAATCTGCTTTACTTCTACATTCGATACTTTAATACCCCATGGCTCTGTATGCGTATCTATGATCTGCTGCAATTTCTGATTGATCTTTTCACGTTGCGAAAGCAGATCATCCAACTCTGATTGCCCTAATACGCTGCGTAATGTAGTTTGCGAAAACTGTGATGTAGCAACGAGATAATTTTCTACTTCAACAATTGCTTTCTGCGGCTGCATAACTCTGAAGTACACTACCGCATTTACTTTTATTGATACATTGTCTTCGGTAATGATGTCCTGTGGCGGCACATCCATTACAACCGTACGCAAACTTACTTTCACCATTTTATCAATAACCGGAATTAACAGTATCAGTCCGGGGCCGCGCACAGCCATTACTCTTCCCAGTCTGAATACTACGCCACGCTCATACTCACGCAAAATGCGTATGGCGCTTGACAAAACAAAGATCAGGAACAGAAGAACAACAATTGCTGACGCCGATATAGGTAATGTGTTCATAATAAAAAATGATTTATGTTGATGGTTCGTTATATGGTTCAACCTGCAGCGTGAGGTTTTGAAAACCTGTTACTATTACTTTCTTTCCTTCGGCAATGAGACCAGCTGTTGCTATTGCTTTCCATATTTCTCCATGCATGCGTACGGTGCCGGCGGGATTCAATTCACTGATGGATTGTCCTATTTCACCAATCATTGCTTCCAGGCCAGTGACGGGTTTCAGCCGTTGAGCCTTTAATCCCATGCCTACAACAAAAAGAAAGAAAAGTGAGGTAATGCCAACGGCGGTAATTATCACCGTCCATGAAAGACGCGCCATCGACCAGCCCTGATCAGTTCTGATAAGTATGACTGAACCCAGCAGCAACGAAACAACACCTCCGATAGCCAGCAGCCCGTGACTTGCTATTTTTATTTCGAGTAGAAAAAGTATAATTCCAAAAACGATCAGTGCAAGACCGGCATAATTTACCGGTAAGGTGTGCATACTATACAAGGCCAGAATAATACAAATGCCGCCGATGATGCCGGGAAAGATGGCGCCGGGGCTATACAGTTCAAAGATCAATCCGTATAAGCCAAGCAGGAAAATAATATAGGCTACATTAGGATCACTGAGAAGGTTGAGGATCTTTTCACCCCAGGCCATATCAAGTGTTTCAATTACGGCATTTTTTGTATGCAGAACAACAGGGCCTGTACTAACCGTTACAGTTTTGCCATCTATCTTATCTAATAATTCCTGTTCGCTGGCAGCAATCAGGTTGATAACATTATTGTCCAACGCTTCTTTTTCAGTAAGGGAAACACTGTTGCGAACGGCCTGTACTCCCCAATCTGCATTGCGTTCACGTTTGCCAGCAATTGACCGGATGAATGCTGTAGCATCGTTGGTTGCTTTCGCACTCATAATTGTATCCATTTCACCTTGTGTACTTACAGGATGAGCAGCTCCGATGTTCGTGCCGGGCGCCATTGCTGCAATGTGAGCAGCCATGGTAATAAAAACGCCGGCTGATCCGGCATGTGCTCCACCCGGCGAAACATAAACAATTACAGGCACCGGCGATTCAAGTATATCACTTACAATTACCCGGGTACTTTTCAATAATCCACCAGGTGTATTTAAATGAATGAGTAAACAGGCTGCTCTTTCATTTTGCGCTTTTTCAATAGCGCGATGAATAAAATCAGAAGTAGCGGGGTTTATTGTTGCATCTAACTTTATGGAAATTACTTTTTGTGCATACAGCGGCCATGAGGAAAGAACAAGCAAGAGAACATATAATAAATGCCGCTTCATAATTGAACGCCGCTTTAAAGAACAATAAGATTGTTTGAAAACGCTCTAACGTAATTTACTAAAAATCAGCGGCATCAGCAATTTTAAAATGGCGTCAGGTATATTATGAAAACATTATGTGAGGGAAGCTTCTATTTCGTTTATGGAGCCGTTAGGTCAACTCAAAAGCTGCGATAGCCAGCCAAGCAATAAACAAATCATTACTATTACGGGAGAAGGAAATCTGGTGAAAGACAGCAACAACCAGGTACCCGCAATAACGACTATATTTAACAGACTAACCGTATGAAAACCGGTAACCGAAACGTCGCGCAACATATAAATGGTGCCGGCTACCATTATACCAACTACTACTGCATTGATGCCTTCCATGGCACGATAGACTATTACGTACCGCTGCAAATTATGCCAGATGGGAAAAAAGAATAACACCAGCAAAGCACTTGGCAAAAAGATAGCAATGGAACCGATGATGCAACCCAGCACCTGCCAGGTCGGGCCTTTATCTTTCATGGCCATGCCACCCATAAAAGAAGCTACGGAAAAAACTGGTCCGGGAATGGCGCGAACCATACCTGCGCCAATATAAAAGTCGTTTCGTTCAATGCTGATTACACCTCCTCTTTTGTTCAGGTTTTTCCTGATCACCACTGGTGACTTGGGGCGTTCAACATACTGCTCGTACATCATGGGAATTAATACCTGTCCGCCGCCAAATACAAGGCTGCCGAAACGATACGTATTTTCAAACAGGTTCAATGGACGGCGATTGGGCCAGTCGTTTTTTCTGGCCAATTCACTCACTACCCCGGCTATTAGAAATATGCTGGCAAATAACCAGATGTTGGCCCATTTGATTTTTTTAACCGGCTGAGCTTTTTCAGGAATGCGCTTATCACTTAGGTTGGTAACAAATCCACCCAATACCAGCAGTACCGGAAATACCCAGGGCGATTTGAACAGGAAGTAGGTGGCGATAGTAGTAACCGCCATAATTACCCTTGTAATATTATTATGTATGGCGAGTTTGAAAGATTTCATGGCGGCGAAGGCCAGAAAGCCAACCGCCATAGGTTGAATGAATTTAAAAATGCCATTACTCATGGCTTTGCTGTCGAAAAATTCCAGCAGAAAAGAAAAAGCGCCCATCAATATACAGGCCGGGGCAATCCATATTAATAATGTAAGTACGGCCAAAGGAACACCACCGCGTTTGTATCCGATCAGAGTTAGCACCTGTGTTGAAGAAGCACCGGGTAATAACTGGCAGAAAGAATTATACTCAAGCAATTCCTGTTCGGTAACATCATGTCGCCGATGAACAAATGTTTTCATCACCATACCAAAGTGGCCCTGGGGACCACCAAAGGCTGAAATACTATGAAGAAAAACAGCTTTTAAAAAAGGTATATGGCGAAGAAGAATCATTCACGTAAATTCAAATATCAAAAAAGTCACAAGTTAGGCATTGTTACCTTTCGACGTTTTATAAAGATGGTTTCCAGTGCGATCGGGGCTCAAAATAATTCCAGCACATGGCCGACACCTTTCTTGTTAGTACCCATGCTTCGTTGGAATTATCCCAGCTGTGGTCCTGATTATTTTTTGTTGTTATGCAAAACACATACGGACCATGCGGCGCCATCACCAGTAAAATTTCACTGCGCGATGCATCAACACATCCATTTTTTGATGCCACAAATACATACGGTGGAATTTCTGCGATCGCCTGTTCATCATTATAATTTCTGCCAAGCAAACGAATCATTTTTTCACTGGCCTTTTTACTGATTACTTCACCACGATAAATTTTTTCAATCAGGGTACCCATTTCACGTGGAGTGGTTTGTCCCCATCCATACTGTTTACGATTTTCTTCCCGGCCGGGCGTGCGCGAGTTTACCCGGGTATATTTCATACCGAGTGAATCAAGTAGTTCATTAATACGTGTACCGTTACCTGCCAGGCTTTGCAACCAAAGGCTGGCGGTATTATCGCTGGTAGTCAGCATTAACATGATAACTTTATGAAGACCGATCTTTTCGCCACTTTTGAATGAACCGAGAATATCTTCTCCCGGATATAGTAAGGAGTCCTTGTATTCCATTACCTGATGATAATCGAGCTCGCCTTTTTCAAGTTTATCGGAAAGGCCAATCAGAATAGTTACTTTTACCATACTAGCTGTGGGAAAAATGGAGTCGGCATTCAATGCAGCTACTTTGCCCGTTCGCAGGTTTTTTACATACACACCAATATCTCCATAAAAGCCCGCGACCATATCCTGTATTTTTTGCTGCAGGCGATGATCTGTTCTCTGGGCAAAAAGGAAAATGCTACTAAATACAAGGAAAGAGGTTATAATATGTTTTTTCATAATATGATTACGGCTTAAAGTTCTACTCGTTTTCTTTGTATGCTTTGCGGTACTAAGCAAGGGCCTGGCATCCTGAGCGTGAGGATTGCGTGCTATTGGCGAATTTAGGAACGCAACAGGTGCTAAGGATAAGCAAAGAACGCAAAGCCTATATCTTTGGTTTGAATCTCATCATCGATAATATCCATTCCGTTCAATTTCTTCAGCTACTTTATCGGGTACCAGATATCGTATAGATTTTCCCTGCTTTATATTATTTCGAATATGGGTAGCGGAGATCTGAAGCAGGGGAGCGTCCATTATAGTAATGTCTGCCTCTTTAAAATTATTGATTACTTCGTGACCGGGACGCCGGTAAACATAAATGGGGCAGTGCTGTAAAATAAATTCATAATTCTTCCATCGGGCCAGATTCTCAAAACTGTCGCTGCCCATAATAATTGCAAACTGATGGGTAGGATATTTTTCCTGCAGATACACCAGGGTATTTACTGTGTATGATGGTTGCGGCAAACGAAATTCAATATCGGTTGCTTTTAATTTAGGCTCCTGCTCCACCGACAATTGCACCAGATAAAGCCGGTGATAAGCATTCAATAAACCGGCCGATTGTTTAAACGGATTTTGCGGTGACACAACAAACCATACCTGATCCAGATCAGAATTCTGCAACATATAATTTGCGATGATCAAATGGCCGTGATGTATGGGATTAAATGATCCGAAGTATAATCCAACTTTCATTTGCTATAACTCCTGCCTTTTAAAGTTCCTTAATAAATCATTTGCCTCCGGCAATATTTTTTGCAAAGAAACAGATTCATAGTTATCAATAATCACCCCTTTCTTCAAACTCCAAACGGGAACTTTTTACGATATGTACCATTTTCAGCCTGCTTTAACAGGGACCTCAGACGGACCTCAAACAGACTTTACCCAGAGCTTACCCAGAGCTCACCCAGAGCTCACCCAGAGCTCACCCAGACATTAGACAGGAGAAGTCTGTGTAAGGTCTGTTTGAGCTCTTATTTATCTGTTATTAATGTGTGGTAAAAGTTGAACCAAATCCTGGACTTGATATATAGTATGTTCGAATAAGTTTAGTCGCCAAACAACATACAGCATACGAAGTCACACAGGTTCGTACCGCTTCGATAAGTTCCGTAAGAAAAGGAGGCCATTGTAAAACAGGGAATCGGGTTCCCGATATATCTGACAATTGATTTTGCCGTTGGGAAATAAAAGCGGGGTTTACATAACTGGGTGTGATGCTATCAATAAGCAGTTGCTGAAAGATTCTTCAGATTCTGAAAATGGAGTTTGATTAAGGGTGAGGGGAACCATAAATTCCCCTGTGCTTTGGGCTATTCTTCATGAAATAAGATCCCGAATTACGTACCGCATGTAATACTATCAATAAGCTGATGCGGAAAGATTCTTCAGTTCCTGAAAAATGGGGTTTGATTAAGGGGGAAGCAAACTATAAATTCTCCGAGCTTTGGGCTATCCTTTACAAAATGAGAATCGGAATTACATTGTTTGTACTATCTCAATGAGGATGTCAGGGTGAAATCCATGCTATGCGCCAAACGAATTATTCACTGAGTAGTTAAAAGGCCCTTTCCCATTTATGTGTTGCGCTTTCGTATTTCACCACATGATTTCTGGTTATCCCAACAATATAGGAGACGGTAAATGATTGTCCTGTTGAGTCAGCTGCATAGGATAGCTCGCCGAGGTCATTTAACTTAAAGGAGGATAAATCATCCGGATATTTATGATGAACACTCTTATATTTTTCCAACTGCTCAACAAGGGTATGTGCCTGAATTTTTTCCCTGTATTCATCCCAGGTCCAACCTCCCCAAAGTATCACTATCACCAATACAAGACTGACGAGAAGGAATAGAAGTATATTAGAAAGGATTCTCTTCACCTGGTATTTTTTATAAAGATCCGCGAAGTCTCTAAACAAAAAGGAACCGGTTATACCAGTTCCAGTTCTTCTACAAAGATGTTATCGGCTTCATTTAATCTAAGACTTAGGTTGTATCCTGCCACTGTTATTGATATCGGATCACCGAGGGGAGCAATTTGTTCCACCCTTACCAGTTCACCGGGCACACAACCCATTTCCATAAGTTTTAAAAAGAGGTCGTTATTCTCAAAAGAAAGTATTCGGGCAACGGTTCCTGCTTCTATTTCTGATAATCGTTTCATAATTCAATGATCCAACAAATGTAGCTTTGTATTATTTAATGACTGTTACGAATTTCGAAAAATGGCTAAAATAACTCCTCTTATTCAATTCCACTTTTCTGAACCTGTGTCCTTAACCCAAAGAACCCTAATAAAAGATGTTTTACGGGACATCTTTAAAAAGGAAAGGACTCCATTGGAACAATTACAATACATATTCTGTTCGGATGAATATCTTTTACAGATCAACCAGCAGTACCTCCAGCATAATTACTATACAGATATTATCACTTTCGACCTTAGCGAAAAAGGCGGTCCGGTTTCAGGGGAGATTTATATAAGTATAGATAGGGTCAAAGAGAACGCCCAACATTTCCTGGTACCTTTTAAACATGAACTATTAAGAGTAATTTTTCATGGCGCACTTCATTTATGTGGCTATAAGGATAAAACCAAAAAAGATCAGGATGCTATGAGAAAGGCTGAAGACAAATATCTCTATTATTACCTACTCAAGTCTAAGTAGACAGCTCGTCTTTTACGACGCACTTCATTTATGTGGCTATAAGGATAAAACCAAAGAACATCAGGATGCTCTGAGAGAGCTGAAGACAAATACACTGTTTACTAAAGTATGAGTAAAACAGATCATCTTTCTCAGTGTCCTTCATTTAAGTGACTACAAAGGACAAAGCCAAAAAGACCAGGGATGCTATGAGAAGGTTGAAGGCAAATACTCTATTACAACCTATTAAAGGCAAGTGAGAGCGGCCATCTCTTATGACACCTCTACTAAAGTCCAGATAAGACAAGTCATCTTTCACGACGCCCTTCATTTATGTGGCTATAAGGATAAAACCAGCAGGCCTAAGTATGATGTTCCACGTGGAACTCTGTGAAATACAAAACGATTGGTTCCACGTGGAACAATCAAGACTAACTAAATCCTTTTGACAGAAACTATATGATTGGTCGGTTTCGCCTTGGGTTGCCTTGTACTTCTTTATTAAAGAGGTCTTCTTATCTCTCTATATTCCGGATGTTTCAACTGCAACCTTGACTCCGTATCCGTAAATATTGAGCGACAGGCACCCTTAATATCTGATTGCTGAAATAAGTCACATACCTCACCTCCTTTGGACGCAGACTTAATTGATCTTTTTTGACAAGGGATCGAGAATCTTCAAGACGAACTATACTCAGCTGAACCTATCATAAGACAAGCATCGTCTTAAAATGCTTCCTTTCCTGCAGGATATCTTGAAGGATAAATCCTGGGAGCCCATCCTATCAGACCTGTAATAACCCCTTCGAGTTATCCGGAAATACTTCCGAGTAACAGATTTATTCCATGCTTACTCAGCCCCATTATCCATTTACAAAATAAAGATCTACCGGAACCCTAAGGCATCTTGTAAGAAAGACCTTCCTAATAAACAGTCAAGGAATTCAAACCCCTCCCAAGACTTACTTGGTCATCAAAAAGACATTTAACTAATCACTCCTTTTTATCCTTCGTCTCTTACACCCTCTTATCTTAATTTTGCATCCTATGTTTCCAGAATACGATATTATAGTAGTAGGGGCAGGTCATGCCGGTTGTGAAGCTGCCGCTGCCGCCGCTAATTTGGGTTCCAAAGTTTTATTGGTGACCATGAACATGCAAACCATTGCCCAAATGAGCTGCAACCCGGCCATGGGAGGAATTGCAAAAGGTCAGATTGTACGGGAAATTGATGCTATGGGAGGATATTCCGGCATTGTCACAGACGTCAGTATGATCCAGTTTCGCATGTTGAACCTTTCAAAAGGTCCCGCTATGTGGAGTCCCCGGGCACAAAGTGATCGCATGTTATTTGCCGCTACCTGGAGGGAAATGTTGGAGAAGACTCCCAATGTTGATTTTTATCAGGATATGGTAAGGTCACTGATCATAAAAGATAACCGCGCATGCGGAGTAGTCACCGGTCTGGGACATGAAATCCGTTCAAAAGCAGTAGTAATTACCAGCGGTACCTTTTTAAACGGTATCATTCATATAGGTGAAAAACAATTCGGCGGAGGCAGGGTAGCAGAAAAAGCTGCTACCGGTATTACTGAACAACTCGTTGAACTTGGTTTCGAAAGCGACCGTTTAAAAACAGGAACACCTCCCCGTATTGATGGCCGTAGTTTAGACTATAGCAAAATGGAAGAACAAAAGGGAGATGAAGATATGGTAGGCTTTTCTTTCACCAACACAAAAAAGCCCACCGAACAAAGAAGCTGCTGGATAACCTATACCAATCAAAAAGTACACGACCTTCTTAAAACAGGCTTCGATAGAAGTCCCATGTTTGCCGGAAGAATTGAAGGTATTGGTCCAAGATACTGCCCGAGTATTGAAGACAAGATCAACCGTTTTGCAGAAAGAGAAAGACACCAGCTTTTTATTGAACCCGAAGGCTGGAATACCATAGAGATATATGTGAATGGTTTCTCTACTTCTCTCCCCGAAGAAGTACAGTATGCAGCTTTGAAACAGGTACCTGGTTTTGAAAACGTTCGGGTATTTCGTCCGGGCTATGCTATCGAATATGATTACTTTCCACCAACCCAGTTAAAACATTCACTGGAAACAAGATTGATCGATAATCTTTTCTTTGCCGGACAAATCAACGGAACAACAGGATATGAAGAAGCCGCCTGTCAGGGATTGATGGCCGGTATTAATGCCCATCAAAAAGCAAAAGAACTGGAACCGGTAATTCTAAAAAGGAGTGATGCCTACATCGGGGTTTTAATCGATGATCTTATCAGCAAAGGCACCGAAGAACCTTACCGTATGTTCACCAGTCGCGCAGAATTCAGAACCATCCTTCGCCAGGATAATGCTGACCTTCGATTGACTGAACTGAGTTATCGTTTGGGTCTCGCATCACAGGAAAGAATGGATAAAGTAGTTGAAAAAAGAGAAGGCGTTGAAAAGATCAAAAACATTCTGAAAGAAATATCTCTTGAACCTTCTGAAGCCGATGGATTCCTGGCAGAAAATAATTCTGCTCCATTACCTCAAAAACAAAAAGCGATACAATTATTATTACGGCCGAATATTACGCTGGAAGCAATGATTTCCGGACTGCCGAAAATTCAACAGGCACTGACCGGATTCACTGATGAAATTCTTGAACAAGCCGACATACAGATCAAGTACAATGTTTATATAGAAAAGGAAAAAGAACTCGTGAAAAGAATGAATCAGCTGGAGGATTTGATGATACCTGAAAACTTCGATTACGATCGTATCATTTCTCTGTCGGCTGAAGCTATGCAGAAATTCAAAAAACTCAAACCTCGCACTTTAGGTCAGGCCAGCAGAATCAGCGGAGTTAATCCAAGCGATGTGCAGATCCTAATGGTGTATATGGGAAGGTAACTTACTCTAAAGTTCCTATCTACTAAACAAGGCCTGGCGTTCTTTGCATTCTTTGTGTTCTTGCGGTCCCGAAATCGACGCTTAGAGCGGTACGAAGAACGCTAAGCCCTTATCCGCTTCCTTTTCTTTGGTACTTGAATCATCGATTTCTGCACCGTAAGATCACTAAGGATGACGTATAATCGGTCAAACAGATACTTAAATATTGATAATCAATAAATTATAACCTACACCTGCGAATAGGGAAGTGGCTCAAGGAATACCCTCCTAATATTAGAAACGGAGTTGGCATACTCGGGTGCATTTGAAACCCGCTTCCAGTCTGCATCAGCGCCAAAAGCCGCCCAGTTTTTATCTCTTTCTTCCATATCCTTGAACGTGATCATATATGTTAAACATGGCAGATTGAAACCGGCAATAGCTTCTCCAAAAAATACGCGGTTCAACTTTGTACGATCGAAAATGGTAAACTCTTCGTCGTTGAACATTTTGATCTTACGGCGGGAAGCGTCTTCGCTATAACTCTCGTAAGTTCTCAATTCAAAAATGCGTGCTTCTTTAGCGGGCGGTTTTAACGCAGGCATGTTATCAAATGCAATCAGTAAAGAAGTATTCACCCTGTTGTATACAGGTTTGTCAGCAGGAATTTGTTGCCAGGCGGCACTGCTTTTTTTAAACTCTTCGTCACTCTTCAACTTTGCATTTATCGGCAGATAGTCATCAAAAGATGGATAGGCAATCAATACATAAATTTTAGCCGGCTCGGTTTTACCTATCTCTTTAAAAACTCCAACCGATTTAACCCCGTATTTATTCAGCGCAGGTATGAGTGATTTTTCAAGATAGTCATTCAAGGGATTCTGACTACTTCCGAAATGAATTTCATACTCACGCAATTCGTACAACTCTTTTTTACCAGCCACATTATTTGCAGCAAAAGATAACTGGCCGGCAGCCAAAGCAGTTGTAGTTAATGCGGCATTCTGAATAAAGTTTCTTCTTTTCATATAACAGGCAACTTGCGATTTTGATATTTAGTGATTTTGTGATTTATTCTCAAAATAGACTTAAAGGAAATTACCAAATCTCTAAATCCCAAAATCAAGAAATAATTACACTATTCGAATATGATTAAACTAACGATTTCTTCAAGATGCTTTTTATCAGCTTCGTCGAACTCCTGCAGGTCTTCGCTGTCAACATCCAGTACACCCATTACCTTACCGTCGCGAATGATCGGAACAACTATTTCTGATTTCGACTTACTGCTGCATGCGATGTGACCAGGGAATTTCTCCACATCGGGTACAACAACAGTCTCGGCTTTTTCCCAACTGGTACCACACACTCCTTTCCCTTTTTTTATGCGTGTGCATGCTACTGGTCCCTGAAAAGGCGCTAATACCAACTGATTCTCTTTCACCAGGTAAAAACCTACCCACAACCAACCAAACTGCTCTTTTAGTGCTGCAACTATGTTAGCAAGATTGGCTATGAGATCGGGTTCACCCTCAATCAAAGCTTTTATTTGTGGAATTACGGATTGATACTGTTCTTCTTTTGTGCCCTGCACGATGCTCAAATCTTCAGCCATGGAGCAAATATAGTTTTAATGACCATTTCAACAAATGGCATTGATTTAAAATGGCTTAGCTAACAACCGATGTTACAAAATCACCGGTTTTCACCAGCTTATTCACATGATTTCTCAGTTTATAAACAATTTCCCTGAATTTAGTCATGCCTGTACCCGAATTGCAAGTTTCTGGTTAGTAATTCGGCTTATAACAGTAAATTTCAATATCGCCTACAGTCCAAATTGTGCACTGATCTCCAGCATACGGTCGATCGGCTTTTTCGCTGCCTTGCGCAGTTCCTCATCCATGATGATCTCAGGTGTTTCATACTCCATACACAGGTATAATTTCTCTAATGTATTGAGTTTCATATGCGGACAATCATTGCAGGCACAGCTGTTATTCGGGGGAGCCGGAATAAATGTTTTCTGTGGAGATGCTTTTTGCATCTGGTGCAGAATGCCTGTTTCGGTGGCCACGATAAATTCAGTCGCATCGTTCTGTTGGGTATATTTCAGCAAACCGGTAGTAGATCCGATATAATCGGCCAGTTTCAACACGGCCTCTTCACATTCCGGGTGAGCGATAAATTTTGCCCTGGGGTGCCTTGTCTTCAGTTTGGTTATTTTTTCCAGACTGAAAATTTCATGTACCATGCAGGCCCCGTTCCATAGCACCATGTCGCGACCGGTTTTTTTAACCAGATAGGCGCCCAGGTTTTTATCGGGTGCAAAAATGATTGGCTGATCGGGAGGAAGGCTCTGTACTATTTTTTCAGCATTGCTTGAAGTGCAGATGATATCGCTCAGTGCTTTTATTTCGGCGCTGCAGTTGATGTAGGAAATTACGATATGGCCCGGGTGTTTTTCCTTGAATTTTTTAAACAGGTCAGCCGGCGCACTGTCGGCCAGTGAGCAGCCTGCTTTCAGGTCGGGCAACAATACTTTTTTGTTCGGGTTAAGAATTTTTGCAGTTTCGGCCATGAAATGCACTCCGGCAAAAACGATGATATCCGCATCGGTTTTCTGTGCTTTTTGCGCCAGCTGTAAACTATCCCCAATGTAGTCGGCCACATCCTGAATATCCGGTTCCTGATAATAGTGCGCCAGCAGGATTGCATTTTTTTCTTTTTTCAGCCGTTCGATTTCATGAAACAGATCCAGCGTGGGGTCAATGTCGATGTTCAGGAACCCGGCGGTCTGCACATTTTTTTTCGCGGCAGCGAGGTGGATATCTTCCATAGTATTTATATTAATTCTATTATTTTATAAATAAACTACTATTATTACGGCTGTGAATTCGTGGATAAAATCACAGTTACGAAATTTGGTAAAGTTACAAATCCTTGGTTATCCACGGTTTTCCACTTTGTTTCAACAATTAACAATTATGATGGGATGCTGGTTTTGAGGGGTTATCCACGTACGTGGAATAAAAAAGGCCGGGATAAAAACTTAACGTTGTGTTCATATAAATGGTGTTAATGGAGGTGGAATAACTAGGGGTTTTTATACATCGGTTGGTAGAGAGAAGTACCGGCTTGAAATTATATTCCATCTTTCCACCAAAACCGATGTGCAAAAACCGGGGTTACCCACATAAATTTGAGGTTATACAGTGACTGTGTTAGAACTGTTTTCACGATACTGTTTCACGAATATTACGGATAGTAGAAAAATTACAGTTGTTCACATGCCTGTGTATTCACAAAACCTTTAATTGATGCTGGTTTTACACCGTTTTCCACAATTTGTTCATAATCTTTTTTCTCCTATTTTTGCCATCCCTATAAAGAAAAGTATATACTAATAATATGTCAGTTATTCAAACCATCCGCGACAAAGCAGCGTGGATTATCAGTGGTCTGATAGGATTAGCCCTTATAGCCTTTATCGTACAGGATGCCCTACAGGGAGGAGGGAGAGGATTTTTCAGTGGCGGCGCTACCACACTTGGAAAAGTGAATGGCACCAAGATAGATTACAGGGAATTTGAACAACGATATAAGGTAGCTGAAGATAATTATAGAAATAATAATTATCCTATCAATGATCAAACCCGTAGCCAGATCCGCGAGAGTCTGTGGAATCAGTATGTTGAAGAAGCACTGATGGGTGATGAATACGACAAATTAGGTATCAAAGTAACTGAGAAGGAATTGGGTGATATATTATATGGCGCCAACCCACCTCAAATGCTGAAACAGCAGTTTACCGATTCTACCGGTGCTTATAATGGTCAGGCAGCTTACCAGGCTGTACACGCATTGAAGAAAAACTCACCTCAGTATAATAGCTTTCAGGAATTTGAATTTTCACTGATGAAAGAGCGCCAGCGTGAAAAATTTATTTCACTGCTCAGCAAAAGTGCCTACATGCCTAAATGGCTTGTGGAGAAGAACAATGCTGAAAACAGCCAACGCTCATCTATTTCGTATGTGAACGTTCCTTACTCTACAGTTTCTGATTCAGCTGTTAAAGTAACAGATGAAGATGTGAAAGCATATGTAGATGAGCACAAGGAAATGTATAAACAGGAAAATCAGCGTGATCTTGTGTATGTAAGTTTTAATGCTGCCCCCAGCAAAGTCGACAGCGAATCTGTATTCACCACAGTAGAAAAAGCGAAAGATGCACTGGCTGCAGCCAACACTACTATCGATATTCAAAATGTGCTGGCTAACAACGGTTCTGAAACTCCTTTTTATGATGGCTATGTGATCGGATCAAAAATGCAGGTTACCAATGCCGACACTTTAAAAAAATTGGCTGATGGCGCCGTGTTTGGTCCTTACCTCGATGGCCCTAATTATACAGTTGCTAAAATGGTTGGTCGTCGTCAAATGCCCGACAGTGTCAAATGCCGTCACATATTAATAAAGATAGCCGACCAGCAGGGACAGGTTAGAACTGACAGCGCTGCCCATAAATTAATTGACAGTATTGAAACTGCCATTAAGAACGGCGCCAACTTCGATAGCATGGTGGTTAAATTCAGCGACGACCCCGGCAGCAAGGATAAAAAAGGTGAATATGAATTCAACTCTTTACAGTTTTCTAATCTGAGCAAAGAATTTGCTGAAGTTATCTTCTATGGTAATGTTGGTGATAAAAAAGTAGTAAAGGTTGAAAACCAGTCTTACACCGGATACCATTATATAGAAGTATTAAGTCAGAAGAACTTTCAAACTGCCTATAAATTAGCCTACCTGTCGCACCCGATCGTTCCGAGCGATGAAACCATTAACACTGCCAGTGGTCTGGCTGCCCAGTTTGCCGGAGAAAGTCGCTCACTGAGCAAGTTTATGGAAAACGCCGACAAAAAGAAGCTGAACAAATTCCCTACAGAAGTTAAAGAAACTGATGCTGCGATCATGGGCTTAGGCGAAGCACGCGAAGTAGTTCGTTGGGCATTCAATGATGCTAAAAAAGGAAGCGTAGCCGACCATGCATTTTTAATAGGTGATAAATATATCGTACCCGCTGTAACACAGGTATATGAAAAAGGAACTATGGCTGTTGAAAAAGCCAGACCATTGGTTGAATACAAGATCCGTAATACTAAAAAGGCTGAGCAGATTATTAAGAAGATCGGCAGTCCTGCATCTCTGGATGCCGTTGCTCAGGCAACAGGTCAGCACGTGCTGAAAGCCGACAGTGTTACTTTCAGCAGCACCTTTATACCTAATGTTGGTAACGAACTGAAAGTACTGGGCGCATCTTTCAACAAAGATTACCAGACTAAAGTTTCAGGCCCTATCAAAGGTGAAATTGGCGTATTTGTTATTAAGATAGATGATATTACCGCCATGCCGAATCCTAATTTCGATGCCAAACAGGCACAAATGGCTGCACAACAACAAATGGGCGCCATGATAAACTACAGAACCATCGAAATTCTGAAAAAGGCTGCCGATATTAAGGATTATAGGATCAAATTCTTCTAAATAGCTGATAAGTTATAAGTTAAGAGTCCCGCCTTACAGCGGGACTTTTTGCTTTTTGGTATAGTCTTTATAAACTTATCAACTTACCTTTGTACCTGCTAAGTGAAATTGAAATATATGAGTGATGAAATTGTAAATAAGATAGCGCAGAGTCAGCTGATCACGCTTGATCTGGAAACATATTATCCGGCAGAAGAAATTATGCTGTTTGATCTGAAGCCGCATTTGTTCATGGAATTGATTCTGAAAGAAAAAGAATTTCGTGCGGCTTTACAAAATAACGATTGGTCAGTTTATCAGAATAAAGTAGTTGCGGTTACCTGTACGGCTGATGCCATTATTCCCATGTGGGCTTATATGCTGGTAGCTTCTTACCTGCAACCCGTTGCCAGAGATGTGATCTTTGGTGACGAAAACACAGCAAGACAACAAATTTTTTTACAACGGATAGATGCTATTAACGCAGATGAATTTGTTGATAAAAGGATAGTAGTAAAGGGTTGTGGGGATGTGCCGATTGGCGAGTTCGCTTACCTGGCCATCACAAAAAAGTTGATGCCGGTAGCCAAAAGCATCATGTATGGCGAGCCCTGCAGTACTGTTCCAATCTTTAAAAGAAAATAATTAACGAAAGCCGGTGCCAATGCATCGGCTTTTTTAATAAAAAGTCGGAAAGTCAGTAAAGTCCGAATGTCGGAAAGAAATGTACTAATTACTTCTTTCTTTCGGACTTTCCGACTGACGGACTTTCGGACTATATAATTAACTAAACCGTTCCTCTCATGAACGTTGAAATATTAGCACGGATACAATTTGCATTCACTATTGCTTTTCACTACATCTATCCTCCATTAAGTATTGGTTTGGGATTAATGCTGGTAATATTTGAAGGATTGTATCTGAAGACCGGTAACAAGATGTATGAACAGATCACCCGTTACTGGATAAAAATTTTCGCCCTGATTTTTGGTATTGGCGTAGCCACCGGCATTATCATGGAATTTGAGTTTGGTACCAACTGGGCTACCTATTCAAAATATGTGGGTGATATTTTTGGAAGCGCCCTGGCCGCGGAAGGCATCTTTGCTTTTGCCCTTGAATCGGGCTTTTTGGGAATTCTGATTTTTGGATGGAATCGTGTTGGTCCGCGCGTACATTTTTTTTCTGCTGTAATGGTTTTCCTCGGATCCATGTTCTCGGCCATCTGGATTGTAGTAGCGAACTCCTGGCAACAAACACCGGCCGGTTTTCATATAGTAGGCGAAGGTATGCAGGCCCGGGCAGAGATCACCGATTTCTGGGCCATGGTCTTTAACCCATCGAGCGTTCAACGATTGATTCACGTATGGATCGCCGCTTTCTTAGCCGGTATATTTCTGGTATTGAGTGTGAATGCGTGGTATATTTTAAAAAACAAATACCTGGAAATTGCAAAGCCTTCATTTAAAATTGCACTGATAGCCGCCACCTTTTTTTCTTTGCTTCAATTGTTTGCAGGACATCAAAGTGCTGATGTAGTATACAAACATCAGCCGGCAAAACTGGCTGCGCTGGAAGGTCATTACGATTCCATGTCACGGGCCGATATGTACCTCATAGGGTATGTTAATAATGACAAACAAAAAGTAACCGGTATAAAAATTCCTGGAGGACTATCCTTTCTAACCCAAGGCGATTTCAATAAACCTGTAAAAGGACTGAACGCTTTTAAACCAACCGAGCGGCCAACACAGGTGAACAGCATCTTTCAGTTTTACCATATGATGATCGCTGTTGGTATGTTTTTAATTGCTTTAACACTCTATGCTTCATGGCTTGCGTGGAAAAAGAAATTGTTTCAGAAGCGATGGCTGATGTGGGTTTTTGTGTGGGCAGTTTTATTACCGCAGATCGGTAATCAGGCAGGATGGTTTGCTGCTGAAATGGGCCGTCAGCCGTGGGTGGTATATGGTTTGTTAAGAACTTCTGATGCCTTATCAAAAACAGTAACTGCTAATCAGATCGTGTTTTCACTGATAATGTTTTTTGTAGTGTATATTTTGTTATTCGTATTGTTCCTTTATTTACTGAATAAAAAAATTCAGCATGGCCCCGTAGATTACGGAACTAAAGAAGATATAGAAGAAGGAAGCAAACGCGATAACCCGATATTGACACACTAATATCATGAACGATGAATAGATTGCTGTATGAAAAAATCATTGAAAATTTAACTCTTGCTTCCGTTACATTAATTTAAAACTAATGGAAACTTTTCTGGGACTTGATTATAATGTTTGGTGGTTTTTGGTATTTGGCGCCGTTATCAGCGGATACGCCATATTGGACGGTTTTGACCTGGGCGCCGGCGCCCTGCATCTTTTATTGAATAAAGAACTGAGCCGGCGTGTTGCATTAAATGCCATCGGACCTCTGTGGGATGGTAATGAAGTATGGCTGGTTATAGGTGGTGGCGCTTTGTTTGCGGGATTTCCCGTTGCCTATGCTGCTATCTTTTCTGCATTTTATGTGCCCTTTATGGTGTTTTTGGTAGGGATTATTTTCAGGGGTGTGGCTATTGAATTTCGAAGTAAGGAACCCGGTATACTATGGCGCAAAACGTGGGATATCGTTTATTGCGTGGCATCGATGGTAATAGCTTTATCGCTGGGCCTGATGCTGGGTAATGTTGCCTACGGCATTTCTTTAAATAGCGATAAAGAATTTAATGGTAACTGGTTATCGTTCTTTAATTTCTTTTCGATAATGGTTGCCATTACAACCCTTGCCCTGTTTATGATGCATGGCGCTATTTACCTGGTAATGAAAACCGAGAAACGGTTATATACAAAACTTTATATACTGGCGCGGCAGTTCATTATATTTTTTGTGTTGAGTTTTGTTATTACCACCCTGTATACATTGTTATATATTCCACACCTGAGCGATTTTTTCAGGAAAAGTCCTTCATTTTTTATTATACCTGTAATGATGGTGCTGTCCATTGCCAATATTCCACGGCAATTGAAGAAGGGAAAATATCGTTATGCATTCATCAGTTCATCTGTTACTATTGCCCTTTTGCTGATCATGGTGGCTGTTGAAGTATTTCCTTATCTGTTGTATTCGAGGACCAATCCGGCGAATAGCATTACTATCCATAATGCAGCTTCTTCGCCAAAAACCATGAAAATTTTATTAATTATTGCCCTGATCGGAACACCGCTGGTGGGTGTATACACATCTTTTGTATTTTGGACATTCAAGGGAAAAGTAAAACTGGATGAAACCAGCTATTAATTGCTGATTTCGGAATTTAGAAATGTTGGGAATTTAAAAAATCTCTAAATTCCAAAATCAAAAATCTCTAAATCAATTTCCATGGTAGTACGCGAAGCCACAAAGAAAGATATAAATCAGTTGAGCCGGCTGTTCGATCTATACAGAGTATATTTTAAGCAGCCATCTGATCCTGAAACGGGCGCTACCTTTTTACAGGAAAGAATGGAAAGAAAGGAGTCCGTAATTTTTGTATCGGATGATGAAGGCGAACTGGCAGGGTTTGTTCAGTTATATCCTTTATTTTCATCTGTGAGATTGAAAAGAATATGGATGCTGAACGATCTTTTTGTACTGCCTGAGTACCGCGGTAAACAAATTTCAAAACTGCTTATCGATAAGGCGAAACAACTGGCCCGCGAAACGGGTGCTGCCGGTATTTTACTGGAAACGGAAAAGACCAATGAAATAGGTAACCACGTTTATCCTGCTGCTGGTTTTGAACCGTATGATGAAACAAATTTTTACTGGTGGACGAAGGATAGTTAATATGTTAATAGGTTGATATGTTAACATATTAACTTGTCAACCTATTAACATATCAACTGATTTTTCAACTAAGAGCCGCCCCAACTTTTTCGATTAATGCTTTTGTCTTCCTGATGCCTTCATCTTCGCTTATTTTGTCGCCCTCATATTCGATGCCCAGGTAACCTTTAAAGCCGGCATCTTTTACTACTTTCAGCATCTTCATATAATCGGTTTCTATACAATTTCCCTGATCGTCGAAGTCATAGGTTTTGGCGCTAACGCCTTTTGCATAAGGCATCATTTCGCCAACGCCTTTATATTTATCGTATTCTTCAATGCACTTGGTGCCCCACATTTGTCCGCCTTCGCGCTTCACACAAAAATTACCGAAATCGGGTAAGGTGCCAATGTTCTTTTTGTTTACGCCTTTCATTACACCAGCCATCCATTGACCATTGGAGGTATAGCCCCCATGGTTTTCAACAATTACATTGATGCCCACTTTAGCGGCATATTCGCTTAGTTTACCTAAACCTTCAATAGCTGCTTTTTGCACTTCTTCACTGCTGCCTTCTCCGAATGCATTTACGCGAATGGTAATGCATCCTAAATATTTGGCAGCATCAACCCATTTGTAATGATTTTCTACTGCCTGCATACGTTTTTTGGAATCGCTGCTGCCCAGTTCACCTTCTCCATCGCACATGATCAGATGATTTTTTACACCGTTGTCATTGCAGCGTTTTAATAGTTCAGCAAGGTATTTTTCATCTTTCGCTTTGTCTTTGAAAAACTGATTTACATATTCCACTACACTAATACCATAGGTATTTTTTGCTACTCCCGGAAAATCGAGGTTGTCCATTTCCTTTGCAAACAGTTTTTTGTGTAGTGACCACTGGGCCAGAGAAATGGTAAAAAATAAAGGAGCGGCTGTATGGCCGGAAGGAGATTCGTTATAATCTGAATGAAAAGATTTTTGTTGATCAGGCCGATCGGTAAAAGCTAATCCGGCAGATACGGCTCCAAAGCCTGCGGCCAATCCACCTAATTGTTTTAAAAAATTCCGGCGATTCGAGGGCATGTTTGGTTGATTTTGTTGTTTGAATTTACAACAAAAATCCTTTGCGGCCTTTGCGATTTCTCTGTGTTCTTTACGTTGCTAATAACGTCGATTTCAGCAACGCAAAGCTCGCAAAGGAGACGCGGGGGACACTAAGTTTACTCCACTAAAACCAACCTCTTTTTCTGAAAGCGCGCAGCATCCACAAAGGAATAAGCAGCATGAGGGCAACAGCAATAAAAAAGCCCCAACGATTATGAATAATGGGAATAACTTCGAAGTTCATACCAAAGATACCGCCTATTACGGTGGCCGGCGCCATTAAACAGGTTACAATGGCCATGACCTTCATTACCTCGTTCATCTTAAGGTTCACATTATTGATATAAAGATCCTGCATACTTACCATTACGTCGCGATAGTTTTCACTTAAATCGTTGGCCTGTACAATGTGATCGTATACATCTTTAAAATATTTGGTTGTTCTGTCTTCGACCAATTCACTTTCACTTCTTATAATGCCGCCCAGCAGATCTCGAACAGGGGCAAAATTTCTTTTCAATACGATCAGTTCCTTTCGTAACTGATTAATTTTTGCCAGCGACCGGGTATCACTACTGCGGATCACTTCTTCTTCAAGCAATTCAATTTGCTCTCCGAGTTTTTCCATTACCAGAAAATAATTGTCAACGATCATATCAAGTAGTGAGTAACAGAGGTAATCGGCATTGCGCTGCCTGATCTTGGCGGTATTGATCTTTAGCTTTGTTCTAATAGGATTGAAAACGTCTCTTTCTGAATCTTCCTGAAAAGAGAGTACATAATTGTGACCCAGGATAATACTGATCTGTTCCGTTTCAACTGTTTTCGTTTGATCGTTGAAGTATAACATATTCAGCAGGCAGAATAATATGCCATCCACTTCATCCATCTTGGGCCGCTGGTTGATACTTAGAATATCTTCAATGACCAGCGGGTGAATGCCATAGTAGTTACAGATGGTTTCCACATCGTGTTTACGCAGGCCATCGATATTGATCCAGCTTATATAATGAGTGTCTTTACAGTGAAGACATTTTGAAACTGCATCTACCTGGTAATCCATTACCGTATTGGCGTCGTATTCATAAATGGTAATTTTTACCTCCAGCGCTTCTTCCCGTTGAGGAATAATGGTAGGGTTTACCTGCAATATTTCTTTGGTGCGGTTAGTACCAAACACGGAAGGTAACATCAGGTAGCGCAGGTATTTTTGTGGACTCATAACAGATTGACTGAAAAATTAATGCCTGCCACACATAACGTACGGTATTGTAAGTACATTGTGTAACAGGCTAATAGTTAATCAGTAAAAATTATTCCACAGAGCTGATGGCTATATCCGGACCGGCCGTATTTCCTTCTATTTTCAATAAAACAGGGAAGGATGGGTTATTAAGTATCCAAATGCGGCTGGTGCCGTTCTGGTTTTCCAGATAAAAAGCGTCTACCGGCTTACCTGATAATTTTAGCAGTTGCTGGTCAGTAGGTTTTTTAACCGTATAGGTCTGCTGATCGAAGTCAATTTTTTGATCTTTTTGCAACGACGCCCATTGTGCATGAGAAAACACCAATACCGTTTGGTCATCGCCTAATTCTTCCTGTATACCGGGCGTTGGCTGACCCCAGTAACCTTTTGTTCCATTATCGAGCGACTTATTTTTCATCAACCAGCTTCCTGTGCCAAGGCCATCGATATTCCAGCCCACTTTTATGCAATTGGGGGCTATCGAATCAAAAGAAAATATACAGGAAATATTCTGTCCATCGGCATATACTGTATAATGAAGGGCAGTACCCTGTTTAATAACAGGAGCATATTTGTCCTGTGCAAGGCCAGCTGTAGCGATTAGCAAGCAAAGGCTATAGATTATTTTTCCCATAGAAAAAGTTTTAAGTGAATTTAAATTAATCATGGGGGATGCAGAAAATTAATTCCGCGAAAGGTAATCAAGCTGTATTTCCACAGTGTTAATTCAGGAAGGTATTTCAAAACTAAAGGAAGAAGGATCGCTTGCACACACCACGTAAAAAGGTTATTTTTATTTAATACCTGTTTTATGACCGATGATCCTTTTATGACCGATGATTTTGCAAATGATAAACAGATACAGCGAATCCGGCGCGAGCGCGAAGCTTTTCAAAAAATGATGAATGAATGCATAGGCCTGGTCAGCAGCAATCTTGGTTTACAACCCTGTGCCGATACTGATTTGAAAGATTTTGTATTGGTTCAATCGCTTCCGAAGCCTGGCGTCACAGAATCTTTTCAATCAACAAATCCATTACTTCAGGTAGACGTGTCTATTGTACAATATCATACAGAGGTCCATTTAGGTAATGCCACGAATGCCGGAACAGAAAACTATTTTTTTGCTTTATTAACGCTCCGGAGAGAATTTCCACATACTCTAATTTATCCTGAAACTATTACAGAAAAAATAGCTGATCTGTTCACCAGGTCGGAGCTTGATTTTAAGGAGCAAAAGAAATTCTCCTGGAAATTCTATACCATAACGAAAGACAAGGAAAAGTTAGCCCAGTTGCTTTACAATAAACCGTTGGATGACCTCACTAAATATAAAGAGATGGAGGTTGAAATAAATAAAAACCTCTGTCTTATGCGGCTTTCACGAAGGCCGGTTTCAAAGACAGAGGCTATTGAGTTTTGTGAATTTGTAAAAGATATAAACCGTGTATTTAATTAAAGCTTCTCATACAAGGCCCGCAGCTTTTCGCGCGTCATGATCTTTTCCCAATCTTTACCCAGTGCATTTTCCCAAAGGGGTTTCATGCCGAGTGATACATTGATCATGGTATCGAATTGTTCATCGCTTAAGCCTTTGCAGATGCCGACAGGAATATCAATTTTATTCTTCTCAACCATTCTCTTAAACTCCTTCACGCCCTCGGGGTAATAAGGTTCCAGGTGATTCATTACAATACAGTTACCTACGCCATGTTTGGTGCCCAGTAAGTAACTCAATCCATAACTTACTGCATGGGCTACCCCAACCTGCGAATAGGCAATGCTCATACCGCCGGCATAGGAAGCCATCATCAGTTTATCGTCGCATTCGGCATCCCATTGGTCTTTTTCCAGAAAAACATACTGGCACAGCTCAAGCGCTTTTTCACCATATGATTTGCTAAACTCGTTAAGGTAAGTTCCCTGCAGGCTTTCAATGCAATGGATATAACAATCCATACCGGTATAAAAACGCTGGTTGGCAGGAGCATTGGCTGTTAATTCAGGATCCAGAACAATCTGGTCGAAAGGAGTGAAGTCAGAGTTCATGCCCAATTTGCGGGTCGGTCCGGTTAAAACGGTAGTGCGTGATACTTCAGCGCCTGTTCCACTGAGGGTGGGGATACCTACTTTGTATACGCCCGGGAGTTTTACCAGGTCCCATCCCTGATAATCGGCAGATGAGCCGGGATTATTCATCATTAATGAAACTGCTTTGGCGAGATCGATGGTAGAACCACCACCAATGCCAATAATACCACTTACAGTTCCAAACTCATCTTTTAATTGTTTGGCCAGTTTATCAACCTGAGTTGTTTTTGGTTCGTAGGTAACGTCGGAAAAAATTACTTTGTCTTTACCGCGCAGGGGAATACGATTGATTAACGGTTTGCCGTCGCCGGTAGCGGCGCCTTTTTCAAAAAAATGATCTACGAGAAAGATCATCGGTGCATCGCCTTTTCTATGAGGGGCTAAAATTTCATCGAGCTGGTTAAAACTTCCTCGGCCATAGATAACAAAGCTGACCATTTTAAAATTTCTGAACTTCATATGCTGGGTAGTTAATATGTTGATAAGTTGATAGGTTAATAAGTTACTTGTCAACCTTTCAACTTATTAACGTACCAACTGCCAAAACCTTATTTAGCGCTGCGAAGGTAGGAAAAGTCGGAAAGACGGAAAGTCCGGAAGTTCGAAAGTGAATACATTGGGGTGACTTTCTTTCGGACTTCCGGACTCTCTGACTTCCTGACTTATCTCCAGGCCGAACTGAGTGGCCATTCTTTTACCGATGGAAGGCGGGTTGTGCCATTTTCGCTGAAAAACACAATGTCGCCGTGTGAAGAATCGGGGAAAAGCTGGGCGGTTAGCACCGAACTGCCGTCATTGGCGAAAACCTCTATAATGCTTTTATCGAAGAAAATATGTAAATGCAGTTTACCGTCCTGTAAAGGCACATGGATGGCTTTATTCAGCCAGTTGGAAAAGGCGTTGTCGAAAGTTGTATTGCCACTTTTTGACCGGTCGATAAACAGTTTTTCATTGGCGGCGTCATAGCCAACGGTAAAAAACTGTCCGCCATCGGCTGCCAGCTTAACGCCACAGGTAGCTCCCTGGGCGGGAATAAAATCGGCTTCCAGTTCAAGCACCTGTCCGGTGGCCGGGAAAGTCGCTTCGCCTGTGATCTTTTTATCGCTCCATTCCGTTGGTGTGCCACGCAGTTCCTGCAAAGATTTTACCGGTTGTTCCAGTAATACCCATGTTTTACCGGCTTTTTTCAATCGCAGGCTTCTTGGAAGCGACATTGCGCTGCGCCAGGGAGAAGTGGGAATCGATTGTCCGTATGTCCAGTTATTAGCCCATCCCAGTAATACAGGCGCCTGTTCGGCGGGCAGGTTATTATAAGTAATACCGGCATAAAAATCGGGACCATAATCCGGACGAAGAATAGTATCTGCAGAATTTTCATTGTGAAATGATGTTCCATCAAATTCTCCTACGAAATATTGCATGGTAGTTTGCTGGGAGTTGATCAGCACCCATTTGGTTTTACCGTCCTGACCGGTTACCGGTACCTTCAACAGATCGGGGCATTCCCAAATACCGCTGGTATCACCGGCAGGACCAAAATCGCTGAGGTGCGACCAGCTTTTTAAATCGGGTGAGCTCCAAAACTGCACCATATGTTCATGCGGTAGTACCGTGACCATGATCCATTTTTTGCCTGGCTGATACCAGAATACTTTAGGATCGCGAAAGTCTTTTTTATGTTCATCGAGAACGGGATTGCCTTTGTATTTTTCCCAGGTTTTTCCATCATCGAGGCTATAGGCGATATGCTGCGTTTGCATGTAATCGTCGGGCTTCGATTTATCGGGAATAATGTGCGCCGTATAAATAGCTACTAATGGAATTTGTCCGGCCTTTTGGGCAAACCCGCTGGTGTTATTTTTATCAACGACACAACTACCGGAAAAGATCATGTTTTTATCATCTTCAGGAATGGCCAGCGGTTGAGGTTGCCAGTGTACAAGATCAGGACTTGTAGCATGGCCCCAACTCATATGCCCCCACGTATTGCCCATCGGGTTATACTGATAGAATAGATGATACTGACCTTTAAAATAAACGAGCCCGTTGGGATCATTTGTCCAGTTGTGATGAGGTGTAAAGTGAAACTGCGGGCGATAAGGTTCTTTATAGGTAGGTTTATTTTGAGCGAATAGTGCAGAAGCAGAAATCAAACTGAATCCGGTAAAAAATAGTAAAGAACGGAATGTCATATGGCGGGTTTTAGGGGTGATGTTACGCTTCCGGGTTTGGGCATATTAAATCTAGACAATTTAGTGGATATAGAGGAAATATTAAATATACCGGTCACAGGTTTTCGACGAATTAACGGAAATTGAATATGAATAGCGGGGTATTATAATAATAAGCATAGTTTTTAGTTTTAAGTTTGATAATTGACCGGAAAGGGAATAGATTACAATACGAGGTTTATGACAACACTTAAACAGCTTTACGATACACTAGAACAAAGGAAGCGTCCCGAGGATGTTGCTGAAATGGTATTCGGTTTAATAGAAACCGATTTAACCAATAATGAGCGTGCTATTCTCAAAAAAGCAACTAAAGGCTCTCTGAAAAATAACATGTATGGTTATACCTCGATGTTGCAGGATTTTGCTAAAGCTGTAGGAGCCGAAAAACAAATAAAAAAAGCTATTGAAATATTCCGGATAGAAAATATTGAACAAGCTGACTATAATAACTACGATAATATTGAAAATTTCATAAAAGAAGTTTCTCCAGTAATACATAAACCTGTTGGGCAAAATAATTTCAAAGAAGACAGGCTAAATAAAATTCAACGTAAAGAAAACGGATTGGATTTATCAAAGCGCAACTATAACAAAAAATGGAGGATGCTAAAAAGGCTGGAGAGGAAATTGATGACTTTTGCGAGGGAATCAAAAAAGGTGGAGTTTCAAATGGTTTCAAAACATGGATTGGCACACCATTTAGATTTTGATAGTTTTTCAAAAGATATAAATACCGCTTGTTTTATCGCTTACTATAATTCCCGGTGTAACCTCAGGAGCGTATTTACAAATAAAGGCCAGGAAAGAGCTTTTGATGAAATAAGTGAAATGTTACTGAACCGTTGCAAAGGCAAACATCCTGATGAAAGATCTAATACAACAAATTGGTGGGCTATTTCATACATATACACCAGCCAGGAAGTTTTATCGCATTTAATAGATGAACAGAAGGGCGAACTATTAGGTAAATGGACTTCTCTTTTACAAAACATTGCAAAATCATTAGCTGAAATCTGGAATGAAAATGAAATAACCAAATCAACAATGGTTGTAAAAAAAGGGAATGATTCAACTACCTGGAATAATACGGCCGGCGCGTGGAATAAGTCAAGAGACAACTGGATGAATTTAATTTATTCATTGGGATTGGAATATATTCTTGAAGATATTTGCTTTGGAAAGGTTTTAAGGCTAATGGCTGCAGATGTTGTTGCGTGGCATTATAGAAGTGGGGGAAAATTGGATCCCAATACAGATGTGTGGAATAAACTTCCATTACCATGGGAAGTATTTGAGGGCAAAGAAACCTGTAACAAACAACTGGTTATTAAACTATGTAATGAGGCAGGCATTGATGCTGAAAAATCAGGCTGGATAGCTCCCCGCGTTCATGGAGTAGTTGAATTTAAGCCTACACCTGAACTCGTTCACGGAGTAGCTGTAACAAATCCTTTTCTGGCGACAGTTTTTAAACAGCATAACTTCTTTTCGGGGAAGAAGGCTAAACCAATTTTTCCTGAAAAAAATTAGATGGGTTAATTCAGTGGTAGAATACCCGGCTCTTTACCGGGTTGACGTAGGTTCGAGCCCTACACCCATCGCGGTTTCTGATATAGCTCAGTGGCAGAGCGCCCGGCTCGTTTCCGGGTGGACACAGGTTCGAGCCCTGTTATCAGAACAATTAATAAAGAACATCAGACAGAAATTTTCTGCGATCTTGATCATAGACAAAATCTATCACTTTATAGAATAATACTATAATTATCTATATCGTTTTTTATCATCTTTGCACCGCCTATCAAAAAAGCCGATTCCCGGCATCGATTGTTTCAGCCAAAAAAGTAGTGTTATTTTTTAACGTATTGTAAAAAATCAAAGTCACAATATGAGCAACAAGTTGTTATCTATCGGAGCTCAGTTTCCGGTATTTAAAAAGAAAGCGGTAGTATCTATTGAGAAAGGAAAAGAGTTTATTGAATTAACGAATGAGTATGCCACAGCAAAAGGTAAATGGACAGTGATGTTCTGGTGGCCGAAAGATTTCACTTTCGTGTGCCCTACTGAAATTGCTGAGTTCAACAAAAAGCACAGCGAGTTTACCGACAGAGACGCTGTACTGATCGGCGCTTCTACTGATTCGGAATTTGTACACGCTGCATGGAGAAGAGATCACAGCGACCTGCGCGATCTGAAATTCCCCATGCTGGCCGATACTTCCAAATCACTGGCGGAAGAGTTGGGTATCCTCGATGGCGATGAAAAGATCGCATACCGCGCTACATTCATCATCGACCCTCAGGGTATTGTGCGTTGGGTAAGCGTTTACGACCTGAATGTAGGACGTAACGTACAGGAAGTAATTCGTGTACTGGATGCGCTGCAAACCGACGAATTATGCCCCTGCAACTGGCAAAAAGGCCAGGACACCTTAACTACCCAGTTAAGCATGAACTAATCAAATCAGAGTACAAGGATAACGACAAGAAAACGGGGCTTTTGGTGGCCCCGTTTCTTTAAAAAAGAAAAGCATGAGTCAGGTAACCACAATACAAAATGAAACATTCATCAACCTGTTAAATGATCTGCAGATCCCCGATTATACACCTTCGGGCAATGCACAGCAATTGTTACAGGTTGAATCGAGATATATAAAAGACCTGAAGATCAACGTGAGCAATGTGCTGAACAATACGCAATATCTTAATAGAAAAGAAGCGTTGTTGCTGGCCTTTGCCGTGGCAGTAAATGAAAGGTTTGATCTGCTTAAAGACAGTTTACGTTCACAGGCTCAGGAAGCAGGTGCTACCGATGCAGAATTAGCTGAGGTAGTAGCCTGTACTTCTTTGATGAATGCCAACAATATATTTTACCGCTTTCGTCATTTTGTAAAGAAAGAGTTTTATACCAACCAGCAGGCTGGCATTAAAATGAGCATTATGATGAACCCGGTATTGGGCAAAGAATTTTTTGAATTGCTGAGCCTTGTTATTTCTTCTATCAATGGCTGTGAAATGTGTGTTACGTCGCACGAACAATCTATTTTACAGCATGGCGGATCTGAAAGCCGCATTTTTGAAGGAGTAAAACTGGGAGCAATAATTAAGTCGCTGATTACGGTACTCTCTTAAGTAATATTGAAGATTGAATGTCCAATGTTGAATATTGAAGTATTCCACTTCATAGTTCGACATTGGACATTCATCTTTCGATATTTTAAGCTACAAGAGCAGCTGCGCCAAAAACACCGGCGCTGTCGCCGAGGCTGGGTTTTAAAATGGGCACATCTACCCGGTTATTGAAAATGAATTTGTTTAATGATTCCAGTCCGGCGGAATAAATACTGTCGATATTTCCTACACCGCCACCTACTACAATCACATCGGGATCGAGCAGATTGGTAATTACCGAAACTGCCTTACCAAAGAAATGATTCAGCCTTTCAATGGTTTTAACAGCCGCAGGATCGTTACCCTGCAATGCATGGGCAACAATATCTTTTAAAGAAAGCATGGAACCCGTAACGCTTTTATAATAGCGCTGCAAACCGGGACCGGATAATACGGTTTCAACACAACCCGTTTTACCGCAATAGCAGGGGCCGCCTGATTCGTCGAGAAAATTATGTCCCCATTCACCGGCGATGCCATGTTTACCATTCCACACGTGACCATTTACCACAATACCGCCACCAACGCCGGTCCCCATAATAATTCCGAATACTACCCGGGCATCGGGGGCTTTTTCTTTTACAATGCCCCAGTGTGTTTCAGCAAGAGCAAAGCAATTGGCATCGTTAGCCAGTTCGCAGGTTACGCCCAGTATTTGTTCAAGGTCTTTTTTAAGCGGCTGACCGTTCAGGGCGGTGCTGTTGCAGTTTTTCATGGTCTGCAAAATGGGGTCCAACACGCCGGGGGTACCAAAGCCAATGCGGGCAGGTGTAAGGCCCGATTGCTGTTTCATGGTTTGCACCAGCTTACTTATCTGGCCTACAATATGTTCATAGCCTTTGTGGCCCTCGGTGTCTATACGGGTACGAAGGATAGGTTTCGGATCATCTAAAGAAGGGACAATGGCGCCTTCTATTTTGGTTCCGCCGAGGTCGATGCCCCATAATGGTTGCGTCATGTTGGTTGTAAAATGAAATGATTAAAAAATTACCTTTTTGTCTGTCTCTTTTGGGCCTGCTAAGCTACAAGCTTCGCAGGGCATGAAGATAGTTTTTTAGCATATACGATCATTTCAGCAATCTGGCTGCTCTTTCCAAATCTTCGGGGGTATCTATTTCTATGCCCATATATTCTGTTACCACCATTTTTAAGGGAACGCCGTTTTCGAGGTAACGAAGACATTCAATTTTTTCAGCGGCTTCGAGGGGTGTCATACGCCAGGTTGTAAAATCCATCAGGGCTTGTTTGCGAAAAGCATATACACCGATGTGTTCATAATAAGTAATTACGGCATCATTATTACGAGGATAGGGGATAATGCTGCGGCTGAAAAAAAGTGAGTTCATATGTTTATCAACTGCCACTTTTACATAATTGGCGTCTGCAATAAACTGGGGCTCTTTCAGGATCTGCATCAGGGATGCTACCTGAACTTTTTCTCCGGCTTCGCCTTCAAATACCTGTAACAATTTTTGCAGGGGTTCTTTTTTTACAAAAGGCTCATCGCCCTGAACGTTCACTATGATATCAGTTTCCATATCGGCCACCGCTTCGGCAATACGGTCGCTGCCACTTTCGTGCTCTTGTTTGCTCATGCAGGCTTTGCCGCCATTGGATGTTATTTCATTATAAATGACATCACTGTCGGTTACAACCCAAACTTCGTCAAATAAACCAGTTGCAACGGTATTATCATATGTGTGCCGGATAACGGTTTTATTACCTAATTGCTGCATCAGTTTAGCAGGGAAACGGGTAGCCGCATAACGGGCCGGGATCATTGCAATAATTTTCATCGTCTATTTAAATTTTTTCAGTCTTCGCGGTATCGAAACCAAAGATAAAAGAAAAGGTAAAGTGAATGATGGCTAAACGCGGTCATTTCATTATATTTGAATAGGTTCATTTTTTTCCTACACGATTTGCATGCCATACCCCGCTATTGCGGGATTTTCCCAAAACTTAACTTGTATGCAAGCGACCGAATTGCTTAAGTCCTATTTTGTAGATACCAATACCTGGGATGAGATGTATATGGAATCATCCGTGCGGGAACAATACCAGCGGGTGGTAGCCTATATGCAACAACTCGACCTGGAAGAACTGAATAAAAAAGAAGAGCTGGCCAAACGCCTCTTTATGAGCCAGGGCATTACCTTCACTGTTTACAGCAGCGGCGAAGGCATTGAAAAAATATTTCCCTTCGACATTATTCCCCGCATTATTACTTCCGCCGAGTGGGACCATATCGAAAAAGGCATCAGACAACGGCTGAAAGCCCTGAATTGTTTTTTGAAAGACGTATACCACAATCAGTTTATATTAAAAGATGGGGTAGTACCTATAGAAATGGTCTATAGCTGCCCGCACTATTTGCGCGAAATGCACAACCTGACTGTTCCTCACGACCTGTATGTGCATATTGCCGGTATTGATCTTATTCGAAATAATGATGGTTCTTTTCATATTCTGGAAGATAATCTGCGTACGCCAAGCGGCGTTAGCTATATGCTCGAAAACCGGGAAATCACCAAAAGAATATTCCCCGATCTGCTGCCTCAGAATAATGTGCGCAGCGTAATAGAATATCCTAATATTCTACATAAGAACCTGGTATCGCTATCACCCCGCCATATTCCGAACCCTACGATAGTTTTATTAACCCCCGGCATTTATAATTCCGCCTATTTTGAACATACAACCCTCGCACGCCTGATGGGCGTAGAACTGGTTGAGGGCCGCGACCTGGTGGTAGATAATCACCGGGTGTTTATGAAAACCACCCACGGGTTACAACAGGTAGATGTAATTTATCGACGGGTAGATGATGAATTTATTGACCCGCTGGCTTTTAACCCTGGCAGTGTGTTAGGTGTATCCGGACTAATGAGCGCTTACAGAAAAGGCAATGTGGCAATTGTTAATGCGATAGGTAATGGAGTAGCCGACGATAAAGCTATTTATTGTTATGTGCCCGATATGATTAAATATTACCTGAATGAAGAACCCATTTTAAAAAATGTACCTACCTACAGCCTGGATAACCCTGAGCACCGGGAATTTGTTTTTTCAAATATCAACAACATGGTGGTTAAAAAAACAAACGAAAGCGGCGGTTATGGTATGCTGATGGGTAATACCGCCGGAGAAGAAGAAATAACTGGTTACTGCGCCGCCATTTTGAAAGATCCGCGCCAGTTTATTGCACAACCTATTATCAGTTTATCATCTGCACCCTGTTATATGCAGGGCAAGCTACAGCCGCGAAGGGTAGATCTTCGTCCATATGCCTTATGCGGACCAGAGGGGATAGAAATTGTTCCGGGTGGTTTAACACGTGTTGCATTACGCGAGGGATCGCTTGTTGTAAATTCTTCACAGGGCGGGGGAAGTAAAGACACATGGGTACTGGCTGGCTGATTTTTTATAATGTGAAATGCGGAATAAGAAACTAAAAAAACAGATGAAGATTGAATGTTCAATTTTGAATTTCAAAGTGCGACCACAACTATAAACCACAAACAACGAACCACAAACCACCAACTAATTAATGCTTAGCAGAGTAGCCGATAGCTTATACTGGATGAGTCGTTATATTGAACGCAGCGATGGTATTTTACGCATGTTGAAGGTAAACTATGCGTACTCACAGGATAGTATTGAACAATTTTCATGGAAGCCGGTGCTGAAACTATTTACTTATCTGGAAGAACAGGAAGCCAGAAAACTGGAAACTAACCCACGCGCTATTTTACAATATCTGGTAACAGACAAGGAAAATCCCAATGCGGTAGTGAACATTGTAACCCGCGCGCGTGAAAACGCGCGCAGTGTGCAGGACCATATCACGAAAGAACTTTGGCAATGCTTAAATGATTACTATCATACCACAAAGGAAGAATGGCTTACCCACTGGCTACAGAAAGATGATCCTATTACCATACTCGATGTATTGATCAAACAGGGTTTGCTGTATTACGGAACGGCCGATATTACCATGTCGCGGGGGGAGGGGTATTCTTTTATGAATATCGGCAAGTTCCTGGAGC